>Ga0307512_10001312_pt1 | contig 35654 bp, 42 predicted proteins | sample 14_EM_MG_FD_200267 | JGI IMG/M metagenome (GOLD analysis project Ga0307512, IMG submission 200267) | Populus trichocarpa ectomycorrhiza microbial communities from riparian zone in the Pacific Northwest, United States - 14_EM | ecosystem: Host-associated > Plants > Roots > Unclassified | place... | reverse complement strand
CGTCTTGTACCTGCCGTATCGGGGATGGTCAATTAACTGGCACAAGAAATTCTCTCAAGTTCCAGTTTCTCATGATCATTTCCCCCATCACCTTTGATCTCTCTCTTTCTTGTGCTCAACTGTACCATCACCTAAGAACATGAAGTTAAGTCATCCCTGTCTATCTTTTGATGCGATAATCATCAGTTAACACAGAGGAGAGCATACACCAAGTAAAGTATCATCTCAAGATCGACAGTCTCCCACTCTCAACAAGTTTCTCATCTCTCGGAGCATGGTGTACTCCACTCAGTACATGCCTAGATTACAAGTCAACCGATGAATAGAGTCTCAGCGGCCGTCGCGCCTCCCTCCAAATCGACTGCGTTCAAGTACTCCTCCAATGTAGCTCGATCAAAGCCTGCAAGCGCAACTCCAAACTCTCTCGAACACGGCCTGGCAGTGTATCACTCAGTCCACTCAATATCTGTCTCCAATTGCATCTCCAAACTGGCTCAATCAGGGTCTCGGAGTGTATCTCCGAGTTTAATCAATCTTGTTCTCTAATTCCTTCTCAAAACTAGCTTGATCAGGTCCTGAGAGAGTATCTCTGAGTTTATTCAATTCTGGTCTCCAAATGCATCTCGAAACTAGCTCACGAACGGCCTCGCAGTGCATCACTGAGTTCACTCAATATCGCCCTCAAAGTGCGTCTCCAAACTCGCTCGATCGCGGCCTCCCAATAAGGTCCAGCTTGACTGAGGGCTAGTGGAAGCGAATTGGCAGACCGGAATTGACCGACGGCTAGTGGGTGCGAGCTGCAATGACCATTGGCTGGCTAGGGAAAGCAATTTGGCCGATGGAAGGAACGGAAGATGGTGGCCAAAACGTTGAGCTGGAGTTCACAGTTTACGCTTGAGCAAGACCACGGGTCCGGGCTGGAGCAAAGCACCAGCACAACCAAGAGTCGGAGTAAGCACCTGAGGCAGTGCTCCGCCAGAGGCTTAGCCCGGGCCACAGCCCCAGCTCAGAGCTGGAGCCCAGACAACAGCCCAAGCTGGAGGTTTTGCGCCAAATGCCGAGGGATAGGAGGGCAGTTAGGAGGCCAGGAGCGAGGGAACAAGGTATATAAGGAGGAGCGCAGCGGCAGTGGTTCAGGCAAAGCAGCGCATGCAGCTTCAAAAAATAAACACACCGCATCTTCTCATACCCTCTCTTTCAAACACTTCTCCCGCACCTCTTCTCACTGCCCCCCTGATCCAGAAAACACAAAACAATGTTGTCAAACTCCATCATCACCTACAGCCAGTCGAGCAACGGAAGCCAGGCCTCGGACATCGGCAGGAGCACCAGCAACAGAGGTGGCCAGGTCCACCCCAGCACCTGCGGACACGACACCGCCCCAGCGTCCCAGCAGAAAATGGGAGCCAGCCCGGCGACCCCGCCCAACACCCATGACACAATCCACTGCTCGCAAGACAGACCGACTGCCCCGAGCACACAGTCTGCCACGAGCCTTCAGAATACACCCAATGTCGACAACAATGTCGTACACCGACCCCTCACAGCCGCTCTCGAAGCCCAGTGCGGACGTGGCCCCGCAGTGGCTCCCAGCACAAAAGGCATCACAACCACACGCGCCAGCGCGATAGCCGAACTACCAGTTAATGACCCCATGCTCCTTTTAATCCAGGAGATATTCCCAGCATTGGACACAGTAGTCGTGCAGTCCATAAACACAAACCAGTTCCAGGCCGCAAACCTCCTGAAGCTCGAAGCTTCACTCACCTACAAAAAGAATCGCCCACAGTGTTACTTCTGCGGCGCGGGAGGAGTAACACTCAACCTCTCAACGATCGACTAACAGGTCGACCTCGAAGAATATGAATTAATATCCCACCTGATGCGCCCATTCAATGTCTATGGCTTAATCATATGCACGTTGGCACCGCCACCGCAAAACTCCCAATGGCCTTCGCGATCATACCATACCTACATACACTCTACGAGCACCTCTGCACCTACACATGGGACAGTGTACAAAAATTCCACTTCGTATTCCACCAAAAGAGAATACGCCGAGGGGGATACGAACCATGAGGCTGAAGCACCCCCGACCAAGGCCTCGAGACCGCCCAACTCAACCACCGTATGGCTGCTGGTAATGGCCGCCCCAAGAAATGTGCACACACAGCCGGGGCCCCGCACGGCTCAGTCAACCGCAGCAGCTCCAGCGACCAGATATTCCATGAGTACATCACAGACACCTGCACCTACCCGACCGGCCGCTACACTCATGCCTGCGGGATATGCGAGGGACCTCATCCAGCCACACAGTGCAGCCAAAATCAAGGCGCGCCTCTTAGCCAGCACTTATCACAGTAGCCATAGAGACCTGAAGGGCCCCTAACAGACATAGGGGCAATGCCACCGCGGCTCCTGATCCCCCAACCCCAGTTTCCGTTCACACCCACAAACACCTGCCAACCGACCGTCAGAAACAACGCACCTCAACTCCAACAGGATGCGATCATTGGCTACAGAACCATCCAAACACACGCGTACGGAACACGATTATAGACATAATCTGCAATGCAGTGTTCATCTGCTATACAGCCCCAACGCAATTCATCGTCATGGAAAACCTGCCATCAGCTCCCAGCGACCATACCTCAATCACGAAAGACATCAAACAACCTGCGTCCATCAGCCAAATCGTCTGACTCACAACCCTGGCAGCCAAATACATAGCATCACCACTTCAACTTGCACCAATGCAAGATGGCACCTGGAGGAGAATCCACCTTCTATCATCGCCAAGTGGGTACTCAGTAAATGACTATATACCCCAAGCATAGGGGACACTCAGATACACACGATTCGACAATGCCATAGCCATGGTACAGGCCTGCGGGCCCAGGGTAGTTTTGATCTACCGAGACATCGCAGATGTAATGGCACGGCTGCATGTGCCCAGTGCCGGTTAACACCGGCTTTAAATAGTCGGCTCGCCACGAGCCTTAGACCTCTAGCGATAATCTTACCTGAACTTACCTTTCAACTACTCTATTATATTACCACATCCACGCGTGGAACCGTATCTTCTCATATACTCTCATAAGCGGCCATATACGGATATACGGCCTTACACTATTATCGCTCTTTGATTTCAAAAACGTTTCACATACGGGATTTCATGAATTACACCTTTCCGACGCGTCACGACACGCAATCTACGCGCGAGATATCGTACAGATTTGAGAACACTGATTGCAGAAGTGAAGTGTCTTGATAAGTCTGTCGAATTGAGGTTAACGGTAGCAGAGACGATTTCGTGCCGATTCCAGAGGCCAATCGGCAAGAGACACGTTGCGACACTATGGACGAGAAGTCATATGGACTTCAGATCTACGAATCGCAGATACATCAGAGGCATGAATTGTCCGCCCAATTGAGACTAATGGTAACAGAGACAATTCCGAGTTGATTCCAGAGGCCAGCCGGCAAGGAGACGCGTCAGCGCCCAAGTCAATCAAGGACAATTACAACGAATTCATCAGACGAGAACTCGAAGGGAATCAATCGCGACATCAATGACATTCGATAAGTTAGCATCCAATTGAGTCAATTGACGATTACTGGGACGATTACAGATACCATACGTCCACGAGAGTCGCGTCACCGGCAATGCCGAAGCCGGCCCTTTTCCTGAGATTTCTTCGATCCTCATCCGACAAGCGCAATCGAAGAGCATACACGGGCACATACCTAGAACGAAGTGCACCTATGGAAGATCAGGTCGGATTTGCGCGATACGCACGATTCACATCTACCGATGCCACTGATCGCAGTTCCAATCGGAATTACCTTGTGCAAGACTCAATGGGATTATCTACGTTACAGATGATGTTAGGAGTTTACCGCAACAGTTATGGAAGTCTTACAAGGCTATATACGAGTTCAGGAGAGTGGAGCAGCGATCGCAGATCGTGTGGCAGCTCCGTCAGCGAAGTATAATAATCTCCGGATGTTCTAAAGTGGTTAGCAATTACGATTCGAGATTACCTTTGTCAATTATCACAATCGGCACCTGATTAGACGACCGAATTGGATCGTTATGCGAGGAGAGGAAGCTATCTGCGCCAACTCCACTCAATCCCATCAAACATACGCCAACGAGCGAATACGAATGTGCCCATACGATGGCATACGAAGAAGGTTTCAGGATTGCAGTGGAGATGATGTTTATTTGTAGCCGGGATTCTCAGGATCCACGGGGCTACCGGATGGACCGTCTGGGCACTCCCAGGAGACCAGCGGATTCAGCATGTATTTAAAGCGCAAAGAGGTTCAATTGATGTGTCGTATCCCCAGGTGGGAATGGACATTATTTGCTTGTCAGACATTCCCAATTGGGTGAGGCAAGGCCATTATTTGCGTGTCAGACAGTCCCAATTGGGTGAGGCAAGGTTATTATTTGGTTGTCAGACAGTCCCAATCGGGCGTGACAAGTATGTGATTCGCTCAGTGAGCTTATCCGTCCACATGGTGGCAGCCGCGGTGAATACACGGTGAGCTGGAGTGATAGGAATTACCTTGGTACCAGGCCAGGAATCCTAGCGTCGACTTGCAAAGTATTCGACTTTTGGCTCTGTAACTCCAGGGTGAGCGGAAGAGGTGGCACTGGACCGGGCAGGCCATCAGGTATGCCCCGGGAGTGTACCTGGATCACAGCTAGGGAGGAGGCGTGTTCCGAAGGAGGCGGCGGTATTCCGGATATTCTCATACTTGGAGCCACTACCTTTGACAATCTACTGGCCAGTGAGCAGGTCGTTTAGATGTTCTTCCTAAGAGTGGGAGTTGGTATAGGGCTGCTGAGAGTGACTGTGGAAAGCATCTCAAGTGGTGAGATAGGCACCAGGCACTGGACGGGCAAGCAGGGAGCAGCGGCGGCAACGGCCAGAAAAAGGTTCCCTAGGGTATACTCGTGTAAACGTTGTGGGCACGCCGAGACACGAAGGGAGTACTGGACGGCGGGGCTTGGCTCTTCCATTGGGGAACAGTTTTAAATCCGGGCTCCTGGATATTCCTCTACCGCTCCATATCTATTATGAATTGAGAACTAACGTTTGCAGATGGAGCCGTTACCACGACAAAGATGGTGCCGACAGACGATGGAGGACTTATCCAGCGATATACAGATATTTCGTGGAGGTTCAGCAAAGCCAAGGCAGAGACACTCCCGCCGCATCGGTCAATGCAATCAATTTTGAGCCCGGCTACAATTTGCCATATGGAGGGATTTACGACTTCTCGGAGTTGGGTGGATCGATATTCACGCCATTGCGTGGATTAAGATCACGTGCTCAAGAGGCCGCATCATGGATTTGCATTTGGACTTAAAGATCCCATGCCATATGGACGGATCGATGAGTGGGTATTTTCTCATGATGGACGATATGTCATCGGATTATGGCACTGCGATGAAGAGTCAATGAAAGACGGACATTATGGAGGTCAGTAACAATGACCTGTAGAGAGCTTACCGAGTTACAGAACAAGTTACGCAATGCGGCCCATACGAGCGCAATTATGCATAGGGTAGAAATGAATGGCTGGAACCAACTGGATCACAGCCGTAGAAGGATCGTGGCCGGAGATGGATCGCGGCCAGAGAGGGATGGTGGCCGGAGTTGGATGACACGAGATGGATCCCGTCCGGAGATGAATCGCAACCGGATATGGATGGATGACCGAGGTGGAAGACAGGAGATGGATCTCAGGAGTTGGAACACGGGAGACGGATGACAATCAACCTCCTTCCCTTTTATGACGATATTGTGGTTATGCGAAGTTATACCATTGTCAAGATCACTTACTTTGATTTCAAGCTACGAAGTTACAATCGAGCGCAGATGTGCAGATATACGATCTACCGGCGGCATGGCTCCACCGAGTACGATACTGAGCACTATTCAGAGCTCTATTCAGAAATGCCGAATTAAACACCTACATGCCCTGGTTCCAATGCCGAATATGATCCCGAATCTGATCCCGAGTTACAGCAACAATGCCGATCCCGCACAAGCCGTATGAGATTAATCTTTGGCGGAGCAATGATCTTTAAAGATGGGGATGACAGTGCCGGAATTGCAACAACCCCACCGCGAACAATTACCGTACCGGAAGTGCAGGAACGAAGCACTGTGAAATGTATTCACCAATAGAGAAGGCTGGCAGTCACAAGTGCACAAGGAGAAGAAGCAACAATTGTCCTCAGAGAACAGCGAAAGGTGCACCCAAGGAAGTGATGGCAAACGCACCGACAGATGAATCCAGAAGCCACATGCACAAGTTACAAACCCGAATGAGATCCCGACTCAGTCTCGGCGATCCCGATTCAGTCTCGACAATTCCGAGATACACAGCTGCTACTGGAAATAAACTTCCGAATCAAGTCTTACCAACGTATATGGCACCGGGAGAAACCGAAATAGATTAGTCGTCGGCAGAGCTACGACGTACAAAAGGGGGAAGACCGTACCGGAATCAAAACCAACCCCTACTGTAAGCAATCACCGTACCGGAAGTGCTGCGAGGAAGCACCAAAGCACACTTGCCGGCCGAGAATCGCAGCTGGAGATTGGTCGATTAGTGTACCTTGGAAGAGATCACTAGCAGAGTCAACAAGCACACCTGGAGAAGGTGCGGAAAGCGTACCCGGAGGAAAGCCGGCGAGCAATTGGAGAGGATAAGTGCACCGAGCACAGGGCGGATGTCAAGTGTACCTACAAGTGCACCAACTAGGAGGATGATCAGTGCGACAGCAAGAGCACCGGAGAAACGATGAGAAGATCTACCGAGTTTGATCTATGCCGAACAACTGCAATTATGTCTTCCGAAGCAGTTCCGAACGAGACCGAAAATGATCTCCGAACGTACCAAATAGTCTACTGAACAGCATCGCGAGCGACAGTCACCGAGCGGCATTGTGAGCGACATTCACCGAACGGCATCGTGAGAGACAGTCACGGAGTGGCATCATCAGAGACAGTGGAGACGACTACTGAGAGATGATGACTGAGCATAGCGACCAAGATCATGGCCGAATGACTCCAAATTGGGATTGAATAAGAGGATTATCGGGAGCCCTTTACCGAAGGCACCGAATGGGATGTTTACCAAACGGCTTACCGAACTGGATACCGAACGACCATACAGGTGGCCTATAAGCCTGCTTGGCCGATGCTGAAGGAGTATTAATATAAGTACTGACGGGCGCCGTGTGAGAGCCACCGGCTGCAAGAGATGATGTTAGATATCCAGGCTGGCCTATGAAGCTATGCACGAGGATCTTGAGGGCACTATTGGTAATACGGATGTATCTACATTTCTCTTACTGATATTTGTACTTTCTTAAGTATTCTCCTTACGATAAGCTGGTACTTTATGGATAACAATAATGTGGTGTGTTAATAACTTTTAATACTTTTGTTATCTTTTATGTTTAGGTTATCTAGAAAGTTCCAGTTAGAACTTATCTAGAACCTTCTTTTTAGTTCCGTTGGAAGAGGGATTTATTAGTGCTTATCTTTTAGCACGCGCCTAGATGGTTGTGTTATATTTTTTACGGTTATTATGTATTTTTGTACAGTTGCAGAGTTTTTCTCTTCCTGTTTTGGTTATTGATCCGCGACCGTGGTCACGGACAATCACCCATGTATTGTTGTATATATCGATACTGTTTCTCCGGTTAGAGAACAGTTCTTTAGACTTGCTCAGACATTGATTGGAATACCACAATATCTCCTCTCGAATCCTCTTCTCATTGTATGCTTGCCTTTCAAACACTTATTGAATTCGTTATACTTGCAATAGTTCTTCTTCATATACTTCTCCTGAGATTGTGATAAATCTCTTCGGACTTTCACTGTTACACTCGAATAGGTTTGAGCCCGGATGAGCGATACTGAATCAAATCCTGAATACCCTCCGTTAAGTCAGAATTTGTTCGATACTCACTCTGTTCCCTTCAATTATCCTTAAGTAAACGAACCTTCTACAACACCACTCGGATCATTACCGCCTTCGCCTCGACCAAAGTGTACCGGCGAGGTCTTAGACTAGAGGTTAGGGTTGTTAAGCTGGCACGTCATGCGGCCGGGTAAGCGACAACCTTAAATAGACTGCTTGTGAGGATTATGATCCTTACCGAGAATCTTACCACATACTCATACAGGTGCGATCACTCTGACCGTCCGCAACCGTATCCCTACATGTATAATCTATTCTCTTACTTAGCTGGCCGCGGGCATACGTGCCAGTACACAAAGACACCAATGGCTCCCAGCGACTGCTCCTCCTCCGGAGAGAATCCGATGTTCTCTTTTTCGGCTCGCGTCGACAAGAAACCACCAGTAAATGTTCAACTCGATTCTATCGGAAAACTTACTGGACAGGACAACTATCGGATATGGAGCGCTTCAATGACTATTGTTCTCAAAGGCATTAAAGCGTATGAGGTAGTGGTGGATGGTGTGTCTCCAGCAGATGATGCTGCTCAGACAGAAATAGATGCCTTCGAGCATCTTAAACATACCGCGTCGACCATATGTATACAGGTGGTCCCCCAAGACATTTTAGAGAAAATTGTCGAGTTGGAGGATCCTAACCTAATGTGGACCTGGCTTCGCACTGAAAATTGTAGAGACTCGGCTTTTGCACTTGTCTCCCAGATAATGAATCTGGTCTCCCTTCTCGCTCAATATTCTGGTACAGACTTATCAGGATTTATATCCAAGTTTGAGTCCCAGTGGCTCCACATTACAAAACTCTCGAAAGCCTCCTCCGATTCGTACCGAAAAACTTTCGCTACTTTTCTTAACAAAGATAATGCCAAGAGAGATTTCCTGTTGGGTTTTCTGGTTAAACACCATAAAAACGGGATCGATAATCTTACAACAAAAGATAGTTTGTCGTATGCTGATGTTCAGCAACGACTTATGGATATCGACAAATCCGAAATCGAAGACAATTCACCTCTCCTTGTTTCTAAACCTTCGGGTAATCAGAAAAAGGGGAAGAAACCATCGAAATCGGGAAATTCCAACAATTCCTCATGCTCCTCCTCCCGGAAAACTTGCACTTGGTGCAAGAAACATAATCCAGGCAAATCAGAAGGACATACCTGGAATGAATGTTTTCGTCTACAAAAGATGAATAAGGAGAAGAAAGAAAAGGAAGAGAAGGATAAGGCCGAGGAAGCAAATATTTCCAGTGAAGATTCGAACGTAAGGAATAAATGCTTCTACTTTGACACGGCCTGTACCTCACACATGACCCGTTATGCAGGACGTCTCCTCAACTACTCGGTATGTGGCGGATTTGTAAAATCCAGTTCACAAAAGAGCATGGAAATTGTTGGCAAGGGAGATGCGGTGATGGACTGTGTTCTGAGAGACGGATCGATTTCTTCTTTTTGTGTCCAAGGTGTTTTGCATGTTTCTGATTTGGCACATCCTCTGATTTCTTGGAGAAAATTACGGGAAAAAGGATATACAGAGTTTGGAGAGGGGCATTATATTTCAATTAATAAGGGAACAAAAGTTGTTTTTGAAGCGGTTTTTGACGGAAATTTGTTTAAAATTCCTGACATATCACATTCGGCCCATATTACTTGTGACTTCTGCCATCAGGCACTTGGACATCTAGCACCATCAACAATGGACAAATCGCTACAGTTATACTCCGATGCAAATATACCAATATGGCCTACAAATTACGTCTGCTGATCCTGTGTTAACAGCAAAATCACTCGATCTCCAAGAACAACAACATCGAAGAAAGATAGGAACAAACTAGAGCGTTTTCATTCTGATTTGAGCGGACCCTTTCCTGTTCCGTCATATGGTAATTCCCTTTATTACATTAGTCTAATCAATGATGCTACTAGGGTTGCGTGGGTTTGATTTATGAAACAAAAATCCGAGACAACCAAGGTGGTTAAATACTTTGTTACAGAAATGGAACTTCAAAACAACAAAACCCCAGCCGCATTTAGAACGGATAATGGAGCGGAATACGTTACCAAGGACTTGAAAGGGTTCTTTGCATCAAAAGGAATAATACATGAGTTTTCCCCTCCGTATTCCCCCGGGTCAAACGGAGTTGCAGAACTCCTTAATCGTACGATAGGAGAGTCACTTACAGCTATGCTTGAAAGTTCACCGACTCATGATAAGAAGTTATGGGCTGAGGCTGTGTTAACCTCAGTATATATAAAAAATCGACAACCTCATTCGGCACTAAAGGAACTAACTCCTTATGAGGCTTTCTTTGGCACCAAGCCATCGATCCAGCACCTTCAACCTTTCGGCAGAGAATGCTATATCCATGTACCGTATCAGAAACAAACGGATGGAAAGTAGTTATCTCTGAGGGCACAAAGGGCTATTTTTACCGGATACACCAATGTCCCCCATCATTATAGAGTGTTCTTACCTGATACCAAAAAGACTATAGTATCGGCAGACACATTCTTCCCCCCTCGTAATATAGAAGGGGCTACGCCAATGATCAACCGTCGAATTGATCAAATTCTTACTCCCCTCCAAAGCAACACCCCATCAACATCTGTCGAATATACCTATAATAATAAGGGTGAAACATCAGATGATATGTGGCGTCAGTGGATGGATGAGAATCGTCAAGTAGCTAATGATTTGGTTGACAATGGTCATGAGATCGTTGCTCGACTAATGAGAGCAGACTTGAAGGAAGGAAAAAGAGACGGATATTTAGGCGCTCCTTATTGGGTTTATGATGCCAATAATATGGCTTATGGAGAATCCCTACCCCAACAACCTGAACAACCTAAGGAAAAAGTATTGATCGAAGAACTCGACAGGATCGAAGAATTCGATGAATCTATTTGAACAGTTGTCCCTGAAGACCCCTTGCTAGAACATCAACAATCCGACCAACGATCTCGACTTCCATCGGGACGTCCTCCTCCTGCTGCTCCGAGGCCTATGATGCAACCACCAATTCCATTTGGTCAGGTCCTCACTCGTGCTGGAAGAGTTGTTAATCCACCTGAACGCTCCGGTTTCGAGGGTTATGCCCCTGAAGCTAGTGTGCGGAATGCACCTCCGCAACCTCCTACTCCGGAACCTCATCCTCTGGAAGGAATCGAAGGAAGTCAGTGGGCCAATTCAAGTGTACAAACGGTTGAAGAACCAAAGTCTTACCGACATGCCAAAGTGTCACCACAATGGTCAGATTGGAAGAAGGCAATGGATGGAGAACTTAAGTCACTTGAGGAAAATGATGTCTGGGATGTTATTCCGAAACCAACCGGAAGAAAAATTGTGGCTAGCAGATGGGTATATAAAGCTAAAGGAAATGCTCAGGGAGAAGTCGAACGATACAAGGCACGGTTAGTTGCCAAAGGATTCTCACAAATCTTAAGGCAGGATTACGATGAAATATTCGCCCCAGTGGTTCGATACGATTCTTTCAGACTTTTACTGGCATTCTCAGCATGTAAAGGATGGCGACCTCGACAACTGGACGTCAAAACTTCATTTCTGTATGGGATATTAAAGGAAGAAGTTTATATGGATCTACCGGAAGGCAGCCGGTTGGATGGGATGGTGGCAAAATTGAAGAGGTGTATTTATGGATTGAAGCAATCTCCGAGGGAATGGTACTACCGGTTAGTAAAATACCTAGGACCTTTCGGATTTGCTATCACTGCTTGGGATCCCTGTGTTCTCGTTCACGAATCAGGAGATCTCTTTTTAGCTATTTATGTGGACGATATTACACTTTTTGGAGCTACTGGAGAGCTGAAAGAGCAAACCATTAATGTGTTGAAGACTGAGTTCAAAGTCAACAACATGGGTGAGCTTAATTGGCTTCTAGGAATTCAAATAACCTTTACCAATGATGGGGTCACTCTTTCCCAGATAACATTTATCAATATGATTCTGAACCGTTTTTCGATGCAAGATTGCAAGCCCGTCTCTACACCTATCGATTCAAACCACCAGTTGAAGGCTATTCAAGATGATAACGAGCGTACCGATGCAACAGCATACCAACAAATAATCGGATCTTTGATGTATTTAGTTATTGGAACGAGACCTGACCTACCGTATACAATCACTCACTTCTCTCAATTCAACACATCTCCCTCCTCAAAGCAGCTAACGGCAGCAAAACGAGTACTGCGATATCTCCAAGGAACGAAGGATAGACACCTTTTTGTATCCATGGAATAATCAACTCAAAATAACTGCTTATGCAGATGCATCTTACGGCAATTGCTTAGATACGAGACGAAGCTTTTCAGTATATATATTTCAACTTGGGCACGCTACTATCGCCTGGAGATGTCGGAAACAATCGTCCGTTGCTACCTCTACTTGCGAGGCTGAGTATATGGCACTTGCTATGACGACAAAACATCATCTCTGGTTGAAGCGTGGAACTCAGGAGCTATTGAAAAAAGATATTCCTACGGCTCTCTTTTGCCATAGTAATGCTGCAATAGATGTGGCATATGATCCAAAGCTTAACGGCCAATCAAAACATATCGACATTGCATATCTCTTTACTCGAGAACAAGTCGATCAAAGAAATGTGTCTGTTATGTATGGACCTTGGGAAGAAAATTTGGCAGATATATGTACAAAGGGAATGACGAGATATGTTAATGACCACTTACGTTCAAAGATATTTGGATCAAAGTGAGAAGGGGTATTGAAAATACGGAAGTATCTACATTTCTCTTACTGATATTTGTACTTTCTTAAGTATTCTCCTTACGATAAGGCGGTACTTTATGGATAAGAATAATGTGGTGTGTGAATAACTTTTAATACTTTTGTTATCTTTTATGTTTAGGTTATCTAGAAAGTTCTGGTTAGAACTTGTCTAGAAGCTTCTTTTTAGTTCCGTTGGAAGAGGGATTTATTAGCGCTTTTCTTTCAGCACGCGCCTAGACGGTTGTGTTATATTTTTTACGGTTATTATGTATTTTTGTACAGTTGCAGAGTTTTTCTCTTCCTGATTTGGTTATTGATCCGCGACCGTGGTCCCGGACAATCACCCACCTATTGTTGCATATAGAGATACTGTTTCTCCGGTTAGAGAACAGTTCTTGAGACTTGCTCAGACATCGATGGGAATACCGCAATATCTTCTCTCGAATCCTCTTCTCATCGTATGCTTGCCTTTCGAACACTCATTGAATTCGTTATACTTGCAATATTTCTTCTTCGGATACTTCTCCTGAGATTCTAATAAATCTCTTCGGACTTTCGCTGTTACACTCGAACAAGCACGATGCTCTGGAGAGCGCAAACGCGCCTTAATATATATGGTATAAATGACCATTTCATGAGAAGCTTACGAGATTGATACGAGGTCATATATGTTTGACCATCACCGACGCCTATGATACCAGGAGCAGAAGATTCCAATTCGGCAACAATGGTCACTGATGGGCAGGGCCTGCGGAGTTCATGAGGAGTTGGGAGAGCTCGAGTGCTAGTGCCCTTGGAAGTATAGTGAGTATGACTGGATACTGGAATGCTTACAAATTAGATATACCGATGCGATGGCGACGCAATTGATGATGGCGGTGATGATGCGCAGCGACCGGATGCCACCATCGATGCCGCCGAGTGAAGACGAGGCTCATACAATGGTTGGGGATTTCACCAAGATTACTATGTCGAATACCGACAATGACCTACACTTGGTACGAGTTACGAGTCTGAGATTGAATGGTCGGATGGCGGATATTCCGGAAGTGGAGATAGGGAGGACGGTGTCACTTTGGATGTTCCTTTTTTCTCTTGTCTTCTCTTCTCTTTACTTCTTTACTTCTTTGGATCTCGGCCCAGTACAAATGGCGTCGGCACGGGTTTTTACAATCTCCGGAGACAGGTCGAGTGGAGGTGGAGTTTCCCCGTGCGCAGGATCCGCCGATTGGCTACCGTATGGTACTGATCGGTTTTGGGACTTATCGGTTCGTACGTTTGCGCACGTTGAGCTGTTGTTTGATTGTTTCCATTCTTTTTCTATTCTTGTACGGGATTAGGCAGCTCAGGGGGTCTGCACCTAAAGAGGGGGATAATGTAATGGCACGGCTGCACGTGCCCAGTGCCGGGTAACACCGGCTTTTTATAGTCGGCTCGCCAAGAGCCTTAGACCTCTTGCGATAATCTTACTTAAACTTACCTTTCAACTACTCTATTATATTACCACATCCACGTGTGCAACCGTATCTTCTGATATACTCTCACACGTGGCCATATACGGATATACGGCCTTACAGCAGACGAATTTCGGCAGATCCAGGTGCACCCCGCTGACTGGTGGCTACTAGGATTCGGCTGGACAGGAACAAGGTGGTGCGACCAGTTCCTCCCATTCAGCTGCCACATATCGCGAGCTATCTTCGACCTCTTCGCACCTGCCATGGCAAGGATCACCCAAACCCAACAAGGTTGTGCACAAACATTCCACTACCATGACGACTTGCTCACCATCTTCCCACACTCCGCAGCATTGGACGCAGCAAACAGGTACAATGGAGACTTCTCTCAGATCTGCAGCGAGCTTGTATTCCGCGTGAAGGAAGAAATGAATGAAGAGGGGCACCGCATCAGAGTTCTCGGTATAGAAATCAACCCAGCGGCCATGGAGGCACGCCTGCGACACTACAAGTACGAGAAAGAAACGGCACTGGTCAACTGTACACTTGCATAGCGCTCATTAACACTGAGGAGCTTCGAAATGACCGTGGGATTCTTGTCATTAGCCTCCAACGTGGTGCCGGCCATCAGCCCCTGCCTTCGTCGACTCTACGACACCCTCATGGCGACATCGCAAACTCACCAGATTCCAGTCTCATCGGAGATCAAGAAGCACTTCTGCTGGTGGATGACGTTCCTCCCACAATGGAATGGAATCGAACTCCTACACCACCCACGGCAAATCTCACGGATATGGGCAGACCCATCTGCCCAGGAACAGATCGGGGGCTATTTAATGAGCACAGGAGAAACCCTGTCCAGCATACACACACCGGCCCAGATCTTCAGTACCGTGGTCCGACAGCAGCTTGAAGAAACACACACCAACTTCAAAGAAATGTACGCAGTGCTACACGCACTGTGCACCTGGACAACCAATTCCAGAGCCTGTAGGATCAAACGGCACTGCGACAACGCGGCAGTCGTAGCAGCACTTGCAAAACGAAGCACCAATGGCCAGGCAATCAGCCCGTATATGCAAATATCCATCCACATAGCACTCAACAATATTGAGCTACACTGCGTGTGGATTCGAGTCTCGCTGGAGATCAAGAAGAACCTCTCCTGGTGGATGACGTTCCTCCCAGAATGGACGGAATCCAACTGCTACACAACCCACGGCAAATCTTACGGCAATGGGCAGACCCATCTGCACAGAAAGGGATTGGGGGCTATTTCCTCAGACCAGGAGAAACCCTGTCCAGCATACACACATCGGCCCAGCTCGTCAGTACCATGGTCCAACAGCAGCATAAAGAAAAACACATCAACTTCAGAGAAATGGATGCAGCGCTACACGCACTGTGCACCTGCACAACCGAGTCCGGAGCCTGTAGGATCAAACAGCACTTCAACAACCCAGCAGTCGTAGCAGCACTTGAAAAAGGAAGCACCAAAGGCCCAGCAATCAGCCCGCTCCTGAAAATAACCACGCACATAGCACTCCACAAGATTGAGCTACCCTGGGTGTGGATCCTCAACACGGAAAATGATCTTGCTGACGCACTCTCATGATAGGACACAGAAAAAATCCCTAACTTCTGCCCAAATATCCATTACAAACAATTGCAAATAACACTCCAGACACCTGGTATGAGGACTGCAACCTTCTCCCCCAGGCAGCACAATATCTCTGGAGTTGACTCAGCTCCCAGACTCAACGAATATACACCACACCAAGAAACGGCTTCGTCCACTTCTGTGCTGTACGAGTAGTCACCCCCTTCCCAGCGGCAAGGCAGCTACTTGCACTGTGGACCGCCAAATTCGGCGAACGCGGCCTGCGCACGAAGACCATCAAAAGCTTCTGCACAGGCCAAAAGTCACTCCACATTGACCTTGGGCTCAGCACTGAGCCATTTGTCAACCATCGGCTACAGCGCCGCATCAGACGAATCATTAGATTCCATGGTGAACTAAACAAGAAGCAGCACCATCCAATTACAGGTTGCCCCCTCATCCGCATCCTTTCACTGCTTCACCCAAATGACCCCCATGATGCGAACCTCTATGTTTCCTTCTGCATTGCACATGCCGCATTACTGCGGGCAGGTGAAATGACATGGACAGCGCACGATCTAAACCATGGCGACACGGAATTCGCACAATGGTATGTCACCTGAAGATTTATCCAATTCGAGGTGGACTGGCAACTACTCACAGTGCCAAACTCGAAAATGGACCCCATCTGCAAGTAGCCACGCTCACACTATCGGCATTCAACAACACCGCGTGCCCAGTCACGGCCATGTGGCACCTTTATAAACACTGTCCAAGCTGGACCCCACTTACCCCTCCCATTACCCGCCCAACAGGAGATGGCCCAAGAAGGGAAGAATTTGCACGACATTATCTGGTCCAGCACCTGCCAGACCTACTGGGACCGCTGGGTGTCAGGGGAGCATACTCGGGACAATGGTTCCGAAGGCGATCTGCAACCTCGGCGAAGGCTGCGGAGCTAGCTGATACCGAAATCTAACTACTCACCTGATGGTCATTGACCGCGTTCCAAGCCTACATCGATTACCACTCTAAGCATGTCTTCCACATCGCCTGCCGCTTCCAAACTCACCTGATCACTCCCCATCACACCCTCCCAATATCATTTGAGGGCTACAACCAAACGTGGGAGAGTCCAGGTGAAGTGGCTGCCGCTGCGGGGGCCTCTGCTGCCTCCCAGGTGGCACCTCTGTTGTACGGGTCGTTCACTGTTTCGTTCTGGTCTGATTGTGTGACGGTTCTAGTGTGGGAATGGATCTGTATATGGGGAAATAAAATTGCACATACGAAGGGAAGAGGGTGTCAACTAGATGGGCCAGCTAGACTGAGGGCTAGTGGATGCCAATTGGCGGGTGGGAATTGACTGAAGGCTAGTAGGGGTGAGCAGCAATGGCTATCGTCTGGCAAGGATGAGCTGCAATGGCAATCGGCTGGCTAGGGCGAGCGATGTGGCCGACGGAAGGGATGGAAGATTGTGTCCGAAACCTGGAACTTGAGCTAACAGTATAAACCAGAGCAAGTGCACGGGCCCGGGCCGAAGCAATGCCCCAGCACAACCAAGCATCGCAGCAAGCGCCACAGTCAGTGGTCCACTAGCGCTCAGCCCAGGGCACAGCAGGAGCTCGAGGTTGTCGCACCAGAAGCCTAGGGATGGGCGGGTAGTAAGGTGGCCAAGAGTGACGAAAAGGAGGTATAGAGAGGAGCGGAGCGGCAGTGGTTGAGGCAAAGCAGCGCGTCAAGCGTCAATAACCCACCCACCCAGACTCGAACAGATACCAAAGCCAACCCTGTCCAGTTTTCGACTCTAACACCCTGTGAATTGGCTTCCAGACAGGAATGCGAGAGTGCAGGTGGAACAGCGGCTACAGCAGCGGCCTCAGCTCTGCCCCAGGCGGCACCTCTGTTTTACGTGTCGTTTACTGTTCAATTCTGGTCAGATTTTGTGACAGTTCTAGCATGGGAATGGTTTTGTATATGAGGAAGTTAAAAGCACATACGCAGGGAAGACCGAGTCTACAAGTCAATAAAGAAGGAACTACATTTATCCGGTCAGTATGTGTCAACTGTACTCCTCCATTCTGCTGTTAGGGGTTCTCCCCTAGCAGTGATGATGGGACTTGCGGAGTCGGAGAGTATAATACCATGCTCAGACTTGCAAGTATTTAGCCAGTGATACGTCTCGTAGCGGGGATTCATATCAGTCACGAGAAGAGCTTGGGGTACTCAGTCAGAGTGAGCCGAGAATACCCGGGAGCTTCTTTCACTTTCCAGAAACTATGCGGGACATGCTTGCGAGCAAGCACGGCAGTTGTTAATCAATGCGAGTAAGAGGGCTCTTCACTGCCTGACCGTAACGGCAGGATTCACAGTGCGGCACACCCCGGTGTTTCTGTGAGATACGGTTCTCCACCTAAGCATGATGTAACTGAGGGATTTATGGCATTGGCGGAAAGCCAGAAGCAATAACCTTGCATTGGTTTGCATGAGTGTATTGCAACTATGGTGTCATAATACTCTATGTTAACAGCACGGAATGGGTATTCCGAATAAGACTGTTATCTACCGAATAAACTCATCGAAGGCAAGATGTCAATGTTGAAGTTATGGTCTGATTAAATGAGCAATATGATACGTGTCTCCTATGGGGATGCGCGAGAACATCCGTAAGGCGCCAGCAAATAAGCCGCAAGGATATCTATCGGGCATCGTCAATAAGACCCACAGATAAGTGTCTATCATTGAGGGAATTAATCATAGTTCTAGTCGGGGTGTTCTGGGCGGAGAGGGAACTATAAAAGATCACATTGTTCAGGCAATGAAGAAGACAAGCTCGAATAGCAAGAGAAAAGACGATACCTACCAGCGGAGAAATATCCTTATTTAGTATTGCGTTTTTATGATACCTATACCTATTATATCTATACCTAGAATCTATTAGCTTTGTGTAGGGGCAGCCCCGCATGTTGGAAGCATTTCGGTATATATCACTATTACCTTTAAGAACGACAAAGACGTTATCGTATACGCCTTGGAGAAAGTTATCTCCTACGCTAGAGGAACTCAACAAATATTTGTGGCTCAGTGTGTTTGGTGGCTAGCATCTGTTATCGGTCTCGAACAAGGATTGATTACCTATATCGATAATGTACAGTCCCGAATTGAAGTAGGAGTCATTCCCGAGGAGTCCGAAGCAGAAGATAAGGAAACTGTATCCCCGGACCCTAGGGATATTCAAGAAGAGGATCGACAAGATAAAATCCTGAGGGAGTGCGAAGATTATCTAAGGGATTCTAGACAGCAAAGAAAGATTGTTACCTGAAAGGCTTTAGGAAGAACTTCGACCGGGCTAGTATATCCTACCTCGGATTCTAAGAAAATTCTAAAAAGGAAAGGCCAAAGTCAAAGCAGGATAGCAAAGAACGACAAGGAATTAAAAGTAGTTGGGATTGATAAAGACGAGCTCCAGAGAAGGAGGTCAGCCGGAGAGTGTTTGCGTTGTGCTTGGCCCTCCAATAGGAAAGGATCTCATTGGGTTGCTGAATGCAGAAGACCCGTTAAGCTAGACAAAGGAACGGCATCTTCTCCAGAGAATAGGCAGCAACGAAAGCTTAATCCATTAAACCAGAAACATACGATAAAGGATAATTATATTGATCAGAGTGGTTCCGAGGAAACCTCAGATTAAGTTAAAAAATTAAAAATAGGATCTACGGCCGTACGCACCCATAGTACTTAGCGAAGTATTATTGGATAGGTGTTGTCACCCCCGTAACATCTGCACTAGTTTAATGTTGGCTGTCAACTGCATAATATTCCAAACTCATATCTGCAAGCTTCTACTAACCATCAGTCTTTCCATCATTATTTATTTTATATTCAACAGCTGTATCAGACTATACAGTATTATACTCAACAGGTACATTCACAGGGCTGTACTCTCTTGGCTCAGCTCTTTGACTTGGCTGTGATTATAAGTAGGTTCTTACACTAAGATGGTTTTATCAACTATTTGGTATCACTTTCAATGTATTTTAAGTTGATTTATAGTTGTTGTTACTTTAAGTATTTCATCTCCTCCCAATTTGAAATGGAAGTGTGGTGATGGCATGTCTACACGTAGTGTGATCCGAACCGGGTAACACCCATTGTAAGTAGTCGGCTTGCCACATGTCTTGGATCTCCAGCTGTCACGGTGCATCTGTCATATGGAGAACATTGTGCTTAGGGCAGAGATGCAAACAGAGTGTGGAAGAAATTGTGTCACAGAAGGGCGAAGACTTTGGGAGACGTACAGGATGAGGCAAGTGTTCAGCAGGATAACATATTGTGATATGGAAATGGTTTGAGGTGTTGCAACGTCAGGTGATGTGTGGTGGTTGAAGTAATGATGGTGTATGCTGGTGACATATAAGAGGGTAGGATGAGATTCAGATGGTACATCAGAGCATGAGGACTGATTCGATGGTGGCAGATAAATTGTAAAGATACAGAGCTTTGCTGGCATTTGAGAATATCTTTTCTTCTCTCTTTACTCATTCACTTGTACAGCAGAGCAAGTTACAACTTTCAAATAGCTGTGACTCTGCTGTTGTGCTAAAATCATCGATATGAATGTTGAGCACCACTTGCCTTGTTTGCGATATCACATTTTCGTTAACAATAGAACCTACCTTCAACTTCACCAGCTACACCAGAACAAGTTCGACCATAAGGTACCAGATTTTGAATGTGTCTACATCCCGCAACAGGGTTCAAGTATTGTTGTGAGCCTTGCTTATGTTTCCTATTGGGTTTACCTAGCGCAAAATCGATATTAAATACACCTTTGTGACGATTGGATCAACGAGATACCTTAGCTTACCGGATATGATATCTGTCAATACTCACATAGATCACTATAATGGAATGCACAAGTATGACAGATATTGTGATTGCCGCAAAACTTGGTTTGAGCTTACCGCAACCCCTTGTTATCTTTTCGACCCTGAACTTTTGAATGTGACTGAGAGTATTAAAACCATCCAGACTTCTTCTTTCAAGAAAGAACCCTTGCAAGCTTGTTTTTCGGAACAGTCTGATGTCCCCTCCCTTTGCAACAATCACTGGACAGACACAGCCAGGCACTGCGGTGGACATGATAATAAGTACCCTGTGTTCGGAAAACAATAGACAAAGTCCTCGCGACATCAACGTTGGTTTTTAACCAAATTTAACTCAGAGGAGGCCAGGGATTGTGAAGGACACAATTGTCTAGGGGCACAATTGACAATTGGACACGCAACACCAACAGCTGTCGATAGCAAAAGAGGAAGCATGAAGAACCTCAATTGTCTATGGATACAAGAGAAGGAAAACACAAGACTTATCAGCAGAGAAAAGACCATACTTGGCAAAGCCGAGTGTGACAACTGGAGCCCAAAGCTGACTACCAGTGCCTGAGCAAGGCCCCCTCCTCAGCATGGGGGTAGGCAAGGCCCATGGGGGCTACATGCCACCGGCCTGATACGGGCAGGATTAGGCCGATGGTGGCTGCGAGCCCTCGAACGCCACCGAAGCCACCGCGCCAAATCTGATGCCACTACTCCCCCTTCGGCCCCAGGCTATCCAAATAATGTAAATAGACTAAACAAAGAAACAATCCCATAGTAGAATCTATTAACAAAAGAAAAACCAATTAACCTCCTTGTAGATTCCATCAGATCCAAGTGCAAATCGAAATACATATACAAAACCTGAGAGTTATTGTCCAAATCCAGCTCAACATCCTGCCTGGGTTCAATGATTCCATTCATGCCTAAAACCACGGGATTTTACACAATTCAAATGTGCTGTACAAACTTGCAGAGTGATACTCTGCCATGTGCCATAGTTAGTGACAGCGGCAGCCATAACCATGATCACCTATTCCAAGATGGACACCGCGTCCCGCTAGGTGATTTCATCAGAATGAAGGACATGCCATACTGTTGATACAGTAACCGGTAGTCAAGCTGAACTCCACACATGGCTGGAAGATTACGCAGAATCCACCCAGGGACTCTAGGATATGTGACACAAAGTCAACCCAAAGGGGGTGGGGGACACAAGGAGGGGTGTCGTCGCACCGTCGACATTAAGACTTTGTTACATAGTTGCCCAATGAAGTTATTGTCACCAAGTCGATTAAAGTGGGTCTGTCGTCACCAAGTTGACAAGAAGGGAAGGTCATCACTATTGGAAATCCACTCAACCCCAGGCCCGAGTCCGCCAGATGGTGGAGCGGCCAATGTGGCCTTTTCATTCTGTATATAGAGAGACCGCCAGAGTGGAGAGAACGATATCGCTTTTGGACTTCCTGACAGCGCCCGCTACCATTTCCAACAGGTTATGAGCGCGGACAACGCAGCGCTTGAGTCAGTCTAAGACTTTCACCCCCATTCATTTTTTCTAAGGTTGAGTCCAGACCTTCCGTTCTGAGCTTCCCACCAGGCCGGGAATGCTACATCTAATTCACTCATCCAAGTGCACTTCCGATTGATTTTCTAATGTCCACTCTGGACCTTCTGTTTTGAGATTTTATTCAATCTCTTTCGCTCTGACAACGAAGTTCTTGCGGCATTTCCTCTCTCTTCTCCGAACTTCTTGTTTAGTTGTTAGCGGTGCTTCTAGCGGTGGTGCTAGTTGTGCAACCGCCGATGATAGTGCTGCCGCCACTTTGATCACCCATGCTCACCTACCGCGCTACAGTGACTTCTGGCACAGAAAATCCCTCAGGAAGAAAAATTTTCTTTTCGCTCCGCGCACAGGTATTCCAATCAACTGGTCTTCTGATCACTTGGCGCTTGCTACGCCATTTGAACACATTCAGATCAGTCCTTTCACCAAAGGATTTCGTATATAAGGACCTCCTTCTGTCTTCTCCTTCAATCACATCCAATTCATCCAATTCATCACAACCAACTCATCTTTGTACATTTCCATTCCACCTCACTGCCTTTTGCATTCTTCTTTGCTCCTACCCCTTCCTCGCTTCTTCTATCTCCCCTTCGCTTTAGTATCATATCCCTCTATCACATCTCAAGATGACTTCTGATCTCTCTGCTCTCGCTTGCATTGGCTTTATCAAGCCCCTCAGCTGTCATTCAGATTTTCGCAATTGGCTACTTGCTGCCACAGCCATCTTTGCAAAGACGGATTGGCTTGCACTGATCGAAAGCAAGGAACCTGGACCTGCTGCCACCAAGGACGACACTGGATCGGCACCAATGGCCTCTACTCCATCTGGCTCCACCTCCACCTCCTCTGGTGCCTCTATCGATACGAAGCTGGATGAGAGTCTGCACACATGGGCCATGAAAGCCAGAAAGGTCCGCGGCCTTCTAGGCCGAATGCTCGATGCCATCCACAGAGAGATGTATTCAACAGAGAGAGATCCAGTGACTGTGTGGAAGATGCTGAAGGAGCGGTACCAAGGGAAGGACAAGCAACAAATCTGGTTCCTCAGGAGTGAACTGTCAAAGGTACAGTACCAGGGGCAGGATATGTCGGATTGTATCTCGAAATTGCAGAAGCTCCTCAACCAGCTTCTCAGTCCTGGGTGCACAGCCCATGAGGACGATGACAAGATCTTCTTCTTGCTCAACACTCTACCAATGGAGTACCACCCCTTCAGAATGAGCATCACCAACGCTGAGTCTCTGACCTTCGAAGAGGTATCTTCCAGACTGATTCTGGAACATGAGAAGCTCACTGGGGGGAAGGCAGCTTCCAGGAAAGGAGTTGCATTCTACCCGGAGAATGGGAAACCTTCCAAGGTGGCACACAATCAGCGGTGTGGGAACCGCTCCAAGGACACTTGCAGCTACTGCCACCTCAAGGGACACTGGGCGAAGAACTGCAAGAAAAGGATTGCCAGCGAGGATCGAAGGGGCCAGGGGTCTGCCAACGCGAGGCAGGCTGTTGCTTGGATGGCCCATTTCAATGCACAGGATATTGCATACTCTCCTCCCACTCTGGATCGATGCATTGTTGATAGCGGAGCCTCACCCCATATGACCTCCCAGCATGATTACTTTATCACCTACTATCCTGACTCGACCACAGTCACTCTGGCCAACAACAGCATTGTGAAGGCTGCAGGTAGGGGAGTTGTGGTGCTGCTCTTACCCTCAGGTGATATTACACTCAAAGATGTGCTCCATATTCCATCACTTGGATTCAGCTCGCTTCTCTCTCTTCGCATGATCCACTAGTCAGGGTGCCAGATTGTATTTAACCAGCGAGGTTCAGGACCACCTAATGGAGATTTCGAGGGAGCTGATCTTGTCATGCACAGTTTGAATGGTTCTGATATGATAGCAACTGCGACACTGATTGGACACTCATATGTGCTTCACACCAAAAGGAACCCGGTTGCCCATGCTGCTCTTGCCACTGCCTCAGTCCCCATTAGATCTTGTCCCATCCAGCATCCCTCCAGAAAATCTGCTGATTCGCTGTTCCAATGGCATCTACGCCTTGGGCATATTGGATTCGAAGGAATCAAACAGCTGGCCAAGGACCCAGCCTCTGGTATCAAATTGACCTCCACAGCCATCGAGGCTTGTGGTGCATGTCTGCAAGGGATGCGGACCCGACATCCATCATCCAAGCGTGCTCAACGGTAGTGTTAGCAACGGTTCCATTTTCGGACCGTTTCTATTATAGCGGTTCCATGAAAACCCGGACCTGGCCGGTTCGGTCCGGGTTTGTACAAAACGGTTCCCTCAACTAAGTCCACGAATATTCATCCAATAATTTAGTGTTTGGTACATGAAATATGCAGCTGCAGACGGCGCATCTTTTGGTGGTCTCCGATTTGTGATATCTTTAAAACTCAGCACGCGGCTTTGAGATTACTGTCACTTTTGGCGTAAAAACGAGGTTTTTGGGCTGCCGCTTGCTGAGATTTAAAGATATCGAAAATCGAACACGGCCAAAAGATGCGCCGTGCAAAGCTGCATATTTCACATACCAAACACTATACTCTCTAATCAATATTTGTGGCCTTAAAGTGATGGTTCGCTTAAAAAATCGTCGATTTTTGATGGGGTAAGGCCGTTGCCACGCAGACCTATAATACCCGCCGGGTCCAAAACTGGAACCGTTGCTAACACTACTCAACGGGCCTCGAATACTCTCGATAGGGTCCACTCTGATCTCGGTAGACCAATGACTCCTCAATGTTTGGGAGGGGCGAAGCATTATATCGGTTTCAGAGATGATGCGACTTCTTGGACGGAATTGGAATCCATCAAAAAGAAATGTGATGCGTTTGGCAGCATCAAGAAGTATTTTGCACGATGTGAGGCCATGCAGGCAGTGAAGATTAAGCCATTTCGTTCAGATAATGGTGGGGAATATACATCTCATGCTTTCGAGGAATTTCTGGCCTCCACTGGATGCAATCATGAGGTTTCTACTGCCTATTCACAGGAGCAGATTGGAGTTGCAGAGAGGGTCGATAGGACGATTGTTGGGCGAGTAAAGGCAATGCTGAATGGGGCTCAACTTGCAGTCTTTCTGTGGGCTGAAGCAGCGAGGACTGCTGTTTATATTATGAATCGAACTCCCACCAGGTCACAAACGAAGACCCCTTATGAGTTATGGACTGGAATGCCTGCCCAATCGCTAGTCCATCTACAGCCCTGTGGATGTGAAAGTTGGCATCACGTTACAAAAGTCCTTTGAAGAAAGTGGGAGCCCAATGCAATTAAAGGACAGCTTGTGGGCTATGAAGGCAGAACTCAGTATAGGGTGTACTGCAACCATTCGATAATCATCACCAGGGATGGTGATTTTGTACCTACAGCGCCAATGGCAGCGCTATATCGACCTGTGGCTATCATCAAGGAAGATGTTGAGGAGGACTCGGGAGTTGCCTTGAAGCCATTGATGGCAGACTCACACGCAGATACACTGCCACCAGCCGAATCCAATCGAAGTCAGGTCAATGAGGAAACTCTTCATTCGATTACAGTCAAAGCTCCTGCTCCAAGGACAGCAGTCGATGATGGAGCAACCAGCGCAGTTGTAGGACCATCGAGAAGACAGAGCTCATGAAAGAATGCTGGCATATTCAGCACCCCACGATTCCACCAGGAACAGTCACAAACCACTCAGCAAACTAGCAGCAACAAGGGATACGCTGCAGTAGCACAGGTAACTACATCCATCGAAGAGTCTCGAACTTGGGAAGAGGCTATGGATTCCCCACAACCAAGTCAGTGGGAGCAGGCATGCCAGGAGGATCTGGCATCGATTTTGAAGAATAAAGTCTGGACCGAAGTGCATCGAACCCATACAGAGGATCGAAATAAAATCAGATGCAGATGGGTCTTTAAGATCAAGTATGGACCAAAAGGAGAGGTCCAGCGGTACAAGGGACGACTGGTAGGAAAGGGATATACACAGTCATATGGCATCGATCATCTGGAAACATTTTCCCCTGTGGTCAAGTTCCAGACACTTCGCCTTCTACTTGTTCTGGCAGTATCAAAAGACTTTGAAATCCACCAGATGGATATTAAGACCGCATTCCTTGGGCAGGATCTGAGCGGCGATGAGCAGGCCATATACATGGAGCTGCCTCCAGGCATTTCGAGGGGGCCCCAGGAGGAAGTGGTCCTCCAACTTCACAAGACTTAGTATGGCTTAAAACAGTCATCTTGGGTTCTCAACAAGGCATTGCACAGATTCTTTACAATGCATGGTTTGCAGCGAGGGGAAGCAGATCACTGTGTATACTTCAATGCCTCTCAAACTCTCTTCCTTATGGTCTATGTGGATGATCTTGTGTTGATTGGTGTTCTGGAAAGTGCCCAGTCAATGAAGAAGAAGTTGAACATTCGTTTTGAGATGTCAGATCTTGGTCCCCTCTCCTAGTTTCTAGGAATTGCAGTTACTCGAGATGAAAATGGACTTCATCTCTCACACGAGCGGTATGCTGAGGAGATCCTTCGACGGTTTCAGTTCTCCTCCAGCCACCCTTGCAGTACTCCTCTCCGTCCAGGTACCAAGCCCAGAAAGGAATCTGGAGCTCTTCCCTCCCAACATGATGCAACTCTCTATCAAAGCATCGTTGGTTTGATTATGTACCTGATCCTGGCTACCAGGCCAGACCTCTCATATGCAGTAGGAGCAGTCTCTCAGTTTTCCAGTGCTCCCAGCATCGATCATCTTGCAGCGCTCCATCACATCCTCAGGTACACTCGAGGATCTGCACACCTGCAACTGCACCTAACGAGGTCTTCTGCTTTCGAAGTCATTCCCAACGCCAGCTCCTCAACGTCGACCCAGCCCCACTATCCAAAGATTCTATGGGATACAGAGATCACTGGCTACAGTGACAGTGACTGGGCTGGTTGTCTAGATTTGCGCCATCGCACTGGTGCTTACATCTTTCTGGCTGGTCAATCGCCAGTCTCCTGGTCAAGCAAGAAACAGGCCACCTTGGCCTTGTCCTCCACCGAAGCTGAGTATATGGCACTCACTCAGGCTACTAAGGAAGCAATTTGGCTTCGCTTCCTGCCCAATGAGATTCTGGATCGCCAGTACAAGAAGCCCCCTTCCATCACCATCTTTGAAGACAACCAATGATGAATCACACTTGCGCACAATCCTGAGAACCATGCTCGCACCAAGCATATCGATATTCAGCATCACTTCGTTAGAGAAAAGGTTGAAGGATGAGAAGTATCTCTGGAGTATACTCCCAATGGAGTTATGGTAGCAGACTGTCTTACAAAGGCTCTGCTGAGGGAGAAATTTGTGCAGCACCGTGCCAGTACGGGTATATATTAGTTTTGGCTGCAATTGTGTTTCTTTATGTTGTGTGTTTAATTGTGGTTGATTTTACTCGTTGGCTGTTGACCGCGGGCGGTTGTCACTGATGTCACATTGCGCAGGGTTAGGGTGGCAGGGGTCACTGCACAGACCCGGGGCTATCAGTTTTTGTCTTTTGCTTCAGTAGCATCCCGATGCATACCGAGTCCGTCTCTTTTGACTTGTACTTAGTCTTTCTTTCTTACTTTCTTTTGTTCTCCTACTTTTGCTCTCTCTTTCTTTGACTTTTGTATGGGCAGGGTATTCACGGAGTGGGAGTATTGGAAATCCGCTCAACCCCGGGCCCGAGTCCGCCTGATGTAGGAGCGGTCAATGTGGCCTTGTGATTCTGTATATAGAGTGACAGCTAGAGTAGAGAGAATGTTATCGCTTTTGGACTTTCTCACAGCACCCGCTACCATTTCCAACAATCACCAAGTGGAAACTATGGGGATATTCGTCACCATGTCGACACAAAAGGAAGGGTCATCACCAGGTCGACAAGTGCTTGTCACACTGTCCACCCAAAGCTATTGTCTTCACCGAGTCGACAAGAGTTTTACACACTGTCGACCAAAGCATTTATCGTCAGCAGGTCGATCAAAGTGGAGTTGTAGTCACCAAGTCGACAGCAAGGGCAATGTCGTCACCAAGTCGACAGGAATGGGAATTGTGGTGAATAAGTTGGCAACGAGGGGATTCTCGTGACCAAGTTGACCAGTGGTTGTCACACGTTCAACCAAAGGGGTTGTCCTCACACAGTTCACAAGTGGTCGTCACACAGTTGACCAAAGGTGTTGTCGTCATCGAGTCAATAGCAGGTCATCACACAGTCGACCAATGGGGTTGCGGTCAACAAGTCAGCCAGAAGGGTATGTTGGCACCAGGTTAGCAAGAAGTCGTCAGACAGTCGACCGAAGGAGCGGGGACACCAAGTCAACCTTAGAGCGGTGACACCTATTCAACACTGGAGTGGGGACACCAAGTAAACCCAGGAGCGAGGACACTAAGTCTACCACGGGGGCGGGGACTCAAAGTCAACCCAATGGGCAGGGACACCAAGTCAAGCCGAGAGTGGAGACAACAAGTCAACCCACGGAGAAATGGGGAGGGGACACCAAGTCCACCCACGGAGAAAGGGAGTGGAAATAAAGTCATCCCACAGAAAAGTTGCATGGCCTATCGATTGATCAATTGAAAGAGGTTATTTGGAAGGGACACGATGTGCTCATAACAGCTTGAAAGCAAAAGGTGAAGATTGAAGAACCTCAGTTGTGTATCGATAAAAGAGAAGGAAGACAATAGACTTATATACTAAGTCAAGACCATGCTTGGCGAAGCGAAGTATGACTACCGGAGCCTGAAGCCGACTACTAGTGCCTGAGCTAGGCACCCTCCTCAGCATCGTGGCAGGCGAGGCCCCTGGTGGCTACAAGCCACTGGTCTGAGGCCTGAAGCATTAGGCCAATGCGGGCTGTAAGCCCCCGAATGCCACCAAACTAACAGGGCCAAATCTGATACAAACAACAGCAACACCAGGTATGTCGCTTGTAATTCGACTGATTGTTGTTTTACCACCGACCACGACTCCCTCCGAAATTGACAAATAATATCTACACCTCTATATGTGCCAAATGCGTTGTGATGTCAGGAACAAATCAGCATGACAGGGTGGGTCTTGTCTCGGTCGACGATTAGGAATTAATAGGAGTGATCCTGAATTCAGTAACGGCTGAGGGGATGTGGGATGAGGTGGTGGTAAGGACCCAGGATGCACGGCAATCTGGTGAGGATGTACGAGGTTTGAGGATGCAGTGTGCGAATGCTCTAACAGTGACACCCAGGTTGGCTCCCGATGCCCACAAGCCTCCACAAGGCAGAGGCCAGAAAATTCCCGACTCCACAGACGTTTCACAGTGCGAACACACTCACTCCAGTGGCTGGATTGCTGTACCCCGGATGGTCATACGACTCACACCGAGCATCTGTCCTGATCAAAAGTAGAGAATGCGGTACTCACTCAATTGTGGGATGGCAATGGCATGAGGACAGATGCTGCCACACATCTGGAATAATGGCGAGATAGGGCTGGAAGACCTTCAAGGTTGTATTCAACTCCTGGAAGCTGCGTTTGTGGATAACAACCACGTAGCAACCGGGGAAGGGATTATGTGGGAAATTACACAAACATCTGGGAGTGAAAAAAAGATGTCTTGCAGAAACAGAAACAGCTCGATAAGTCGACAACAACGATAACGATTAAAAAAGGGACTACGGCATTGGATTATAAATATCAAATAGACCCTGGAGCGAGCGTCCTAGCATCGGCGAGACCGCAGGAGGTCAGCACACACGTGGATCGACGATACTGAGTGGGTATCACACTGAGTCTTCTCAAACACACGAATGACCCAACGTATCGACAAACACGGAAGTGATGACAAGGACTACCCTTGCAGAGACCTGCTTCACAGAAGTGATTACCTTACTCAGAGGGAGCAAAAGGAGCGGCCTGAACACGGGAGGAGTGGCGGACAACAGGAGCGATGGGCCTGGAGACATGGGGAAGGTGATGGAGATGGCGGAGACATCCATCGCCGCGGAGAATGCAGGCGAGGATATGCTTGAGCCGATAGAGCGACACATGAACGCACAGCGGAGAAGGAGAAGTGAGGGCTGGGCGGCTGCCTGCTCCCTGGGGGACTGGAGCAGCCGCATGGAGCGCGTCTCAGCAGCAAGCCGGAGAACAACCACAGTTACACCGAACCGTTACAAGGATGGGCACCATGCTGGAGACGCGCACTACACTGCAGGAGGCGCGGTGGCGAGGGATGGAATTGTGGTTGGAGGAAAAAGAGAACACTCGGGACTCGTACCACCTGGAAGACATCATGTTGGGAGATGGCATCAAAGATATGGTTGTGAGAGTGTTGGCTGCTACAGAACGGGACCCGAAAGAGGAGCGGAAACAGGACACCGAGACTGTCAGCCTAGAGGCCTCGATACACGCAGCCCTAACCCTGACAGGCAGACTAGGGAAGCCGGAGGAGCGCCAACAGCTGCAGCCTGGAAGGCAGCTTAAGTCAGTGGCAATGCCGAAACCGAAACCAAACCTAACCCCAACGCTGAAGTGCAAGACAGCAGCCACACGGAGACAAGGGCCGACACCGACGCGAAGTACCACAACAGCGCCGAAAGTGGCGACGTTAGCACCACTGACACCGACCACGCGATGGGAGTCAGTCCAACCACACAACCAAAGACGCTAGCTAGCCAAGCCCAAGCCCCGACGCCAGGCTCGAGCATTGCAGATCGACACCTAATTCTAAGGGGAGACGAGACTGTGCAACTCCCCAATATGATCGACCAGGAAATTGCGTCAGTGAGCAACAGAGCGCTGTTCCACCAGGCGGTCCGGGCCAACATTAGGATAATGAACGCAATGAGGAATCCGATGGGTGCAATCACGGCAATCATGCACCAGAATGCGACAATAGAGATGGCAATGTGGTACTGCGATGTCATCATCATGGCGGGGAGGACTGTCGACAGAGGAGTCGTGGATCACGAAGATAACACGTCATGGGAGAAGCTAATCATGCATGCAGTACCCCTCCGGCGGGACATGGAATAAGGAACAGAAGGTCTGCAGCGGATGTGAGAGGAATTTGATGCGGAGAGCAAGGGCATGACGATCCCCACCCAGGTACAATGGCTGCCGAGCCCCCGCACCATCAGAGAGATGAGGGGGATTGGAGAAATCGCCGCGTCATCGGTAGTCTTCGTCGTAAAGGGAAACAAGTTGCCACTGAGGGTAATCAAGAACGGCATCGAGGGGGCAGGAGTGTGGAACCGAGTCGAGGCCTTCACAAATGCGGGCCCTGACAGTAGGTGCGAGCTCTGCAGTGGATGGGGCAACACAGAGAATAAGTGCGGCAACAAGCCCAAGTGTGGCTACTACTGAGGGGATCACCGGACAAGCGACCAGAAGTGCAACGTGGTCGGGTGTACAGTTAAACAGGGATCACTCTGCGGCCACAGGCTGGAGAAGTTCCACAATTGCATTGCGTACAGTAGCAGGAGGGCGAAGAGGAGCAATGCCGCCAGAGCGGCCCAGGAGAGCAGAAAGATGGGAACGGCTGGACGGGTTCCCACAAACAAAGCTATGCACACCGCAATGGGGATATATCGAGTTGTGCTTGGTCACAGATCTTGGGGAGGAGGGGCAGCAGCTGCCCGAAGGGTGGAACAGGATGATGCCGAGGAACAGGACGCAACAGTCAAGGCGAGCGAAGTGATGATGACTGAGGCCGAGATTGCAACTACGAATGCGACTGAACCTGACCCGGGATCCCTGGCTCCCAATGATTAGAGTAATCTAGCACAATTGCGCAAGGTAGTACAAGTGAACCATTGCGGCGCTGGAGACGGGAGTCGAATGCACGGTGGACGTAGTGTGCTTGCAAGAGCCACCGAGAGAAAAAAGAGGTATTGTGATCAGCTATTCGGCATACAAAATAAGCAAAAGAAAATGATTTTGGACGGCGATACGGATAGGGAGAGGCCTGGTGATTGATGAGGGGACGGATTTGAGTAGCGGTGCTAACGACAATGGCATTGGTACGGACGCCGGGAGGAGAGGGGAGACAACATCAAGGATCGGCAATGTTTCCGATTAAAAAGACTTGCAAACTGGATGGCGACCAGCGCGGATGTTCAACTGCCGGAGAGTAATTCAGTAGGGTGGCACTGTCCTCGCTGCAGACTTTGACGCCCATAGCCCACTATGGGACCCGAGATGCTAGGTGCAGCGGAATGCTACATTCTGCGAAGATGTGATTGACGAAAATGGACTGGAGATCGGAAATGATGGGAGAGCTACCCACCACTGGACAAGACAAGGTCATGAGGGCGAGTCGATTATCGACCTGACACTGGCCAGTCGACCAATAACACAGGCGTCCATACTGGGCGACAACCACGCCACACAATCCGACCACAAGGTCATTGAATGGCAGGTGGAAGCAGACCGACACAAGGAGGGGGACAACGCAACAGTCATAGGGTGTAATTTAGCTGCAATGATGGACCAGGACGTGGAAGCGGTGGAGACGGTATGGAGAGAGCTAGCAGGGGAGTGAGGTCACCTGAATGCAGAGTGAACGGCAGACGAGGTCGAGCAAGATGCCGCATGGTGTCAGGAGGCATTGTTCAACGTTCCCCACGGTACGACAAAGATAATCAGGATCTGTGACAGATCAAAGAGGGGGTGGCATACGGACATCAAGGAAACAAGGAAGGCGGTCAGATGAGAGACCTGGAGAAGACGGAACTCGGAAGAGGCCGCTAGGGCGAAGGCTGACCTCCAGAAGCTGGTCCAACAGTCCCAAACAACAATGTGCAGTGAGTACTTGCAAAACCTGATGGGGGCCGAGGAACGGAGAGCAGCATGATAAGCGAACCCTTGGGCGGGCACGAGCGTGGAAGCCTTAACAGACAGAGACATCAAGGAAGAAAACAAATCACTATCGAAGGAGGAGATACTAAAGCGAAAGTCATTTTCTCCGAATTACAATGACCAGTACTACGAGCTACCACCTGCGGGACGAGTACACCTGCGCGTCAAAGAGCAAGCAGTTGATAGAGCCCTGTTTTCTGAATTGGGCAAAAAGCAGCGGGGCCGGACCAGCTGTCGTTTGGCGCCATCCGGCTGCTCTGGAAGTGGGACAAAGGGAGGATTGTGAGGCTGACTAAGGCGGCCATTAGCACAGGGAGACATCCAGCGGTATGGAAGCGGGCTAGCGGACTGGTGATTCGCAAGCCTGGCAAAGATGACTACACACAGCTGAAGTCCAATCCCTCCATATCGCTGTTGAGCTGCATGGGAAAAGTCATCGAAAATGTGGTCACTGAGCTGCTGTCCAAGGAAGCCGAGAGAAGAGAACTACTGAGTGATGTTTAATTCGGAAGCAGAAAAGAATGGTGAGCCATGGATGCAGCGGCCATCATGATCGACAGACCTTACGCAGCCTGGACGAACGGCCACATAACAGATGTGCTTCGCATGGACATTAAAGCAGCCTTCCCAAACGTGGCGAAAGGAAGACTAGTCAATTTAATGACAGTCAGGAAAATGGACTGGACATTATACTTTGGAGAGAGGGCTGTCTCTCGGAGAGAATGGTGGAGATGAGAATCGAGGCCAAGGCCAGAGAAAGACCCAGAGTGGGATCGGGGGTCTCACAGGGTCCACCTGCATCACCGATCCTGTTCACAATCTACACCTCGGGACTGATTAAATGGGTGGAAGAGTACATATCAGAATTCGAAGGACTATGCATTGTAGACGACATCGGCTGGGTGGCGACCGGCAGCAATGTCAACCGTGTCGTCACGATACTTGAGAAATGTGCAGCAATGAGTATACAATGGGCGAATAGACGAGGGCTACAGTTTGATGACGCAAAGACGGAGGAGGTGCTGTTCACACGCAGATACGGAAATATGAAACACCTCCGGCCGAAACTGGCTGCAAAGGTAAGTGTCAAGAACGGGATCATACGATTCAACACTCAGGCGACACGCTGTCTTGCTGTCTCAATCGACACACACGTAAGATTCAACGAGCAGCACAACCGATGCATGAAGAAGGCCAGCGCAGCTGGTGCTAGTCTCTGAACCAATACCAAGACAAACCGCATTATTCCGGAGAGAGTAAGGGCCGTCCAGATGGCGTGCATCCAAGCGGTTGCACTGTATTGGAGAGAGCTCGGGTGGGACTGCAGAGAAGTAGGCTGGCGAAACGACCTCCAACTCCTGCTCAATCGACAAGCCAGGTCCATCCTAGGCGCACTGCCAATGACCCCACAGGGCGCATTAATGGGAGAGTCAGGGCTCACACCGGCACTGGTGATCTGGGAACCCAGAGAGCAGCGATTCACAGCGAGACTAGCCAACGCATGCAGTAGCACGCTGAAGGAGCTACACCACAACCCCTTGTCTGGTGCACCGATATTCAAGGTAATCAGGGAGGAGCATGAGCGTGGCTGGACAACCGAAGGCATTGATTTGCCGCCCCTGTGCACAGAATCAGTGGTCAGAACCAGCATTCTAGACGACACCACCGCAGCCAAAAGCGCTGCGCAACGCTGGGTAAGAAATAAAGCAGCCAAAGTCGGAGCAGGGGTCTGTTTGTGGTGGACAGATGGCTGGCATTCAGAAGATGGCCGAGTGGGAGGTGCAGCACTGTGCAAACACCGAAATGAATGAAGGTCTCACCACAGCATTCTGAGAACTCGACTTATGGAGGTCTTGGACGCCGAACTCAGGGCAATTGGATTTGCGCTTGATGTGGCGATCGAGATGTGCGAAACACTGCAGCAGCATGGACCGAAAACGGTGGCAGTCATGAACGACCGACACGCCGCGATCCAATCAACGGCACACCTGGAGCTGGGCCCAATGCAGCGACCAGCAAGGCGGATCAACAGAACAGCGCGGAATCTCTGAGCACAGGGTATCACAACTGAGATCGACTGGGTCCTCGAACACTCCGGCATCCCCTCGAATGACGAGGTGGACTGTCAGGCGAATGTAGACCGAGAAGCCAGCGGAAACAAAGTGATAGAGCCGCCATACACCTCGTCCTTCAATAGGGCAAGATGAATCTCCAAAGGCAGCTCAGCAGCCAAGGCGAAGTGACAGGCCGATAGGTGCAGTAAGCACTTCTTCTACAAACTCACGGTCAAGGCGGGGACCAAAAGACATATCCCGATGACCAGCATATCGTCGTTGGCTGCTAGGTTCAACCGACTGCAGTCCGTGCACGCGCCAACTGGAGTTTAACGTAGGTTACCCTGCCATCCAACATAACCGGGTGATGCAACACCCGTCCGCTCCCACTTCCGGCCTTCTCTAGCCCAACCAAAAATAAACTGGAAGGGTTAGAACAAAAAAGGAGCCATATACAGATGATTTAGAATGATATGGGAGGGAACTAAATTTATT
>Ga0307512_10001311_pt1 | contig 35698 bp, 31 predicted proteins | sample 14_EM_MG_FD_200267 | JGI IMG/M metagenome (GOLD analysis project Ga0307512, IMG submission 200267) | Populus trichocarpa ectomycorrhiza microbial communities from riparian zone in the Pacific Northwest, United States - 14_EM | ecosystem: Host-associated > Plants > Roots > Unclassified | place... | reverse complement strand
TGCTTTGCTATACAAGAGAACGAGTAAAGAGAGAAGAAAAGGAAATCCTCCAACGCCATCAACACTCTCTTTATATACAATTCGTCTGCCACCCTCGAACCATTCCTCATGCTCCGATGTACCATCTGAATCTCATCTCATGATCTTACACACCACTAGGTTATCCCTTATCGTAACAACCACGCCACCTCTCCCCACGTCACAACACCTCAGACCTCTTCTTTATCTTACTATATTATACCGCCACCATCTCGCCGCTTCCTCCGCATCTTCCAACGTCTCCACCTTTCCGTGACACCATTCCTTCCACACCTTCCGTATCTTTCTTCTATTATTCCTAGGTATCTCCGTACCTTCTTGCGCCGTGACACCATTACCATTTCATCAAAAGCTGTTCTACCGCAGATTTCCCGTGATTTGTGGAGCAGTTGTGAGTTGGAGCGCAATTCATTGCCGGTGTTCTTTTCATTGCTCCAATTTCTCTTCCCTGCGAAGAGCTGCATTTCATCGAATCAAACAGTTTGGACAAGCGCTGGAGGCCGGGATATCGTGGTACTGATGTGAATAGATTGTTGAATTGATTGTTAACATTTTAGGCTTTTACGGATTTGAGCAGCCAGTGCATTAAGTCATAAACTACACCCAAGAGCAACTGATGCAGTTCACCAGGCTGCCAATGCCAATAGACATTGCAAAGAGGGTATTGCACGAACTGGTTTCGCATTGGATGAACGCCAAGAATCTGTAGAGCATCGGTATTAGTTTCGTCCAGAAGCTCCAACTAAACATGCTGATCTTCTGAGTCATCAAGAGGTCAAAAAGTGGAACGACCCATCGGCACACCTTTAGGAATTTCACACATCCGGTATGAAGCATATGTGACTTGAGCGACCATGAATTGTTCTGGATCATTCGCAATCCAGGCCGCCAAAAGAGGATAACATTGTCAGTGGATTCCATCAGCACGATTCCATGGAAAGCCAGCACGAGTTATGTCAAGATTTGGGAGCGGGGACAACACTATTCCAACCTCTGAATGCCCTGCATCATCTCTATTTTTGCAAGATTTCAGGCGACATGATATCAGCCCAATGAGACACCAGGCGCACTTTTTAGGTGTCCGGCCAATATCTTTTCTAATGTTACCAATTGTGAAATCCCGCTGCCAGCCATGATAATCGCCGAAACTGTTTGTCAAGTCAGTAATGTCGGATGCACAAATGACTGGTACAACTGTCCCTCCTGCCGCAACCTGATTGTATGTATCGCACCACCAATCGCCTGTGTTCATCTCATACAATATTCAGCGATTTTCTAGGTCTGCGAGGTGCACTGGGTCCAAATCAGGGTGCTCCTGAAATAGGAGATGTGCCAAAACGAAATGTACACATTTGGAAATATCCCTGTAGTATAATGGTTTGAAGATGTGTGAATGATCTTCAATCGAACTATCATCACCAAGCCCAAAAAGAAGTTCAGAGAGGAGCTTTCGCAGGGCAACTGCTGATTGGAATGACATGATTTTGAAGTTGTCCAGTCCACGCCACAGATGCAGATCTGTCCTTGATTGTGTTTGCTGGAGAAATGATTGAGCCAGTTGAAAGTCATGTGCTGACTGAAATGAATGCCATGGATTCCATTGTTCAGAGTACTTGCAATGCTTGATGTACAATCCAGTTGCTTTACCATATGCTTTCCCCCCCACATGTTCCACTCCAACTACCTGCCTATGAACCTTGGTCTTTGTTGGATCAGGGGTACATGTCAGATCAGGCTTCTGGGGGTCTATAGTTTCTTCATCAGGAGAATCTTCAGGTGGTGGCGCACCAGGTACATTGTGTATGGTTAGATCATTAGTTGACTAGCTCATCGATGGCCATTCAGGTGCACTAACTGAAGTCAAACTACGATGGCTTGGGTTGATCGCAGCCTGCAGGAGGCAAAATCCCATCAGGTAATGGCCCTTTATTCATCGATTTTGGGTGATATTGTTGATAATGAGCCTGAAGTCGGGTATCATCGAACAATTTCCTTTCGCAGATAAAGCACTTAACATGTTTCCCCCGAGCATTGACCATGGTCCAGGAATGGTCGGTGCACACGTATTCAGATGAATCTCCATGATGCTTGAGGGGCCGATTTAGAGCCTCAGAGGATAATGGTTTCAAAGCGAGCTGACTCAAGTTGGCGTATCTCAGGCTCATTGCACCCCGCCAAATGCGGGGGATCGGCAAAATACAGTCACCTTACAAGCAGCTTTCTTCTTAAACCAGAATGTATATATCATATCCCAAACATAAATCATGCACATCTTCTGCTGAAAGTCATTACCAGAGAAGAGAAGGTTTCCTTTGTCATCACTGCAATAACCATGATGGGCCTGATACAATGTGATCACGGCATTGTGGGTTATATCTCTGCTTGTGGCTCCGAGTGGCTGATAATCAAGGTAGATCATCTCAATACAATCAATAGGTGAGCTTCCTAGCTAGCTGTATTCCGGCGCTATGATGATTTAGAACTGATAGGATGGTTGCTTCAGTAACAATCGTTGACGGGAGCATGGATCCTGAGAAGAACAATGATGTTTAGACAAGGAGCTCAATAGCAAGCGAGCCTGTTGCTGCTCGACTCACAGACCTCCTACTGAATGAGGTCGCATGGTCATACATGCACAACTTATGTGTAATATCCCTCGTCATGCTAACCTTCACACTGGATATAGTTCTTGTTGGGTTACTGGAGATATCATATCATATCCCTTCTATGACCTGTAAAGTCATGGAAGCATATAAAGGTGAGCATCTATCCAATATTATAGTATATGAATTCGAGCTTATGACAAAGAAAGGCAGGATGTGTGTGGTTAAGGATTCTGTTTCTCAGTCAGGTTGGTTTCATGGATCAAAGGTGGATTGAAACACCACAGATCATGACAACACAATGGGACATAAACAACCCTCCATTCCACTCAAGGTCACTGCTAGCTGCAATATACTGAATGGTACTCCAATTCATTCGGTATCACATCTTGCATCCATAGTAGTTTACCACAATGTTTAGACAGAGAACATGTCGATGAACGGATCTCCACCGGAGACATTGAATATGGCTTCACTGGGTGGCCTTTTTGGTATGCAACAGCGCAATGAAGACGATTCAGAATCATCGGAAAATAGTTCACGAACTGCCACTGGCAACAACAGTCGATTTGGGAAACAAAGCAATCAATATCATCCACGCCTGGGTAATATTATCTACCTCCACACCAGTCCTTTCTCGGTGCTCTGCAGTTTCATCAGCATTCTCCATTCAACATGACACATAGTTGGCAATGAACAACCAGTGCAAGCCAAAGATTTCCAAGCTATCGTTCTCCATGGCATGGATATGACCACCACCAAGGTCGTTATGGTGCGTCTCAAATGTTCACCCCTCCACAGATTCCAGGACAAGGGACAACAACTCCAGGTGCACCAAGAGTGCCTCCAGGACCGCCGGAAAACCATCCAATAAATCGGCCAACAACTCTCAGCCCAAAATCTCCTCCTGAACCTCATTCTGGCACACCTGGGAGTCCCCTGATTCATTTCCCAACGAAATGATTCCAGCCACCTGCGAAACTGCAGACACCAGATATCACAGGGATTGTGGACTTACCTCCATTGCAGGGGATTTCCTATGATGATTATGATGCGGATGATGAGAGCGACGATTAGTCGGACTTGGGCTGTTCAGAAGTCAACCCACCAATCCTCCTAAAGCATACCAAACTCGCCTTGAAGTAATTTGCCAACCGGATGGGGCTGGCCAACTACAGTGTGTGCAACAAGTGGAAGAAAGTATAGGTGGCTGCGTTTCTGGAGAAGAAGCATCAGTCTATTTTCTAGGGGCAGAACCGGTTGAAGCAACTTTGAGATGGACCCCCTGCACTGGAAGATGGCGGTTGCAGAGTGTTTGGAGACATTCCCAAACTGGCTGCCATTTGGTAATTTCGATAATGATGAATGGATTTGGTGGCATTTGGTTGAATTGTATTTGAAGAAATCTGCAAGCACAATTCTGGAGGCAAGGAAAAAGGGAAGCAGAGGCGACAAGCGACCGGTGACAGATTGGGGCGAGCACGTGTGCCAGGAACCAAGAAGTAACCTCTCCGAGTTGCCAAATACAATGTTCTGGGTTTTAATTTGCTGGGTGTCGAATGGCAAGGAGATTGATCTAGCCCCCAAACAACTCAACGCCTAGTATACCGATGTGAGCCACTGGGAGGAGCTGACTGATTTAATCAACAAAACTAAAGCCCGAAAGTGCCATACATCCTAACATCACTGTTCAAGTGCACCTTGGAGCTGGAACAATTGGACGAAGAGTATATCGGATCATATGCACACTGGCAATTGATAATTGATCCCATATATGGCTAGATTTCATACCACATTTGCTTTTCCAATGCTTTCAAGTTGAAACTTGGACATAATCCGAAACTAGTTTTGGTCATAATGAGAAGAACTACTGGGAACGTGAATGCGGAGAATGTCCTGTGACGAGCGAAGTCAATCCCCGCTAGCCTTGTCATGGCTAGATGCGTGCAACTGATAATTATAATACACAGACTTTGGAAGGTGCTGAAGAGGGTGGAAGAGAGGTGGGAGAGGAGGATGGTGGGCAACAGAATGATACTTGTATTAATGTAAGTTTGGATTGAAAGAATAGGATTGATTGAATTGAATCCATATGTATTCGTTCCAATGGTTGTTTGGCTATGAAATACCTATCCTTGCAATGAAATTCAGGAGCACCGGAATATGAGCCCATCTGCCCAGCTCACATCAGAGCATCTGACAGAGATCATTGAGGAAGAAACTAACACAGACAAAGATGTAAGGGAAGTTAAGGAGAAAGTGGAGGATGGTGAGGAGGTCCTCGATCCAGAAAATACCAATTCAGTATTGAATACTGTTCTCGGTACAATCAACAACGAACTTGACCATGAGTGTCTTGATGAGTTCCAGACAACTCCTCCTCAGGGGCATCCTGCCTTTAAATCAGCTCTTGATCTAATCCTGGTTGTAACAATGCCCAGAGTGGCAGAGACGTTCAAGAGCATCATTAAGGAGAAGACATATTCAACCAACTTCAAACTTGTTAAGTTGTTGCATGCAGAAAATGCAAATATCACCCACAGTGATCGGAACAGCAGCATTGATGTGCCGGAAAACCGATGGAATATCCATGTTGTGTCATATGATACCTGATAATCAAGAGTGAAACTATCATGCAACAGCCAACTCTCCTACTGTCCATGGAGTTTTGGGATTTGTGATGAGGCATATCGGTTCAAGACGAAGAACAGTGTTCGCTGGCACATTGCGATGAATGCGAAAATTGGGATCAAACTGCTAGTCACATCAACGCCGGGATTCCAAACACTCTATGTCTGGCATTCTCAGACGATGCGGCTGTTTTCAGGTGCGCCGGAAGTTCCTGAGGATGATATTGTGATGGACAAGCATCGTGCAGAGGCATTGTATTCCACTGTGAAGAGTATGATGCGCGCAATCCAGACAGAAGATGATGAAGCTCAACAGTATGCGGCGCACTGGATGATACAGATTGCAAAGCCTTGGACAATGAGGAGGGGCCTGGAATTGAAACCAGCCAATGGATAACCACTTCTTCCGATAGCAACAGAGAATGCACACCTCATTGATCTCAACTAGAGTGAGGATGAGCAAGAAAAACTCAAGACTCTTGTGGAGAGATACACTTCACTGGGTGGTTCTGGAGCATGGAGGGTTCATAGATGGCAGCTAGCTTGTTTCTCGTTAGTGTTGCGAGACACCAAGGTCGCAACAAGGTTCCTGCACAATGGTACAATGAGTGACAACTCGATCCTTGAGTGGATTCTCCAATTCTCCGATGGCTGAGAGAGACATTTCTGCCAATGCTTGACAACAAACCTGCGGAGTATTCTGAACCTGACGATGACATTGACTCAGGAGAGGCGCTCTTTCTGGAACAGAACAGAAATGAAAATGCACTCCCCAGTGCACCTTCTCCACAAAAGGTGGTGCTATTTTGTTCTCCTCCTGGCCAAGTTCATCATTTGAAGTGGTGGCTAAACAAGTATTTTGTGGATCATGTGGATATATTCCACATGTATGCGGAAATGGGTAATGATGAATGCACAGAAATGCAGCTCAAATTCCAGGATTCATGAAATCCCTCTGTGTTCCTAACTACACCCACAGTGGGCGTGACAGGCCTACATCTTACAGCAGCTATCTATGTAGTAATATCTCGGAAGTTTTTGGCATTGCGTAACTGGTGGCAGGCATCTGCATGAGTTGTCCGGTGAGGGTAAAATCGAGTATCACACACATGGTTAATGAATATGCGACCTAGGGGCGATGATAACCTGGCGAGTGATTTCCACCAACACTCTGGTGTGGCGCCAATGAGAGTCCTGCACGACTTGAGGAGTTGCTGAAACCCCATGATGACGATGATGTACCATGTTCTGGGGTTTTGAGAGGACTATATGAAGCGGCTGACTTGGAATGGAGACAACATTGCAGTCTACTGAAGTATCATCTTAGATTGTTAGGATGCTTCATCAAGGTACACCTCTTTAGACAGTCAACCAACATAATCTTCTTAATGGACACAAATGATCAAAAAGGTCATTTGTAAGGCACACTATGCTAGGTAGAGAAACGCTTTCTCTCTGCCATTCTGAAGCGAATCAAAGATCTGATGTTGGAATTGGTAGAGGGGCACTGCATTGGCATTCTTGATTATTAATAAGGCCCAATATGAGATGAAGTCAATTGATAAGTTACATTACACATTCCTGGCTGGCATATCTCACCATTGATGGCATAAGTCGACTGTTGAGCACGATGCACCAAAGGGCTTCGAATCATTTGTCAGTTGTGAGAATGAGGTAGACCAAAAACCTGAGGCCATGTACGCATTTCGATATCAAAAGAATGAAAAAATTCATAATTCGTCCGATTCCAGATTTCCCGTGGAATTCTCGTGATCTGTGATGTGTCTTGTCACAACAGATCAAGTGCTGCATATTTGTCGACCCCATTTGGCAATATAGTCAATTGATACCATATTGAGTTGCTGTGTCAGAATACAAGACACCAGTTCATGGATTCACAGTAATGCCGCAACATTTGCTGGCATATGATCGAACTTCAGGTGCACCAGAGAGTTCTCAGCATATGTCTTGAGACGTGATATAACGGATCCAGCTCTGCACATTTGCCAATCGCATTTGGCACTGAGACACTGTAGGCGATATTGAGTCCGTGGGTCAGGAAATGAGACACAGCACGCTTATTCGTGGCAACGCCTCAGCTTTTGCTGGCTTTTGATCGATGTTGATGTGCACCAGAGAATCCTCAGTATATGTCCTAAGTCGTGGTATGACAGGTCCAGCACAGCATATTTGCTAATCACATTTGGCACTGAGATACTCTCGGTGATATTGGGGACCTGAGTCAGAATATGACACACACCTTGGTTATACGCGGCAAAGCTGCAGCATTTAGAGGCATTTGATCGAAGTTCAGGTGCACCAGAAAGGTTTGAGTACATATCTATATGACCAATTGATCACTGCATTTTTGCCAATCCCAGTTCCTACAAAGTTTGTCTGGGCCATATCGAGTACATGTGTCAGAATATGAGACATGGGCTCATTGATTTGTGGCAAAGCCACTGCTTTTGCTGGCCTAGAATTGAAGTTCTGGTGCATCGGAGAATCCTGGTAGTATTGTTATGACAGGTCCAGCACAGCACATTTGCCTATCCCATTTGGCAATAAAGTCCATCTGGGTGATATTTATTACTTCTGGCAGAATATGAGACACGGGCTCACTTAGTCGTAGCAAAGTTGCAGCTTTTGCTGGCATATCATTGAAGTTCGGGCGCACCTCAGATCCACTTCCCAGAGTGTCAGATACCGAGATATGGTTGAGGTATTCATAGCAAAGCTGCAGCCTTCACTCCAGGGTATTTCCTGTCCTATGATTGAAGTTCTGGCACAACTGAGATCTGCAATCCAGTCCACAATGAGGTTCTTGGATTTGTATGAAGCCAACTTTGACAAGCTGTGACTCATTATGGATGTATCATACCTGCCCAGACACGCCTTGAGAGCAACACATATGCCACCGAAGCACATGTATCCCAGTTCGTAGTGCACTTTATATTTCAATTTCCTTTATCCTCATCATGTTTTCTTCGTGTTTGAATCAGTGGACGCGGTGCACACAGATTGTCATCTATTATGACAGTTCATGATGAGGTGCAAGGGGCTCATCCAACTCCTCATCTGCTAATATATGAATCTATGATTGATTTGGATATAAAGGCCACCACTACAATTCTGTGAACAGTTAGCTCCGTGTCAACTTGTCCGTTGGAGGAAGGTCACCCTGTACAACTAAACCATCAATGCACTGACCTGGTCAATGAGTTGCCTCACTTAACTCGATATTAACTAACTAGTATGCTTGGACATATGCTTCAAAATCCTAAAATAGCTTATGCAAGTTCAGTCTCTGTCAAAAGAGCTAGAGCTTGAGAGTGGGAATCTCAAACAACAGATTCTGTTCAGCGACTCTGCACAATGGCCGGCAACTCCTGCTGACACCTGTACCGCACTTACTGAAAGAGGCCTACGTCCTCCACAATTTGAATGCAGTCATAACTAGATTCTAACTAACAGCATTTTTGGGCTTCCAAAACTCGAATCTACAAAGAGATTATGTGAACTGATTTCCATCAAGAGTGATGTTCGAAGAGAGAGAATCTGGAAAGCTCAAGTTGAGAAAGGACAACTTCAAAGATGGCAATGAACTGTCCGACTGAGGTGAGCTTGCAATCAATCCCCAGCCATTGAATCCAAGAAAAACCATTTGAACTTTGGTGCACTTCAATTTTCCGGAACTGCATACATGCCATCATCATTCATCTGCCCGTTGTGAGATGAAGTCTCACTATGCATTCAGACCATCGTAGCGTATTGCTTTCAACCCCAACATTAATTGAAGTGAACATTGTACTGGTGAGACTTACAATGAATATGTGATTCAACAGTGTGCAACTTACTAGAAAATATGTGCACAATCACAATGCGAATGAGTGTTCATGACCCATCTGTTTGCAATCTTGGTGTAGCCAAGTGCTTGAATCGAGACTATTACCCCTGATTTATCAATCGTATCTGACCATTCTTTCCCTACACCTGTATGTCTCCTTTGTATTCCAAATTCTCTCTTTCCTACATTAACTGGAACATTGTTGTGATGGATATTCTGCAGATATGGCCCAGATGAATGCTTGAAAGGGAAGTTATACTTACAATATTGCCTTTTCAACTGCAAACTTAGCTGCAGCATCATAATACGATAAAATATGGTGAAAATACGTGTGTTCTTCCGGCGGACATACCACATGTGGAGATTCAGATTTCTCCTCGATCGATGACACACTCAGTATGATACCTTGCAACTCAGCCGTCACTCCCTAGGTCCCAAATCTATCAAGTTCTGCAGATTCCAAATGCTGCATCAATTCCATGCCATGAAGCCACCTCAAATGCTCAAACATTTTTGCATAATTACTACATTTACAGCGTCATATGGAGGGGCACATGTTTTCATTCAGGTTCCCAGTACTCCATTGGGCAAGCACGAAGGGTTAGTTAATGTCACGAGTTTTCTTCCGGTGCGACTGGTTCCATTCTCTGTGTGCTGGCTTTAGCCAACCTCCAATTCTTGCATCCATACAGAGTGTTGTTGGTAGGAGTTGCCAAGATTCGGCATTAGGAATTCATCTATTCTGGTGCACCTGACAACATCCTATATTGCAACACTGGACTGCTGTCCTCAATATAAATATGAATCACTGATGTCATCACTCCTGAACCCTTCAAGGCAGGCCTTGATTACATCCTCCTTGACTATGTGCAACTTCTTGCACCATTTTTCCTGTTATTCTGCTGTATGTAATCTTATATTTACTGCTTATGCATTCTCTCTCACATTCCCCAACTTTCTATCTTCATTTCTGCAAATGGAACCTACACCCAGCCAGGTGAGGAATCACTATTCACAGAAGAATCAAGAAGAACTCTTTGAGAGAGCACTCGCATTCAAGAAAGTGGCCAATCTGTGTTGTTCATCAAATGTTTACTGTCCAACTATCGTCCATCATACATTGCTTTGCAGATGACCGATGTCCTCAATTTCATTGGTGGAGGAGGATGCAAATACCGATCAGGAGATCGGTGATGATGAAAGTGAGAACCGAGGACAGTCGACCATACTGTCCGACATCGAAAAAGATGATTTGGATCACCAACTGGAGTTCCTGCTTCTAGGGAAGGCGCGCAGGGACAAGTCGTTGCGAACTACAAGGGTTCCACTGTCAACGAAATGATGGTGTGCCGATACTGTCATTGCATGCTCTCCGCTTCCAAATTCCCGCAATCCAGCCGGGGAGATGGCATCACCAATGCTCAGACACCGAAAGTTAGCCATCCTCATCAAATTATCCATGTCTGACAGTGTACTGTCTGCCCAGGCACTGCCGCTACACTTGTCTAGGGGAGATCAGCATGTTCAACAACTGAAAGCCAGTGCAGATTGGAATGTTCCCTAACACTGAAAGGTTATGTTTGCGGTAACCAAAAGATGTATGGAGGTAATCGGATTTTTGAGGACTCCTTGGCCAATATTATCCAAAGACAAGTACTTGATGTTCGAAGAAGCTTGGAAACTAGCCATTGAAGTTCAAGATCGTCAGTGGGCATTAGCAGGTGCTCATGTAGTAACGCCATCTGTGTGTCAATTGCCCGGCGGTCCATCTCATAAATATAGATCTGCAAACACCACATGCTGTAAGTCTTGGATTCTGTTTAATGCTCCTCTGTCAGATTTCAGATATTGACTAGCACCCACACTATACATAGCGAAAACTGAAGACAAGTACCATTCGAGGACAGTTGGCAAATGTGGCATGTTGATCTGTTGGACATAGTTACAAGTTAGATTTGCACTCTGAGACTTAGTGTTGGATCCAGATCAAGGAGCTCCTGATTGATGATGCATATCTCTCCGAGGTCGTTGATGATATGAAATCATGGTTCACGTGAACAGAAGTGCTTGATCTAATTTACCATCAATTTTTCTTAACCTCCAATGGCTTGGGGTGCCAGCCTACGACATCCCAGCATTTCCAACCTCCCACTCCATCGGCTTTAGCGCTAGCAGCCGCAGCTATTCATTGTGCGCTTTCTGGATATCCCAGTGGAGAGAAGGCCAGACTAATGTTTTGTCATGATGAATATCGAGGTACATTTTGCCCATCCCCAGTGATACGTTTTACTACAGAAGGCACTGCACTCATCAATCCCACATCAGTGGGCTGCTGGATACCCCCATGAGGTGCAAGTCCGCTAGGATAGTCACTCCTGACTCACGATTGGCTCTCCTCAATCTCCGTTGGCGCTCCTCAGACCTGATTGATGCTCTTCTGTCTCATTAAACACTTTATTCCTTCCATTCCACGCTCTACAACCAGTGAGGAGAGCTCCTCATTTCCCACCAGCGCACTTCGGTCTGGATTGTCGCTTCTATACTGAACTCCACACTGTTTACCACACCCCCCCCCTTGTTGGCGCTCCTCCGCTTGTATGGGTGCTCCTCAATCCCTGTCTGCGCTCCTCAGCCTAGATTTGGCGCTCTTTTTTTGTCTGCACTCCTCCAACACCTTCTGTGTACTCCTCTTTTCCACACAGCACTCCCCATCTGGCCCTCCTCTTTTCCAGGTGGTTACTCCCCTTTTTCATCCGAATGATCATTGCCTTTCAAATGCCCATTTAAATTCGCAGCTAGCCAACATCTCATTACACCTTGGATAGATATCACAAATTGAGTCAAACAAGATTGGGTATCAATTTCGTCCACATGCCAGGTACAAATAATCAGCAAATACACCGAGTGCCTCCAGCTTCTTTGGGCTGATGATGAATTGTGTGTTCCTGCTTTCGTAGGCCCTGACGAGATTAGAGATGCAGTGGATGACATTGACGCCATGTTTGATTGCTATCATTTGTCTGGTTGGTTGGGTAATTAATTTGGTGTACCTGCATTTACGATTGAATCACTCACCTTTTTCTTTGGTTCCTCAATGTAGCGACACAAAAAATACAATGTTGAAGAAGATGATAGCTAGTATGATTCAGAAGTGATAATGAACAATAATCCATGCATCATATTCAGCGTTGAGGGAAATGGATTGCTCATGTACTTCTGGAGATTCTCAGATCACATGCGCAGTCCTCTGAATGAATATCCATCAGAACCCAGTCATCTCTCAGAGTGTGCTTGTGATTCCCGCTTTGGTTCAGGGACGCTTCCAGGTGCACTCAAAGATTTCTCTGGCGCTCGGACGTATTCCCGAACTTATCACAGTCACTCCCATGCTACTCCTGTACCAGTCATCAGTGATTCCGGTTAATCCCAAGGCCGGCCGGAATGCCCTCGTAGGGTCTGATACTCTCCTGACATTGATGTGTCTATGTTGACACTCCACTTCCTCTCAGACACTCCTGGAGGCTCCCATTGACTATAATACATTTTGCTGATGCATGTCAGTTTTGAGAGAGCAAACCTGTAAGAGTTGCAATAGTAAACATAGTACAATTGCTATAGGCAGTATGTCCAAGTTATAAGGGTATGTTAGAGTTGCAAATAGAACTGTATTTAACAAATATAAGAGATAAAGTATATACAAAGTATGGATGCAATCTACTCAGATGCTACTACTGAATTACAGTGATGCTACCCCACTATTACAGATATGCTACCAAGGTGTTACAAGAATATTATCAGAGGCTATATGAAATAGCTCTGGGGTGATTGGTGTTATTAGGTGTTACTGGGTATTATGAGTGCTACAGGAAATTATGGTAAGCCATATGGCTTACAGTAGATTACAAGAGATGGAATACCTATTTGTGGATGCAGTCCAGGCTGTTTCAGTGCAGGAGGTTTGCACCAAAAGAGTGGGATAATGTAACAGCTGCACGGGCCTTGGGGCTGTGACACCGCAACCCTGTATAGTCAACGCACCATGTGTCTTACATTTCATACAATTATGGTATGTTTACACAACCCAACCATACAACCTCTACGTAAGCAACTGTATATACAGATATTTGTTCATACGAGGCCGTACTCGGACATATTCATTTAAACCATGTTAATCAGGTAATATTCAGCACAGTTGGCAAATGTACAGTGGTAGGCGGCCATCAACATCCCGCTATCATGTGGTTGGTGCGTTTAGCAAGCCGAATGGCATAACACTGTATTGGAACTTATGGTGTGCGCCCAGAATGAGGTAATGTATTTGTCACCCCCTCTGTTCCAAATTAGATGATTCATATCCTGCAAATTGAGCGTAGTAGTGACTGGGACCTATGAATCCAGTCAAGCATCTCCAAGATAAGACGCAGAGGGTAATATTCCTTTACTGTCAACAATTTGAGTACCTAGTAGTCTTTGCAGAGCCATAGGCCACCAACTGTATTTTCTGCAAATAATATCAATGCTGCTACAGATGATAATAACCACCTGATAAAGCCCTTTGCAATGTTTGTCATACTGTAAGGCTTGACATCAGCTTAATGTATTTTAGTCACTGGGAGCTTCCAGGTGTGCCTGAGAGGATGTGGAGTGTAAATGTAGAAGAGTTAGTGTCAGGAGAAAATGAGACCACAGGAGCGCATTACTGCTGGCCTTCCGAGTCACTGCGATCTCGGATGACTAGGTCAGGTGCACCATGGGAGTGATTGAGAACAGTTTGGAAATGTGTTGGACCGCTGCAGAGGACATCGGGTGAATGTTTGATTCTTGCTAAATCAATTCAGCAATCACTAACAAAGTCCGAGAGATGCCTGGGTTGTTATGGAGATTGATCCAGAGGACTGGAAGGAATATCGGGGACTCTGTGGATGTACTTGAGTAATCGATTTCCCTCATCAGCAACTATAATGCATGAATCATCATTCATTATCTCTGCTGAATCACACTAGCTATCATCTTCTTCAACAATGATTTTTCTGCCTTGCTACATTAAGAAACCAAAGATGAAGTCTAGTGATTCAGACATACATGGAGGTACACTGAAACAATAACATGACTAAGCAATCAACTTGTATAAATTAAAAATGGTGACAGTGCTATCCGCTACATCTCCCCTCTGAACAGGGTTGGACACAGCAATAACACATAATTCAACAACGGTATCAAGACGCTGAAGGCACTCCTAGTATTTGCTGACTTTTTGTCCCTGGATAGTGGATGAAATGGAATTCCAATGTCATTTCGCTTGATATGTGATAACTGACAACAATATAATGAGATGTTAACCACCTGCGAATCTAAATGGGAGTATGAAGGGCAATATGATATATTCAAAGGAAAAAAGTGAGCAACTACCAGAGAAAGAGGAGTCCCGGAAGGGGAGTGCAGCATGGGCAAGTGGACTATGCAGAAGTGGTTGGAAGATCGTGAAATGAAAACCAATAGTGCCAAATCAAAGCTGTGGAGTGCTGATGGGGATTGTAGAGTGCCCAAACCAGGGAGAAGTGCCAAAAGGGGGGGTAATTTTTGCGGATTGAAATGGCGGAATACCAATACTGGCAAAGGAGCACTGGTGGGGATTGAGGAGAATTGTCCAAGCTGGGGAGCACCAAAACAGAGGGTCACGAATTGTGGAATGAAATACTGGTGGGATTATCCTGACCAAGGAGTGCTGGTGGGAATTGAGCAGCTCCCGTCCCAGGTTAAGAAGCACTGAACGGGGGGTATTCAGCACGAAATGAAATAGTGCAGTGCCAATCCTGCTAGAGGGGATTGAGCAGTGGCAATTCCAGAGGAGGTACACTAAAGGAGAAGGTATTGACAGCGAGATGGAATTTAGAAGCATCAATCCAGGCCGAGGAGTGCCGACAGGGATCAATGATGACCTATCCTAGCAGAGTTGCACTGCAGGGTGGGGGATGACGCATCTCACTAATGTGTGATTGATGAGTGCTGTGGTTTCCGGATTAAGTTTTGTCACAGGGGATTGGCAAAATGTACTGCAGTATTCGTCTTTAGAATACATACCAGTGACCTTCTTTCCACTTGCATATTTAGACACCGTATGATCAATAGCTGCAGATGCCTGCGCTAATGTCTGTGGAGTAGGAGCTTGGAAACACTGGGATGTCGTAGGAGGGCACCCAAGCTATTGGTAGGGAAGAAAAATTGATGGTAAATTAGATCAAGCATTTCCATTTGGGTGAACCATGATTTCTAATCAATAACAACCTTTGACAGAAAAGCATTGTTGAACAGGCGCTCCTTAACCTGTATGTGAAGCTGAGTCTGGAAACCGAAAACCAACTGGTAACTATGAACAACAGTTCTACGTGCCGCATCTGCCAACTATTCGCAAATAGTACTTATCTTCAGTTCTAACTAAGTATATGTTGGGACGTAGTTAATATCATAAGTCTTATAGAGAAATATGAAACAGACTCGAAGACATACAGCTTCTCATGTTTGCAGATCTATTTTACGAGATGGACCACCAGGCAATTGATACACAGATGGTGTGCCTTCCGGAGCATCTGCTAATGCCTGCTTTTGATCCTCCACTTCAATGGCTAGTTTCCAAACTTCATCAACCATTGAGTACTTGCCATTGGATAACATTGGCAAAAAGGTCCTCATGATTATGAATGCCTCCGTGAACCATATCACAACCTCAGCAGTAGGCATATGGTTCTGCGGAACCTGCTGATCTCCCGAGGACTTGGGTTGTGGAACATGTTGGTCTCCACCAGAGTTGGGTAGCGGCAGCACATGGGTGGATGGTGCATGGTCAGACTTGAATAATTTGTTGAGGAGGGTTGACTTTTGGAATGTGAGCGGTGCTGGTGCCATTGCCCCAGGTGGATTTTGGGATTTGGATCTGCAGGGCAAGCAACGACAGCATCAGCACAGCTCTGTACCATTGGCAGTGAGTGCTGTGTCATTCATAATGACCCGTCCCAGCATGGCTGGTCTAGATGAAGAACCTCCCATTGTTGATCAATATCTTCTTCTTCGAAGTGGGATGTTTAGATTCACACTCCTGTATCCTCAACCTCAGCATCACTGTTCTCCTGATATGCACTGTCATTCTACTTCAGTCCTCAAATTGGGGACATTAGTTATCCACAACATAATGCTGGAATGGAGATAATTGAAAGGAATATATTTGATGGACAGTGAAGAATGGTTGCTTTCTTGAATGTGAGTGCACTCTCAAGGTAAGCTTCTTGATTGTTCTGTACATAGTGATTCCTCACCTGGCTGGGTATTGGTTCCATTTGCTGTAATCAAGATAGAATGTTGGGGAATGTGGGAGAGAGTGTTTAAGCAGTAAATATAAGATTCAGTGCAATAGCATACTGGGATAAACCATGCAAAAAACTGCCCATAGTCAAGGAGAATACAAGTCAAGATGCACCTTGAAAGGGTTCAGGAGAGATGACTGCAATGGGTCAGAGTCAAATTGAGGACAGTGGCCCAATGTTGTGATTTTGGATATTGCCAGGCACACCAGAATAGTTGCATTTCTAGTACCAAATGTTACCAACTCCTATCAACAACCCTCTGTATGGATGCAAGAATCAGTGGTTGGCTAATGCCAACACATGTGGAATAGAACCAGACGCACCTGAACAAGACACACCTAAACCAGATGCACCTGAACCAGATGTATCTAAACCTGATACACTGGAAGAATACTTGCATCATTGGGTAACACTTGCTGTTGGCCAAACGGAGCACTGTGAACCTGAATGAAAACATGTGCCTCTGCATATGACTTCTCAAAAGTAGTAATTATGTGTGAAAGTTGAAGTATTTGAGGTGACCGCATTGCATAGAATTGACGTAGTAATCACAATCTGTTGAACTCTATACATTTGGGATCTGGTGAGCGATGCCTGAGTAACAAGGGTTCATACTGGGTTGGTTATCAATCAAGGAGCAATATGACTCTTGGTATGTGCTATATCCGCCCACAGAACAGATGTATTTTCAGTGTATTGTTGTAAGGCCGTATATCTGTATTGGGCCGCATATGAGAGTAGATGGGAAGATATGGTTGCACATGTGGATGTGGTAATATAATAGAGTTGGAGATAAGTAAGAATATTGCTTGCAATTTCAGAGAGATCGTGAGTTGTCTATATAAGGTAGGGGTTACCCGGCCCTTGATATGTCTTGTGTCATTGGCGATAACCTAATGATCACTGCAATTACATCATTTCCCCCTTGAGGAGCAGACCCCCTGGGCTGCCACATATGTGTATAAACAACAGAAAGCCCATCTGAAATCCAAAATTAATGTGCATACACCTCCGTACGACTTCAACCAGTCCCACCACCGAGCAGTGCCCAATAAGAAGCTTCATGGTGGATTCGATACAGGTGGAAACTCAACCTCCAGTGGCAGCCCATGAAAACCAATAACGACGCCATTTATATATTCCTGAGATCCACCAGAATGTTACAAAAAGTTCCACCCCACCGACAATATCCAATGCCACTCCTCCAAGTCTGATCACAGTCGCGGCTTCCTGGGATACTATCGATGAGACTCATCGACCAATTCTTGGGTGCTTTCGAGATTCTCCACTTGTTTCCACCTGGTCCATATGTAACTGTTAGCTGCCCACTGTACAAGATAATGGCGCTTCCAGTAGCATCGCTTAGAGTCAATGATCCTGTTGACTTCTCAGTCGTCCAACTGATCGAAAATCATCAGCTGCGGTTCAGATGGTGGCTTGCTGTTGGGACAAGGTGTATAGCGGTCAAGCAAAGAGACATAGAAGATGTTGTGCTTCCGGATCATATGTGGAATGACCCATTCATAACCATTCTTATAGATGAACTTACTTATCACATATGGTCCTGTTCATTTGTAATCCGATGTCTTCGATGGTCTTGTTGTTCAGATGTGCTCCGTTGACCGCCAGACCAGACGTCCAACCTCAAAAATAACCTCTCTGGCACCAGCGTATTTGGTCTGATGGGCTTGAGCCTCCTACAAGTTCCTTTGGAGAGGTTGGTGAGTCTCCTCCAAGGCAGCTGCGAAAGTGTCTGCTTGGATTTCCGATTTCAGGCTAGATGGTTGCATCAGGGCCTTAAACTGCTTCACCAGATGGTAGTGGTAATTCACCCAGAATGGAGTCCTTCTTGTGAACACATGTAACATGTCATTGAAAGCAAATTCGGCCAGCAGCAAAAGTTTGACCCAATTGTCATGCTTGTAGTCGCTGAAAGCCGTGAGATACCACTAAGTCATCTGGTTTTGACGCTCTGAGTGCACCTTTGCCTGTGGATGGAAGTCTGTCCAGAGCGAATGATCCGTACTCAAGTGAGACCATACCTGGGTCCAGAACCTGCTTGAAACCTGCATGCCACCATCTGATACTATGTTGTCTGGGACCCCGTGCTTTCAAGTGATATGGTCAAAGAAGAGCCAGGCCAATTCCGGCGAGTCGATATCCTTCCAGCACAGTATGTAGATTGCGATCCCGGCTGGTTGGTCCACGATCAAGTGAATGCTGGTGTAGCCCGATGCCATTGACTCTGGCAAGTCACTGACGAAGACAACCGTGACGACCTCCCATGGCCATGATGGTGTCTCCATGTGCATGTTTATCCCGTACCTGGCGTACCTAGGTGCTTTCATCTGGTGGCTCACTGCGCAGCTACTGACATACTTGCGAACATATGAGTCCATTGCTGGCCAGCAGAAATCTCCAGATACCAGCTCAGCAGTCTTCGGATCTCCAAAATGACTAACCTCAGGGTTGTCATGCAATAGCCTTATCCCTTTTCCATGTAGAGGGTCGACCGCAGGAACATATATCCACCCCGCGTATGTCAATGCTCCCGTTACAACCTTGCATTGATTCTCCTCTCCAGCAGTATCTGCACCATGTGCAATTGGCCTGTAGATTTACCTTCATGAAGACATCGATAGCCAAAGGGTCGGAAGCCTGGGCTGCAATGATTGCTGGAATGAGATCATTCATCTGGTTCCACTGGGATGGTTGACAATAGTGGTGCCACAGGCCGTTCGTAGGAGATCTCATAGTCGGGTCATCTGGAGAGGCCATTGGCACAGTTCTTACTGCCTTCCAGGTGCTCGATGACTGGGTTGTAAGCTGAAAGGAATTCCGACAACCTGGCTTGTCTTCTGCGGAGGACTTTCGATGTCAGGAAATATTCGAGATTCGTGTAATCGCACCAACTGAAGATTTTGTAATTGGTGCCCTTGATGTATTGCTGCTACTGTATAAGTCTTTCCACAATGGCCAATCACTTCTGATCATAAGTGTCATAATTCCGTTTGGCTGGGGAACACTTCCAGGAGTACAAATTGACTGGCCTTGGAATCCTGAAAAGATCCTACTGATTGAGAATGCCTGCAATTTCCAATCCACTCGCATCTAGTTAAACAATGATCGGCTTGGCCGGATCGAGATGCTGGTGGATCGGTGCCTCAGTGAAGGTCTGATCAAGTTTTCAGAATGCCGACTCTGCTTCCCGAGTCCATTCCCATTTGACTAAGATTTTCGAATTCTTGCCACGAGATGTCTTTTATATCGTTGGTAATTCCATCAGTGGAACAGGCACCTTGGAATTTTTCAAGATGAATGATCTGTGGAAGTTTGTGAATCCAAGAAGCACCTCAACGACTGTAACTGATTTTGGTGTTGGCCAGTCCTCGAGTTTTGAGATCCAGTCTGATTCCATGCCGACTCCATTGTGAGTAATAACAAACCCCGGGATGCCCACTTACGACACTCGGAATTGACACTTCGTGGATTTGCCATAGAGACTTCGTTCATTGAGTTGCTGCAGCAATTGGCCTATATGCTCCGCATGTTCGATCTTGTTGGCCAAATTTTGAGCATGTCATTGAGGTAGCATACTGCGAAGTCATCAATGTGTGAATGTATTCAGTCGTTCAGGTATGACTGCATTGTAGCAGGTGCGTATCTCAGACCAAATGGCATCACCTGGTTGTCAGATTGGCCGTAACATGTAGTGGCTGCAATGGTTCAAGGCCAGAGCTTTGCGTGTGGGTCTAGGTCGGAACCGAAAAGTTGGTGAGTTGGTGGTCCGCATTGTTGTTTCAACCGAACCGTCAATTCAGATACGGTTTTATGGATGTCCCCTTACCCGTCTGATTGGGGCTGGTTCTCAGTTTGTTTTCCAGCGGGTCAATCTGTCGATGCATATAACGCTGTTGTTTTTGCTGAATGATGATAGCGTCTTATCGAAATCACTTATTCAACATCCAGTAATCACATGTTCCATGATTTGCAGTGTGCGATATCGATTATTTTCAAATCTGTGTTTTTCCTTTGAAATAATGTATTTTTGCATATTAAGGCTTTCAATAGTTCTGTTATGAGCTGGAATATCCATGCGATGCCTTTATTACCCAATATGAAAGACCGACAATTGTTGATGCGCTGACGACGCTCATTTTCATGATGGGGTAAAGTATATGTCATGCACTGTTTTGCCTGAACAGGCCGCCATTACTGTGTATATGGATTATTGCCACAAAGCGTCACGAAGTTTTCCCAAGATGCAAGACCAAAAGTCATTGACGCTCCATGGTTGCTCATTTTCAGGATGGGGCAGAGAGCATGTCGCCTATGTTGAAGCCACTAAAGGCAGCTAATACCTGATTTATGGATGTCTGCAACCAGTCGCCACTTAGATAACCCAAAATGCAAAGCCAAAAATCGTTGACACTCCATTGAGACTCATTCTCAGAATGCGGCAGTGACTGTGTCGCTTTCACTGTTGCCAATAAAGGCTGCCAATACGTCGGTTATGCATAACATCAACCAAGTTATATTTCAATTACTTTTCTTACATGACCACAAATCGTTGACGCTCTGTTCATGCTCATTTTTATGAGGTGGTAGAGATATCATCATTAGTTGTTTTGGGTATAGAGGCGGCCAGTACATTGATCATGGATTGTTGTCGTTGCACAGCCCATGGATTGTCGCGGACAAAAGACCAAAAATCGTTGAGACTCCGTTGACACTCATGTTTAGGATTAGGCAATGAGCATGTCGCTTGGGATTTTACCTATAGAGTCGACTAAAAATGTCACTTCAGAAGGATGTGACTGTGCAGCCCTTTGATTGCCGATCATGTGACACTAAAAATTGTTGATGCTCCGTTGACACTCACCTCAAACACATCCTAACAGTCATTGTATGCTCAATATTTGGATGCAAAAGTTTATATAGTATTTACTGACAACCAATATATGATTTCTATGCATAATTATTAGCATCCAAAAGCTTTGTGGCCTCTCAATTCCTGATCCACCACTTTACTCCCTCTGAGCTATGGATGATGTAGCCCTATCTCATTCCAGCGCTTTCGGCCAGCAATTTACGGCATGTAGATCCATTCACTAGTTTTTGATTTGTATAGCCCCACATCCTCACCTTTCCTCATCCAGCTCCTTCTGCTTGATTTCAATGACCTACCATAAGCAATTTTCAAAATCCCGACCATGTGCACCAGGTCTGAGTGGAGAGTGATGCAGTTGGATGCATGGATTAATGTAGCATGATGGTCGCCAATCATACAGGGTTGTATCACGCACTGACTGCTCTTTCTATGACTGGTATGACATCACTCACCTAGATTTTGTTAGTGAATTTGATCTATAATGTAGATTTGACTTTCGCACAGTCCGGTAACAGACAACTCAATTTCAACGATTTTCGTTGTCTATCAACATGATTTCGAGTCTATATCTTTCACACGGCCCGTTTGACCATTACACATGCACATACAAATTATCATGTCTCACACATTGGTCAATGAAAGCAATGAAAAGCTGAAACTGCGCGAAATAGGTACAAGAATTGCTTTTGAAAGAGATACATCGTCAAAAATTGCAATTTGCCTAACACTTCCTCCGGCCATGCAGTAACCATCACCATTCCCTCATCAGAGTGTGATTTCTATATGCTAATTCGCTAGAGAGGCAATATGCAGGGGTAAAAGCTTACAGGTTCAACAGGCTTCGCATTCTGAATGGGTGAGGATGTGTGCGCCGCGTTGGGCAGCAGTGACGCAATCCATTTGTTAGAGTGTTGTTTCCCTGAACCGAGCCACATATGACTACTTCCTGGTCGAGAAGTCTCCTGCGGCATTTGCGATATTTTGGGGACAAAATCAAGAGTCTTCATAAGATCTGCCAATATTGTTGGTGCAGGTGCTGCTGCAACATCATCCATTCGCAGCGTAATGACAGCTTGACCCTTCGATTCAGCCATCCCTTACCTCGTTTCTCCTCCGCACAGGTGGTTTGCCACGTCATCCCATCTCAGTTGTGTCAATTGGTGCACCGTCATCTGCTTCTGCCGAATCATCTCCCTGCGGTGCTGTACCGTTTTGGAGAATCTGCCCCTGACCCAGCCAGGTTGGTCATCTTTGGTCAGCATGCCCAGCTCTGTATCTTCTTCATCATCTTCCTCAACTTCTACATCCTCCTCATTGTCGGAACATGCAGGATCGCTCCGACTGTCTCCAATCGCATTCAGCATCTGCTCAAATGTTTTTTCGGGTTGTCTGGTTTTCAATACCGTGTTTCCGAAATTTTTCATATCTTTCTGCTCCTGCTCAATTGCTGCCTCTGCCTGTTCAACGCACTTTCCTACGACAGCTGTTTCTCTCTCCACATAGTCCTCGATCCATTGCACTTTCTCTTCGTTTTATAAAATGTGCATCTCTTGTCTATTTGCCACGGCAATCTTCTGTTTCGATCGCATGTTGCGCAATGCCCCCAGGGCTCGGACCCTTTCTGCTTCAAGCCGCTCTTGCCTTCATTCACTTGATGAGGTCTTTGTGTGAAATGTTGGGTGTTGCAAGATATGGCTGATATTGAGGCAAGCTGCGTCATTTTTGTCAAGATTGGTATGTTTGATCAACTTGAACAAAGTAAAATCAGTGTATTGACCGTCACTATATTGGGAATAGTTATGGCAACCATACAGTGTGACTTGATTGTTAGCATCTGTTTCATGTGAGATCCCTGGGATGTCTTGTGACAAACATCACCTGACTTCGTTTCTGGGGAAGAATTTTGTGTTTATATGTGACAAACCTGAGATTTCGACTGTCGTATAAGTATATTTATCTCTGTAAACTAACACACAACATTGGACCGACAAACTGCAAATCGTGGGATAGTTGGATACCCCTGGAACCTGCAGCTATATGCAGCACAATTCATCTTGATCGAATCATGCAAGTTGCCGGTTAGTCGTTTTATTTTGACTTGAAGCTAACTATTTATCCCTCAGGACTTCCCACTTCTGTTTCTTATCATCTTTCTCTCCATTTCCACACCCGCAAATCAAGGCTACAGAAATATCTCAGCACAGTGAGAGCAGATCTGAATCGAGCCGACCGACAGGCATTTCATCTAATGCCACACTCGCCAGGACACAGCAACCATGCAAACACCAGTGTGTCCAATGCAATGTGGCCAATGCAGCCACTGCAAATAGGACCCAGCACACACATTTCAAAATGGTCCATTGAACCAGCAGCAGCAAGAATATGAAGCAGCATGTGATGAGATGTGAGTATATCCATATTGGGGTGGAAGGCCATCAACTAACAATATCATAAACAGCTGGTATACATAGACAGCATTGGGACCAATTTATCGCTGCCCGTATCATGAAACCTCCACGGTTGAACAAGGCATTTGTCTGCACAGTCGACAACTCAAACATCATGATGTTGTCAGCTCTAAGATTTTCGCAGATGAACTTCATGATATACATCCCCGGGAGTGGACAACACAGGCTGTCTACACCCTCGAGGAGGCAATGGAAGCGGACATGGTACAGGTAATAGCCTAATCTCAATAGTAGAAGTAGAAACAAATTTCCTGTAGGTTTTCAATATGTCTGCTACTATGGCAAGGCAAGGAGGTCAGGTACATCTAGAACAATCCAACCTGCGCCTTGCTTCCAATATGGCCAAACTGGCCAAAGAAAGGTTTTTGCCCGCCGCGAGAGAGGAAACGCAATACAAAATCATGAACCCACGAGCCAAATTCCGAGAAGGGAAGAAGCGGGGAGTGCAGTTTCCCTGGCATGGAATGGTGAAGGCTGCGACAGAAAGATACCTGCTTATGGTTCGTGAAAATCACACAGATGGCTGCCTTCCTTGCCAGAATGGCACAGCATAGGTTCCCCAGACATGCTGGAGGTGCTAAGGAATGGGTGCACCTCTACCAGACCGACACACACAGCCAACACTAGAACCAACGGCAACTCCGCCCAAAACGCTACCTGCACCACCCGGTGACAATCAGGGAGATCAAGGTTCCCAAATCACTCGTGTGCCTGCCGGATATGAGTATTCACATGCTCCTCTTCCCTGTGATGAATTTTTCAATCTTAATGCATATGCCAAGGATAGAAAGCACTATAAAGATTGTATTCCAGATTTGCGGACTGATGAAGGAACATCCACTGGTTAGTGCACTATCTATGGTGTGGTAATGCAGCTAACATCCATTTTGCAGACAAGAGCGGCCTGTTGAGTGATCCTGCAAGTGATGACGAGCATTGATCAAAAGCAATGGGATTTTTGAGTGTATTACTATCTACAATTAGCGGACACTTTAAAGTATATTTTAAAGGACATATTGATATGTATTGTTAAAGAACTATTTCATCATAAAGGAGAAAGTACATGAAGACAACAGAAAGGCTGCCAAAACACCGTTAATGATATACTATGCCAAATCGAGTGATTCCATATTGCAGATATGCATGTGGCAAAATGTGCATCAATGGAGCGTCAATGATTTTTGGTCTTGTAAGTCAGGTAATTAATATGAGACATGGTTGCTGTGAAGCATAATGAAATTATTGGCCACCTTTATGGCCAGAAATGCTAGCGATGACATCACTACTATCGCCTAAAAATGAGCGTCAATGGAGTGTAAACAATTTTTGGTCTTGTAACTCATGTAATTATTAAGAGACTTGGTAGCTGTATAGCATAATGAAATTATTGGCCGCCTTTATGGGCAAAAACACTAGCCATGACGTCACTGCTATCTACTAAGATTCAGCATCAATGGAGCGTCAACAATTTTTGGTCTTGTACGTCAGGTTATTAAAAAGTAAGTTGGTACTGGTTATACATAATCAATGAATTGGCCGCATTTATTGGCAACAAAGAAAGCGACACGCTCCCTGCCCCATCTCGACAATGAGCATCAATGGAGCATCAACAATTTTTCGTCTTGCATCATGGGCAATCTATGTGGCGCTGGATCGCAGACATCTATAAACAAGGTGCTGGCAGCTTCTATAGGCAGATATGCAAGAGATATTCCTGCGACAGCATTCCAGACAGTAACAACTTATTTCATATACAATGCTCCAACTCAGTATTCAGCAGCGTTTCAGCTTATATCAACCGTGAAAACTTTGTATATAGACAATAACAACCACATCACACCTTGATTAACCTTTAAGCAAGGCCAAAAATTGTTGACGCTCCATTGCTGCTCATGTTCAAGATGGGGCAGGGATCGTGTCGCTTTCTCATCTGCCTATCCAGGTGGCCAATACCTCTATTATGAATATGTGCAACCAGTCGCCACTCAGATTTCCCAATATGCAAGACAAGAAATCGTAGACACTCTGTTGACGCTCATTTTCCGGATGGGGTAGCCAGCGTGTCTCCACTCGTATTGATCATACAGATGTCCAATACATCAAAGAATCATGATGAGATACCAATGTCAATATTTTGCGATTAGCAGTAGGATATCTGAATGTGACCATCAATAGAAAAACTGTTCAACCAGACCTGGAGATTGGAACCGACGGGTCTTGGCAAACACAGCAAAACCTGCGGGTTGACGGGTATGGGTTGGTGTTTGGCCCACCATGAAGCAGCGGGTCAGGTCATGAGACTGGTCAGAAACCAACCTGAACCTTTTTTGCACTCCAAACCTGGACTGTTGGTTGGTTGCCCCACCCGTTGCTGACGCTAGTTACACGATCAGAAGGCCATTTTCTGTACATCTCCTTCGTTAATCCAGATGAGGTTATAAGCACCACGGAGATCCAGCTACGTATATATCCTTCGCTCGCTCCCAAGGTCAAGCATTTGTGCGATTAACGGAGGGGTATATGGATTCTGCACTGTCACATTGTTCAGCACACAATATTCAACACAAAGTCTTAGTCCTCCATCCTTCTTTTTTGCAAACTGGATCAGTGCCGCCACCCACAATGATGGTTGCTGAATCAACCCATTGGCTACATGTGCATAGATGTAAGCCTTGAACGTCATTGACTCGAATTCCGATAGATCGGAAATGCGCCCATATTGAAAGGCCTGGCCAGGGTGCAAGTCAACTGCATGGTCGGTTGACCAATGTGGGGGAAGTGTCTCTGCAATTGCTTCACTGACAACCTCCACAAATTCTCCATATATAGCCCTGATATGTCCTCATCCCTCTGTGGGCACCCTCTTTGTCGTTGTGCCAGCGCCATCTGCAAACATTAGGTTTCAATTTGTACTAGATATAGAGAGGTAAGGAGGCATATCCAGGAGCCCAAATTAAAATGATTCACCCATGGCAGAGGCAAGCCCCGCCATGCAGTACTCACTTCCTGTCTTGGCATGCCTGTAGCAGTCATTCAAGGTTCCATGTGGATGCTCATTGTTCACAACTGCTGCTGCAGCTGCCTGCCTGCCCATCCAGTGCCTGGGGCCGATCTCACTCACCATCAGTAATGCCTGCAACAGTCACTCCCAGCAGCCCTATAGCATCCACCACTCCTGGGAAGAATGTTCCGACGACCTGCTTGCCGGCCAGTAGATCATTAATGGCAGTTGCTGAGATTATTTGGGTCTCTGGGATACTGCTGCCTCCTTCAAAACATGCCTCCTCCCTAGCCATGAATTCTGGTACATCCCTGGGGCATTCCTGATGGTCTACCCAGTCCACTGCCACCACTTTAGCTCTACCTGGGGATCACAGAGCAAAAAGTCGGCCACGTTGCCAATCGACATCAGGTTCCCTGGACTGGATCCAAGCTAATACCAAAACGAAGTCGTAAGCCCACACTGGTACAACTAGCACCACCGATGTTTGCACCAGTGATTAGTGCTCCATATTCTAAACCAGGAACGCCATTTTTCGACTTTCAATTTTGTGTGCCAGTACCTGGACATTGAGGCCTAGAGTAGTGACATAAGCTGGTTCGTCTGGCAAACGAAGCCGTTTTCGCAGTCTTGGAGTGATACAGCTGCTCATCGCGCTGCCATTGATGAGCGCTTTCAAGCATTGCATTTCCCCACTTCCAACTCTGATCAAAATCTCAGGTACAATATGGGACGGATCTGCCCTGGACATGCCGTATATGTTCTCACTTGATATGAGAGCTTGTGGGCGCTCCAACACCATGGTTGACTTCAAAGCGATCCGATGTGGTTGTATGCTGTTTATCATTGCTGTCAAACTCTGCATTGCCAACCTCTTTGAACCCAATTCTGCCTCATTGAACCTCTTCCATTGGGCAAGATCCAGAGAGAAGTCTATGAGTTTTATGGCTGTTGATCATTGAAAGACATCTGTTGTTTGACTTGGTGTTGTCTGTTCCTGTTCGGAGCGAGTGAATGGTCCTGCCCCTGCGATGCGTTACCTCCTTGGGAGTAGTTAGGGCAGAAGCTCATGTTGTGGTTTGGAGATCTGCATCATAAGCATTGGCGGGAAGAGCCTCGACTTTTGAAGATATCTGTTGAGACCCATGGTGCAGGTGGTAAACCTGATGACGGTCCTCCGGTGCCTGATTTGGCCTGTTGGTTCCATCTTGATTGGCTGGATGTGCCACCAATTGTGTTGACTAGCACAGAGATGGATGGCTGGTAACCTCATTTGCCGCCTTTGGAAGACGAGTCCATAGGCTGTTTGCGCTTCTGCTGTTGCTGCTGCTGTTGTTAATGCTGCTGTGGCTTGCTGTGTTTGACATGTGTAACTTCTGAGAACACGGCCATATGGAAGAACTCATCCAAGGTGTCAAATCGGCCGCAGACGGGAGTGATTGGTCCAACTCTGTTCGTGCGAGAGTTGCGGAGGCCTGCCCAACCAATATTGTAGTGGACTTCTTCATTCTTCTGTAGATTCCACCCTGCCTGTCTCCAATTGGGTCTCCAACTATTTGCATAGGCTCTGACAGATTGTTGTGGAAGGTGAATGAATTCTTGCATCAGCCGGATCACGGCCACATGACATCGAACTTTATCACCATAAACCTTGGCTATCTCCTGTGAAATGAGGTTGAAGTCCTGTAGGGATGAGTGGGATTCTGAAGATATGTCGCCGAGCCATTCTGAAGGGTCTGTCATCGCCGCCTCTCTGATTGCCGGGCTTTGCTGATTGCTGTGGGCATCCAGAAGAGAGATCTTATACTTCATTTGATCGGGTGCACCCCTGGGGAATGAGAGGCTGTGGGAGTTGAAATTCGAGAGTAATTCGTCTAGCAATTGGTGCAGCCCATTCGTATAGCCCTAGTACTGTATGGGGCCAACAATCCTCCAGATACTTGGACTTGATCCTGTGGTGCTTCATTTGGCACATTTGGTGCATTTGCCAGCCCATTGTTCCGGTTCAGTAGCCAGGCATTCCCCTTCGGCCGTCTTCCTCTCCCATTCAAGCCTGTGAGAGTCTTTCCACTGGGCTTGATGTTCGAGCAGCATTTCCAGTATCAATCGGGTTTCAGCCGCCATGTCTAGACATTTCTCATCAGTGATTGGGGAGTGCAGATCACCAAGATCATTGTCCATGGGCCGAACTTCGTCTGTGTCACCAGCGAGGTCATTGTCAAGATCGTTGTCCAGGTCGTCATTATCATCAATCTCAGCCGCAGGCAACACTGCTGGAGTTGTGCATTTGGCTGTCAATGCCACTTCCTGCAGAGTGTCATCACTCTCATGGATGTCAGTGATGTGCAATTGAGTTCAGGTATACAGCATTGAAGGCATGTTGTTTGATAAAACGTGTTATTTCATGGTGACGTGTCAAATGGGGTTAATCATGAGATTCCATGAGCAAAACATATCAAATTGATTCAGAGTGGTAATAGTGGATGGGAGTATATCGGCATAGAGCCGGATGAGAGATTATGGCGGAAGATACGGTTGCACATGACGATGTGGTAATATAATGGAGTAGTACATAGGTAAGACTATCCCGTGCGATCTCAGAGACATTGTGAGTCATCTATATAAGGTTGCTGTTACTTGGCCCTGGATAAGTCTCATTCCATTGGCGAGAACCTAATCATAACTGGCTTACAATTCTACTGTATTTGGATGCTACAGCTAAGCTAGCAGTCGATAAGGCATTATTGTAAGCACAACTTCCCTTTCATGCATTTATCTGGGTGATGTCTGAAAAAGATGCTTTACTACAATGTTGCATTTAACAGAGGAGGGAGAGCATTTGGTATACAAAGGAGAGGAACAGGTGTTGGGAAAGAATGGTAAGGCACGATGGATGATTTATGTGTAATTACATTGATTCAACTGCTTGTCGATGGCATGAGTGCTAACAACTCGGTCTTAAATACTCACTAGCATCCTAGATTTTCACAGGATATCTAGTCAATCGCACCCTGTTAAATAACACATTCATTATCAATCTCACAACTACAATGTTCAGTTATAATTGATGTTGGGGTTGAAAGCCATATACTACAATTGTATGAATGAATAGTGAGATGTCATCTCACGGCAGGTGGAGAAATGATTGCTTGCATTCAGTTCTGTGGAATTGAGGTGTACCAAAGTATAAATGGTTAAGCTTGGATCCAATGGCTGGAGATTGCAGGCTCAGCATACACTGACAGTTAATCGCACTCTTCAAATCTGTCTGTTTTTGACCTGAGCTGTCAAGATTCTCTCTCTTCAAACTTCTCTCTTGATGGCTATAGGTTCACATAAGCCATTTTCAGATATGGGTTTTTGTGGCCCAGACATATATTTGGTTGGAATCCAGATATGTCCACATTCAAAGCATTGAGAACTTAGACCTCTTTTAGTCAGTGTGGTGCACGTATTAGCTGGAGTTGCTGGCCATCATGCAGAGTCGCTGAGCAGAATTTTTCTGTTGAAATTGTTGCTCTCAATCTGCAGTTCCTGTGACAGAGTCTGAACTTGCAGAAGCTATTAGCGGATTTGGATGCATGGGTCCAAACATACAATTTTGTCAATATTGAGTTAAGTGAGATTACTAATTAGCCATGTCTGTTCATTTATGGTTTGGTTGTGCAGTGGCAACCTTCCTCCAATGGACAGTTGACACAGAGCTGACAGTTCAAGGCATTATAGCGGCAGTCTTCACATACTGATCAATCAGAGAGAGATATATTAGCAGAGGCCAAGCAGCATAGGACACCTGCACCCAAACTTAAAGTCTCTTGATCAATGGTATTCTATGCGCCCTGCGTTCACTTAGTCAATGCCTAAGAAAACCTGATGAGAATGCAGTGAACCAAAATATAACGTACACAATTGACTGGGAAACATGAGCTTCGGTGGCTCATATGTTCCGTAGGATTTGTGCTTGGACTGGCATAATACACCCATAATGTTTTAAAGCCAGTCTGAGTTGTCTTCATACAAATCTCAGAACCTCGTTCTGGGCTCGATTGCACATCTTTGTTGTCACTCAACATTAATCAGAGGCTAGCCATTACCTAGTGGTGGAAGCGGCTGCTGAGCCATGAATATGCAAGCCATGTTTCAGTATCTTACTCTCGGGGATGTGAATATGAGGTGTGCCTCAACTTGTGTGATATGGCAGCAATTGCTGCCGCTTTGTCCCAAATAAGTGAGCCCATGTCTCATATTCTGACCCAGACACTCAGTATCACCCAGATGGTCATTATTGGAAAATGGGATCGGCAAACATACTGTACTGGATCTGTCAGAATGCGACTCATAATGTAGGCAAATGAATCTCTGGTACACCTGAAAGTTGTTTTATTGTCTGTGCTTCATTCAATTAACATTGCAATGGGTATGTGGCGTCAGGTTTTCATTACACCTCAAATTGGCAACTGATAAACCACTTTGCTGCATCATTCTGAAAATTTGACCCATGCAATTTATCGTGTGACAGGCCAGAAGGGAACTTGTAATGTAGCTTAAGAATTGACTTCATCTCATATTGGTCATTAATAATACTCAAGAACCCCAATGAATTCCCACTCTAGCCAATTCAGATTTAAGACACAACAATTCCAACATCAGAACATTGATTCACTTCAACATGACACAGAGACACAATTTATTAATGCAGTGAAGTGTGCCTTACCAATGACTGTTTTGATGAATTGTATCATTTGAAAAGATTATATCGGTTGAATATCGAAAGGGGCGTACATTGATGAAGCGTCCTAACAATCTACGATGATGGTTCAACAGACTGCAACTTGTCTCCATGTACTGTCAGCCACTACATATGATCCTTATCAGATTCCAGAATCTGGCAAATCATCAGCATCGTGATGTTTGGTCCACTCGTCATGCCATTCTGGATTCCCATTCGGGCCACTCGAGAGTATTGGTGGAGATCACTCGCCCAGTTGTCATAGCCACCAGACCTGTATTCAGTATCAATGTGTGTGGGACTCTGTTTTGCCCTAGCTAGGCGACTAATGTAAATGCCTGCCACCGCTCATTCAATACCCAGAACCTCTGAGTCATTGCTGCATGCGTTGCAGCTGTAAGATTTAGGCCTGTCCCGTCCACTTCGGGTGTGGTTTTTAATTCAGAGACATTTCGTAAATCCTGGACTTTGACTTGCATTTCTGTGTATTCATCATTGTCTATTTCTGCATATTGGTGGAACATACCCACATGATCCACAAAATACATGGCTAGCCGCCACTACATATGACAAACATGGCCAGGAAGAGTGCAGGATAACATTGCCATTTGTGGAGCAGGTGCACCGGGGAGTGCGTCTTTTTTCTCTCTTGTTTCGCAAGCTGTGCGTCCCTTGATGCGTCCTCTTGGTGAAGTTTGGGATACTGTGCAGGTTCATTGACAAGCACAGGCAGAACAATCTCTGACAGGAATAGGAGAATGTGGGAATCCACAGAAGTATCGAGTGGCCATTCATCACAAAGTTGCCCAGGAACATTGTCACGATCCTCAGTGTCTCCCATCACAACGACAATCATGCTATCTGCCATCTACCACCCCACCACCCTCCTGAAGCACCCTGGGCAGTGTACCTTTCCACCAGAGTCTTCCATATTGCTTGTTTATCATCAGTGTACTTGAGAGTGATGAGGTGTGCATTCATTTTCATTATCCAAATGAATGCATATCCATTGGCTAGTCTCAGTTCTGACCACCTCCTTATCGTCTAAGGTGTTGCAATCTGTATTGTCCAATCCACCGCATCCTGATGTGATTGTTCATCTTCAGTCCCGATGGCATGCATCCAACTCCTCACAGCAGAATACATTGCCTCTGCATCATGCTGTTCCATCCCAGTATCCTCCTCTAGATCTTCAGGCGCATATGGAAACAGCCAAATCATCTGACACCACCAGGCATAGAGTGAATGGAATGCCAGTGTAGCTATGAGTTGAAGTTTGAATCAGTTACTCACTTCCATTGCGGTTTGCCAGCCCACACTGTTGTTAGTCTTGTACCAATTGGACTCATCAAAAATCATAATACTTCACAAACAGTATGAGAGTTGGCTGTTGCTTCATCGTTTCGCTCCGGATATTAAGGTATCATATGGAACAAAGCGGTTATTGCATCCGTCATCTGGCTCAGCAGTATTGGTGTTCAGATTGTGATTGGTTAGTTTTGCGTGTTCCACCGGCAACAAGTTCACCAGTTTGAAATCGGTCCAATATGTGATCCTGATTAAGACACTCTTGAACATCTCTCCCACTCTGGGAATTGTGACCACCAGGATTGGTTCAAGGGCTGAAGTCAGCACTGGATGCCTCTGAGGTGGAGTTGTCTGACTATCTGAAAGGCGGCAGGGCACTGACATCAGTCTTTGCAACAGATACCCCTTCTGTTCTTGACCTATAATACTGGGATAGTTGTTCTGTGCTATATTCACCCACTCTTTGAAGGGTATTCCCCCACACATTTGACAGTGGTAACCCCATAACAATCTTCTCAGTCAGCAATTTGCATATCATAGGTGCTGCCACTGAGGTAATAGTGTTGCCCAGACCCATTTTATCTGCCACCAGGGCTGCTGGCATATCTGAATCCCAAACCGATCTCCTCGCAATGAAGCATATTACCCAAATCTGGTGCACCAGAAACTAGGTTTTGGGCAGGGCTGGAATTGAATGCTAATTGAGAGGAACTCAGTCAGCATTCCATTGGCGAATCGAATGTGCATTAAGCATTGTGAACACCTCATCATGACAGTCATGTTGAACTTCATTGTTGATAGTATTGAGAACAGTATCCAATATTGTCCTGCCATTATCTGAATCAAGAACCACCTCACCATCCTCAACTTGCTCCTGTACCTCCCTTGCGCCTCTTTCAGTTGTCTTTTGTTCCTCAATAATTGCTTTCAGTTACTCCGATGTAACCTGGGCAGATGTGCTCATACCGTGGTGCTTCTGAAATTTATTGCAATGTTAGATATTTCATAGACATGCAACCATTGGAACTAATATTTATGGATGGAATACAATCAATTCTATTCTTTCGATCAGAATTTACATTAATTCAAACGTCATTCTTCTGTCCACCATCCTCCCCTCTTCCACCCTCTTGAGAACCTTCTAAAGTCTATGTAGAATGACTAGTAGGTGCACACAACTAGCCCTAACATTGCTTGCAGGGATTATCTTGCCTGGTCTAAGTATATGCTCTGCAATCTCCTTGCCTATAGCGCTCCTCATTTCTCCCAAAGATAGTTTCAAATTGTGTTCAAGTTTCAGCGTGGAAACATTTGGAATGCAGCTATTATACGAAAGCTTCCAATATATGGGGTCATTCAGCATTTGCCCGTGTGTATATGATTCGATATACTCTTCATCCGATTCATCATGCTACAAGGTGCACTTCAAATTGGATATTGGAATGTATGGCTGTTTTGGCCTTCCGTTTTTGACGATGAAATCATTCAGCTTCTCCCAATACCTGACATCTGTACACAATGCTGGGAGTTGGTTGGGGGATGTAACGTTAACTTTGCCATGTGACACACTGCAAATCGCAATCACCAACTTTGAATTTCACATCTCTGGGTTGTTACATCCCTCATTGTTGGCCACGCAATCTCCCAAATCCGTCGCCAGTCGTATGTTGCCTCTTCTTGCCTTTTTACTAATCTTCTGAATATCACTTGGACTGTTTTTCAAAAACATTTCAATCCACTGCTGCCAATAATATTGAGTATTGTAGAAGTTATAGAGAGGCAGCAAGTGTTCAAATATCATTATAGAGTTTCCAACTGCCGCCTCCTGGTGCAGGGGTCAATCTGGAAGCAGTTTGATATAGCTTTGCCCATGTATAATGAAGTGCCACTTTGTCTCTAAAAACCTAGACAGCCGTACTGTCATCCAATTAATGAACACACTGTAGTTGGCCTGCCTCATCCTTGTGGCAAATTGCTTCAAGGAGGTGTTGCATAAATAGATCTTATACGGGCTGACTGTTGAGCTGATTGGAAGTACGGATATCACTATGCCAAGGACTATGATGAAACTTGCCTCTTTTGTAGTTAGCACCATTAGTCATCGATCGACCATATGTCGATGCGACATGTCTGGTTACACGCTACAATAAACACACCTTCGCATACACCCGCACACACTCGACTACTCGAGCACACGCCACCGTACAACAGGTTATGAGCCCTTGCGTTTAGAAGGGAACCGACGATCAACACTTCCATTTTCGTTTGTCCAGTGGAAGTCAACATCGTCACGGAGAAGCGTCTCCACAAGCAGAGTGATTACCCCGCATTCCGCCGTGTTTCTGACGGCGGCTGCTGGACGTCTCCCGTAGAGTCCGAGAGACTACTATAACTGACGATTGCGATACAAGGTTAGGATCGCGCGAGATGAGTTCGACGACGATCACAATCACCAAGTTCAATTGCACGAACTATGCACAATGGGCAACCGAGATGTCCCTACTTCTCGAGCAGAAGCAGGTGTACGGTATCATCAAAGGATACGACGACAAGCTGGAAGAGCCAGCAGCAAATGTGACCGCTACAGAGAAGGCCGCTTTCAAAGACTGGATGAATCTCCATGGTGTTGCCAGATCGACTATCCTACTGAGCATGGAGCCCAGGATCCAAGCGGAATACACGGTCGTCGACGATGCAAAGACGCTTTGGGAAAAGCTAGCATCAGCCTACAAGTCAAAGCTGAAGCTCAACATCTTCGAGATTAGGGAAGACCTTTGGAGCATCAAGCTACAGGACTGCGGAGATGTCGACAATTACGCATCGC
>Ga0307512_10001310_pt1 | contig 35711 bp, 52 predicted proteins | sample 14_EM_MG_FD_200267 | JGI IMG/M metagenome (GOLD analysis project Ga0307512, IMG submission 200267) | Populus trichocarpa ectomycorrhiza microbial communities from riparian zone in the Pacific Northwest, United States - 14_EM | ecosystem: Host-associated > Plants > Roots > Unclassified | place... | reverse complement strand
TGACCTGTGGAAAGCCACTCCAACTTCAGCCAACAGGACCTCCAGATTTTTTCCACTCAAGCACACTCTTGCACCGTCCCCAACCTTCTCCAACAGCTCACAGCACGCAACGCACGGTTCGGTATTCACCCGCGCGAATGAAAGGTCATCATTTCGAGGCACAAAGTCGTTCTTCTTTTGTTTGGACAGCTGGGCGGAAAGCCAAGCGATGATTGCTGATCAAGGGCAAGTTATAAGTCTGAGGAAACAGAGACGAGAAAATGAAAACTTACAATCGATCATTCTTTGCAAAAAGGTGTTCGCAGCCCCCTCGATCCGACTGACCGTCTGGTTGTTGAACACAACCATGTCTCTCCTCACTGTAACAGATGCACTAGCCAACGGGAAAATTGCATCCGTCACGTACTGTTGCCAGAGATGGCAGATGAGGTCAACAGAACGCAGGACCTGTAAGGGCTGGAGAGAGGGTTGACTCTTCTGGTCAGCATTTGCAAGCGCAGCTGTGGACCTAGGAATATGATAAAGTGTCAATCCATGAAACGAGATGCAAATTACCCACGTTTCCAGAGCAACTTCGATGTACGACGTCCCAATGGCCTCCGCCAACACCCTCAACAGAGCAAACGTGTGTTTCGGCCTAGCAATCTCAGGATATCAACCCCAAGAACTCGGCGGATCAAATACCGCTTACACGTCGTTAGGGGCTGTTAGCTCAACACACCTCCCAGTCGCCTCCGCGTGCCATTTCAGCATCTTCTCCGCCGCATCCAACGTCAACTGTCCGTCTTCCTCTCTCACTGGTTCCTCATTTGGATCACCCGGTTTTTTCTCCGCAGTGATACCTCCAAACCGCATGAACGCTGCTGCAGCCTGAGCGGAGGTCGTGAGGGAGCCAGAGCTGGATGTCTGGGTAGCCGCGGCACCGAGACGGTTGACAACCCCGCTCAGCATTGACGATTTTGCTTTTTGTGAGCGTTCCTTCGGTAGTCGATCAGTGTATATTTAAGGAGACCGGAAGTGATGGAGCGTACGTGGTATCGAGTGAAAGCAGCCAAATGCCCAGCGTATAAATCGCCTAGGCTCTTGCTTTCCTTCTCAATGTACCTTTGACCTTCAGTGTATGGTACAAACAGTTCTTCCAACGCAGTCTCCAATAAGGTCGTGATCGATGCAGATATTGTAGAGGAGTGTCCAACTGCCGGGAGGGAGATATTAAATGTCTTGTTTATATCAGAATCTGCGGGTGACCGTGGTATAAAGGTGGGGAGCTCATAAGCCTTCAGATCTTCGACGAGCGTGGATGTTTGGTGGTGGACAAGTTGCAAGATTCTGAGGAAAGCGAGATCAGATGAAGGTGAGGTGCGATTGAGGAGCTGTTCGAGGTGCTGTTGTATCTGTGAATGGGCATCCATCAGTGGGGAAGAGAAGGAGCGATGTTCGACCCCGCTACCGATTGAGCGAATACTCGCTGTAGGAACACTTGCATTACAAGAGCGGGGTTGGGGAATACTGCTTGAACTATTTGAGCCTCCTGCCCAACAGTTGTACGAATTTCTGCGAAGAGGTCAGAGAGGCCGGATTCGCTTTTTGGTGCCGGGGCATCCGCATCAGGTAACGCAGCCCATCTAGGTGAGTACCGTAAGCACATGTATAAACAGTGACGGGGGGTACAAACATGGGGTCATCGTTATCAACCGTGCGGTGTTGTACTCTACCGATGAAGAAGTCGTGTTGGTTCACATACACCTGGACGCAGGACGCTCCTCCATTGAAATCTTGGAGGGTCTGCGCACAATGCTACGGCAAAGAGTAGAGGGTGAGGATAAAATGGAGGCAAGAGAGCAGACTCCCATACATGCATCATCTTTGGGTCACCTTTACGATAGGCGCGATCGAACAAGTTGAGGATCTCCTTTTCAAATGTTTCACAGTATTTGTCGATTGTCTCTCGGGTCTGAATGGGTCGCTGGTCATCGAATAGTCGTTTTCACGGTGGTTATCGAGTTACCTTCTCAGCGTAGGGGAGATCAACTTCTTTTGCGACAATCACGAGCCGTCTCAGAATGACAGCAACCTGACGACGGCCCTCCTTCCCTTCTTTCTTCAAGGAGTCAAGTCGAGAAATCTCGTCCAGCGAGAATTGATTGTAGTAGTCTATGAGATCATACGCGGCCTTTGCCCGTTCACGGTGTTGATGGACGGATTCAAGCTGTTCGCCTTGCCGAGAGTTAGCCGTAGATGCCTTCTAGGCGAGGACCGGGGCACACCTATCCGCACTGCGGTGCGGCCGACCTCGTTCATCTTGGTTTCCATGGTGGAGAACGACTGTCCGACTGACTGTGGCAAGTGAGCATTGGGTCCCCCGGCTTACGATACACGCACCTCGAAACCCCTGTTCAAGTCTTGCATCTTCTTGGAATACTCTCTTTCAGTCACGCGGACGTTCTTCTCCGTTTGTTCTGTCTTGGCTTGGACATCCTTTCGGATCTGGATGAGTTGGTCGACTGCGACCTCGAAGGATCGGATAAAGGGTGTGGGATTGAAGGCTGGCTCGGCGTCAACCCAAGTTCACCCCAATCCATTGAAGCGGGCTGCAAGAGACTCACGTCCAGAGCTGGCCTTGGACTGAGAGATCAGCTTCTCCGAGATGGAGGCGACAAAGTCCTTGACTTCGAATTTTCCCTGTGCACGATAGAATCAGTTGACAGTGTTGAGCGCGAGGACGCGAAAGATATACTTCGAAATTTGAGACATTGAGATGTTGCTGGACAGAGGGATCAATGGTGTGGTCCATGTCCAAATCCGTGTGGCACGGGATGATCGACGCAGCACCTCTCTTCCCTCGCAGCCATGAGCAACTTGGAGAGTGAGTACTTGCTTTCTATCATTTTATTCGTCCTCAGCTGACTCCCCGTAGAAACTCTCTTCCAACTCAAGGTCGTGCCACTTCCGCCGGAACATCACTTCCGGACCACTCATCTTCCCTAGTTCACCGCCAAGACCCTCAATAGACAAGCGAAGAAAGCGCAAAAGGATGAATCCGCAGAGAAGGCTCGTCTCAAGAAGGTTTTGTCTCATCCTTAATTACAAGAGCTATATCCATGCTCAGACTAGGATCGCTTCTAGGCACTTCAACAGGGTAACAACGATGGGGCTCGGATCTACGCTGCGAACGCGATCCGGAAGAAGTCTGAGTCCCTCAACCTGCTCCGTTTGTCGAGTCGGATAGATGCCGTTGCAAGTCGGGTGGAAACTGCCGTGACGATGCGTCAAGTAACGGGCAACATGACTTCCGTTGTGCGCGGGATGGATAGGGCGATGGAGACCATGAATCTAGATAGGGTGCGCTTACCCCCCTCACTCCGTTGCCTCATCTTTGTTAACGTCGTGACAAGATCTCTCTTGTCATGGACAAGTTCGAATCACAATTCTCAGACCTCGATGTCCAAACGAGCGTTATGGAGGAGGCGATGTCATCGACCACTGCCACTTCCACACCTCAAGATCAAGTAGATCAACTTATGAAACAGATGGCAGAAGAGGCCAACATAGAACTCGAGCATGATCTCGCTTCCAAAGACGTGCAGAAGTTACCTGACGTCTCGGCTAAGGAACGCACCGTGGTCGGAGAGGAGGATGCGCAGCTGGCCGAGAGATTGAGGGCATTGAGGCCGGCGACGTGATTTAACGAGGGAATACTTTATCCGATTTGCTGTGTGTATCCTATATCCTCTTGTATACCAAACCAGTTAGTTGTCCGTGGAACCAACGACCCCACTCCACCCCGCGAGTGCGCTGAACGAAATGATAGATATTAGGCACTCGACTACTGATACGAATGTTAGGCGGCGACGACCGCATACATATTATACACCTCCCTTCTGACAATGTAATATACATCGGATACGGTCCCCTCAATCTCGACCTTGCCTCGTGCAGTCTTCTTCACCGCAACATTCTTGTCCAGATCGCTTTGGGCAACGCTGGAACCAGCACCAAGCCTTCTACCGGGGTTCTCCATCGCACCACAGATAAGCACACCCTCTCCAACGAGTTCTGCCTGGACACCGACAGCAGCCAACCGAGCTTTGAGAGCCGTGAGCTTGAGGTCTCCGATCATCATGGACTTTGGTAACTCTGCGGGGGATCGAGCACCCAGAATACGGCAGGCGGAGAGGGTGGGCGCCGTCTCGGCTGGTGTCGCCGTTTGGGGAGAGGGTGTGTACGGTTCGAGAACGGGGACGACAGACGTTGCGAGGTTCATCACCCGACCAGTGATGAATCCAACCTCGTTATCCTCGAACTGATGGAGAACAAGAACGGTGAATACACTAACGTCCCAGGCGATGGTACGGACGGAATACTGACCCTGGACATCTTGATCGACGCCAATACGTCGTCGCTCAACGAGATCGAGAAGGTGTTGGTCTGTTGCCCAATCTGAATGGTCTCATCTTGAACAGGGGCGTAGATATCTTTCGTCATGGCCCTGATGTCTCCGCAACTTTTGATAAGAACGTTTGTCGCGTTCGGGCCGGCGTGGACAATGATCTAGAGAGGATTAGGGGACTAGCCGCAGGAAGGGGAGCTGAAGCTCACCATTTTACGAGGGTGGATCTGGGGCACGATTGTTTTCACTGCTCGACCATCGTTCAGACCTTCAAGGTCCACGAATAAGAGCCTACATGCCAGCTGCACCTCCGCTGTAGAGGTGACAAATTTGGAGGGGGGTTCTCGTGGGGTATTCTGGAGTAGAGCTAGGTCAGCGGGGAACCGAGATGGGAAACTAGGACGGAAACCATACTCTCGCGTCCTCATCTATAACCCTCTTCTTCTCCTCCCCCTCGTCCCGTCCTTCATGCTGGAAAACCTTATCCCTTCTCAACCAGAGCGCAACATCGATAGTCTCACCATACTCGTCCACCCTTCTCTTCTTCTCGATATGTGGGAACATCCTGAACCTCTGAGTCGTCTGTCCATCAGCGGACTTGAAGAACGAGGTGGACTTTGAGACATTCCCCTTGAGGTAGATATCAAAAGAAAGGTGTTTTGAGAGTGCGCCATCCTCTCCAGCCGCGTCCCATTCATCCGAGGCTCCTAACCCTCCGACACCCCCAGCTCCTGACGATTTCTTTTTCCGTGAGAGCCTACTTTCTGGCATTCCATCCTCATCCATGTCCACATCACCTGCAAGTTGCATCTCGACCTCGTTTTCTTCGTCACTGTCGTCGTCGATATCGGAATCATCGTCATCATCTTCGTCAGCCTCGAGCATCCTCTCCTTTCGCTCTTGCACGGCCTTGTGGGCAGCTTCCTTTTCTTTCTCCAGTCGCTCTTTTTGGAGGAACTCTTCAAGCTCCGCACCTTGAAGCGGGACTTTGGCATACATCTACCCAAACACGCACCGCTGGTTAGAAAACAGATTTAAGAGAAGTCGCAAGGTACTTACTTGAAGGACCATGTTGCCGTCCAACATGACATTGCTACCGATCTTTCCCTTGTCCCACTTGTCATCCGCTCGCTGAGAGTCGTTCCATTTATCAAAGAGGACCCTTCCGAGGCTGCCTTCGGCGCCTCTTTGGGTCAGGAGGACTACGTTCCCAGGGATAGAGGCAAAATCGGCAAAAAGAGTCCTGGAAGGGCCGTGAGAGAGAGAGGCAGGAACTGCAAGGATGAGTTTTGCGTCCTTGGAAGAGTGTTTCGCAAGCAGGGCGGCGGGACTGGTATAGAACTCTAGGTGTCTGAACCTCAGAGCGAATGCGCCGATGGGTTCATCATCCTGGTCATCCCTTTTGCGCTTTCCGCCTTTCCCTGGGGGCTTGGAGCCATCCATTCCGACATCCTCTTTACTCACAGTCCCCCCTAACCATTCCATCATACTGCGTACGAATGTCAGCATCTCACCTCCTGTTCGTGAGAGGAGACAGATTGGGTATTTCAGGCGGGAGTAGTTCCAGTGTTGGTCGAGAAGGACGAGAAGCTCGAGCACTCGAGTACTGGAGTCACATGGAAGAAGAAGGGAGTGGCGGGAGGAGAGTGTGGCGGTTACGCAATCTAAGATTAGGGTGTTAGACCGTTTGTTCTGCACTGATTGAGAAGGGTGTGTACCTAAGAGAGCAGCATCCCTGTCTTTTCTTCGGCTACTGATGGAAGAGGCCCTCTCAGCATCTATAATCAATAAGTCGGGTCGGAGAAGGGGTTCGAAAACGCCAGAGCCTCCACCGGGCCGAAGGAGAATTGTTCCATCTAGGTGTCGTTCTTTCATATGGTTTAAGTTCACAGCATAGACGATAGTTCCGGCGGATGGAGAGCGGATTTTCCAGACGGCACCGCCGAGAGTGTGGCCGGCGCTGAACGGGGTGATAGTGAGGCCCTGACACTTGCCTTTGTTATCGCTGAGTGGTGTGTGTCACGGTCGAGGGGAACGGGAACGCACCTTGAAGGTGGGTCGGCTGTGAATATCTCAACGTGTTGACGGAATCAAACGCCTCGGTCACTTCGTGTATAGTCGCCACGAACTTGCGCTTTCGTTCCTTAGCGGGCTGTTTGAATTCTTCCTCACGCCCCATCGGTTCGTCACCGGTGTTCGCAGTCGGATTCGTTTCAGTCTCCGGGGCAGATGAGTCGTCAGTGTCCCCTCCCATATCGCTGTCGTCCATCTCCTGCTCGTCTCTCAGCCCTTCCACGTCCTCTGTGATGGCGATACGCGCTGTGGCCTGGACGGGGATGGTACTGTAACATGGTGCCCTGAGGCCCCATCTGCAGAACGCGTACGGAAATAGACCGGCATGGGCAAGATCTCCATGTGAAAGGAGGACAAGGTCGATGGTTGGAGCGATCCTTTGAAGCACAAGCTAAACAGAATGTAGGATGCGGTTGAATATGGATACGCACTGTTTGACGGATTGGCAATATTTTTCGTAGTTTTCTGTTGAGAAGGAGGGTTCTGGTCTCCAGTCAGGTGAGCCACAGTCTAGGAGGATGCGTACATCGTCAACCTGGAGGAGATAAGCGAGAGGGGAAGTGTTTTGAGAATGCGCTGAGCCCGAAAGCGGCGTGAAGGTGATCATGGGCGGGAGCGAAGGTCGGATCGGGGTCGGATCACTTTACCGCTCTCCGTCAGCGGAGGTGAAAAAATATGCCATCGTTATTTCCGCCCAAACATCTCGAGCGGCCGGCGAGCCGTGGGCCGTGTCTCTTCCAAATCATTGAAAAGCCCATCTTCATTCACCAAGTCCCTCCTTACCCCTTCTCCTTCTTCCCACTTCTTCCTCCCTTCCACCAGAGATAACTATGCGTGCCTTCTCCGTCCTCTCCGCTGCCCTCTTCGCAGCCACCGCGTGGGCTGCGACCATCACCAGCCCCGCCCAGGATACCACCTGGGACGCCAGCAAGAACGGTCAGAATGTTGCTTGGACTTTCGTCTCGACCGACCCTTCCAACTTCTCTATTGCCTTGGTTAACATGGTTCGTTCCTTTCCCACCTCCGCTTGACCGCTGTTCCGTTTACTCATTGTCCGCTCGTTGGTGCTTCGTTCCCTCCAGGCAATAAGTCCGAGCGTCAACCTCATTTTGAAGAACGGTGTCCTCACCTCCGACGGTTCTGCCACCGTGGACGCTCCCCCCGCTGGCTGGCCGACCGGCAATGGTTATCAAATTAACTTGGTTCAGCCAAATCCCACTGGAGTTTCCATCCTCGTCCAATCCCAGCAGTTCAACATTACCGGTACCACGACCCCCTTCTCTAGTTCTTCCCTTTCGTCGACTTCCACGTAAGTTTTGTGTCCCATGTTTCTGCCTCTCTCTGGCTGACCCTTGTATCCCAGCGGTACTTCCCCTTCCTCCACCGGGACTGGAAGCAGTGGTGCTATGGGCCTCACCGTCCAATCTGGTTTCGTTGCCGGGCTTGCTCTTGTCGGTGCTTTGCTCGCTTAGACTAATTCACTTTGACACGGACCGTCTTATGTACCTGGGGATCACCAGTAGCTCACATTCGACACTGTACATACATGCTTATATTTATCATGAACGTTACACTTCGTATTGTTCTATAATAAAGCGTTTTGTTCCGGTTACACAGGTTCTTGCTCTCGTATGTTCTTGAAGGGAATGCCAGCCAGAGCGTAACGCTCTCACCATGCATGCAACGTAAGGGTTTCGTGACATTTGACGACCGCTGCTGATGACACAAAGCTTATCCGCGCTAAGAGGTAATCTCGTACGTCTTTTGCTGTCGAAATCATTTACTCATCGCCCGCTGTTTTGGTCTCCTCATGTTCTGGCCGTGGATGATCTTCCTTCGGTTGGTGCCACATAGAGATCAGCGGAGATTGAAATATATCGGGTATAGCCGACGGACAACGAGTTTTCTGGCCACTCGTGCAGTCCTTGTTCGTTCCGTCCATTGCCTTCTCTTTCCTCCTCCCATCTTCTTTTACGACCCTCCACCACTTGCCCATCCAAAACCTTCAAGGTATGCTTTCTGAAAATTCCATCTGACGCGTATTCTTCCTCATCCCCAGTCCGAAACGGCGAGCGGCGCCTACGCACAATCACCGTGTCGCCATCTTTCTTTTTCTCGAACCATTTCTCAAATCTCTGTTTCTAACTCTCACCTTTCTCTAGAATGCGGGAAATCGTCCACCTTCAAACCGGCCAGGTAAGTAATCATGCCCCCACGCGGTTCCCCAACTGCCAGCGCATCCCCGTCTTATACTAATCTTCCTCACCTCAACAGTGCGGTAATCAAATCGGTGCGCAATCGCAGCTGTTCTACTGCGTCTTCTCCTATATTCACGGTTCCTGCCCCATTTTAACAGGTGCTAAGTTCTGGGAGACCGTGTCCGACGAACATGGCATTGAACGGGATGGTGTCTACAAGGGAACCAACGAACTCCAGCTTGAACGAATTAATGTCTACTATAACGAAGTCGGGTCTAATAAGTATGTCCCCCGCGCCATCTTGGTCGATCTCGAGCCTGGTACCATGGACTCGCTCCGCTCTGGACCCCTTGGTTCCCTCTTCCGACCGGACAATTTTGTCTTTGGCCAGAGTGGCGCTGGTAACAACTGGGCCAAAGGACGTACGTGTCTTCGGCTCCATGTGACTTGTAGCGAATCTGACACGTGTCTCGCAGATTATACCGAGGGTGCCGAGCTCGTTGATCAGGTGCTTGATGTCGTGAGGAAGGAAGCTGAGGGCACTGAGTGCCTACAAGGTGGATCTCTTTCGGGATCGCCAAAAAAAATCGTACTGAGTCTAGTTTTCAGGATTTCAAATCACCCACTCCCTCGGTGGTGGTACTGGTTCCGGAATGGGAACCTTGTTAATCTCAAAGATCCGTGAGGAATACCCGGATAGGATGATGGCCACCTACTCGGTTGTCCCATCCCCCAAAGTCTCTGATACCGTCGTAGAGGTTTGTCGTTTGGCACTCAAATTCCAGTCTATCCAGTGACGTGTCAACCCTTAGCCTTACAATGCCACCTTATCAGTCCACCAGCTCGTCGAGAACTCGGACCAGACTTTCTGTATCGACAATGAGGCTCTGTACGATATCTGCTTCCGTACTCTCAAGCTGACAACCCCAACATACGGTGACCTTAACCACCTGGTGTCCGTCGTCATGTCTGGTATCACGACCTGTCTGCGCTTCCCTGGTCAGCTCAACTCCGATTTGAGGAAGTTGGCCGTCAACATGGTTCCCTTCCCGCGTCTCCACTTCTTTATGACTGGTTACGCCCCCTTGACCGCCCGCGGAAGCCAACAATACCGTGCCGTCTCCGTTCCGGAACTCACCCAACAAATGTTCGACGCCAAGAACATGATGGCTGCCTCTGACCCCAGACACGGTCGCTACCTTACTGTGGGTACAACCGTTCATTATTACGACTCAATGCTCACCGTGCTTGTAGGTTGCTGCCGTCTTCCGTGGCAAGGTTTCCATGAAGGAGGTCGAGGAACAGATGCAAAATGTTCAGATGAAGAACAACGCCTACTTCGTCGAGTGGATTCCCAACAACGTTCTTACTGCTCAGTGTGACATTGCTCCCCGAGGAATGAAGATGGCCGTCACCTTCCTTGGTAACTCGACCGCTATCCAGGAGCTCTTCAAGCGTGTCAGTGACCAATTCACTTCCATGTTCAAGAGGAAAGCCTTCTTGCATTGGTATACCCAGGAGGGTATGGACGAGATGGAGTTCACGGAGGCGGAGTCGAATATGCAGGATCTGATTGCTGAGTACCAGCAGTACCAGGAGGCTACGTGAGTTTCTCCCCTTTCCCTGTATTTCGTTTGCCTGATTATGGTTGTCTAGTGCTGAGGAGGAGGTCGAGTACGAGGAGGAACCTGCCCCGGAAGAAGAGTAAACTGTTACACTCTTATTTCCCTCTCCGTAGTGCCGCTCGTTACCCCTCCCTTACGCCCCTTTATCCTTTACCCTCTACCCCTCTGCCTTAGTCACTATACGCACTTCATGTCAATCAAACTCACGTACCAATTTTACGCTAACCGCTTAGTTTCTCCTTCGTTGTGTTTTTTGAGGAGTTTTCACTTGGAAATTTGCATGCCTGGAACTCAGCCACGTTTTGTCGCTGAAGAATGGACATGGGCAGCTGACCCTCGACTGGCGTGGGCTCCTCGTAAACTTGGCCCTTCAGTTTATCATTCTGGGGGGATTATCACTTCAACCTGGGAGATGACGACCCGTTTGCGTGGCTTGTCCGCATACGCACAAAGTCATCTATTGACCTAACTCCCCGGGTGAATTTCCGCGGATTGCCTTGTCCTGTAGAATGTCTTCCCCTTTCACGAGTGCCAATCCCGTGTGAATTGGTTCCTTCCCTTGATCGTCGATTTAAGTTCACCCCAACCAAATTCTTAGCCCTCCTTTCTCTCTACGAACCCACGGTATAGTGCCTGTTTCACGATCTGTCACCCCAACCAACGGCGTTGCCAGCGTATTTGGAACCGTTTAGATGGGGTCCCCTTCATCCACGCGCAGGACCTAGGTGAGTATTGCGTCGTCCAGTGGTACCGAGACATGTCCGGACAAACACAGGACTGGAGGGAAATGATGCCATCTGGCTCTTCGTGTGCCCTCCCAGTGAGCCGGAGACTGTTCGATGAGCTCTACCTCGTCGCACCAACAAGCCGGACCACGCAGGCGAGTCAAAGGAGGCACACACAATCTCGTGTACGCCAAATCGCGTCACAGAAGTATCAGTGTATTGTTGGGATCAGTTGGACTTCTGTATTTTTAAGCTGAAGTCTATATGCTGCACCGACTGATGAACCACGCTCGTGCTCAAAATGTCGATTCCTACGTGCGGGAAGGGGTCAGTGATGAACAGGGGTAGGGAAAACAGTGACGAGGGAAAGGGACCTACCGTCGAGAGCACGTTCTTGTAGATTACTCTCTGTTATGTTTCCGCTGCTTTCGAACAGGAACTTGCGCTTTCCGCTCCACTTCTCTTTCAGTCTCTTCGAGACATCGGCAAGTTGACTGCCATCCATATTATCTAGCATGATGATATCCGCACCGGCATCGATGGCCTCATCGGCTTCTGCTTCGGATTGGACTTCTACCTCCAAGAGGAGCGCGAAACCGCCCACCCGACGGGCGTTCCCGATGGCGGTCGTGATGGATCCTAGGACGGTTGGCTTGAACTAAGATACTTGTGCACCTGGTGACTCGGAGGCGCACCAGCGGACCAAATGTGGTTATCCTTGAGCATGATCATGCTCGATAGGTCGTGCCGGTGGGCGTCTATGCCTCCAACCAACATACCATACTTCTCGACGAGCCTGAACCCTATAACGAATTTGAGTTCCGACTCGGAAGTCATACAGATTTTAGGTACTTGCCTGGGGTCGTCTTCCGAGTTCCAGCGATAACACCTTTGTATCCGTACCCTCTGGCGAGGTCATGAATCTTCTTCGATCTGCACGCTCTCGGGTAAATCCGTATCCCGGCTCATAGATAACGATGGGATCGCACTTGGTTGCGATGCCGCTACACCTAGCAAGTATGTTGAGAGCAACTCTCTCTCCAAGCAGGAGGTGCCTAGCTCTCCCTCGTACGGTCGCAACGTGCTTGACGGGTTGGAACGTCTCCCCTTCTTTTATGTGCCATTCCACTCTGCCCAGAGCGTAAACATGATCCCATAGGATACGAACACCAGGAGTGACTGTAACACGTACTCGCAACCAAGCTGGTTGAATACCTCCGTAAAGAAAGGCACGCCGGCGAGGACCGCTTCAGAGCTACCTTTCCCAAGCAGGTAGGCGGTCCTCTGGACTTCTCCGACAACATACCCACCATAATCGAAAGACGGCGTGTCTTCGGTAAGCCAGGCTGTGATCTGCGGCTTCCAACTCGGAGGGAGCAGATGGGCAAAGTCAGTCATGGGCGAATCGGAAGGTGAAGGATGAGATCGATGAGACTGAAAAGATTCGAAGCCAGATCAAATGCACTGAATTTGCGTTTACTTTAACTGTCGTTGATCCATCCCAAAGGCCCGTGGTGATCTGAACCGGCATATCATTACGACCTTACTCGTCAGACGGGTGTTATCCATTGAACATCCTCGTACCGTGCACGAACGGGAAATACGAGGAGGTTCGAACGCAACGATGATGATAGCAATGGTCAGCCATCCCACCGTTGGACACGCTAGCTATACACGAGAGGGAGCCAGGGAGGTCATGAGCGGCTTGGGTTTACTTCCGTGCAAAGCAGCACACACTGTGTTTTTGCGGTGAATGGTGTAAGAGGGTTAAGGTATCGAAGAGCCGGGCGTGGATGTAATGTGCAACAAAATTAAGTTAACCTCGGGCTTCTTCCGCAAACGCCTTTCCCTCCAGTCAATTGCTGCGAGTCACACGCCAGCTTCAGTGATTGTCATTGCGATTCAGGATGCTCTGTATCAAGATCATTCGTACCAAATGGCATAGATGGGTCGAAACATCCGTCAGTGAAGAGACATTCACAAGTACAGTAAGACAAAAAGATGACACGAGCGGAGGCGGAGACGGAAAGGTTTTGTGTATGTCGGCGTCGTGGGGTGAGAAGGCAAAGAACCGTGAGATATCTAGGACTTTGGTTCGTAACGATGAATCCAACACTCGAAAACCCATTACACTCGTCGCTTAATATTGACACTCAACCACTCGAGACCTTCATAGAGACCGTCACCACTGGTGGCGCAGGCAGCCTATTGCGATATCGTTAGATCAGTTGATCCATCCTGGGAAAAGACGTGAGAAAACCGTACCTGGATAAACCACGTCCGCTGCCTGAGCCCGTGCAATCCAAGTTTATCGGTGATCTCTGCGGCATTCATAGCGTTGGGGAGATCCTGCTTGTTGGCAAAGACGAGGAGGAGGGCATCCCGGAGCTCATCCTCGTTCAACATCCGTTGCAGCTCCTCACGAGCCTCCGAAATACGTTCCCGATCGTTCGAGTCGACGACGAAGATGATACCTTGAGTGTTTTGGAAATCTGAGATCGTCGAGCTGGGCGTTAGAACGCAGTATGCGGAGAATTGCGCGGATTGACTGACAGTGTCTCCAGAGTGGGCGGATCTTGTCCTGTCCTCCGACATCCCACACAGTGAAGGAGATGTTCTTGTATTCAACTGTCTCGACATTGAAGCCTGACAACCACTGCATTGAGATTCCTTTTCCTGCTTGAATCTCGGACACAACTGACCGATGGTGGGGATGGTGGTAACAATTTCACCAAGCTTGAGCTTGTACAGGATGGTCGTCTTACCAGCAGCGTCGAGACCGACCTACAACACAGGTTTCGTTAGGTTTGGGTGTCCAGGAGATCCAGGACTGTCCATCAATAACTGCATACCATCAAAATTCCTGCAGAAAACGGGCGCGGGTGAGTCCAGAGGTGACCATATGACACGCAAGTACAACCACGTACGCATCTCCTTCTTGCCAAAGAGGCCGGAAAGAAGCCTAGAAACAGAAAGACCCATGGTCGAAATGAAACGTTAACGTAAGATGGGAAGAAAAGGGGGAGAGGGTTCAGTCGAAGACGGTGAGCTCGTTCGAGGTTGGAGGTGGTCGAAGTTTGCAGGCTGGATGCTGCCTCTCTCCGTCCGGTGGGCGGAGTTTTAAACCTCCCGGGCGGTCGGCCTGACTCACCGCCGCCCTCTTCGGTCGTTGCCGGATCGCTGCGGCCACAACATTCGCTCCCAAAGACACGTAGGGACACGCACACCGGTTTTCCACAAGACATGATGCATGAACGTCCCAGCGAGACACGAGTGCGCCGTAGCTATAGGCGAAGCTGACTCGGATACCTAGATACGGCGTCCCGCTCTCGGCAGTGAGGATGCTTAAGCGCGGTTAAGTTCAAGGGGCTTGCTGGTGAGACAGTGGCTGGGAAGCAAGTTGGCCTGGGATGATTTCAAAGAAGCTGGAAGTTAAATACTGGCGGCTGGTGAAGATTATCGAGATATGGAAATCCCCTTCTGGACATCAAGTTACACACATTCTTGTACACTAAACCTCGAGTCAAAACGAGAATACTAGGATAACCGAGTTCCGTTCCAAACCCTGCCCGGCAGACTCAAGGTTCCTCCACGCCGACAAACCTCTTCCAACACATTCGTGTTCAGATCAGCAGACAATGCGCCGCTGACGTCGACAGAAACCCCCTTCAGTCTCGTCGGATCCATCCTTACCGAAATCTCGACCAGACCAGATATAGGAGGTCGCTCGGGGATGGTCATCTTTATGCACGGTGAGTTGGCTACTGCCGGCTCAAACAAGGACTCAGAGTTCGATGCGCTTTCTGGTGGGAAGTAGACGTTGACGGGAATTTGTGTTGGCTGGTAAGAACCTATGGTTGTGGTTAGTACGGACACAAGGCACAAGATGCGAACTGGGGGAACAGACCCGTGAGAACTGCCTGAAGGTCCGCTTCGCCGACCTGGTCCTCATCGCTGGGCACCGTTGGCTCCTTCGATGAGGACGAGTCCGAGCTTTCTGGCGTCCAGGTATGACCACAGACAATCTCATTCAGCCAACATTGCTTCTTCACAATCTATGTTGCCATGCTAAGAAACCTCGTTCGGTGCAGAAGTCGGACTCCATACCTCCAACACCCTCCATGTCTCTTTGATGCTCTTGACTTGGACTCGTTGCAAGAAGAACCCGGGTTCAGCAGGAGAGGTCAGGCGTAGGTTCAGCCGTGGATGGGCTGAGGAGGGAGAAGCCTGGCGACATTGTGTCAGGGTAATTTGGGAATGGTCCATATATCACTCACGTATACCGAGGTGTACCGTTCGGGAGTCACTGGACTGTCTGGATTCAGCTGGACAGCGTTTCAGCATTCTTCCCGAAGTGCAGAAATTGAAAACAAACCCACCGCAAGATCAACCCAACTCGGACTCGCAAACCCCGTAGATCCGATGATCCCCATATGAGAGCTCACTCCCCCATGTCCGAACGGATGGATTATCGTCTCGATCTCCCGCATCCGAGATTGACTCATCGCGATCCCGTTTGAGTTCCCATTGTTCGTGAAATCCAACACCCATACCGGCTTCGTCAGAGCAGATAGGGCGGTTGTAGTGGGAACCTGGGGGTAGTCGTGCTCGAACTCCATGTCCATGTCAAGCGGTCCCATAAAGTCCGACATCATCGTGTCATCCATATCGCTCCGCGGTTTCGATACATCCTGAACTCTTAGCGTCACGGAGGTGACGCCATGGAGGGGAGGACGAGAACATATTCCTGCGCGGAGAACTTCGATCGGGACGTCGAACTCGGGGAGATGCGACGGAGTGGAGGCCGGGTTGGTAGTCGACTTGCGCAAGAGAGCGAGGTACGCCAACGGCGAGAGAAATACGAGAAAGTGGAGGGACGGAGACGAAAGATATGGAAGGGGAAGAGGCTGCGACTTGAGTAGATAGATGTCTAGAGGTGCCTTTGGGACGGAAAGTGCCCTATGTCAGAGTCAGCCAAACAGAAGGCCACACCAGATTGATACTACCTGGAAATATTCCGAGCTTCCCCCTTCGCTCTGCCCTCAGCGGTCAGAGCAAGCACGTCGATGTTATTGAACCATCGCAGACCACCGTCTCCTTCCTGGGTCGCCATCCCATCTAGCTTCATCAGGTATTGCATGTGCGCCAGGAATCCCCTGATCATTTTCCCAGCCTTCTTCGTGTCCTGCTCCCCCAGCGGTTTATGCGCCTCCACGATGAACTCCCGGATGCAATCCATCAGGAATCCGTTCATTGGAAGGGAGCCTTCTGTCGTCGCTCCGCTGGCGGGCGAGGCGTATGAGGTCTTGAGAGCGATTACAGACAGTTTAGGATGATCCTCGTCGCTGCGGTCCACTGCGAGTTCGATGTCCACGACAAGGACCTTGCCTCCAAGGATAAGCGTGATCTTCCCGTTGGTATCCGCCTCTTTGAATGCCTCCATCCCCGCATTTTTCCCGCACTCTTCCAGCTGGGAGACGCACCAATCTACAATGTCCACCTGGTCCATCGGCACGCCTGCGCTGTACTTGACTCCGATCTCCGCCCGTAAAGCCTGGACGATCTCACGAGCATTTTGTTCTGCCTGGCGATGGTGAGGGGATGCGCACTGATAAAATTCAATAGGAACGTGCGAACAAGGTTTAGAGAGTGCGACGCTGCAGTGTGTTGACGCAGCAGAGACGTCAGCCTCGTATTTTCGAGAGGGAAGGAGAGGTACGCGTTGAGGGACTCAGATATACGGGACGTTGCGGCAAAGATGTCATTCAGCGTCGACCACGGCTTCTCTGCGTTTGAAAACGGATGAGTGGGCTCCAATGGAAGTGCATCTGAGGCTGTAAATGGGTGTAGAGTTGATTGCAGTGTCGGAGGCAGCGAGGCATCGCTCGAAGACATCTTCAAGACGTGATCGAGATGGGCGGATCCTCTTGAACAACGACCACCATCATGCTCGGATTACCGTAACGATATCGTTGACCATGTTCACGACGCAAATGCCCGCTCTTTGGTTTGCAACTGGCAGTTTGCCCGCCGCCTTAAAAATACGTTCGTACGAGCAGAACTCTTTTCCAAGGGGGACCCACAATGGTGGTGTGCCCAAGTGTGTCTGCACTCTTGATCTAGGACCGCCAGCTTGTCAAAGATCTGCTTTCGATCGACTATCATATCCCCGCTTCAACATTTACGACAAGACATTAGCTTCGGCCATCCGTCGTCTGAATGGAATTACCCATCGCTCCGATCCCCACATGCCTACACAATGTCCCCTCTGTCAATTTGAAGGACCTGTATATGTTTCAGATAGATCCGCCCCAACTTCGCGACCCCCTTGGTGGCGACTGTCTCGTTCGGTCGTCCCTACAAAAGCGTTACTCATCTCGATCACGGCGACAGTACCTCCAGACCCCGGCCCCCTCCCTTCCTGACTTGAGCAGACCGTCGACCGTCGACCCCTGCTAGAGACTACTCCGCCACGCATACGTGTCAGATAGTGGGTCGCCAAAAACTCTACGGGTTCGTCGGCTAGAGCCTCTCGAAACACGGGAGAAGGTGGGAGCTTTAAGAATATCACAAACGAGAAACGAGCCGAAGCTGAATTCGATCGGCTTTAGCTGAAACCGTCACCCCAAACACAACCCAGTGACCCAGTGGCATGTGAAGTCACTTCCCGGAGAAACTTCCCGGGGTATATAATCCCGATGAGACTGGCGCAGTACGGGCAGAGGCATCTCTGGGAGCGACAATAGGACCTGGGACCCTGTCATTATTCTAGGAGGCCACGGAATATTACGAGAGGGGTATTGCATAGACGAGCAGGTTAATGGAAAGAAATGGACGAATTGCCACCTTCCTGAAAGATCCCTAGGATTCCCCGGAAAAAGGCGATCACGGTGGTGTGCGTTTTACGCGCTTGACACACGCATCCGCGACCGTAGAAGCCTGTGCGATAAATTCGAGAAGCCTGGGATGAACGTCAAGTAGCATGGCGTTCGGAATTGGCGGCTATTGGCGTTGAGCTTGTCGTCAATCCACAGACCCCCAACGTCCAACAGTTACGAATTCATTAATCATTACTTGCAACTTTCCTGACACCAAGCGCGTGTCATCCGACTATACGAATAATCTTGGAGTAGCGATGTTAGTAAGGGTCCCCAGCATCCTGGGCTGACGTGGTCGCTGCTGTCACTGTAGGGTGTGCGAGTGTGAGTGCCCCATAACGAAGCGGAACCTGGACGTTGTCGTGCGTATCGTAGTTGAGACGCAATCCAATGCGGGCTGAACAACGAAGATAATTTTTCGGGCAGACCTCGGTCAGGAGTGAATGAGAACCGGCGATTAACACACTCGAAGGTCTACGACAGGCTTGCATTAGATCGTGGGATACGGTCCACATAACGAAGAAGAGACTACGGAGATTACCAAGGCATTCCCGGGATTGTGCTGACGAAACAGGTACACTCTGTACAATGTTTCCATTTGATCAGCTTGTAGTTGAAAACGTTCGACTGAGCGACACATCAGACAGGGTGATGTCAAACCCAGAGGGGACGCTGGCGGGGATGTTCATTCCTTCAATAGTAAGAGAAGAATACAAGCATCGCCACAGTCGTGCAGCCGGAAAAACCTGAACAGGGTGGAGTCCAGATGGGCGCCGTCGAAAGCTATATATACGTCGGCGGTAAGGTTATACTCCACCCGAAACCTCCGTATCGAAGATGAGCCTCTCCCTTAAAGGCTTTCTCCTTCTTGCTCTCGTAATGTCGACTGACGCATTGGCGATTCCTGAACCATATGGTAAGGCACCGTGCTGGGTTGCGATACCGTATTCAACACACTCACACGACCATTAGCGTGGAAACCGCTGCCTCGGGAGTTGCCCTGCTCAACGGGGTACAAACGTATAGTGCGCCCGTACTGCCACGCGTTCTAGATGTCGAAGCGGTGACGGCTAGAGTCAGCCCGTCCTGGTTTCTTTAGTGATTCTGCATCCAAGGCTTGTGTCACAGATGGGAGAACTAACCTATCATACGGAATCCAATGATGAATGTAGCCTACACGGGGATTTCGATGTGATGTTGGTATATGCCATCCAAGAGAAAACGAACGCGGGCAAGGATTCGAAAAAACAACGAAACCTAGATGCCGCGCCTTTGCGCGAGGTATAGAAGGCAAATTCATATCAAGCTTGAAGCTTGAAGTCAAAACCTCAGGGTAGGCAGTCCAGAGTGTGCGTGCGGGCTGAGAGATGAGAGCAGCTCTTCCGATGATCATCCAATGGATCCGGTGATCCGCCAAGTCGCGATCCGAATAAGACAGTGGTCTGTGAATCACCGATTCACCCAAACAACCTCTGTTTGTCAGCTGGGGTCCCGGTTACGAACACATGGCTATAATTCAATGCGAGGTTAACATACACCTTACCTGTTCTTGCAGATATCGCAAGCCCTAAGCAGCATCCCGACACCTAATTCTCGCCTTTCTTCTTCTTTTCTTCAATCTCCACAATGTTTTCAGCACGGACTCCCTTCAGCACACCGACCTGATCCTCAATCATCTCAACGATGTCTCCGCTGACATCGCCTTGGACGACGATCTCATCCAGCCCTTGTGGATTCTTCGTCACCGATGACCCACAAGCAAACTTGGTGGCGAACAGCTTTGCAGCCTTTTTCAGGTCCACCCCTGCAGCAACCCAACCGGTCATAAGTCGTAGTCGACTCGAGGTGGGCAGTCAATCTGATCACACACCAAAGGCTTCCAACCCGTGTATCGACGTCACGTACTTGTTCTTGTTCCGTTGTATCCGTTTGATCGTGATCGTCGATGCCTGCAATCAGTTCAGGACATATGGAGGAGCATATAAGTTGGAAGAGGATGAACCTCTTTCTTCTTCGCCTCTGCAAGAGCCTTGGCTTCAGCTTTCGCCTCCTTCTTGGCTGTGTCCTTCTCCAGCAACGCCTGTCCCTCCAGACTCAGCGTGCCGATCTTTGCCTGCAACGCCTCTAGTCGATCTCCGTCAGATCTCGACAGTTACAGTCCAAACTGTTATCACCTTCGGAGTAGTATCGGTCGTAGAGATCAGGCCGCTCGTCCTTCAGCCAGTCCTTGCACTTGGAGAACCGAGAACCGAACTCGCAGTATTCGAGCGGGAAGGTGCATACTGACGATGTTTAGCGGATTCTGTCGACACCTTTGCTGGTTTTCACTGACTTTTGCAGTAGAAGACGTCGACCAGTGGGATCGGCTGGGAAACATCCGCGGCAGTCTCTTCCTGCATGGGTGTGATTGTCGGGGGCGGAGAGGGTGGAGTCGGTTGGTTTCGTTTCTTGTTTGGTGCCATAGTGAACGAGATCGAAGGATTTTGTGAGAAGGGGTATGAATCGATCCCGTCGATCCCGTTGCCGGATGTCCGGTCCGGGTTTCTCCGGAGTGGTAGTCGGAGAGGTTATTCCCTGTTACTCGAATATTGGCCTGTGATGTTTTTTTATTTTGGGTGTAAACCGGCCATGGTCTGTGTTCAACGTTCAGCTGCGAATGAGAGTGCTAAGCGTAGCTTGGAATAGCCGTCGATCTCTCGGCCTTCCGAATCCCGTCAGCACCAATCCACCACCTGCATGTTTTGTCAACGGCGACGGTTCCTCGACGCGTTTCGGCCTGTTATTCGCGTAACCCACCGTCTGTCATCCTCTCTCTCGACTGACACAAAGCCGTACTATATCACAACTCCGATTTTCTATCCGAACTCAAGTGTGTCTCTCCATTTCCCTTCTTTCGTCTCAGACTAAGAATCCGCATTCGTTGCAGCCCCACATATTGGACATCTGTATACCCTCGTAACTGCGGATATTTTCGCGCGGTATAACCGGCTGGCGAACTCAAACCTACCAGTTCAGTTCGTCACAGGAACGGATGAGCACGGGTTGAAGATTCAAAGGGCTGCCCACGGTGCTTCTCGTGAACCCCAGGAGTTTTGTGATGGTTTGACTGCAGAATTTCAGGTATGTATCCGCTACGCTGCAGACTTCCTTCTACATAGCTCATGACCGGGCGGGTAGAGATTAGTGAAGGAAGCGAACGTCTCTGCCACTCGATTCATCAGAACCACAGAACAGGTTCACCATCGTGCCGCTCAACACATCTGGGTACGCCCTGCGACTCATCACCTGTTCTGTTGCTCATCGACCCGCAAAGAACCTCCTTAAGGAAAAGGGCCTCATATACAAAGGGAAACATACTGGGTGGTACTCCGTTACAGACGAGTGCTTCTATACCGACTCCCAGATCGTGGAGGTCGGTTCTGCAAGTAACAATCTCAGAAACCGTTACCTCTCCCTAGAAACCGGGTCCCCGGTCGAATGGGCCAATGAAGAAAACTACATGTTCAGATTAACATCATTCCGTGACCAGCTGTTCGGCCATCTCAAGAGCAACCCAGACTTTATATACCCTCCGGCTCGGTATCAGGAAGTTATGGACTCTTTTGACAGCTATATGAATCAAGATATGTCTATTTCTCGTCCAAAGAATAGACTTTCCTGGGGCATTCCCGTACCTGATGACCCCGATCATACCATGTACGTCTGGTTTGAGGCACTGATAAACTACCTCTCCGCCACTGGGTATCCCTCCGCCACTACATCAAACGGAACCACTGCTGGATGGCCACCTGATTTACAGGTAATGGGAAAAGACATCGTTCGGTGAGCCCTCTGGATCCTGCTCGTTTCTATCTCGATCTGCTAACCAAATTCATAGGTTCCACGCCTTATACTTCCCTTCAATGCTTATGGCTCTTGGACTCCCACTCCCTAGACGACTTCTCGTGCATTCCCATTGGACTGTAGAGAAGAAAAAGATGTCCAAATCGGTCGGAAATGTCGTGAACCCATTTGAGATGATGGAAACCTATGGAACCGACGCCGCCAGGTACTTCCTCGCCAGAGTTGGTGGTCGTTTTAAGTATGATGTTGGTACGTCTCTTCCCACCGTTCACTGCAACATTCTGTTAATATTTCTTCGCCTCCTGCTGCAAACGTAGACTGGTCGAAATCCCAGCTCGTCAAGCATAGCGCAGAGCTGATGTCCCTTGTCGGAAACTTTTATTCCAGAATCACAGCCAAGAAGATCGAAGGGCTTCTTCGTTCATCACCCATACCCACCATCACCGAGCTTCAGGCGGCCATCACAGACAAAAAGCAAGTCCGGGGCTCGGAAATCCTCGCACAGCTCGGTGGGCTCCGGCAGCGAGTGCAGGAACATATGAAAAACCTTATCGTGGCCAACGCCCTCCAAGAGATCGTTGATGTCTTGGTGTTGGTGAGTTTGGGACATTACCCCCTCGCGATTCTACAGTTAACTTGCTGCGGTTCCTCTGTTTACAGGTGAATAAGATCTACTCGGAGACGGAACCTTGGCTTGCATCCACTGACGCTTCATATCGCGGTCAACTTCATGCGATCTCTGTCGAGACACTTCGAATTTGTGGTATTCTCCTCCAACCGTTCATCCCGACCAAATCTGTCGAGCTCTTGGAAGCCCTTGGAACTAAACCGGAGGAACGAACATGGGGTTGCGCTGAGCCAGGAAAGGGTTCCACCGGGAACCTCAAACAGGGCATCAGGCTATTTATCGATCCAGCACTGCTTAGGAAACCCAAGGAACGATGATTTTCAGTACATCCCTCCCCCGCCCATCTTCAAATGACAAGAGGAATCCCCGCTCAACATCCACAACTCGTTTTTTAATGTCAATTGCAGCGTGCTACAGTACTTTACGCGAGAGTAATGGGAGTAGAAAAGAGAAGGCCTGCTCTGACCTAGGGGGCGTGTGAGACAGATTAAGCTAGTTTGGATGCAAAAATGCTCGCGTGTGTACATATATGAGTATACATGATCGAATAGCAGGACATGGTCTCTGTACGTGAGAGGCCTCTTGTCAGAAGGGACCCTTCGGGATTTGCCAGGGATCACCTGTCATCCTTTAGGGAGAAACGAACCTCCTTCCCAACACCAACCTATTCCAATTGTTCAAAGCCTCCTTCCTATAGTTATCCAGGCCTATCGACGCCGGTATATCGTCGTGGAAGAATCTCATCACAGATGGTAGTTCATTAGAGTACCTCGGCCAAGGCAAGATAGAACGATGGGACGCGGAGTGCCCGTTCGGGTCCAGATGCGTTATGAATTGGATGAAGTAGTCCGCCGTCACTCCGCCACTGAACGGATCAACAAGGTCGCTACTGTGAGTGGCGCCAAGGTGTTCCAGGCCTTTGAATTTATCGCTCGCTGTATTAGGTGGTTGATGAGAAATGTAAATTGAAAGGCAGAAAGCATCATATAACCGACCAAATACATAGACAGGCTGTTTGTCCGATCGAGATTGAGCAAAGTACCGACGGGGAGCAATAAACGACATGTCGCCAATCAACGCAGCCATGCGCTTGAACTGCGGTGAGAGTTGGTTTCGTTCGCCAGTGTTAAACGGAGAGCCCTGCGCTGGGTCTAAGGGATGAAACCTTATCAATGACGATACAGGTACAATGCAAGGAATCCATTACCGTCAGGGTAGAGGCTCATGACCCTGTCCACTTCCGCATCTGGGACGCTTTTCATGTACTTATCGTGGATGTATTCTCTAACTTGCGCATCCGTCCTGATAGAAATTTTAGTCGAACTGAGTATTGGGATGGGTATGGATGTCTGTACGTGATGTTGGAAACTGCCAAAGCGAATAATGTACCCTCATCATCCACATTACCTGCAAGCGTTAAGTGAGCAGTGTGTGGACTCTCTTTCCCAAAAACCTCGTACCGATGAGGACCGGGACTTGTGCCACGCTCCCTGCCTGAACCAACTGGATTGGGGTGTCCGACAGGAAATCGTCGTCGACAGTGATCGGCCACGTTAGCGATAAGCCCTACCGTACACCCGTCAGTTGCCGTGATCACAGGCGGTCGGTACAGTCACCGACCCTATAAGTAAACATTCCAGGGCTCAGATCTTCCACGCCCTGCTTCAGTTTCTCGTATGGAACATCTCTCAAACAGTCCAGCGTGTCATCAGCCCCAGCACAACCCATATCGCTCACGAGTCTGTCATAGTGTCGCTGACCACTCGAGATATCCACCGTTGTTTGGGGCGAGCCGGATTGCATGATCGCGCCACAGAAGAGTCCCTCGCTATCACCTTGGTTAGTGACCATTTGGCTACCAATGCTGATACCGCCCCCGCTCTGTCCCCATCTGCGTTTGATGATGATCGTGAGCGATGTGTCGCGCGAAGCAAAAGATAATAGAAAAAGAAAATTGACGAACAGTGTGACCTTGGTAGGATCACCTCCAAAAGCGGGAATATGTTTCTGTACCCATCGTAAGGCTTCTCTCTCTTGTTGCGCCATCAATCAGTAAATCAGAGAACCAAAGTATGAATCTGGCTTACGGTCTCGGAGCCCCAAGTTGCTCACACCAGCCGCTTTCACCTCCTTTCCAGCAAGGAATCCAAAGGCTAAGATAAAGGCGGAATCAGTAAGGACGATCAAGTGGGCTGTATGATCGACAGACCGTTAAGCCTAAGGTGAAACACGATCAACATCAATCGGAGAAACAATAATCCACCCAATGTACACGCACCTGTAGTTCATAGCCACAAAGATAATTGGCGTTTCCATCTCAACTGACCGAGCAACTACGGGGATACCGTTGTTTCTCGAGATACCACCAAATTGAAGACCGCCTAGGACGGATTGAACTCCTTTACTCCAAGATGATACGCCCAGTACGAATAGACAAACCTCCAAAAAACCACTGGCCACACCGCAACACGCGTTAGTGCAATCCTTGGGCAGTGCAACGAAAAATCCAACGTACTACAACCACGGGGAATTTGGAACCTGGGGTTGTGCCCGCTGGTCGCACAATATCCAAATTCAAACCTGGGAATTGGGGGGTCGGAATGTTTGTTGAGGGTCAAACTGCGAAAAACACTTACAATCTTCAGAGTCGGGGTACGCAGCCTTGATCATCTTAGTGTATCCAAGGGCCCCCTCCGATAGACCGTCAGGTGGGACGAGGTTTGGCGGCATTTGGGGACATGAGGATCCAGACTGAGTCGCAAGGATCTTACCGGTGTATGGGGGAAGGGGTTCTGGTTTGCGGAACCGTAAATTCCCAATGCTGTATACACATGAGACCTAGCGAACAATTCTAGGCAAAGGAAACTCACGGTGATCGGGCGTACGGAATCCCTTGGAACGTCTCCGTTTGACCTTGACTCTTCCCAACCACAGTTGCACGATCGAGCGTGACGATCGGTGGATCAACGTCCAAGGGATCGTGAATCCGGGGCGGGGACCAGAAGGTGTAACCGCAAAAGACGATGAGCAGACACAGAACCAATATCAATGCACTAAAAGGGTATTTGGTCGGGGTATTGATTGGATCCCAACATATTTCCGCACTTTTTGATCGCAATCCTCCGTTTCTGCGCTTTCAGGTATCGGTCTGTCACCCTGAAATGCGGGGTAGGCGGACTCGTGGGCGGGTTGATGAATGGTGAGAGATGTGCCCATGGCGCAGCTTCCTCCGGTGAAGGACACTCTCCCAAGACAAGTGGGACACGTTCGGAGCTCAGCGATGGGTCATCTCCATATCCTCTGGAGGGTTGTGAGTGGATTGTTAGAGTAGCTTCGTGGTTGGCTCACCCGATGCGCAACGGCCGCGATGTTCTTGTAAAGAGGTTAGGCACGAGTGAGCGTAAAACAGAGTGAAGGAGGCAACGCACAATCCGGCGGAACCCTTTGGGCTGAAGGGGGCGTCTGCCTCGGGTACTTTGACTGTGTCAACGATGGGCAGTGGCTGGGGTCTCTGGCGCTGTCCGTTCGCTCTGGGAGCCATTGGGAGGTGGGGGTCGTCTACTCGAGAGCAGACTGGGGTAGAAAAAAGAGTTGGCTCATATTAAAGGCATTCTTGTCGCCATATCAGTACCGCAGGGTTATTCCCCGGCCATCAGCTTCCAGCGCGAGCGAAACATGAGTGAAACCCAGTGGGAGGTTGGTTGATGGATTGTAGTAGCATCACCACGCGACTGCCCCGGTCATCTTCCGGCTTCACTCTCCGTAGCCGAGGCGGTCATCAGTAGTTCGCTCGTCTCCTCAAGCGGACCGCCCAACGGGGACGAGTACGCTGGCAAGTCATAGCTCGGCTGGAGCCGATGGCAGCACACGGGCGCAAGGGCAATTGACCCCCTTTCCTGCTAACACTTTCAACTTGCTACCACTACTATGGTCACTTCTTCCACCACTACCCAACTGAGCTTCAAGGCCGAAGATTTGCCAATCAAATCCGTCACTGTCTTCAGGCCATCCGGCGCTCAGATTATCCGAATCCTCAAAGCAAATCTCAAAGTATGGCGCCCTCAGATGACATTTATCCCCGAATCTTGTCCAGTCCGCAGATCTGATCACTCCTATTGTTATACAGGCTGGGAATAACCTACTCGAGATCACTGGATTGTCCTCTACAACTGATGCAGAGTCGTTACGCGTGACCGGTTTGGGAAACGCGAGGCTCTTGGTTCTCGTCTGTAACTACGACAACTACCCTGATATCCCTGAGTTAGACCCCATTCGTACCGCCCAGAAGGAGTTGGCTGCCTTGAGGACAGAGACGGACGCCAGAGCCCAGCAGCTCGAACTGCTCAGTGGTTATGGTAAGAGCCTGGCCGACAAGAAGAACGTGACCCCAGACGACGCCACTACGTTCGCCTCGCAACTCGTGAAGAAGACGATCGAGAACAAACGGGCGATCAAGGAACTTGAGGGCAAGATTGAGGTGTTATCTCGGTGGATTGAGCGCACACAGCAAGAGAAGAAGGGTACCGCCCATTCCAAAGCATCTGTGACCATCGTGGCTGAAGAGGATGGACCTGTCGAGTTGCATGTCTCATATCGTGAGCCATGCGTCTTCTCCACCTTACCCTTCGATGTCTGAAATAGATCGACGAACAGGTGTCTCGAACGCCCAATGGTATCCTGTCTACGATCTGCATGCCGGGTCGGAGAATGGGAAGCCTTCTCCCTCAGTCTCCCTTCAATATCGTGTCGCCTTAAGTCAGTCAACTGGTGAAATCTGGAACAACACAGATCTTATCCTGAGCACCTCTGCCACTGATGTCCTAAATGCTGGAATCCCGACGTCCGAAAGTCTCTCCATCGAGCCCGTCCCGAAATACCAGCAACCTCCAGGAGGACTGTTTGGTGCGGCCCAGCCCAGGTCTTCCGCATCAGCTATCTTCAGTGCATCCCCGGTAGGAGGGATGGCACAAGGGAAGCTTTCCGCGTCGAGAGGTATCGTCAGCAAGAGCCCTCTGTCAGTAACTTACGCGGTCGAGGGGAAGACAACCATCCCGACGGATGGACAGTCGCATAAGGTTCTTGTGGCCAGCCTTCCACTGGAAGCCACTGTGACGCATGTCACAACTCCACGAAAGTCCACCGTTGCTTACCTTCAGGCGAGCGATCTAACAGTCCATTATACATGAGGTGTGATCGCTTATCGTATCGAACAGTGCGCAGTGAAGAACACCAGTGATTATCATTTGTTACCCGGAACAGTGAACGTGTTCCTAGATGGTTCCTACGTCTCCAAGACGGACATCTCCGACATCAATACCGGGGACACCTTCCAATGCACTCTTGGCATCGACACATCTGCGAGAGTAGTTCATACGCTCGTCTCGACCTCGACGACCTCCACTGCGTCTTCGTTTGTGGAACAATACAAGACCACCACATACACCTCCACCACCACCATTACCAACCGTCATACCGAGGATTATCCGATCCAGATTGTGGAAAGATCCAGCCTTCCGGTCGCCTCTCCTCAGGACACGAGAATCAAAGTGTTCCTCAAAAAACCCGAGGGTCTTGCCGAGGGAGAAGAAGGGACGGACATTGACCTCAGTCGACCTGACGGGTTCAAAGTCAAATGGGGGACCGATGTGGATGAAACAAAGGACGGGAAAAAGTCTGGAAGATTCATCTGGTTCGGAGGTGTTGAGCCCGGAAAGGATGTTGTACTCGTCAGCCAGTGGGAGGTTAGGGCTCCTGTGGATGTTGAATGGACCGAGAAATCTTTGGTAAGTTGCAAACACTTTCAACGGCGAAGATGTGCTCTGACGGCCCAAATCCGTTCTCTCCCCAGTAAATTGTTTGTACCGACCCTTGTGTGCCATGTACTTGTAGAAAAACGTTTAGGATGTACGCATTCCAGTGCCCGAGACCATGTTGATCCGTTCGCGGGCGCTTATTACTTGCCGTAAAATCTTGCGGGGCTGGAAATTTCTCTTCTCTTCTTTACAGTCACTTCGGATGCATCTTGGGGTGTAACATCCCTGGACATGTAGCTTATTTTTGCATGCTCCTTCTCGATGTATCACGATAAAGAGAACCAGGAGCTGGGCATGCCGTTCTCGCAACTTTTTTTTCATTGGTTAAACGGCTAATCAGCTCTTGGGATATTTTCTTCTTTTACTGTTCTGGAGTAATAAAATTTGCTTGGACTCCTTCTGAAAGTGTAAAAGTGACTTATAGACGACGAGGTTCAGTTTGTGTAAGCGTTCGTCGACGTCACCGGGCCGAGCGGGAAAGTCGTAATCATCCTCATCCTCTACCACCACCCACCGGACGAGCAGCATCATGGTATGCCCTCTGTATGTCAATCCGAATGGGCGATCAAACCAGCTTTTGTTTAGCCCGTCTGCCAGTATTTCCTACGAGGGGAGTGTCGGTTCGGCGACAAGTGCAAGTATGAGCATCCTCAGAACCCACGACCACAGTTTGGCAGTGCGTGACAACCATCTTGCGACTATTTTCATCCCTATACCTTAGTGTTTTAACTCTTTGCAGACAAGACGTGGGTGAACAACAAGAACAATGCAAACGAGTACGCCTATACGTGAGTACGGGCCCCAACTCGTCCTTATATTGGATTTCGTCGCGACCCTAACGAGTGCTGTAGGGAGGATACTATGGGAAAGGACTTAAGGCCCGGTGTGGAGAAACCGTTGTGGGGCTTATCATCATATGGTCCAGCAAAACTCGAACCCAACCTGATCTCCGGCCTGGATATGTCATTCGAGGAACTTCGAGTCAACGCAGTCATGGCTCTCCAGAACAATACGGTTGCAGAATACGTGCGTCTTCATTCCTTTCGAATTTTTCCCTCCCATTGGACGATCCGTTGAACGCAAAGACGGAGTTTAGATGAAATTCGAAGCAGAGAAGGTGGCTGCCGCTGATCAAGTCTACGCGAACGCGTTCAACAATCTGAAGGACGCGTACAAACAAGCCACGACGAACTCTGACAATCACAGAGCTGCTGCGGTTTCTTCAACTCCGTCGACCACAACGAATTCCTTCGGCCAGCCATCGTCGTCCACGGGTAGAGGCTTCGGTGCATTTGGGTCTACAACAGGTTCTGCGTTTGGATCTGGCAGTGGCACCTCGACTTTCGGCTCTGGAGGGAGTGGCTCCGCATTTGGTTCCGGTGGATCGGCGTTTGGATCCAATTCTTTCGGTCAAACCCAACCAAAAACTTCGGTTTTCGGTGAGCCATCCCAACCGACGCCTGCATTCGGTAGCACAAGTACGCCCGGACAGTCAGGTTCCGTCTTTGGACAGCCATCCATGTCGACAACAACCCCCACCTTTGGGACCACCAGCACGCCTGGCACATCAGGCGGTGCGTTTGGTACGGGTTCTGGAGGTGGGTTCTCCGCTTTTGCTGGTACACAACCATCAGCGTTCGGGCTTGCAGCTGCGAACAATACTGGTACCTCGGCGTTCTCGAAACCCCAGAACAATACGCAGACAACGTCCACCTTCGGTAGCGCCCCAACCAACACTTCGGTCTTCGGTCAAACAAGTCAACCGACGAGCGTTTTCGGTGGGACCGGAACCACCAACCCACCTCAGTCCGTTTTTGGTGCACCGGCCAACACCACAACTTCGGTATTTGGCAGCACGCCTGCGAACCCTCCCGCCTCTGTGTTCGAAACTTCCCAGAATACCACCTCTGCTTTCGGCGCACCTCAGAATACCACAACCTCCGCTTTCGGAACCACGCAGAACCCTACTACAACATCTGCCTTTGGACAAACCTCAAATCCAACGCCATCCGTGTTCGGTAACCCCCAACAGACACCGGCGTTTGGACTCGGATCTGGAGGATCACAACCTGGAACAATGACGCTATCGGCCTTCGGTCCGCCACCGACGTCGGTCTTCGGTGGATCCTCTCAGCCCACCCCCACCAGCACGTTTGGTGCTACACCCGCGAACAACCCGCTGAATCCCCCACTCAATTCTGCTTTCGGAACACCTCAAACGTCGTCAGTGTTTGGTCAACCAACGCAGATGAACTCCCCGTTCGGGGCTCAACCCAGCACCTCTGCCTTCGGTAATCCAAATGCTCCTCGGCCCTCAGCATTCTCGGCGTTTGGCAGTACCCAGAGCCAACCTGTGAAACCCGATCCCCCGAAGTCTGGCCCCCCGAATTTTCAGAATGCTCCGTCAAAGTATAAGCCCGGGAATTGCAAGTACGACGAGATGCTACCTGGGAATTACTTGGAGATCTTACCTGCGGATGTCAAAGCCGCTTTCGAGGCCCCCAAGTTTACCTGGGGACAAGTTCCAGAGTGGATCCCCCCAGTGTCGTTGAGGTAATCACGCAACCTTATGCGACGGTGGACCCTATTATTATCCATGACTCGGTAATTCCTTTCTTTCGGTCGATATGCAATTATATTTTGTAACACTTAGTACCTCATTTCATCTACCCGGACCGTAGAGGATTAACCATCATGCAAACTTGAGTTGGGGATCAGTGGTGGGGTGTGAACGCGGCATGAATGCCGCGTTACCGACGGCTACGGCACAACCATCTTGAGTCGCTACCCTTATCATCTCTCTCGAGACGACGGCCCCGCGATTCTCACAGGTGCCAATTTCCATCACCGGTCACCCTTTTGTATCATGCGCGGCTCTGGACCCCTTCCGTTCGCTCCTGAATCTGCGGATAGACCCAGCTCCCGGTCTGACAGAGCACTCCCAGAAGAATTCGACCGTCGAATCGAAGAGCTGAAGCAAATTTACGACCAGTTGTTGAAAGAGAAGGATGTACGGATCGGAGAGCTGAGGTCGGAGAAAGACGCACAGATTGAAGAGCTCAAGAAAGAAAAGAGCAAACGACTGGAGGAGGTGACGAAGGAGAGGGATTCGCGGATCAAGGAGATCAAAGGGGAGAAAGAGGCGCGGATTGAGGAGGTGAAGAGGGAGAAGGACGAACGAATCGAAGAATTGAAGAGGGAGAGGAATGTCCGGGTCGACGAGGTGAAGAACGACCGAGAGATCGCTATCAACAAGGTGGAGGGGAAGCTGGAAAAGTCTCGTCAAGAGGTGTCGCAGCTGAGGGAGGAGAATAATAAGTTAAAGATCGAGATCGCGAAGCTGAAGGCTGAGCCTGGACGAGCGGGACGAGCATCACAACCGACAAAGGGATCACTGGTGGATATATGGACGTAGCCATAATCTTCCTCGTCGTCGTAGCCCAAGCTATGACCTTCATCTTCTTCGAAACAGCTGAAGCTAAGGATGAGATCGACCCAGTTCCCCGACCAGCATGTATATTTGCTCATGTACCTTTTTAATCCACAGGAAGAAATATAGTCAGAGCCCGGAAAGTTCTAACGGCCTCCGCACACCAGGCTCAGTGCAGCCGTGCACGCTGGGCCCGCGCTTAGAGCAGTACCAGACTTGTTCGCGTCAGGCGCCAGAGGCGAGCTTGCTATCAACGACATCCCCGCAAACTACCGCCACATTCGCGATGAACGACGGGTTCGTCTACCCTTGGTCGAGAACAGTCTGAGGTGCTGACCAGTGTCATGACGTTCAGAAATTACCAATTCCAGGGGGTCGCGACACACGTATGGCAACCTTTAATACCACAACGCACCTCTGATTCCTACGGATCTTTCGATAATCTTCGTTTGCCGAGCCTCTGGTCCCCTTCCATAGAAACAGCGACCCCAAGCCTTTCCGGCAGTGTGTCTCCCAACAAAGGAAGGACTGGCAGATCCATCGGAGTAATCGTCATCTTTCTCATTCTCCTGGTCCCAGCTGCGGCCTTCATATTCTTCTACGACCTCCAATCGATGGTCGATAAATACAGCAAAATAAAGGAAGAACTAAGAAAAGAGAGGGAGAGATGGGAGAGGGCCCGGGAGGATCGCGTTCCCCAAGGCGCATTCTGGGATAGTGTCTGGCCGGCGTTTGACTGTCGTGCTTACGGAACACGCGAGTATTGGGGAATACTGCAGAACATCCCCGAGTACTGGACTGACCTAGACGCCTGCATGAATATGCCGGTCGAGATCAAGGGTGTCACTCTCAGGCGACCTTATCGTTGTGCATACGTCGAAGGTTCTCCCTACGTCCATGGATATTGGATGGTAGAATGGGATCAGCCGGACTGTCAACCCTGGCATCGTGATTTCCACGACAAGGTGAGAAGCACAACGATGAACAGTGCCGCTTTAATCGTACTCATGTAATCTGGCAGGGTTGCACGAACCTAGGATCCGGGATGCGGCGCATCGAAGCTCAAATCGTCGGTATACCCAATAGAAAGGAACAAGACTGGCGCCTCCTTTGTGGGACCACGCCCATGACGTGGAATCACACCACATACGACGCTCCGACTCACTGTGATGAACGGGTGAGCTACGCCTGGCATTGGTTCTGCTTCACTATGGAGCACTCACACCTACCTACTTTCTAGCGGTTTGGGAGAAAAGTTGCAATCTGGGATATCCCAGATGAGAGCTGTTAAGTGCCTGCCACTAGTCTCTGCGATAACCAATGTTGCAGCTGTCGGCGACCGTCAATTCAGAGCCAGGATCATCCAGGACACTTGGCCCATAATGAACGTTGTAAAGCGAATACTTGAATAAATTCTTTATGCCGGATAAGGCACAAGGCGGACCAACGGCAAAGCCCGGTACGGGATCATTCTGCGATCTTTTCATTGGAGTTGGACTCTCCCGTACGGATTCAATAAGGTATAGGGCAGATTGTAACTTACTACCGGTCACTTGCGAACTTTCCTGAAAATGCTCGCTATACATAATCTGAGCTTGCCAGGCGATGGTCGTGTGCCTCATTGTGCCTGGGACCACACGCAACGTGGCCATGCGACGCCCGTGACATCCCTCGACTCAACGTGACTGATGGATGACGTGTGACAAATGAGCCAAGAAATCAAATTTTTTTCGGAGGCGCTTATTGTCCCGCGCCATAAATGGAAACCATGTCACAAAATTAGTCCCACGGAGGTTATAAATCAAAGAAAGGGGAAAAATGGCTAAAATTGAATTACATAAAATGCACTATGCTTAATCGGGATTTTAACCATGTCTCTCATCACAACCGATACATAATAATTCCCGTGAGAATTTTGGGACATTTTTTTATCGATCATCGATTCATCTGCATCAGCAGCCAAGGCCGTTGGTGCAATGCATTTCCTTCCCGCGCCCGGTATCCCACTTTGAGACGGGACACTCTTTACAGATGCTATATTTAGCAACACAATGGTCCTAACGGGTGGATCGGAGGCCTTGGGATTTTTGCCACAGGGGACGGCACTTGGCGGCCCGCGCAGAGCGAGACCGACTTCCTGATTACGCCTTGATTACGCTTCTGCAGGACTTGTTGGTTTGAGAAAATTAGAGACATACTCCGCGCACAGTCAGCCAACCTTTCCCAACATCAGCTGGTAGTGTGTTTGTGAGAGAGGTTAGTACGTGGCGCACATAGGTATTGCCAAACTTCTCCAGCAGCTTTGAAGTTAACGTCTGTTCCTTGTCAACATCTCCGTACCATGTGGGAGATGAAGGCCGCCCACCAAATTGAAAACCTGCTTCTAGTCGAAACAAACTATATACCCACATGATCACTTAAAAATGCATCTCAACGGGGCGGTATTCCACCTATACTGTTCACGGTTTGAAAACGTTCCATGCCTCGTTCAACGTTCCAAAAACCGCATTGGCAATCATCCTCTGTTCAACCGTGGTGTTGTTCGAGTTCAACTAATGGAGAAATCAGTAAATAAAGGAGGGGGACTGGATACCCTTCTGTACCTTGTCAGGATGCAACTTTGCAATCGCCTTCGTATATCTGATCTTCACCTGATTCGGAGTAACCAACTCATGCATCCCCACCTTCTGCCAATTCAGCTCCGGCCACAGAATATTTTCCAGGCTCGCAACCAGCGCGCGGATGTTCTGCTCCTTCCCGCCCTTCCAAGCGCCGACCTTCGCATCCACGACGTCCTTCAACTCGTGCTTCGCCTGATCCTCCGCCTCTGCGGCATCCGTCACGGCCCGCAACTTCGCCAAAGCTTCTGATGGTGGCGTTGGGCCCCTGTTGACAGGTCTAGGCGGAGGTCGCTTAACGGGAGGGTTCTTCGGCTTCGCAGCCACCTGTTCTAGTTCAGGATTCAGCATCTTCCTGCACCTCCCTATACCCGAGACAGCCTCGCTCCTCATTTTCCCGTTCGCCCATTCCGTTCCAGCGATAACCTCCCAGTCCTTCCTGGCGTCTTCCCATTTCTCTTTACCTTCGTAGGCCTCAGCACGCCGCTTGTAAGCCTTCATCAGGCCGTCTGCAAGGTCTACCCCTGATCCCTCGTTCTCCTCCGTCACCTTCGCCTCTCGTTGTGGATGGTATGAGGGTCCGATCAGCGAAATGACGAATGAACAATCTTCAACCGTGCCAGAATATTCTCCAGTCTTCAGACGAGACAACGCCCTGTTATTGTAGAGCTGCGCTTGGAGGAGATGGTTTTCCGGGAGGGTGGCGATAGCAGATGTGTAAGCTGTATCTGCCTCCCCAAATCGACCGAGTTTGAACATTTCCGTTCCGGTGGCCTTGCATTTCATGCAAGCGGCGATGACGTTAGCTGGTGCCGGTATAGTTTGGCGACGGGTGACAGGGATCGGAGAAGGAGTTCGCTGGGAGGTAGGCTTAGAGGGAGGGGGACGCGTTGGTTGGGGAGTTTGAGTTCGTGAAGATGAGGAATGTCGGAATGGCGACCTGTAAACCGGGGCGGGCTCTTCTTCGAGCAGGTCTCCGGTCTTGACCTGAGATGGTCGCTTTTTCGGTTCCACAGGCCGCTTCGGTGGGGGTTGGGGTTCTTCCCCGTTGTCAGAGTCCTCGAAACCAGCACCAGTAAAACCTGGTTCGTGGTTATGACTGTTTTCGTCTTCCGCCTCCTGCATCCATCGTGGGCGACCACTCTGTCTCTGCTGCGTCGTTGTGGTTTGGTTCGCGTTAGCCCTCTCTTCGTATGCCTTCTGCAGCTTCTCTTTCCCTTGACTCCAGAAGGCGTTTGCCTTACTAAAAACATTCATCCCAATTTCGCTAGCCTGAGCGAGAAGCTTATCCGCTTGATCTTGAATGTTGGAGGGACCTTCATTAGGAGGTTGATCGCGTGCTATAGCGGGATCAGTCGGCCGACGCCGTATGGGAGGTCTGGGTTCGTCATCCTGGAGAGCCTGGGGACGTTGAGCAGTGCGTCTCCTCTGGGATGGCGTAGGAGAGACCCTTGGAGGAGCAGAGCTTTCTCGTTCCGCCAAAAGTATTT
>Ga0307512_10001309_pt1 | contig 35721 bp, 31 predicted proteins | sample 14_EM_MG_FD_200267 | JGI IMG/M metagenome (GOLD analysis project Ga0307512, IMG submission 200267) | Populus trichocarpa ectomycorrhiza microbial communities from riparian zone in the Pacific Northwest, United States - 14_EM | ecosystem: Host-associated > Plants > Roots > Unclassified | place... | reverse complement strand
CTCCTCGAGGATCGCCTTGACGTTGGCGAGGGTCTGGAGGGTCTGCTCGCCCAGGGTCGGGCCGGCGGGCGTGGGCGGCCTGCCCTCCTCGGCGGGCAGAAAGCCGACCTGGCCGGCGACCTGGAGAATGTTGCCCTTCCTGACGCCGTGGGAGAACTTCGCGGGCGGCGTGGTGTGGGTCTTGGGCGTGAGCGCGATCTTCTCGGTCATACGGTGTCCCTGTCTGATGCTGATACGGGCGTTCTTCCTGAGTACTCCCCGCTGATCGTGTCGGCCGTGCGGCGCACCAGCGGAAGCAGGGTGAGGAGTTCGTCGGCGGTGACGACGACGTTCGGCGCGGAGACCGACATCGCGGCGACGACCCGGCCGTCGGCACCGCGGATGGGCGCGGCGACGCAGTTGATGGACTCCTCGTGGCCGCCGAGGTCGGTGGCCCAGCCCTGGTCGCGCACCTTCTCCAACTCCCGCAGGAACGCGGGGGCGTTGGGGGTGGACCGGGCGGTGTACATGGGGTAGTCGAGCTTGTCGGCGAGCATCCGGCGCTCACTTTCGGGAAGGTCGGCCAGCAGCAGCTTCGCCACCGCCGCGACGGTGATCGCCACCGGCTTCCCGATCCGCGAGTACATCCGGACCGGGTAGCGGCTCTCCACCTTGTCGATGTAGAGGACCTCCGACTCCTCGTACACCGCGAGGTGGACGGTGTGCCCGCACTGCTCGTTGAGGCGCGCGAGGTGGGGGTGGGCGATCTCGCGGATGTCGAGGTTCTCCATGGCTTCCTGGGCGAGCGCGATGAGGCGGGCGCCGAGGCGGTAGCGCTGGTCGGACTGGCGGTAGACGAGGCCGTGCTCGTGGAGCGTCCTGAGCAGGCGCAGGGCCGTGGACTTGTGCACGCCGAGCCGGTCGGCGACCTGGCCGAGGTCGGCGGGGCCCTCGGCGAGCAGCGGCAGGATGCTGAGTGCGCGGTCGACGGTCTGGCTCATGGCGTGCGTACCTCCTCGTCGGCCCGATCAACGGCTTGTGTCCAGCCGGGGCCGAGTCGAAGTGTCCCCCACGCGTCGTCGTCGAGGGCGGCGAGGCGGTCGGCGTGGTCGCGGGCGGGGGGAGCGGCGAGGTCGCCGGGGACGGTGAGGGTGGCGGCGGCCATGAGGTGGCCGTGGCGCAGACGGTCCCGGACGGGCAGTCCGCGCAGGGTGGCGGAGAGGAACCCGGCGGCGAAGGCGTCCCCGGCTCCGACGGCCGCCACGACGTCCACGTGCGGCGCCGGGACGAAGGTGACGCCCTCCTTGTCGAACACGGTGGCCCCGCGCTCGCCCTGCTTGACGACGAGCACCTCGGGATCGGGGAACGCGGCCCGGATGGCGTCGGCGCCCTGCAGCTCCCACACCTCCTGCGCCTCGTCCTCCCCCACGAACACGAGGTCGGCGCCGCGCGCCAGCTCCAGGAGCACGCTGGACCCGTCGGCCTCCCGCCACACCCGGGGCCGGTGGTTGATGTCGAAGGAGACGAGGGGCCGCCCGGAGCGGGGCGCGGTCAGCTCACGCACCAGGCCGAGGCAGTCGTCGGACAGCATCGGCGTGATCCCGGACAGGTGCAGCACCCGCCCCGCGCGCACCGCGTCCAGATCGGTGTTCCCGACGGCCATCGCTGAGGCGGCGGACCCGGCCCGGTAGTACGCGACCTCGTGGGCGTCGGTCGCCCGGTCCCCCGCCGTACGGAAGTAGATGCCGGTCGGGCGTGCCGGGTCCCGGCGTACGGCGGTGGTGTCGACGCCGTAGGCCCCGATCGCCTCGACCAGGTGGTCGCCGAACCCGTCGGCGCCGACCCGGCTCACCCATCGCACGGAGTGCCCGGCGGCCGCGAGCGTGCACGCCACGTTGGACTCCGCGCCGCCGATGGCGCGGTCGAAGGAGGGGACGTCGGCGAGGCGGCCGGGACTGGAGGGCAGGAACGTGACCATGGACTCGCCGAGCGCGACGACGTCGACCCTGCCGTCGGCGGCGCGGGTATGGCAAGGTCCGGTCGCGGTCACGATCGTCGTAACTCCTCGGTGTGGTGGCGGGCGAGCGCAGCGGGATGGGGGTCCCCCCGACCGAAGGCTGGGGGAGGCTCCGTTGACCCCGCGTTGGCCGAGATGTTAGACAGCGGTAAGCGATATACGCAATGGCTGTTGCAGTCAATGCAACATGCCAGATCAGGGAGGTCTTATGGTCACGGAAGCCCTCGCCCGCCTCGCCGAGGAACGCGTCGACCACCGCTTCAAGGGCCTCCCGCCGGACGCCGAAGGCCTGACCGTCGGCGAACTGGCGGCCCAGCGCCGCAACCTCTTCACCGACGGCTTCGCGACCCCCGTCCTCGCCCTGTCGGCGGAGCGCCTGGAGCACAACCTCGCGCTCATGGAGACGTACGCGACCCGCCACGGCCTCGCCTTCGCCCCGCACGGCAAGACCTCCATGGCACCGCAGCTGTTCCGGCAGCAGATCGAGCGCGGCGCCTGGGGCATCACCCTCGCGGTCCCCCACCAGGTGCGCGTGGCCAGGGCGTTCGGCGTCCGGCGGATCTTCCTCGCCAACGAACTGGTCGACCCGGCGGCACTGAAATGGATCTCCGCCCAGCTCGACGCCGACCCGGACTTCCGTTTCCTCTGCTACGTCGACTCCGTGCGCGCGGTGGAGCTGATGGACGCGGCGCTGGCGGGGGCCGCGCGTCCGCTGGACGTCGTGGTCGAGCTCGCGGCCGGCGAGGGCGCCCGTACCGGGGTCCGTACGGAGGCCGAGTGCGCGGCGGTGGCCGACGCGGTGGCCGGCACCCGGACGCTCCGGCTCGTCGGGGTCGCGGGCTACGAGGGCGAGGTCCCGCAGGCCGACCCGGAGCGGGTGCACGCCTGGCTGCGCCGGCTGGTCGCGCTGGCCGTGGACCTCGACAAGGCGGGGCGGTTCGCGGGGCGGGACGAGATCGTGGTGAGCGCGGGCGGCAGCGCCTGGTTCGACGCGGTGGCCGACGTGTTCGCCGAGATCCCCGGACTCTCCGTTCCCGTACTGAAGCTGCTGCGCTCGGGCGCCTACGTCTCGCACGACGACGGCCACTACCGCAAGATCACCCCCTTCAACCGCGTCCCGGAGGAGGGCGCCCTGGAGCCGGCCTTCCGCCTCTGGGCGCAGGTCGTCTCCCGCCCCTCCCCCGGGCAGGCCTTCGCCAACGCCGGCAAGCGGGACGCGGCGTACGACCTCGATCTCCCCTTCGCGCAGGTCGTCCGCCGGGACGGCGCCGAGCGCCCGGCCACCGGTATCTCGGTGACCGCGCTGTCCGACCAGCACGCGTGGCTGCGTACGGCCGACGAGGCGGACCTGGAGGTCGGGGACTGGCTGGGCCTGGGTCTGTCCCACCCGTGCACGTCCTTCGACAAGTGGCAGCTGATCCCGCTGGTCGAGGCGGACGGCACGGTCGTCGACTACATCCGCACGTTCTTCTAGGAGGGGTCGTGGAGGAGCTCGTCATCCGGGACGCGGACGTCGTCGACGGCAGCGGTGAGCCGTCCTACCGCGCTGACGTGGTGATCGACGGCGGCAGGATCGTCTCGATCGTGAAGGAGGCCGCGGCGGCCGGCTGTCAACGCCCCGAGGCGCGCCGGGAGCTGGACGCGGAGGGGCTGGTCCTCTCGCCCGGCTTCATCGACATGCACGCCCACAGCGACCTGGCCGTGCTGCGCGACCCGGACCACAGCGCCAAGGCCGCACAGGGGGTCACCCTCGAAGTCCTGGGCCAGGACGGGCTGTCGTACGCCCCCGTCGACGACCGCACCCTCGCCGGGGTGCGCCGGGCCATCACCGGCTGGAACGGCCATGGGGACGACATCGACTTCGACTGGCGTTCGGTGGGCGAGTACCTGGACCGGCTGGATCGCGGGATCGCGGTCAACGCGGCGTACCTGATCCCGCAGGGGACCGTCCGCATGCTCGCCGTCGGCTGGGAGGACCGCGAGGCGACCGCGCAGGAGCTCGACCGCATGCGGCAGCTGGTCGCGGAGGGGATGGAGCAGGGCGCTGTCGGCATGTCGTCCGGGCTGACCTACACCCCCGGCATGTACGCCAAGGACGCGGAACTCACCGAGCTGTGCCGGGTGGTGGCGTCGTACGGCGGCTACTACTGCCCGCACCACCGTTCCTACGGCGCCGGCGCCCTTGAGGCGTACGAGGAGATGGTGGCCCTGACCCGGGAGGCGGGCTGCTCCCTCCACCTGGCGCACGCGACCATGAACTTCGGTGTGAACAAGGGCCGGGCGCCCGAGCTGCTGACGCTGCTGGACAAGGCGCTGGCGTCCGGGGCGGACATCAGCCTGGACACGTATCCCTACACTCCCGGCTGCACAACGCTCGTGGCGATGCTGCCGAGCTGGGCGAGCGAGGGCGGCCCGGAGGCGATCCTTGAGCGGCTCGCGGACGACGGGACGGCCGAACGCATCCGGCACCACATGGAGGTCATCGGCGCGGACGGCTGCCACGGCGTGCCCATCGAGTGGGACACGATCGAGGTCTCGGGCGTGACGGAGCCGGCGCTGGCCGACCACGTCGGCAGGACGGTCAGGGAGTCGGCGGACCTGCGCGGCGAGAGCCCCTGGACCACGGCGCGTCGTCTGCTGGTGGAGGACCGGCTGGGCCCGACGATCCTGCAGCACGTGGGCCACGAGGAGAACGTCCGGACGATCATGCGTCACCCCGTCCACACCGGCGGCTCGGACGGCATCCTCCAGGGTGCGAAGCCGCACCCGCGGGCCTACGGCACCTTCCCGCAGTATCTCGGCCACTACGTGCGGGAGTTGGGCGTGCTGTCGCTCGAGGAGTGCGTCGCCCATCTCACGTCCCGGCCCGCCGCCCGTCTCCGGCTGCCGGACCGGGGGCTGGTCCGCGAGGGCTACCGGGCGGACCTCGTCCTCTTCGACCCGCGGACGGTGGCGGCGGGCTCGACGTTCGAGAACCCGCGCACATTGCCGACCGGCATTCCCCACGTCCTCGTCGACGGGCGGTTCGTGATCGAGGACGGACGGCGGACGGACCTGCTGGCGGGGCGGGCGGTCCGTCGCAGTCCCATGTGACGGAACGCCCCGCCGAATCCCGCAGGAAACCTACGGCTTGGGCAGGGTGCACCCGCTCGCGCTCAGGGTGAGCTTGTTGCCGGTGCCGAAGCAGGCCGGGATCTGGTAGGTCTCCTCGGCGTAGTTGATGCCCTGGTGGACGGTCACGTTGCCGCTCTCGTCGACCTCGCAGGGGTTGTTCTCGGTGCAGCGCTCGCCGTCCTCGTTGCCGGTGTTGTTGACGGCGACGACGTTGCCGGTGGCGTTGTCGACGACGGGCGAGCCCGAGGTGCCGCCGATGGTCTGGCAGGCGGAGGTGTAGCGGAGCGAGTCCTTCCAGGTCCAGTCGCCCTCCTTGAGGCGGTAGACGAAGCCGTCGACGTTGCAGGCGTACGTCTTCTTCCAGTAGCCGGAGACGACCGTGATGGCGGTGCCGGCGGTCGGGTGCGTGTTGTTGACCGTCAGCGGGCTGATGCCGTACGAGCTCTTGATCTGCGCGTAGGTGGTGGTGAGCTGGTAGATCGTGACGTCGGTGTCGGTCATCGTCGAGTACGCGACCTTGCTCGCACGCAGTGTCCCGACCTTGGTGGCCGAGGCGTTGAGCAGGGAGAAGGTACGGCTGGAGGCCTGGTCGACGATGACCTCGCCGGGCGACGGGAAGCCGGTCTCCAGGCAGTGGCCGTTGGTCATGACGAGCGCCGGGTCGCTGTCCGCGGAGTTCGGGAAGCGGACGACGGAGCCTGAGCAGTTGCTGAGCGCGACGGTGCCGGCGAAGTTGACGGCCTTGATGGTGGGCGTGGCCGTGCCTCCGATGGACACCGGTGCCGCGACCGCCGGTGCCACACCGGCCCCGGTTATCACCAGGGCGAAGAGCGCGGCGCCGAGAGGCTTCTTCATGTGGGGGTCCCCTCTTGCGACTTGGGCGACCGGAGATTTTCCGGCCGCCCATAGACTTGACATGTGCATTGTGAGGGGAGAGAGGGGGTTGGGCAAGGAGTTCTTTCCGGCCTGAAGTCCGGTCTGCCCTCCTCGACCTTGTAGGACGGCTGCTTGGGGCTCTCCGTTCCGCCAGGACAGCTACTTGGGGCCCTTCGTTCCGCCCTGGCCGCGCCCGGGATTGTTGCCGGAGTTGCCCGGACCCGAGGCGCTCCCGGTCGGGCCGGGCGTGGAGGCCCCCGTGGCGCCCGTGGTCGAGGTCCCGGCCGAGGGCTCCCGGGTCCCGTCCCCGGGCGCGGTGCGGCTCGTGGCGGCGCTCGGGCTCGGGGAAGCCGGCCCGGACGGCTCCGACCCGCCTCCCGGGGACCGGCCGGTGGCCGCACCGCCGGAGGACTCCGGAGCCGTCGGCCCCGCGGAGTCCACGGCCGCCGGACTCGTCCGCTCCTCCTTGCCCCGCACTCCGCCCGAGGGCCCGGAGGAGGACCCGGACAGGGAGAACCCGGCGATCAGGGCCACCGCCGACACCGCCCCCACCGCACCGGCGGCGACCGCCACCCGTCGCGAGCGCCATGGACTCGGCCTGCGCCGGGCACGCCGGCCCCGGAGGGCACGGGCCGAGGAGTCGCTCCCGTCCGCCACCCGAGGCAGCTCGGCCGTTTCGTCGTAGGCGTTCTGCCAGCCGTGCGCGACGGCCGGGTCGGCGTACTCCTCATAGGAGGGAGCCACCTCCGGCTGCGGGTGGTACACGTTCGGCGGGCCCTGCGGTGCGCTGCCGTCCGGGGGTGCGTCGTAGGCGTCGTACGAGCCGGTCACACCATGTGCGTAGTTCACGGGGTTCGCCCCGTTTTCCTGCTCAGGCGGCCTGGACATGACCGCGCAGTCTAGAGACGAGTGGGGCCCCTGGGACAGCTACCGGCGATAACAGCCCAAACCACTGCGTCTCACGTGGCGGATAACACGGCCCGGGAGGCGTTACCGGGCCGTAAGCTCCCAGACATGCAGGTGATCCAGTCGACCAAGCTCGCCAACGTCTGTTACGAGATCCGGGGCCCGGTACTCGAGGAGGCGATGCGGCTCGAGGCGGCCGGGCATCGGATCCTCAAGCTGAACACCGGGAATCCTGCGGCGTTCGGCTTCGAGTGCCCGCCCGAGATCCTGGAGGACATCCTCCGCAACGTGTCGACGGCACACGGCTACGGCGACGCGAAGGGCCTGCTCGCCGCACGCCGGGCGGTCGTCATGCACAACCAGACCCTGGGCATCGAGACGGACGTCGAGCACGTCTTCGTCGGCAACGGCGTCTCCGAGCTGATCGTGATGGCCATGCAGGGCCTGCTCGACGACGGCGACGAAGTCCTCGTACCGTCACCCGACTATCCGCTGTGGACCGCCGCCGTCTCGCTCTCCGGCGGTACGGCCGTGCACTACCGCTGCGACGAGCAGTCCGACTGGATGCCCGACCTCGCCGACGTCGAGCGCAAGGTCACCGACCGCACCAAGGCGATCGTCATCATCAACCCCAACAACCCGACGGGGGCCGTGTACGACGAGGCGATGGTCAAGGCACTGACGGACATCGCCCGCCGCCACAACCTGCTGGTCTGCTCGGACGAGATCTACGACAAGATCCTCTACGACGGTGCCACGCACACCCCGACCGCGAAGGTCGCCCCGGACCTGCTGACGCTCACCTTCAACGGCATGTCGAAGGCGTACCGGGTGGCGGGCTACCGGGTGGGCTGGATGTCGATCTCGGGACCGCGCGCGCACGCCGACTCGTACATCGAAGGCCTGACGATCCTGGCCAACATGCGCCTGTGCGCGAACATGCCGGGACAGCACGGAGTGGTCGCCGCGCTGAGCGGGCGGCAGACGATCAACGATCTGGTGCTGCCGGGCGGACGGCTGAAGGAGCAGCGGGACGTCGCCTACGACCTGCTCACCCAGATCCCTGGCGTGACCTGCGTGAAGCCCAAGGGTGCGCTGTATCTCTTCCCGCGCCTCGACCCCCAGGTGTTCAAGATCAAGGACGACCGGCGGATGGTCCTGGACCTGCTGCGCCGCGAGAAGATCATGGTCGTGCAGGGGACCGGGTTCAACTGGTCCGAGCCCGACCACTTCCGGGTCGTGACCCTGCCGTCGGTCGGGGATCTACGGGACGCGGTCACCCGGATCGGCAACTTCCTGGACGGCTACGGCCAGCCGTAGATCTTTTCAGTCCGCTCAACTTTAGACGGAATCTAAGCTAGGATGGTTTCCTGACAGCACAGGAGGCCATCCATGTACGAACCGATCCGCACCCAGTCGGTCCACAGCACGATGGCCGGCACCACCTCAGACTTTCCCCACCGGTCCCGTGAGGAGGAGCTGGACATCCAGCTGGCGGCTCATCTCGCGGCGCTGCTCACCGTCACCGACGAGCTGCGTGCCGCCGACCCCTCCGAGAACCTGGACACCGCGGCCGAGCAGCTCGCCGGGCAGGTGAGCCGGCTGCGGGGCGGAATGACGCCGGTCCGCATGTCCGTGACACCGTCCGACGACGATCCCACGGCCCTGCACCAGCGGGCCCACGCCCTCGCCGGACGCGCCCTGGTCGTGGCGGCCTCTCGCGCGGACACGGCGGCCGCCATCCTCGCCGCCCAGCAGATGGACGTACACGCGGCGGCTCTTGAGCCCCGCGAACTCGCGTCCCACTGAGCCCTTCCCGGGGCTCCCCGAAACGGCCCCGGTCCGCGTGCACCCGCAGCGACGCGCGGACCGGGAGCCACGGCACTGCGTCGGCTTGGGCGGGCGGTGCATTTCGCCGTAGGGGGTTCGTGTCGTTTTGCAGCTGACGGTTCGTCGTGGTTGCTCGCGCAGTTCCCCGCGCTCCTCAAGGGGCGCGGGGAACTGCGCGTCCAGCCAGAACGCACGCGCACTCGGCAAACCACACAAACCCGCAACGGCGGGCGTCCGCACAGGCGAAGGCCTGCCGTCACCTTCCCGTCGGGGCGGACAGGGAACGTGACGACAGGCCCAGAACCACGCACGCCGTTGTGCGCGGCCTCGCCGTCACTCACCGCGGCCGGCCGTGACGATCACTGGTCAGGGCGCATCCCAACCGGCCGCGGAGTCTCTGCGAAAACGGGCCTCAGCCCAGCCGCTCCACCAGCGCCCGGTACTCGTCCCACAGTTCCTTCGGCGTGTGCTCGCCGAAGGTGTTGAGGTGCTCGGGGACCAGGGCGGCCTCCTCGCGCCAGACCTCCTTGTCGACCGTGAGGAGGAAGTCCAGGTCGGACTCGGAGAGTTCGAGGCCCTTGGTGTCCAGGGCGCCCTTGGCCGGCAGGATGCCGATCGGGGTCGCGACGCCCTCGGCCCTGCCGTCGAGGCGGTCGACGATCCACTTCAGGACGCGGCTGTTCTCGCCGAAGCCGGGCCAGACGAACTTGCCCTCGTCGTTCTTGCGGAACCAGTTGACGTAGTAGATCTTCGGGAGCTTCGCCTGGTCCTTGCCCTTGGCGACGTCGACCCAGTGACCCATGTAGTCGCCCATGTTGTAGCCGCAGAACGGCAGCATGGCGAAGGGGTCGCGGCGCAGTTCGCCGACCTTGCCCTCGGCGGCGGCGGTCTTCTCGGAGGCCACGTTGGCGCCGAGGAAGACGCCGTGGTTCCAGTCGAAGGACTCCGTCACCAGCGGGACCGCGGTGGCGCGGCGGCCGCCGAAGAGGATCGCCGAGATCGGCACGCCCCTGGGGTCCTCCCACTCCGGCGCGATGATCGGGCACTGCGCGGCGGGCGTGGTGAAGCGGGCGTTGGGGTGGGCGGCCGGGGTCCCGGACGCCGGCGTCCAGTCGTTGCCCTTCCAGTCCGTCAGATGGGCCGGAGTCTCCTCCGTCATGCCCTCCCACCAGATGTCGTTGTCGTCGGTCAACGCCACGTTGGTGAAGACCGAGTTGCCCCACAGCGTCTTCATCGCGTTGGCGTTGGTGTGCTCACCGGTGCCGGGCGCGACGCCGAAGAAGCCGGCCTCGGGGTTGATCGCGTACAGGCGGCCGTCCTCGCCGAAGCGCATCCAGGCGATGTCGTCGCCGATCGTCTCGACCGTCCAGCCGGAGACCGTCGGCTCCAGCATGGCGAGGTTCGTCTTGCCGCAGGCGGAGGGGAAGGCCGCCGCCACGTACTTCGAGCCCCCCTGCGGCGGGGTGAGCTTCAGGATCAGCATGTGCTCGGCGAGCCAGCCCTCGTCGCGGGCCATGACGGAGGCGATGCGCAGGGCGTAACACTTCTTGCCGAGCAGGGCGTTGCCGCCGTAGCCGGAGCCGTAGGACCAGATCTCGCGGCTCTCGGGGAAGTGCGAGATGTACTTGGTGGAGTTGCACGGCCAGGGGACGTCCGCCTCGCCCTCGGCCAGCGGTGCTCCGAGCGTGTGCACGGCACGCACGAAGAAGCCGTCGGAGCCGAGCTCGTCGAGGACCGGCCGGCCCATACGCGTCATCGTGCGCATGGAGACCGCCACGTAGGCGGAGTCGGTGATCTCGACGCCGATCGCCGAGAGGTCCGAGCCGAGGGGGCCCATGCAGAACGGGACGACGTACATCGTCCGGCCCTTCATCGAGCCGCGGAAGACGCCCTGTTCGCCGGCGAAGATCTCGCGCATCTCCGCGGGAGCCTTCCAGTGGTTGGTCGGGCCCGCGTCCGCCTCCTCCTCGGAGCAGATGAACGTCCGGTCCTCGACCCGCGCGACATCGGTCGGGTCGGAGGCGGCGTAGTAGGAGTTGGGGCGCTTGATCGGGTCGAGCTTCCTGAAGGTGCCCTTCGCGACGAGCTCCTCGCACAGGCGCTCGTACTCTGCCTCGGATCCGTCACACCAGACCACGTTGTCCGGCTGGGTCAGTTCGGCGATCTCGTTCACCCACGAGACCAGTTCCTGATGCTTGGTGGGGATGACGGGGGGAGCCGCGATGTCGCGCGCCACGATTGCTCCTAAATGAGGGATTTTTTGTTGGAGGCCCCGTGGGGGCTGCGGCCCGGACGCTTCCGTGGCTGGATCTTCAGCGCTCATCCGGTGCCGACCGCACTCATTTGATCATCCGACGAGAGCGCCCATATGTCCAGAGGGCCTCACAGGTGAGCGGAGTGGGGATCGTCACGCGACAGTGTGTTTCCAAGCGTGATTTTGCGTGCACGTTGAGTTCATCTGAAGGTTCTTTTGCCTGGCGGACGAGGACCCAACTCCCGTGAGACGATGGCCACTCTTGGCCGGTTCACAGGCCGTGCTCATCCTCAACTTACGGTTGCGTAGGTACGATGCGGGACATGACAGCGCCCGTCCCCGACGCGCCCACTGACACGCCGGCCGCCGGCCGCGGTTCCGCCGCGCCCTCACTGCCGCACCAGATCAAGGAGCACGCCCAGCACCTCGCCGAGCCGATCAAGCCAAAGCTCCGCGGCTGGCTGCACCTGGGCATGTTCCCGGCCGTACTCGTCTCCGGCCTGTTTCTCACCGCCCTCGCGGACTCGAGCAGAGGACGCGTCGCCTGCGGGATCTTCGTCCTGACGGCGTGCCTGCTGTTCGGCGTGAGCGCGCTCTACCACCGGGGCAACTGGAGCCCGCGCATGGACGGCATCCTGCGCAGGCTCGATCACGCCAACATCTTCCTGATCATCGCGGGCACGTACACACCGCTGACGATGCTGCTGCTGCCGGGGGCCAAGGGGCAGTGGCTGCTGTGGGGCATCTGGGGCGCCGCGGCGGCAGGCATCATCTTCCGCGTGTTCTGGGTCGGCGCCCCGCGCTGGCTCTACACCCCCTGCTACATCGCCATGGGCTGGGCGGCCGTCTTCTTCCTGCCGGACTTCATGCGCACCGGCGGCATCGCGGTGCTGGTCCTGGTGATTGTGGGCGGCCTCCTCTACAGCGCCGGCGGCGTGATCTACGGCATCAAGCGGCCGAACCCGTCACCGCGCTGGTTCGGCTTCCACGAGGTCTTCCACTCCCTCACGCTGGCCGCGTTCGTCGTCCACTACGTGGGTATCTCGCTCGTCGCGTACCAGCACGGGTAGCCACTCCACCGCTTCTCTTCCCTCATGGCCACGGCTCTCCAGCCGTGGCCCTTTTTGCGTTCCAGGAGTGGCCATCTATTGACATCAACTAGATTTTGAGAGCTACTCTCATTTCATGGTTACTGTCACTCCAAATCCCCGACGTTGGTGGGCCCTGGGGGCCCTGGTCGCCAGCATGCTCACGCTCGGCTTCGACATGACGATCCTCAACGTGGCGCTGCCGACCATGGCGGAACAGCTGGGCGCCACCACCGGTCAGCAGCAGTGGATGGCGGACGCGTACGTCGTCGTCTTCGCGGCCCTGATGCTCCCGGCCGGACTGCTGGGCGACCGGTTCGGGCGGCGGCGGATACTCATCGTCGGGCTCGGGGTCTTCCTCGTCGGCTCGCTGATGGGCGCGCTGGCCTCGGACGTCAACTGGGTGGTCGCGTCCCGTGCGTTCATGGGCATCGGCGGCGCGCTCGTCACCCCGCTCGCGCTCTCCGTGCTGCCCTCGCTGTTCGGCTCGGACGAGCGCACCAAGGCCGTCGGCATCATCTCCGCCTCCTCCGCGCTCGGCCTGCCGCTCGGCCCGATCATCGGCGGCTGGCTGCTGAACCACTTCTGGTGGGGCTCGGTCTTCCTGGTCAACATCCCGATGGCCGCGATCGGCATCGCCGCCTGCGTCTTCCTGCTCCCCGAGACCAGCGACCCCGCCTCCCCCAGGGTCGACACCCTGTCCACCGTGCTCACCGCGACCGGGCTCGGCGCTCTCATCTACGCGATCATCGAGGCACCCGACCGCGGCTGGGGCGACCCGCTGGTGCTCGCCATGTTCGCCGCGGCCGTGGCCCTGATCGCCGCGCTGGTGCTGCGCGAGCGGCGGGAGGAGCGGCCGATGCTCGACATGACGCTGCTCGCCCACCGCGGCTTCCTGTTCAACACGCTCGCCGCGACCCTGGTGATGTTCGTCCTGTCGGGCCTGCTGTTCGTGCTGCCGCAGTATCTCCAGGCCGTGCTCGGTCACGACGCCTTCGGCACCGGTCTGCGGCTGCTGCCGATGATGGGCGGTCTGATGGTCGCGGCGCGGGGCGCGCAGCCGGTCGTCGCCAGGTTCGGTCCGCGTGCCGTGGTGAGCGCCGGTCTGGTGGTGCTGGCCTTCGCCGCGCTGCTCGGCAGCCGTACGACGGCCGACTCCGGCTACGCCTTCACCGCGCTGTGGCTCTCGATCACCGGCGTCGGCTTCGGCTTCTCCGTCGTCCCCGCGATGGACGGCGCCCTCGGTGCCCTGCCCCGCGACCGGGCGGGCAGCGGCTCGGGGCTGCTCATGACGCTGCGCCAGGTCGGCGCGGCGATCGGCATCGCCCTGCTGGGCAGCCTGCTCGCCGGCATCTTCCGCGATCGGCTCGACGTCACCGGACTGCCCGCGCAGGCGGCCGACACCGCGGGCGACTCCGTGGTCGCGGCGCACATCATCGCCCAGAAGGCGGGCCCCGAAAAGGCAGCCGACCTGGCCACCTCCGCGAACAGCGCCTACGTCCACGGCATGAGCGTCGTTCTGCTGGTGTGCGGCATCGCGGCGCTCGTCGCGGCGCTGCTGGCTGCCGCCTTCCTGCCGAAGGCAACGCCCGTCCGGCACACGGAGGACGTCGACCCCGACATGGCCGCCCCCACGGCGGATGCCCGACAATAAACCCCATGACGGCCGCACGCTCCTCCTTCTCCCCCGCCGACCACCCCCAGCTGGGCCTTCGCGAGCGAAAGAAGATCAAGACCCGCGAGGCGATCCGTACCGCGACGTATGCGCTGGTCAAGGAGCAGGGCTACGACGCCACGACGATCGAGCAGATCGCCGAGCGGGCCGAGGTGTCGCCGTCGACCGTCTTCCGGTACTTCCCGACCAAGGAGGACATCGTCCTCACGGACGAGTACGACCCGCTGATGGCCGAGGAATTGCGCTCCCGGCCGGCCGGCGAGTCATGGATGGACTCGGTGCGGCACGTGATGCACCTGGCCATCGAAGCGAACAACCGGGAGGACCCCGAGGTGGCCCGTATGCGGGCCCACCTCGCGGTCCAGGTCCCCGCCGTCCGCTCCCGGATGGTCGAGAGCATGTCGACGACCGGCCGCCTGCTCCGCGAGGCCATCGCCGAGCGGCACGGGCTGGACCCGGACAGCCTCGAGGTCCGCGTCTACGCGATGTCCTTCGTCGGCGGCCTCATGGAGGTCTCCATGTACTGGGCGGAGAACGGCTTCGAGGGCGAGCTGAACGACCTCGTGGACCGCGGCCTGGACGTCCTGCAGCGCGGCCTCCCCAGCCAGAACACCTGAGCCCGCCGCCCCCACCCGTGACATCCTGACCGGGTGAACGGTCCCGAGATCCTCGTCGAGTTCGCCCCCGACCTGGCCCTGTTCGTCGCCGGCGAGCGGCGCCGGGGAGCCACCCCCGTCGCGACGGACGGAGTCTCCTCCGTCGGCCACGTCGTCGAGTCGACCGGAGTCCCGCTCACCGAGGTCGGGGCCCTGTGGGTGAACGGCCGCGAGGTGCCGCACTCGTACATCCCCGTCGCGGGCGACACCGTGCAGGTGCGGACCGTCGGCCGCCCCCAGCAGGTACCCGGCGCTCCCCTCCGCTTCCTCCTCGACGTCCACCTCGGCACCCTCGCCCGCCGTCTGCGTCTGCTCGGCGTGGACACGGCGTACGAGTCGACGGACATGGGCGACCCGGCCCTCGCCGCCCGCTCGGCCGCCGAGCAACGGGTCATGCTGAGCCGCGACCGGGGCCTGCTGCGCCGCCGCGAACTGTGGGCCGGCGCCTACGTCTACAGCACCCGCCCCGAGGACCAGCTCCGCGACATCCTGGACCGGTTCCGGCCGCAGCTGCGGCCCTGGACCCGGTGCACGGCCTGCAACGGGCTGCTCAGGGAGGCCACCAAGGAGGAGGTGGCGGACCAGTTGGCGCACGGGACGCACCAGTCGTACGACGTCTTCGCGCAGTGCCAGGACTGCGGGCGCGCGTACTGGAAGGGAGCGCACCACGAGCAGCTGGTGGCCATCGTGGAGCGCGCCCTGCAGGAGTTCGCCGGGTAGCCGCGCTTCGGGGCCGTTTGCTGTGCCGTGTCCCGGGTAGCGCGATCGGCATGGTTATCTTGACTTTCCTCAGCAGTCTCAGGGCGAAGCGGGCGGAGCAGGTCGAACAGCGGCGCAACGAGGCCGTCCTGAAGGCGAACGCCCTGGGTGCCACCCCCGAGCAGGCCCGCCGCGCGGGTGAGCGGGCGGCCCGCGGGAACACGAACGCCGCGATCACGGGCGCGATCAACAGCGGCGGCTGACGAAGCGGGGCGGACGGCACGGGCCGCCCGCCCCGCCTGTCGCAGACGGTCTACCGCTTGCTCACGTCCGCCTTTGCGCACGCGACGCCGTCCCGGTTGCGGTCCAGGCCGAGCGGGTCGTCCTTGCCGTTGACCTTCAGGCGGCCGTAGTCGTTCTTCTTCAGCCAGTCGCAGCGCGCGGCCGTCGTCTTCTTCACGCCCTTCGGGAAGACGGTCGGCACACACACGTTGATCGAGCCGTAGTGCCGGTCGCAGCCGGAGATGGTGACGGGTACCTTCTGCGACTTCCGCTTCTTGCCGGGCTCGGCCACCTTGCCCGACAGGGAGTCGGCGAAGGAGTGGACGTGCGCCGAGGCGGTGTCGGCGCTCAGGGCCGTCGGGCCCTGCAGATGCACCCACTTGGCCACCGACGGCACCCCGTTGGCATCCACCGCGAAGAGCATGTACCAGCCGGGCGGGGCCACGTTGGGGTTGTTCGTCACGTTCAGGTCGACGTTGTTGCCGTCGACGGACAGCGGCAGGTCCACGAACCGCTGGTTCGGGTCGGAGGAGTGGGTGACGGCCGCCGGGCGGATCAACTCGGCCTTGGCGACGGGCCGGTCGACCGTGATCCGCTGGGTGTCGCCGTAGTTCCACTCGGTGTCGATCACCGAAGTGATCGTCGGACGGGTGCCCTTGAGGAGATAGGGCGGGGTGTAGATCGACACGTTGTGGTTCCAGGTGCCGTTGCCCGGGTTGTCGCCGGTCGCCATGACGCGGCCGTCGGGCAGCAGGAACGCGGACGAGTGGTAGCCGCGGGCCTCCGGGTCGGCGGCCACCGGGTCGAAGGTGCCCGTATCCGGGTCGTAGAGCGAGGCCTCGTAGACCGGGTTGGCCCGGTTGTGCAGTCCGCCGCCGGTCTCCAGGACCTTGCCGTCGGGCAGCAGGACCGCGGAGACGTACATCTTGCCCTGGCTGCCGGTCTCGGGAACCGGGCCGTTGCCCAAGTCCACCGTGCCCTGCGGGATCGGGGGACCGGCGACGTAGGACGGGTTGGCCTGCTTGAGGTCGATCACGTCGGTCAGCCGGTTGCCGTCCGGGTTGGAGTCGATGTTGCCGCCGCCGATGGTGAGGACCTTCTGGTCCTGCGCCGGCGGCAGCAGCACGCTCGCGGACTGGTCGCGCTCGTCCTTGTTCTGCAGGCCCGGGACCTGCGTGACCGTGTTCGCACCGTAGTCGTAGATCGCGCTGCCCGTGCCCGGGATGTTGTTGCCGAAGACATGGCTGCCCGAGTAGAAGAGGCGGCCGTCCTGCATCAGGATCATCGACGGGTACAGGCCCCAGTACGACCAGGTCTGGTTGACCTGCCACAGCGCCAGCCACTTCTGCTCGGCGTCCGACCAGTACTCGGCGGTCACCGAGCCGGTCGAGTCCTCGCGCAGACCGCCGAAGGAGATGACGTCACCGTTGCCGAGCTCGGTCGCCGACGGGTACCAGTGCCCGTCGTTGAGATCGTTGGTCCTGCTGTACGTCTCGGTGGCCGGGTCGAAGATGTACGAGTCCTTGTAGCCCTCGTAGCCGTGCGAACCGTCCGCCGCCGGGAACGCCTTGTTGCCGCTCAGCACCAGCACCCGGCCGTCCTGCAGCTGGATGTGCCCGGAGCAGAACATGTCCTTCGGGGTCGGGATCACCTTGTAGCTGCCGTCGGCCGGGTTGTAGACGGCCGAGGTGAACGTGCCCGCGTCGAAGTTCTCCTCGCTGTTCCCGGAGCCCGCGATCAGCAGCACCTTGCCGTTGTTGAGGACGACGGAGTGCATGGAACGGACCGGGTTCTGGGTGGGCAGCACGTCCCAGCGGCCGTCGGCGCACTCGTCCGCCGTGCCGGTGCAGGTCGCGGGCGGTGTGACGACCGGGACCTGGTCCATCGTGTAGTCGTCGGTGGTCGCCGAGCCGGTGCCGTAGACGGAGACACCCCAGGTGATGCGGTCGGTGCCGGCCGGGACCTCGGGTGTGCGGACCGTGGCCTGGGTCCAACCGCCCTGCATTTCGAGCGACTTGAGGTCGGTCCAGTACTGCCAGCCGGCCGTGGTGTCGTGCCGGAACAGGGTGATGTTCGCGTCCGGCGTGGTTGTCCTGTACCAGAGCCCGAGGTCGTACTGCCTGCCCACCGTCACCACCGGCGCGCAGTCGGCGGACTCGGTGATCAGCGCCTTGCGGTCGCCCTCGACACGGCGGGTGAGCGACACCTTCATCGCCTTGGAGCCGCTGTGGGCGTCACTCGTCGTCTCGAAGGCGAAGTCGTTGTCGCCCCAGCCGGACTTCTCCCAGCAGTACGGCATGTCGTCGCTGCCTGCCGTCTCGAAGCCGGCGTTCTTGACGAGGTTGGCGGCCTCGGCGGGCTGGGGCGTGGTGAGCAGCAGACCGGCGGTCAGGGCCCCCACCCCGGCCAGCGCGGTCCTTCTCCGGTGCTTGGCGAGACTCTTGTTCTTCACACGGCTCTCCTTGCTGCGGTGCCCTTCCCGCGCCCCCTGCGCGGGAGGTAGACCAGCGCTTCGGTCCCCGCGAAGCGCAGGACGAACGTCGTCACCAGCGCGAGCGCGGTGGCGGTGAGCGCGCCCATCCCGAACCGGTGCACGAACAGCGCGATCAGCGGGATCCGCAGCACCAGATCGGCGTTGGCGAGCAGCGCGAACCGGCCCACGCGGTCCCACCAGCGCCGGTGCCCGCGGCGGTCACGGAACAGCAGATGCTCGATGAGTACGAAGTTCCAGGCCACGCCGAGCTGGTTGGCGAGGATCTCGGCGGGGACGTAGTGCATGCCGACGGCCATCAGGACCCACAGGCCGACCAGGTTCGGCAGGAAGCCGCTCGCGCCGATCAGACCGAAGCCCACCATGCGGGCGATGGGCGAGGCGGTGCGCAGACCGATCAGGTGGCGCAGGAAGCGGAAGCCCTCCTGCGCGGACGACTTGGACTCCCCCGCGAACCGGTCCTGGAAGACGAAGGGCACCTCGGTGACCTGGCGGGGGCGGCTGCGGACCGCGAGCTCCAGGAGGATCTTGTAGCCCAGCGGCTTGAGGGCCTCGGCCGTGATGTCGCCGCGGCGGATCGCGAAGAAGCCGCTCATCGGGTCGCTGATGCCGCGCAGCTTGCGCGGGAAGAGCGACTTGGTCAGCCAGGTGGCGCCGCGGCTGACGGCCACCCGGTAGCTGCCGGCCAGGCCGGCCCGGCTGCCGCCCTTGATGTACCGGGAGGCGACCACGAGGCCGGCGTTCGCACGCTCACCGGTGGCCACCAACTCCGGTACCAGCGACGGCGGATGCTGGCAGTCACCGTCCATGACGACGATCCAGTCCGACCCGGCCGCCTTCAGGCCCTCGACGACCGCCCCGCCGAGCCCGCCGACCGGCTCCTCGCGGTGCAGGACGGTGACCGGGAAGGGGCAGTGCTTGGCCGCCTCGTGGATGACCTCGGGGGTGTCGTCGGTGGAGTCGTCGACGAAGACGACCTCGCAGGGCAGCCGGGTCGGCACCGACTCGGTGATCTGGTGCAGGAGTTCGCGGATGTTCGCGGACTCGTTGTACGTCGGTACGACGATGGTGACGGCGCCGGGTTCCGCGACCTCTGCGGCCTGTACGGCCGGATCGCCCAGCTCTCCGGGGGCGGTGTATTCATGGGTCATCGGACGCCTCCATCAGCCGTACCGGTCGTCTGGATCTGCCGGATCTCGATCCGGTCCTCACCGGTACCGAACGTGGCGACCGGGGTCGAATGCTCAATGGCGGCCTTGACATTGGGCAGGTCCACCGCGTCACGCCGCACCGTCGGGGAGGCGACGACATAGTCGATGTCCTTCCAGCCGTGCGGCATCGTCTTCGTCACGGCCGGGTCGAGGTCGGCCTTGTAGAACCAGATGACGCCGAGCCCGGGCCGGTACCCGTCGTGCACCAGGTCCAGCCAGAGCGCGTCGTCGACGAGCACGCGGGTGTCCTTCGGGTCCTCGACCTCGCTGGTCAGCCACTTGGAGGCGGCCCGGTAGGGGGCGTTGGCGTCGGTGGTGACGGCGGTGTGGTCGCCGTCGTACCAGCGCGGGACGACATACGCACCGGCGGCGACGGCGAGGACCGCGGCAAGGGCGTACCGGCCCCCCGTGACATACCGCTTCTCGCCGTCCGCCCGCCATCTGCGCAGCACCGCGTGGGCCACGGAGGCGGTGCCCCCGGCGAGGACCAGGGCAAGGAAGGGCAGCGCCTGGATGACGTACATCGCGGGCAGATAGCCGTTGGGGCGCATGGCCAGCACGGTGAGGATCGCGATCGTGAAAGCCGGTCCGGCGAGGGCGCGGGCGGTGACCGACCAGCGCCAGGTGGCGATCAGCAGCAGCGCCCCGGCGAGGCCGCCGAGCGGCAGGACGCGGTCGTAGTACAGCCACGAGTGCAGCACGCCGTACGAGCCCGAGCTCCGGTCGAGGATGAAGCCCGAACCCGGCCTGGTCATCTGGTACTTGACGCCGTCCCAGAGCGAGACATGCCCGCCGCCCGGCAGCAACTCACCCTTCAGCAGGGCGAAGAGCGGGTAGCTGAAGCCGATCAGCACGCAGGCGGTGACGGCGCCGGTCACCGCGAACTTCCGGGTGTCCCGGTGGCTGTGCCGCCACATGGTGACGAACAGCGCCGGCAGGACGACGAGCATCGTCTCCTTGGTGAGCACGGCCGTCGCGGCCGCGAGGCCGGCGCCGAAGTGGTGCCAGAGGTGACGGCTCGGGGAGGCGGCCAGGGTGAAGGCGAGGAGCGTCCACATCACCGCGATGTTGTCGAGGAAGATCTCGCGCTGCAGGACGACGGAGAGGGGCGAGAGGCCGAACAGGGCCATCGCGAGCCCGGCGGCCCACCGGGGCAGCGACAGCCGGCGGGCGAGGACGTAGACGAGGACCGCGCTGACCGCGGAGACGACCAGCATCGCGATCCGCATGCCGCCCACGGTCATCGAACCGGGGCTGAGCCACGACGGTATCCAGGTGAGCAGGGCTATCTGGACCCAGCCGAGGGGCGGGTGGTCGTACCAGTACGTGTAGTGGGCCAGGCCCTTGCCCTGCTGGACGGCCCAGGCCTGGGCGAGGTAGGTGCCCTCGTCGTCGCTGAGCGTCGGGTAGTCGGCGATGTTCCAGCCCTGCACGACGAGGACCGCCACGAGGAGCGCACCGCACAGGAGGAGATCGGACCGGGAGGAACGCAGGCGGCTCGGCGGGGCTGTCCGATCGGCCGAACCGGTTTCAGGCGCAGGCTGCCGCTGCGCGGGGACCTTGGGAGTGGTCACCGCGGGAAGGGTGGAAGTCACGCAGGGACGTCCTCTCGGAGGTCTCGGTTCACTTCGGCTCGGGTGAGGTGTGCGCCGACATGGCTGGTCAACTCCCAGTCGTTGCGGCCGCGTTGCTCACGCCATACGGCGCGGATCGCGGCCCCGGCGAGGAGGACCTGGTAGAAGGGGCCGCCCACGATCAGCTTGAGGTAGTGGACGAGGCGGACGCGAAGCCCGTACTGCTTGCCGAAGTCGTGCAGTCCGACGACCTCGAAGACGAAGGTGACCGCGGCCGTGACCAGCGGCAGGAAGGTGAGGAAGGCGATCCCGACGGGCACGTCGAGGAAAAGGGCGACCGCCGCGTTCAGCGGGATGACCACGCCGGAGAAGGCCTGCAGGAACGGCGTCATGAGGGTGTACCGGGCGAGCAGCCGCTGCCCGAAGCCCGGGAGCTGCTTCCAGTCCTTCTTCCGGTAGACCTGCAGGAAGCCCTGGTTCCAGCGGGTGCGCTGCTTCAGCAGCGACACGAGCGAACCCGGGGTCTCCTCCCGGGTCACCATGTCGGAGTCGTAGGCGACGACGACCTTCTTGCCGACGCTGGACAGCCGCACCCCCAGATCGCAGTCCTCGGCAAGGCAGTCGGGGTCCCAGCCGTCGGCTTCCCGCAGCACGTCCGTCCGTACGAAGACGGTGTTGCCGCCGAGCGGGATGAACCCCTTCTGCGCGTGCAGATGCAGCCGGGACCGGAACCAGAAGAAGTACTCCAGGCAGTTGCGCAGGGAGTACCAGCTGGAGTGGAAGTTGATGAGCTGGACACCGCCCTGGACGACATCCGCCTTCGTCGTCCGGAACGCGTGGTCCACGTGCGCGAGGAGCTCGGGATGGACCTGGTCCTCGGCGTCGAAGACCCCGACGACATCGCCGCGGCAGTGTGGCAGCGCCGTGTTCATGGCCTTCGGCTTGTTCTTCTTCTCATGGGTGTCGACGACGACACGGACGCGCGGGTCGCGTGCGGCGGCATCCTCGGCCACCGCCGTGGTCTCGGGGTCGTCGTGACCCACGATCACGATGATCTCGAAGTCGGTGTGCGTGGACTCCAGCAGCCGCTGGACGGTGTGGTCCAGCACGGCCTGTTCGTGCCGCGCCGGAAGCAGCAGCGAGAACGAGACGTGTTCGTCGCCGTCCGGTCTGCTGAATCGGGTGGAGGCGAGCACTTCGGGCGTACGCCACGCGTGCATCTGCCACCACAAGGTGAAGGCCGCCATCCAGAACAAGGCCAGTGAAACGGCCGCGATGAAGACAGACGTCAGCAACAGATCCCCCCAGATCCCCAATGCCCCCAGCCGCGACGGTGAGTCACTCCCGTCGCGTTACTGTGGAGAGATTAGGGAGGGTCTGTGAAGTGCACAGGCCGTTTCCATGAAGAGCGCGTTTCATCACAACGATGCCCCAGAGTGAACAATGGGAACACCCGTTGCGTGAACGCCCGTTGTGGTGACGTCGTTTCAGCTGCTCAGTGCAGTTCGCAGACCTTCCGGATCGGTGGTCGGCGCGTCGCAGGTGAAGTTACGGCAGACGTACGCGGTGGGTGCGCCGCCGACGAGAGACCGGTCGGCGAGCAACGGGAACTCGTCACTCTCCGGAACCCCCACGGCGACCACGGCACCGGGCGCGAGACCCAGAAGCGCCGTACGGTGCATGGCCTTTGTCGCTCCGTCGTGCAGCGCGGGTCCGACGATCGCCACCTCCTTCGGCCCGTCGCGCAGTGCCTCGGCGGCCGCCAGCCCCCAGCCGATGAAGCGGGGCACGCGCGGGCCGAGCGCCTTGACGACGCCCAGCGCCCGTTCGGCGGCGGTGCGATGGGGCTCCGCACCCGTCTGCGCGGCGTAGCTGAGCAGGGCGCCCGCGGCGGCGGACCAGCCGGAGGGTGCGGCGTTGTCGGTGGGGTCCTGCGGCCGGCGGATCAGCTTCTCGGCGTCGGCGGCGGTGTCGTAGAGGCTGCCGGTCTCCGCATCGACGAAGCGGGCCAGGACGTGGTCGAGCAGGAACCCGGCGAACTCCAGCCATACGCCCTCGCCGGTGACGGACGAGAGCGCGAGGAAGCCCTCCGCCACATCGGCGTAGTCCTCCAGCACGCCCGCGTTGGCGCCTGCCTGGCCGTCCTTGCTGGTACGGGAGAGGCGGGCCTGTTCGTCCAGGTGCAGCCGTACGAGGAGATCGGCGGCGCCGACCGCTGCCTCGACCAGGTCGGGGCGGTCGAAGTAGGCGCCGGTCTCGGCGAGCGCGGCGATCGCGAGGCCGTTCCAGGCGGCGACCACCTTGTCGTCCCGGCCGGGGGCGGGACGCTCCGCCCGCGTACGCAGGAGGCTTTCCCGAATGGACGCGATCCGCTCGGCGTCGAACACACCCTCCTGCTGCGGGAGTTGGAGGACGGAGGAACCCTCCTCGAAGGTGCCGTCCTCGGTGACTCCGAAATACTGGGCGGCGAGTTCGGCGTCCTGGGCGCCGAGGACCTCGGTGAGCTGCTGCGGGGTCCACACGTAGTACGCGCCCTCGACGTGCCTGCCCGTCCCGTCGTCGCTGTCGGCATCGAGGGCGGAGGCGAACCCGCCCTCGTCGGTGCGGAGTTCACGGACCATGAAGTCGGCGGTCTCGAGGGCCACGCGACGGGCCAGCTCGGAGCCCGTGGTGCGCCAGAGGTGGGCGTACACGCGGCACAGCAGGGCGTTGTCGTAGAGCATCTTCTCGAAGTGCGGGACGATCCAGTCGCGGTCGACGGAGTAGCGGGCGAAGCCGCCGCCCAGCTGGTCGTAGAGGCCGCCGCGCGCCATGCGTTCGCAGGTGTCCGCTGCCATCTGCAGGGCGCCCTCGGAACCGGTCCGGGCATGGTGGCGCAGCAGGAACTCGATGACCATGGAGGGCGGGAACTTGGGCGCGCCGCCGAATCCGCCGCGCTGCGGGTCGTATTCGCGGGTGAGACCGAGCAGCGCCCCTGCGAGTTCCTCATCGCCGGGGGTCTGCGCGTCGCCGTAGGAGATCTCCCGCCCGGACAGGTCCTTCACGATCTTCCCGGCCACCTCGGCGACCTCGTCCCGCCGGTCGGACCACGCGGACCGCACGCCCTCCAGCACCTGCCGGAAGGAGGGCATGCCCTGGCGGGGGGCGGGCGGGAAGTAGGTGCCGAAGTAGAAGGGTTCGGCGTCCGCGGTGAGGAACACGGTCATGGGCCAGCCGCCCTGGCCGGTCGCGGCCTGGACGGCCTCCATGTAGACGGCGTCGACGTCGGGGCGCTCTTCGCGGTCGACCTTGATGTTGACGAAGTGTTCGTTGAGGAAGTCGGCGGTGGCCCGGTCCTCGAAGGACTCGTGAGCCATGACATGACACCAGTGGCAGCTGGAGTACCCGACGCTCAGCAGTACGGGTTTGTTCGCCTTGCGGGCCTCGTCGAAGGCCTCGGTCGACCAGGGCCACCAGTCGACGGGGTTGTCGGCGTGCTGGAGGAGGTACGGGGACGTCTCATGGGCCAGTCGGTTCACCGTTCCACTCTCCCACGGGCTCGGGCACCGCGTAGAAACGCATGTTGACCGGGCGCGCCCCCTCGGGCGCGGTCTCGCGGGAGTGGCCGTGGCGGTCGAGCAGGGCGTGGTACTCGCGCATGAAGGCGAGGAGTTCGCCCTTGGTCATCCAACTGCCGTTCCGCTGCACCTGGGCCCAGCCCTCCGGCCCCCGGTACTCCTGGTGGGCGCGGCGGAACAGCTCGGTGTCCACGTCGATCTTCAGCAGGGCGAGGTGCTCGGCCGCCGCGTACTCCTCGGGAGTCATCGCGGCCGGGTCGGGCGTGGTGTGGCTGAACGGCATCGACCGCCACCACCTCTCCCGTCCGCCCGACTTCTCCGGGATCTCCTCGATGAGCCGCTGCTCGGCGAGTTTGCGCAGGTGGTAGCTGGTGGTGCCGGAACTCTCGCCGAGTTCCCTGGCCAGCACGGTGGAGTTCGCCTCGCCGTGCCGGCCGAGGTAGTCGAGGATCCGGCGGCGCAGGGGGTTGCCGAGGGACTTGTAGAGAGCGGTGCGTTCGAGGCTGGTCATCTCGGGCGGTCCGTCGGTCATGCGGCCACGGTAACCCTGAGAACCCTGAGTCGTCCCTGATGTCTGCCGAATTTTCTTTGCAGAACTTTCTCTGCGGTCTACGGTGGGTCCATGCGAACGAAATGGACTTTGATCCTGCTCGGCGCGGCGGGGGTAGTGCTGGTGCCGTGGATGGTGGTGCTCGGCCTGACTCTCCCGGCCGACACGGAGGTGCGGCACTGGTCGCTCGCCTGGATCGGCCTCGACGTCCTGATGGCCGCGGGCTGCGGAGCCACGGCCTTTCTGGGCCTGCGCGGCGACCCCCGGTCCCGCCTCACGGCCTCCGCCACCGCCGCCGTCGCCGTCCTCGACGCCTGGTTCGACATAACCACCGCGCAGTCGGGCCCGGCTCTGCTCCAGGCCTCGGCATGCGCGGTGGCGGAGGCGGCGCTCGCCGCTGCCTGCGTGATCCTGGCACTCCGTGATCGTCGGCCCTCTCGCGTTAACGCCTCCCCCGAAGGACACTCGTAGCCAATGGAGTTGCCGCCGGAGGGGGACGTGACATGCGGGACAGCCATCGGGCGGATGCCGAACGGCTGTTGGCCCGGGCCGTGGAGGAAGAGGTACGGCGCTCAGGCGGACGCACCGACGGAGCGGTACTGTTGTCGCGGTCGCGCGGCGCGCTGGACGCGATGGCGGAGACGGCCGCCGAGGAGTACGAGGCCTACACGCGCGCACTCGACGAGGCGGAGGCCGACCGGCTCACCTTCGCCCAGAGGTACGCGAAGGAGGGCTCCGGAACTCCCCTGCTGGTGGCGGCAGTTGCCGCGGTCACGGCGGCCGTGGCCGACGTGGTGCTCGGCACCGACACGGACACGGCACTCGGCGCGGGCGTGACCGTGGGCGTCGTGGGCGCGGCGGCGACCGTGATCAAGGTGGCCGGCTCCCATCTGCCCGCCGCACACCACCGCGCCGGCGCCGCGAGCCAGCCGGGCGGGCCGGAGCAGCTGCGGCTGCAGTGGCTGACGGCACTGGAGGTGCGTGGCATCCGTCCGTTCCTCGATCAGCAGCGTGTGCTTGCCGCGTCGACCGGCCCGAAGAAGGCGGGGCCGCAGCTGCGCGGCACGGACAAGAGCGCGGCGGCCCGCGGGCGCAATGTGCTGGCGCAGTCGTTCGGTCAACTCCCGGAGCCGGCCGGTGCGTTCGCGGGCCGGCGGCAGGAGATGGGCCGGATCCGGCAGTGGGTGCAGGCGTCCCGCGCGAGCACGGAGACCCGCCCGACGGTCGTCGTGCTGCACGGAGCGCCGGGCAGCGGCCGCACGACCCTGGCCGTCCGTGCCACGCACGACCTGAAGGACTACTTCCGCGGCGCGTGCGTGGTGGACCTGCGCGGCGGCACCCCGGAGGAGTCGCCGCTGTCCACCCGCGACGCGCTGCTCCACCTGCTGAACCGGCTCGGCGCGCCGCGCGAACAGCTGCTGTTCCGTGAGCGTTCCTCCGCCGACCAGCAGGTCAAGCGGCTGAGCGAGCTGTACCACCAGCATCTGACGGGCCTGCCCGTCACCATCGTCCTGGACGACGCCTCGGACCCCGAGCAGATCCGTACGCTCGTCCCCGAGCGCTCCGACAGCCTGGTCCTGGTCACCGCCCGCGAGCCCCTCGCACTCCCCTCCGACCTCCAGGCCCATGTCCACGAACTGCCGGTCGAGGCACTGGACTCGGCGGGCGCCGAGGAACTGCTGGACGCGGCGGCACAGGACAACTCGGCGCCCTACGACGCCGATTCGGCCGACCGGATCAGGGAGTTGTGCGGCGGGCTGCCACTGGCGCTGACCATCGCGGGCTCGTCACTGGGCCCGCGTTCAGCGCGTCAACTGGCCACGGATCTAGCGGCGTACGGCCCCGTCGATCCGACCGAACGTGTGCTGTGGCTGCGCTACACGGACCAGTCGGAGACGGCCCGCCGCCTGCTGCGCCGGCTGGCCCTCGCCGGCCGCGCCTCCCTCGGTGCCGCCGCGGCCGCCTCCCTCCTGGCGACGGACGAGACGGAGGCGACCCGCCAGCTGGTCGCCCTCACCCGGGCCGGACTGATCGACCATGTGCGCGGCAACCGCTACCGCCTCCATGACCTGGTGCGGGCCTTCGCCCAGGCCCGCCTCCTGGACGAGGAGGAGCCCACCGAGCGCACGGCGGCGCAGGAACGCCTGATCGTGAACTACGCCGACCTCGCCGACTCGGTGCTGCGCCTGGTCGACGGCAACATGTCGACCCGCTCGGACCGATTCAGCCCGCACGGCTTCACCTCCCTGGACGAGGCGCTGCGCTGGCTGGACGACGAGTCGAGCTTCATCACCTCGACACTGCGGCACGCGGAAGGCGTGAACCAGGCGGCGGTGCTGAACCTGCTGGGTGCGCTGTGCGACTACTGCCTGCTGCGCGGCGACCTCTACCGCCTCGGCGAGATCAGCGAGTTGGCGCAGGCCGTCGACCAGGGCCTGCTGGTCCGCTCGGTGCAGTGGCGCACGGGCATCGCGGCCCGCCAGCTGGGCGAGCTGGACAAGGCGCGCACGACGCTGACGTCGGTGGTCGACCTCTACCTGGATGCCCACCACGACGCGGGCGCGGCCCGCGCCCTGTGCTCCCTGGGCATCACCCTGCACCACCAGGGCAACCTCACCGAGGCGGCGGCGAAGCTCCGCGAGGCGTTGGACCTCCAGTCGGTCCCCGAGCTGGCGACGGACCGCGGCTGGACGATGCACGCCCTGGCCGCGGTGGAGCGGGACCGCGGCCAAGTCTCCGAGGCGCTGCGCCTGCTCAGCGAGTCCCTGGTCCTGCACCGCGCGGGCGAGTCCCTGCACGGCGAGGCCTGGGCCCACTTCCAGCTCGGCCAGCTGTCGCTGCGGATGGGCGACGTCCCGCGCGCGGAGTCGGAGCTGCACGCGGCCCTCGACCGCTACGGCCGGACCCGCGACGCCCGCGGCGAGGCCTGGGCCCTGACCCAGCTGGCCCGCGCCCGCCTGGTCGCCGGAGACCCGTCCCCGGCGGTGGACGGCCTGCGGCAGGCCGCATCCCGGCACCGGGAGAACGAGGACGCGCGCGGCGAGGCCTGGACGGCCTACTACCTGGGCCAGGCCCTGGAGGAGACGGGCGATCTCGACCGCGCGGTCCGCGAACTGGAGCGCTCCCGCACGATGTTCTCCCGTATGCGCGACGTCTACGGCCTGGCCTGCGCCCGCCACCACTCGGCCAGGGTCACCCGCGACCAGCGCGCGGCCCAGACGGGCTCGCTCCGCAACTCCGGCTTCGCCCGCCAGCTCCTGGTCGACGCCCGGGCCGACTTCCAGCGCATCGGCGTGGCCCACGGCGAGGGGTGGACCTGCCTGGAACTGGCGGTGGTGGACGCGGGCAACGCCCGTACGCAGCAGGCGCTGGCGCTGTGCGACGAGGCGGTGGACCTGTTCACGTCGTACGGCGACACCCGCGGCGAGGACTGGGCCCGCTTCCTGCGCTGCACCCTGCTCCCCTACGCGGCCCCCGGCGGCATGGAGATCGGCACGGCGGTCGCGCAGGAAGAACTGAACCAGCTCGCCCGCACCAGTCACTCCATGCGGGACGAGAAGCTCGACGACTACGTGGAGGCGTATCAGCTGCTGCTGGAGCGGGGTGTGGACCTGGAGTCGGGCTGGCAGGCCTGGCGCCTTGGCATGGTGCCGAGCCGGCATGCGCGGGAGGTGATGGGGGTGGCGGTGCCGGCCACGCACTGACCGCCGGCCACCCCCCGTCCCGCGACGTCAGCCCTGACGGGCCTTGGGGTCGGCGGAAGCCTCCGCGGACCCGGCGTCGCGGTCCGCCGTCTCGTTGAACTTCACCTTCCCCATGTGCCGGTTCATGGACTTCATCAGTACCCACACCGCCAGGGCCATCGCCGCGAAGACGATGAAACCGAGGACGCCGGGGGTGACCTTGTCCTCGTCCACCTCCTTGGCGAGGGGGACGAGGTGCGTCATTGCCAGGCTCACGCTTGCGCTCATGTCAGGCATTGTCGCGGATGCCCGCAAAGAGGTCGTCCTCGGGGAGGGAGGTATCCACGAGCGACTTCGCGAGCTCGTACTCCTCCGTCGGCCAGACCTCCCTCTGGATCTCCATCGGCACCTTGAACCAGCCGCCGTCGGGGTCGATCTGCGTGGCGTGGGCGATCAGCGCCTTGTCCCGGATCTCGTAGAAGTCTGCGCACGGAACGTGCGTGGTCAGGGTGCGCTCGACGCGCTCGAACTCGCTCCAGCGCTTGAGCCAGTCCCCGTACGGCGACTCCAGGCCGCGGTCGAGCAGCGCATGGTGCAGCGCCTCGGTGCGCGGCCGGTTGAAGCCCTGGTTGTAGTACAGCTTGAGCGGCTGATAGGCCGGGCCGAACTCCGACTCCGGGTACTTCTCGGTGTCCGCGGCGCCCTCGAACGCCACCATCGAGATCTTGTGGGTCATGATGTGGTCGGGGTGCGGGTAGCCGCCGTTCTCGTCGTAGGTGGTGATCACCTGGGGACGGAAGGAGCGGATCTGCTTCACCAGCTCGCCGGCCGCCTTGTCGACGTCCTCCAGGGCGAAGCAGCCCTCGGGCAGCGGGGGCAGCGGGTCGCCCTCGGGCAGGCCGGAGTCGATGAAGCCGAGCCACTCCTGCCCCACCCCGAGGATCTCGCGGGCCTCGTCCATCTCCTTCTTGCGTACCTCGTGGATGTGCTCCTCGATGTACTTGTCGCCCTGCAGCTTGGGATTGAGGATGGAGCCGCGCTCCCCACCGGTGCAGGTCACGACCAGCACGTCCACCCCCTCGGACACGTACTTCGCCATGGTGGCCGCGCCCTTGCTCGACTCGTCGTCGGGGTGGGCGTGCACGGCCATCAGTCGCAGCTGGTCAGTCAAGACTCAATCCTTGATAAGTCGGCGCCCGGTGTGAACCGGCGCGATCGGCGGCTTCTATAGTGACCGAATCGGGGGGCGAAAAATTCCGGGGTCCGGTTTCCCGGTGCCCCTTCGGGACCTTTGTCCCGTTCATTGCCGAAGGCCTTGCCGAGAGGACGAGCATGAGTACGGCGAGCACGCGACTGCCCGAGGGCCGCTACGGCCGCTCCTCGGACGAGCGCGCCGACCACAAGCTCAAGATCATCGGCGCCGTCCTCGCGGCAGCGCTGCTCGCACTGGTCGGCTACTTCGCCTACCACTACGTCGGCCAGAACAAGATCAGCGCCGAGGTGATCACCTTCGATGCACAGAAGGACTCGGTGAAGGTGCATCTGGAGGTCCGCAAGGACGCCGGCGCCTCCGGCTACTGCACCATCCGCTCCCAGGCGGAGAACGGGTCGGAGGTGGGCCGGGCCGACTTCCGCTTCGACGGACCCGCGACACGCATCGACCGGGTCGTCACGCTCCGTACGACGTCGACGGGCACCACGGCGGAGCTGCTCGGCTGCCACGCGGACTGACAGCGTCCGGCCTCAGCAGGTACGTACGCACTGACCTGCGTTGACGTATTTCTGATGGCTTATGTCCTCCCCCTTGAGCCGCGGAATTGTTAGGCTCGTGGTTTCGCCCATCCGTGAAGGAACATTCTTCTGGGTAGGGCGATGCTTTGTATTCCCAGTACCTACGAGGAGCACCTGTGACCCAGACCAGCGAGAACGTCACCTGGCTGACCCAGGAGGCGTACAACCAGCTGAAGGCCGAGCTGGAGCACCTGTCTGGTCCCGCGCGCACGGAGATCGCCGCCAAGATCGCGGCCGCGCGCGAGGAGGGCGACCTGCGCGAGAACGGCGGGTACCACGCGGCCAAGGAAGAGCAGGGCAAGCAGGAGCTCCGTGTGCGCCAGCTGACCCAGCTCCTGGAGAACGCCCAGGTCGGCGAGGCCCCGGCGTCGGCGGACGGCGCCGTGGCGCCCGGCATGGTCGTGACGATCGCCTTCGACGGCGACGAGGACGACACGATGACCTTCCTGCTCGCCTCGCGCGAGTATGCGAGTTCCGACATCGAGACGTACTCGCCGCAGTCCCCGCTGGGTTCCGGCGTGATCGGGAACAAGGTCGGCCAGGACGCGCAGTACGAGCTGCCGAACGGCAAGAAGGCCTCCGTGACGATCCTCAAGGCCGAGCCCTACAACGGCTGATCGCATCCCCTGCGCCGTTGGCGAGCCCCCGGCGTCCTGGTGACGCCGGGGGCGTCGTCATGCCGTCGCCGAACGGTACTTCCGCACCGCCAGCGTCCTGAATATCACGATGATCAGAGCCGAGTAGATCAGCGAGGCCCAGACCGAGTGCTGCATGGGCCAGGCGTCTGACGGCGACTGACCCGGGTTGGCGAAGAGCACGCGGCTCGCCTGCACAGTGGCGCTGAAGGGATTCCACTCGGCGATGTGGCGCAGCCACGGGGTCATGTGACTGGTGTCCACGAACGCGTTCGAGATGAATGTGACCGGGAACAGCCAGATCAGTCCGCTGGACGTGGCCGCCTCGGGTGTGCGGACGGACATGCCGATCAGGGCGCCGATCCAGGTGAACGCGTAGCCGAGCAGGAGCAGCAGACCGAAGGCTGCGAGGACCTTGCCGGCGTTCGTGTCGCCGTTGGATCCGACGCGCCAGCCGACCAGCAGGGCGACCAGGGCAAGGACAACCAGCGTCAGCGCTGTCTGCACCAGGTCCGCGAGCGTGCGTCCGGTCAGCACCGCGCCGCGCGCCATGGGCAGGGAGCGGAAGCGGTCGATGAGGCCCTTGTGCATGTCGTCGGCGATGCCCGCACCGGAACTGGCGGTGGCGAACGTGACGGTCTGCGCGAAGATGCCCGCCATCAGGAAGTTCTTGTAGTCGATGGCGCTGGTGCTGCCACCGATCTGCATGGACCCGCCGAAGACGTAGGTGAAGAGCACCACGAACATGATCGGCTGGATCAGGCCGTAAATGATCATTTCGGGGATGCGGGACATGCGGATCAGGTTGCGCTTCGCGACGACCATCGAGTCCCGGAAGGACTGGCTGACGGGGTTCCCGGACGGCGCGACCCGCACGGCCTCGGTGACGGCACTCACTTGCCGGCCTCCTTCTTCTGCTTACGGTCCTTGGCGGGCGCGCCCGCCGTCTCGCCGTTCTCCTCGGGCTTCGCCTCGGCCACGTGTCCGGTCAGGGACAGGAACACGTCGTCGAGGGTGGGGCGGCGCAGACCGATGTCGTCTATCTCGATGCCCCGGACGTCCAGCTCCCGGATGACCTCGGCCAGCAGCTTCGCGCCGCCCGTGACGGGCACGGTGAGCCTGCGGGTGTGCTCCTCGACGGTGAGCTCGCCCTTGCCGAAGCCGGCGAGGACCTCGCGGGCGGTGGGTATGTGCTCGCGCTCGTGCACGACGACCTCGACGCGCTCGCCGCCGGTGCGTGCCTTGAGCTGGTCGGATGTGCCGCGGGCGATGACGTGGCCGTGGTCGACGACCACGATGTCGTGCGCGAGGTGGTCGGCCTCTTCCAGGTACTGGGTGGTCAGCAGCAGGGTCGTACCACCGGAGACGAGGTCTTTGATCACCTCCCACAGCAACTGGCGGTTGCGCGGGTCGAGGCCGGTCGTCGGCTCGTCCATGAACATCACGGGCGGCGAGACGACCAGGGCCGCCGCGAGGTCGAGCCGGCGGCGCATGCCTCCGGAGTAGGTCTTCGCGGGACGGTCGGCGGCGTCCGCGAGGTCGAACTGGTCCAGCAGCTCCACGGCCCTGGCCTTCGCGGCCCTGGCCTTCATCTGGTAGAGCTGGCCGACCATCTGGAGGTTCTCGCGGCCGGTCAGGTATTCGTCGACCGCGGCGAACTGGCCGGACAGGCCGATGGAGCGCCGCACCTCGTTGGGCTGCTTGAGTACGTCGAGGCCGGCCACGACCGCCCGGCCGCTGTCGGGTCGCAGCAGAGTGGTCAGGCAGCGGACCGCGGTCGTCTTGCCCGCGCCGTTCGGCCCGAGCAGGCCCAGCACGGTGCCCTCGGGGACATCGAGGTCGACGCCGTCCAGAGCCGTTACGTCACCGAAGGTTTTGACCAGGCCTTCGGCATAGATGGCGCCTGGCATGTGAGTCTCCACGTCGTCGGGGATTCTTCGGAAAGCCTAGATTTGCAGGTTTCGTGCCGCCTGATGGGTGACGCGGCAGGCGGCCACGAGACACACCATAACGCGATGTATCGCGTCTCTCAATGCATTTATTCGATCGAGCGAAGAAGAGCCTCTGACCTGGTAATTCCGCTTGAGCTCGGGCGTCCGGCGACTCAGTCGATGACCGTGTGACCCGCCTCGCGCAGGGCCCGGCCGACCTCGGCGCAGTGCTCCGGCCCCTTCGTCTCCAGGTGCAGCTCGACCTCCGCCTCCGTGAGCCCGAGCCGTGGATCGGTCCGTACGTGACTCACATCGAGCACGTTAGCGTCCACCACTGACAACACCCCGAGAAGTGTCGCGAGCGCCCCCGGCCGGTCCGTCAGTCGCAGCCGCACGGCCAGGTAGCGGCCCTGCGCGGCCATGCCGTGCCGCAGGACGCGCTGCATCAGCAGCGGGTCGACGTTGCCTCCGGACAGCACCGCCACCACCGGGCCCTCGAAGGCTCCCGGCTCGCTCAGCAGCGCCGCCACCGGGCTCGCACCGGCCGGTTCGACGACCAGCTTGGCCCGCTCCAGGCACAGCAGCAGCGCGGTGGACAACTCGTCCTCGGAGACCGTGCGGACCTCGTCCATCAACTCGCGGATGATGCCGAACGGCACGTCGCCGGGCCGCCCGACCTTGATGCCGTCGGCCATGGTCGCCGGGTTCTCGACCGACACCGGACGCCCGGCCGCGATCGAGGGCGGATACGCCGCCGCACCCTCCGCCTGCACGCCCACGATCCGCACGTCCGGCCTCAGCGCCTTCACCGCGATCGCGATACCGGCCGCCAGGCCTCCCCCGCCGATGCCGACGACGATCGTGCGCACCTCCGGGCACTGCTCCAGGATCTCCAGCCCGACCGTGCCCTGGCCCGCGATGACGTCGGGGTGGTCGAAGGGGTGGATGAACACCGCGCCCGTCTGGGCCGCGTACTCCTGCGCGGCGGCCAGCGTCTCGTCGACGACCTGTCCGTGCAGGCGCACCTCGGCGCCGTACTCGCGCGTGGCGCTGATCTTCGGCAGCGGGGCGCCGTGCGGCATGAACACCGTCGCCCGCACGCCGAGCAGCGAGGACGCCAGGGCGACGCCCTGGGCGTGGTTGCCCGCACTCGCCGCGACGACCCCGGCGGCCCGCTCCTCGGGCAGCAGTCCGGCGATCCGCACGTACGCGCCACGCAGCTTGAACGAACCCGTCCGCTGGAGGTTCTCGCACTTGAAGTGCACGGGCGCGCCCACCAGCTGGGAGAGGTGCCTGCTGCCTTCCATCGCCGTCACCCGCGCCACGCCCGAAAGCATCTTCTGGGCGCCCCGCACATCGTCGAGGGTCACGGGCCGCAAGGAGTCAGCCGTGCTGTAGCTCATGACTCAAGCATCGCAGTTCACAGGCGCACACGACCGCTGTGACCAACCTCCGAGACTGGTTTGCGCAGCGCCGGTACGGCTTGCCCCCCGGCCGCGTACTCTGTCCCCCATTATTCCAGGACCCCCTTCATGAAGTGAGCCTCCGGCCATGCCCACAACACCTGAAATGTCGATGGACATGACGACCGTCGGTGACACCGGCCTCCTCGACACTCTGCAGCACGAGGTGGCGGTCTTTGCCCGTCGTGCCGAACAGACCCGGCTCGGCGGAGTCGGACAGGTGCGCAACTCCATGGATCGCGCCGCATACCTGCTGCTCAACCGCCTCGACAAGGAGGGGCCGATGGGCGTCAAGGCGCTCGCGGCGAGCATGGGCATCGACTCGTCGACCGTCACTCGGCAGGTCGCTCCGCTCGTCGACACCGGGCTCGTCAAGCGCACCTCGCACCCCGAGGACGGACGGGCCGTGGTCCTTCAGCTGTCCCCGCGCGGGCTGTCACGGCTGGAAGAAGTGCGATCGTCCCGCCGCCAGTTGATGGCCGAGCTGACAGACGACTGGACCCCGGAGGAGCGCGAGGCGTTCTGCACGCTCCTCACGCGCTTCAACACCGCACTCTCCTCCCGGATGGCGGTTCAGGGGCCGGGGCCTGAGGCACCGACCGTCTCCTAAGTCCTGGCGTGAAAGTCCCGTCGTCCACCCGGAGGGCGGGCTCCGCGGCGTCCGGTGCGTCCGGTGCGTCCGGTGCGGCGCGGGGCAGGCGGGACTTTCGCAACAGGCCCTGGCGGACGGCACCGACCCCGACGTCCGCGCGCGTACCTCGGCGGGCTCTTACGCGCGCGTGCTGCCCGGCTCTTGACCGACAGGGCACCCCTGGCCTCATATGAGACCGGGTCCCCGTCGTACGCGGTTCAGCATTCCGTACGCGGCCGGGTTCCCGTCTCGTCAGGGTCGCGTCAGGGCGGGAGGCGCGGTGCGACAACGGCAGGCGTCCCAAAGCGCCCGCCGGGCCCGGGAGTTCGAGGCGTTCGTCGCGGGCGCGGCAGGGCGGCTGCTGCATGCCGCCACGCTGCTCACGGCGGAGGCGCCGGACGACAACCCGCGCGCGCGGCGCCTGCTGACACTGGCCCTCGCGCACACATACGTGTCCTGGGGCCGGCTGCGCGGCGAGGACCCGTACGACCGCACCCGCCAGTACCTGGCCACCCGCTTCGCGCGCGCGGCATGGCACCAGTACGGCGGATTCGGCCGGGCCCGCCCGCATCCCGACAGTCCGCTGGCCGGGCTCGTACCGCAGGAGCGCCTGATCCTGGTCCTCAGGCTGTACGAGGGCGTCGCGGAGGAGCAGACGGCTGCACTGCTCGGCCTGCCCACGGAACGTGTCCGCACGATCTGCGACCGGGCCACGACGACGCTGCTGCATCCGCCGCGGGGCCCCGCACCGGCGGTCGCGGGGGCGAAGGTGGCGCCGTCATGACGCGCGCAGGCGACGGGAGGCGCATATGAACCGGGCCGAGCGCG
>Ga0307512_10001308_pt1 | contig 35724 bp, 31 predicted proteins | sample 14_EM_MG_FD_200267 | JGI IMG/M metagenome (GOLD analysis project Ga0307512, IMG submission 200267) | Populus trichocarpa ectomycorrhiza microbial communities from riparian zone in the Pacific Northwest, United States - 14_EM | ecosystem: Host-associated > Plants > Roots > Unclassified | place... | reverse complement strand
CTTTAATAGCCTCCTGCTTCTTAACACAACAGTTGGCCTTCGCGATATGATTTCCCTTGCAGTTGACACACTTGTCGACATTATGGGCGCAGTTCTGTCCTGCATTAGCCTTGCAACCTACCACGTCGCACTTATGATCTCTGGTTAAATGTCTCCCCGCGCACAACATGCACGCCGGCATCTTCAAAGATCCACATTTCGCATCAACATGTCCGCATCTGCTGCACACACCGCAAAAGGAATCTGGTCCGGCATTCACGAACTTCTCCACATCATACTTCATTCCTGCCGCCCTCAAACCCCCCTTCAAAACTTTTTCGGCCATCTTACTTCCTTTGACCGCAAACACAACCGAAGATGCTTTCTTTCCCTCCGCCTTCTTTTTCTGCACATCTTTTGGTCCTCCAATCCAGTTGATAGCGAGGGGCAACACCACCCCCTCGTTCTCAGCCTGCAATTCCTGTCTCAATTTTTCAAGTCCTCCCCCGGTCTTCTTCCCCAAATACCTATCAAAATTGACACCATGCATTTTTACTTTCTCCCAAAGTTCGCTTGTCTCGATGTCCACAATTCCTGCGTCCACCTTCCTAGCTGCTTTAATTACGATTTCCCTATACCGAATCAACATTTCAGCCGTTGCTGCGGGGGTCGTAATCGTAGACAAGCATCCTCGGGTGTTCTTCGTAACTCCCTGAATGCGAACAAAATGTGGGACCTTCGCCTCAAAAAGTGCCCTATTCACTTCCGACGAAATATCCAAATCTTTCTTCTGAGAAAGCGGGAGGCCATTATCCCTCTTAAAGGTGACTCTCCTCTTCTCCATCGAATTTTGTCCAGGGGGGACCGGCTTCATCTCCTCTTTCTTCTGATTCCTCTTTACTTCGACGAAACCATCCCCCTTCTTCTTCTGCTGCTGTCCTGATTGTTGTTGTTGTTGTCGCTGTTCGGGTTGCTTTTTCGGTGGTGGTGGCCCGGCCGCCCTCTGCGCCCACGTTTCCTTCTTCTTTTCTTCCGGTTTCTTTGCCGGTTGTTGTTGTGTTGGTTTCTTAACCTCCGGCTTCTTAACCCCAGCCTTCGGTCCCTTTGGTGTCTCCTTCACCTCCGGTTTTTTCACCTCCTTCTTCTTCTTTTGTTCCGGTACTGCTGGTACTACCGGCCTCTTCGCAATTGTAACCTGTCCACTCGGGGTGAAACTTGGAAACTCCTGCCTTTTTCCTCCCGGTGGGATAATTGGTGCATGTTTAGATGCCTCCAATTCCTGTTCCTCCACCTCCATCTGCTCGAGCACCCACGCTACCTTCTCATTTTCCTCCGCCGAAAAGGTCGCCCCTGGCTCAAACTCCACGTCACTCATATCTTGACAATCCTCAGGGGTGGCTTCTACCTGTTTCCCCCTTCGGATTTCTCCCTTTTTTCTATCTTCTTCAGCTGCATCCTCAAACCTCTTCACCACCCTATCCGTCAACTGATCAATCATTTTTTCCATGCATCCACTCAATGCATTTTGAATCGTTTTAGCCATATTCACCGGGGCGATTTTAGCTAATTTCTTTTCAATCTTACTCAACCTCTCGTCGAGTTTTTCCGCCCTCTCTCTTGCATATTCCCTCTCTAACTCCACCTCGGTACATATGCTTTGAGCTATTTTTCCTGTCGATCCCACTGCCGCATCAGTGTGATTCTGTCTTGCCGCCATAAACTCCGCCTGTTTTAGGCACCACTCATCATACCGCTCATCATGCAGCTGACTTGTGGCCATAAAATCCCTCAGCCCATTAGTGTTCCGAAGATACTCACCAACAAAAGCTTCCAGATTAACTGGCCCATTCTCATTCGTCAAAGTCTCTGCAGGCTTGGCCCAATCAGCCTCCAACCTTCTCCTACTCGGCGTTTGCGGCATATTCGGGATTGGTTGATTGGGCGTTACCGGCCTCTTTACCCCCTTCCCCTTATTGCGCTTTTTTCCTTTCTTCGTTGGCGTCATGTAGGGCGACTCATCCCTCCACTCCACCTCCGTCATCATGTCATCTTCGTTGTCGCTGCTGTCGCTAGCTTCAAATTTTCTCGGAATGGGTGTGTAGACTTTCCGGGTCTCTTCCATTCCCCCCTCCTTTTCGGCGTATTGTGTGGTATTTTCCTCCGACTGAATATACCTACGCACAATAATTCCGGTGCTCGCCCTGGGAGTCGAAAAAGGATCCTCAGTGAGAGCGTTCAGGGCACTTAGGGGCAGCCCCATAATGCTTCCCTCATAGTTCGTAGATGGCAGAGGGGACTGAACCCTCTCCCTTGGTGTTTGCGATGGGAAGGAAATCTCACATCCCCCGTAATTTGTCGTGGATGGTGGTGGCGACAGTTCAGAAGAATCGTCGCTCCCGTATCGTGAGACTCCCGTAACTCCAGTTACTCCCGTCAGGTCGGAATACGCTCTCATATCACCTAGGTCACTGGGGAGTTGTCCCGTGTCCGCTCTGGAGGTTGCCTGACTATCCTCGGCTCTCCTCAACTCATCTTCGATCCGGGCTTTATGAACTCCGTATTCGAACTCATCATTTTTCTCTTCAGCCCTGAGTCTTTCGTACTCTGCTGTTCCAAAAAATTCCTTCTCCTCGCGGGCTACTTCTGAAACGGTAGCTCCATCTTCATCAGACACCGTAAGTGGTCCGGTAATCTTATCGAGTAAATCGCCAATGTTGCTGCTGGAGGCATCCGAGGTCACAGAACTGGCCTCTTCTTCCCCTTTTTTCTCCGCCGCTTTCATTCTCGCTACTGCTTTCTTAAAAGTGGTCTGTGCTCCGAAGAGACTCATCGTGCTTAGCTTCTGGGTGGCTGAAGGTCGTTCAGTTGAAAACCGAAGCAAAAATTTTCTCGCGATGTCAAACTTGATTGGATAAAATCGGTCTTGGCAAAACTAAAAGGTGGTGTGGTGTGTTGTCGGAGGTGTGTGTGTTTTGTTGGTGGTGTGTAAGATCACGGGTGAGAATTTGGATGGTACTTCGGAGCATGAGGAATGATTCGAGGATGGCAGACGAACCATATATAAAGAGAGGTTGTTTGGTGTTGGAGGATATCCTTGTCTTCTCTCTTTACTCATTCTCTTGTAGAGCAAAGCAATAGACAACTTTGAATAGGTTCGACTCTTGTCCTGTTTGTTTTCTCAATACGAATTTCGAGTCTCTAGTTTCTGCCTCCGATATCACATTGTTGTTTCCAATATCACCTTTGTCCGACCCTGTCCATTACAGCATCACAGATGACATGAAAGTACAATTCGACCTTAAAGGAAAAATTGTACTTAGAGGAATTACGAGATATGAAAGCGACAGGAGTAACAGTTCTTCGTCATCGTCACCACCACCTACTACAAGCTATAAAGGAAGCATTGCTGCATTCCCCCCCAGTGCAATTCCTCAGGATCTTTTTTTGACTTCTAATGTAAGTGCTAAACAAGACCTGATTGCTGAAAAATACATTGTGTTGGAGGAAAATAAGAGTCAGCATGCAGCTAGTGTTAGCAACGGTTCCGGGTTACCCGGCTGCGGTCCGGGTTTGGAACCGGACCGGATGGTCCAGTTCGGGTTGTTACCCGGAAAACAGGGGTACCCAGCGGGTTCGGGGACGGGTTGGAACCGGACCGCGGTTCCATATTACGGTTCCTGCAACTTTGCCTCCAATTAAGTATCTGAGTTCTGATCGTATCGTGACATGATCTGTACGTAAATTGTGCAGTTTCAGCCCCTCTTTCACCTCCCGCTGTCAGATTTGCGATTGGGCCAATATTCGTGGAATCGCTGTGAAATAAGGTGATATTTCGGCCGAAAAGTGCGGGTTTTCGATAGCGACTCAACGAATACTGGTTGGATCGCAAATCTGAGAGCGGGAGGGGAAAGAGGGGCTAAAACTACACTATCTACGTACTGATCATGTCACGATACGATCAGAACTCAGATACTTAATTGGAGCCAAAATAGTAGATTTGAAATGCCGGGTTTTTGGTGGAAACCCGTTGCAACGGTCCGGTTCCGGGTTGGAACCGGACCCGGAACCGAACCGGGAATTTGGACCCGTTGCTAACACTAGGCACATTCAGTCTTGCACGGAACACAACAAGATTTGGTCCACCCGGACCTCGCCAAAATCCCAAACGCCGTCGAGCCAATACACGAGGTGATTCATGGGAGAACACTGATTCAGCTTCAGTTGAGGATGGTGCAAAGGATGGTGTAGAGGATGACCCCCAGGCGGTTGCAGAGGATAGTACCGGGAGTGATTTGACGGAACTGGATACTGAGGAGGGAGAGGTTGACGAGGCAGACGAGGTTACTGAGGAAGAGGAGGATGAAGGCAGTGACGAACAGACTGTTTCAAGCAAAGACATGGAGCACAGTGTAATTGTTGTTGCACCCCAGCGTTGTGGCGGGAAAATCCGTTTCTCACCACTACCGCCACTCAGCTTGGCAGAGGACTGAGCGACGGCGGGTGTACGGAGATACAGGGATGATGGAGATGGACAGGGCGACAGCGGGTGTACGGAGATACAGGGGTAGCGGAGATGGACGGAGTGACAGGGAGTATGTATTCGGGTGACCCCGGGGTAGATAGCTCGTATCTTGTGTCTCCTATCATATCATATCTTCTTATCATACAACGAATTATACACTCCATCTTTCATATCTTTTGATCTCACTAGCTCTTTCCGACTCCGTGTGGATCCACGCAATTGCGTGGATCCTCACAGCCGGGTAGTATCATACCTTCTCACCCTCTTCCTATGCTCCTCGAGCCAGAACCGCTCTTTCTCACGAATCCCTTTTGGAATGCTGTGAGAGGTGCGGCTGAGTGTTGATGATGAGCTCTCTGCCTTCTAGGCCGCCGTTTCACCACAGCGTTAAGGGATATAGGCAATTGTAGAGGTCACAATGAAGATGTGTGGAGTATTTGAAATTTTGGTTTGAGCATAATTAGAACATATTTCTACCGGTCAGTTCACGGAGCGCTGATCTGACTGGTTCTTTCACGGAAGGTGGGACTCCGTGGGTTGACTGGTCACTCTGCGGACTGACATTCTCCGCGAACTGACTAGAACAATGTCTATCTTATTATACCCTTGTCAACGTCAAATGCAAGCATTCCTCTCTTCTTCAAAGATGATATCTGACTGCTCTCACCGTTTTGAATTCGGGATCCTATACCCTGCAAACAGTAGTGGAATCGTGTGTGTAGCCCACCACCTGCAGGGATTGACCTCGTAGCGAACTTTCCAGACGGCGTTGTGGTAAGGGAAAGAGTTTACTGACGAGTATCCAAAGCATACTAGCAGTGCCTTATATAACATCTGGTGGCCATCACCATCATGGGTTGCTTGCAAAATGTGTGTAGCATCTCGTATGGCGACTCGTATACGTCTCCGAATTCTTATCGGAAGCAGCCAAGAGATACTTAGCATGTGTAGTCATGGATGATGAATATATAGTACTGGTAGCCACTAAAGAGAGTGTAGATAATTGACGGCAGATGGAAGAAATGTACGTGTACAAATGGCTTCTAGTGCAGTTGACCGTGATTCTAATGAACTGTTGCTTGTGCTGAGTCTGTAAAAAGACGGACATATAGTCACCGTGCGGAAACTCGTCAATTACAGAGACCGTATAGCGGTGAGCAAAACATCGGTGCCACAATACTGGCTCTGAAATAGTGAGACTTCCGGGTTGTATAGTCGCAAGGGCAGCAATAACTGCATTATAAGTGGACCTAGAGACGCGGTGATAAGTGGTCTAGATATTGTGGTGAGTGCACTTCCTCCTTTCTGTTTCCCCAAGTGGACTTGATCTTAGGTGAGGTTGCTGCTGTTGGTGCACTTGGAAGAGCGCTGGGATGAGTGTCCAAGGATGAGGTCATATATGCCCTTCGAAGTACGCTCGGAACTACAGCTAAGGTTGCTGCACCTGGAAGTCTCTAAGGGAGTCGGAAATGTGCCTTTCATCCCTTTTCCCTAGATAAACAAAAAATGAAAGGCACTGCTTTATCGTAAAAAAGGCACCCGGAGGTGCTGGGACTCGTTTTCATGCCTTTTTGAAAGTTCTAATGCCTTTGATTGTATGCCCTTTCGGCTTGTGACTGTTGAAATACTACCAAAGGTACCTAAATTCTGTAACATTCTATCGCCGTGCTTTTGAAATGGTGCATTTTCAAGCAGTGTTCTCAACCGTCCCGTCCGTCCGAAATTCCTCGGGACGGGACGGGACGGCGAATCGCCGTCCGTCCGAGCGTAGGACGGAAACGGTGCCCTCTGTTTGAGGCAGGACGGTGACGGACGGAGAGGACGACCGGGGACGGAGCCTTGCCGTCCCCGGGCGTCATCTGTCGATATCCATGGATTTTTCTCAGCGTACATACAATTTATATAAACTAGCTACAATTATCCAGACTGTGAAGCAAGATCCTGTTCATCATTCTCCTCTCCTCGATCTTTAAAACTAAAGCATAATTGATATACAATAAATGTATGGATGGATCCATTTATATATCTCTTACCGCGCGCTCTCAGGATCGAATTGGGTTACATCTAAGAATTTACGGTAGCCGCCCGATGTCGGTCAGGGACGGGACGGTTGAGAACACTGTTTTCAAAACCCGGATCCCTACCAGAGGTGCCTTTATTTGTATCCTTGTGTGGATGTGCCATTCTTCAACTGAGAAGAGTGGCAAATATGAAACTTGATGGTTGTTGTTGTTGTTGTTGTTTATTCATACCGTATTTACTCTAGCTAGAGTATGACAGGCCCTTATTCCCCCCGGCTCCGGGCGAGCCGGTTAGATGGCGGAGCTCCCACCTACTACCCATCGTCCCCACTGACAAAAGAAAGAAAAAGAGAGAGAGAAGGAGAAGAGAAGAAAAATAGAAATAGAAAGAGAAAAGAGAGACTGGCCGCTCCGGCATCCGTGCCTCACCCCACCAGGAACTTCCCAACATCCGTGGCCACCAGGAAGTCCATCACCGCCTGATCACATGTCTCCATGGAAAACAGCTGCAATACTCGTGCCCGCCGGCACCGGCCCGCCTTCCAGCCCGTTGCCTTCCCCCCCTCCTTCCAGAGCTGCTGCTGTTGGTGCTTCCAGCTGCTACAGTGGTGGAGGAGATGCTCACGTGTTTGGGCCATTGTGCCCCTGGACCACCAGCAATTGTCGTAATCTCCGTGTCCGAACTGTTTTAGATGACCTCCACTGGGCACATGCCCACACTTTAGTTGGTAGAATCTTGTTGCCAAGGACTTTGCGCTTGCCATTGGGATAGGTCTGTTACTGTCCGCTTTGCCCTTAAGTCTGGAGCCGAAGTGTTTGCTGCATTTGTCGACCTCCCACTTGGTCTTGGCTGCTGATCATGCTTCAGAGATCGATCAGGCTCCATTCGAAGCCGACGTATATGGTCGCTATATTGTGGTGCTTCTGTTGGCATGATGGGCTGTGTTCCCCTCACCATCTGCTTCTGTGTTACTGGGGATGCCGGAGTGCCCAGGGACCCAATGGATGTGCGTTGCGATGCCTTTTGCAAGGAGGGCCCATGCCCTTCGATTGTTCCATCGTCCTACTCGCTGTCAAGGGCCAGGTTACGGATGAGCTATCCATCGGATGGCGGCTTGTAAATCGCTGAAACCGCAACCGACTTCACTCCAACACATTGCAGTGCATTTCAGTCGTCAATTGTCGCGTCGAGCGCAAATCCGATCGCACACAGTTCGGCATCAACGACATTCATGTGTCCAGTTCGCACATAGGTGCAGTGGGACCTACATTGAGTGCCGCGTGTGCACACTGCAGCGGCTGCGACTCAGCCGTCATCCAAGCGCGATCCATCTGTTCATCACATCCAGACTCCCGCTCGGACAATGGCTTCTTTTTCCTTTGCCTAGCAGTGTACCCTTCTGATGGCTGGGGTCTTGTTGTTCTGTACGATGGTCCTGACAACTGATGCTTCGCCCAGGGCCAGCCAATTCTTGTCTTCGGTTGTCCGGCCATGCTTATGCTCTGATTTCACTACTCAGCATATTGGTGCACCAGAAGTGGGGTTTAAGCATAGCTCCTTGAACTTGTTACTGCATGCATTTGCTAGTCTAGCAGTGAATCTGCGTTGTCTGGAGTCTAGCATCGGCAAAAGTGCAAATCGACTATAGGCTCCGCTACGCGCACACGCGCACACGCGCAGCTCATAGCAAGCTTCCCGCGGACCCCTGCGCGACGCGCAGCCTATAGGCATCTATAGTCGATTCAGAGAGATGTGCGCGTGGGCCTATGGAACTATATACGGCTGCTGGCCAGAGATGGACCTATACTTGTCTTCACTGGCAGCTGTTGTACTGGTACTATACACACTATCGCTGCGAGTCTGCATGAGAGCCCGCTGGCAATTGAAAGCCTGCTCTAGAGCCTGCTTGAGAGCCTGCTTGAGAGTGCTGCGCTTCGGGAGGAGTAGAGTTTTCCTCCACTGGAAGCCTTTGGCCGATGGCAAACTCTGAGTTTGTGGAAGCTTTGGCTAATAGAAGTCTCTAAGTCCATGGAAGCTTTGGCTAATGGAAGGCTCTAAGTCTGTAGAAGCTTTGATGCTAACGTTGACGTAGCCAACCTACTTGTCTAAGTGCTTCTGGTACTATGATCACCATCACCGACACCATCACCATCGCCGTCATCACCATCGCCATCATCACCATCGCCGTCATCACCATCGCCATCATTACCATCGCCATCATCACCATCAGCCCCAGCCCAAATGCGCGCACATACGCCCACAATCCGTGGGAAGCAAGCAGCAGATTCCGCTGGACAATCTGAGTCCGAGATCTGCTATCCCCAAGATCCAATTGTCTACCATTCCTACAAAATCTAAGGCTGCAATTGTCAACACCATGGTCGTGGGGCATCGTGAGATTTCGTCTTGGTGGGCGCCCTAAAGATAACATTCAGACTATGATATAGACCGACGTCATGATTTCGGCCGCCCGCCACCCGCTACCCGCCACCTGCCACATGCCGCACGCCACCCACCAAACACTGCTCGCCACCCACCAAACAATGCTCGCCACACACAACCTGCCTCACGCTACCCTGTGCTTGGCATCTGCAACTCAACAAGTCTCAGGATCGAGCATGTAGGAGCATATTCGGGAGGAGTAGAGTTTTCCGCGGGAAGCTTTTGGCCGATGGAAAACTCTGAGTTTGTGGAAGCTTTGGCTAATAGAAGGCTTTAGGTCTGTGGAAGCTTTGGCTAGTAGACGGCTCTAGGTCTGTGGAAGCTTTGGCTAGTAGAAGGTTCTAAGTCTGTGAAAGCGGGCAGCAGATTCCGCTGGAAAATCTGAGTCAGAGATCTGCTCTCCCCAAGTTCAAATTGTCTACTGTTCCTGCGGAATCTAAGGCTGCAATTGTCAACACCATGACCATGAGGAATCGTGAGATCTTGTCACGGTGGGCGCGCTAAAGATAAGGTTCAGACTATGATAGTGACTGACGTCATGATTTCGGCCACCATACGCCGCCCGCTAGTGTTAGCAACGGTTCCGGACTGTCACTTCGGGTCCGGGTCCGGGTCCAAACCGAACCGTTGCCAAATCGGCGGTCCGGGTTGTCAATAAACGCCGAACTGTGAATTAGGGTACGGTTTGATGGTAAACTCCCAACCCGTCTAAACTGGGCAGGTTGTCAGTGGGTCGCCCAGTGGGTCGATTCATAGATTCATATAAAGTTCTTGTATTTTGAGTTTTTCAATAATATCTTATCAAAATCACATTTTCAACAACCAATAATGTGTTTTTGCATGCTTTCCAGCTTGCAATATCGATTAATTTGGAATCGGTGTTGTACCTTTGATATATTGTTTCTTTGCCTATCAGGGCTGTCAATGAGTCCGTTATGAACGCGAAGATCCGCGTGATGCCTTGATTACCAAATACGCAACAACTAGAATTTTTGACGCTCCGTTGAAGCTCATTTTCAGGATGAGGCAGGGACCATGTCGCTGTTGTTTTTCCAGTATAGGCTGCTGATCTTTCATCAATGGATGTCTGCAACCAATCGGAACATAAATTTCCCAAGATGCGAAGATGAAAATAGTTGACTCTCCGTTGACGCTCATTTTCAGGATTCGGCAGGGAGCATGTCGCTGTACTTTTTCCCACTAAAGGCTGCCAATATCTGGTGAATGGGTGTCTCTAACAAATCGGAACATGAATTACCGAAGATATGAAGCTGAAAATCATTGATGCTCTGTTGACGCTCATATTCAGGATGAGGCAGAGAGCGTGTCGCTGTAGTTTTTCCCAGTAAAGGCTGCTAATATCTGGTAAATTGGTGTCTCTAACTAATCGGAACATAAATTACCCAAAATACGAAGCTGAAAATCATTGACGCTCCTTTGACGCATATTTTCAGGATGAGGCAGGGAGCATGTCGGTGTAGTTTTTCCCAGTAAAGGCTGCCAATATCTCGTAAACAGATGTCTCTGACCAATCGGAACATAAATTACCCAAGATGTGAAGCTAACAATCGTTGACACTCCGTTGACGCTCATTCTCACGATGCGGCAAGGAGCATGTCACTGTAGTTTTTCCCAGTAAAGGCTGCCAATATCTGCTAAATGGATGTCTGCAACCAATTGGAACCTAAATTACCCAAGATGCAAAGCTAACAATCGTTGACCATCTGTTGGCACTTATTCTCAGGATGCGGCAGGGAACATGTCGCTGTAGTTTTACCCAGTATAGGGTGCCAATATCTGATACATGGGTGTCTGCTACCAGTCGGAACTTAAAATACCCAAGATGCGAAGCAAAGAAATGTTGACGCTCCGTTGACGCTCATATGTTCTCTGAATGGGGCGGTGACTGTGTTGCTGTGTCTTTTCCCTAGAAAAGCTGCCAATACATCGGGTATGCATAACAGCAACCCAATCGCAGTTTGATCACCGTACTTACAAAACTCCATATCGTTGACGATCCGTTGACACTCATTTTAATGTATTGTCCATTCAATATCTGCTGCCATTGATAATAGTTTTCATCATGATTTGAACATATTGGTAGTCTTTCTGACAGATCAAGACTTGGGCCTGTGGCAAAGCCAAGCGCAGGAACATTCTTGCACTGTTCGCTCTGACATGACTAATCTTTAAGTATCTTGCCAAATGTTTCATTGCGCCTGCGATACATCTGTTTATCAACCGATATTTACATGCTTCTGCTCACCATTCCCCCATAATATATCTCTAATTGAAACTCTTGGTCAAGATACACAAAGAAGCTGGTGAAATATTGACGCATTCTGTCCATCGTTTTCTTCACTCCCCTATTCCTCGTCGGTTCGATTGCACTGACCGTCATCAACACCTCTTCAGCCTGTCTCTTCGACTTCAGTGTAGGCAGAATCGATCCGGGAACATTTGGCACGGCACTCACATCCCACTGCTCTGGGCATTCCGAATCACCGATGATACTGTCTTTCTCCATATCAGATTCAACGTCCGCTGCGAAATTGTCTTCACTGTCATTTGGATTATGTAAGTCCCCATCCCAGTTGAGCCAATCTTCAGTGTCAGAAATGCTTTCCAGTGTGCTATCCTCATCACTTTCGACTGAATGACGGTTGATTCTTCGGATCTGGCGAACATTCAATAATTGAGTCCGTCCTCCATCAGCAACAACCCTAGTTTCCGTCTGAAACACCAGGGGGTTCCGGACGGCCCTGACGGCTCTGGCAGAACCTCGTACCATCTGACGGAGAATCAGACACGACCCGTCGCCCAAGCGACAGGTCGTGTTGCATGCCTCCCTTGCGGTGGCTATGATACCATGCCTCCTATTCTTGCAACGCGTGGCGTTGTATATTACACTCGCCGCTCCGGCATCAGGCTTCCTTTACTTTGCGTCCGGAATCTGGTGACGTATACGCACCATCAGAACGGCACGTATGTTAGACTCTTCGCAGGGGTTGCAGTTATGCCGTAGCCATTTACACACTGCCTGGCGATGTTTATGCCTTTCTTCGGCTGATAGCCACATGCCGCACTGTCATCTATGTTAGCTTTGAGATTTTGTCACTCATTGCAATACAGTCTTCGCTTCGGATAGATCGCTTGCTGTTGCATTTGCTTCGCCATTATCGCATTTTACACGTCTGAAATATACTGTCCAATCTTCACACCCTCTAGCACTATGGCCTCAGTCCTCCACATTCTGCGTTGATCCATCATCGGCTTGCGATGCTTCTTCCTCCTCATCTGCATCCGCATCATCGCCATCCTCGCCCTCATACCCGTCGACATCACTGGTTTCCAGGTCCAACCTCTCCAGTTCAGTCGCGGCCTGTCGTCGCCGGCTGGCAGTGGGAATGGCATCGCTTTCGTCAGCCTCATCCTCGAAATCGCCGCTGACACCTGGCATCCCGAAATGCAGTTCGTCATTTGTGCGATTGTTGTGCATCGGAATGGTTGGGTCGGTGCTTCTGATCTCAGGGTCCTCAAGCGCCACTTCGGAGGTCAAATAGTCAAGATGAATAGCATTGTCAAAACGCGCTGCTTCCATGGTGATCACCACCGCAGGCGTTGTGTTCTCCGCCTGTTGGATCTGACCCTTGACTGTGGCAAGACGGTTGGTATACACCCTCTGCTGGTAGCTCTCCGGTAGTGTGTTCCAGGTATTCATCAAGAATGTATACGTGTCTGCGACGCCAGCCGAGGTTAACAACTTGCGACCCGTTACAGCGCAGCTTGATGTGGACTTACCCCCGACATTCTTGCAGTTGAAGTAGTTCGAGCGATCAGGACTGTCCGCTTTCATCATTGACTTGGAAGCTTTCGGATGAACACGTTTGTTCTTTTGCCACTCCAGGAGAGTATGGCGCAATGCGGTGCAGCCAAACATGATCAGCGGCGAGGGTATATGACCGTCCTTGTCGTCAATCATGGCATTAGAAAATCCATCAGCATACTTACCGTGGTTATTCACCCGATGATAAAATTTGATGTAGATAAACCGCGGGATTGCTTCCGCCAGGAAGTAAAGTGGACGCGGGCCATTCCTTAGCAGCTTTCGACTCTCTCTGCGTTGGATTTGGACCGCGTACACCACCTTCCACACGCTCAGCGATAGGAGAACGATACTTATTGTCTTCCAGAAGGGAATCAATGAATTCGAAACGCTCTGCTGCGGATTCAAACCGGTGGAGATCATAAAGCGCTGCTACGTTGTCTCTTGCTGATTGAATAAAATGGGATTTAACCTTATCAACTTGTGCTCGAACCTGGTAGTGGTTTGAGCGTGTAATATCCCACGTGGGCCGTTGATTCAGCATACCTTTTTCAAGATCTCCTTTGTGCGTGCCTCAAATGCTATGGACCAAATGTTGTTTTGCTGCATAGCGGTGTTCCAGTATGTCTCTATTATCTGCCAGTGTGGGCCTTCAGCGAATGCTGTCGAACCGCGTCGCGTTGCATAACTTACTCTCTCCAAGTCGGTTGCACTCATAAATGGTCGTCTGTTCCACATGTAGAGCTCCACATGTCTGGCCGTTGCAAACACAACACGGGTTATGTCTGAGTGACCAAATGGATGGATGACGCGCCGGCCGGAGACCATTGATTGAGGTGTAGACACCGCCTGCAGCTGCAATTGCCACTGCCTCGGACTCTGATTCTTTTCAGCACATCGCGTTCGGAGTGGATTTGTAATGGTCGCACGGGCTTCTGCATCAGTGATGGGTGTAGGCAGGTTTTCATGACCTTGGAGAGGAGTGGGTGTGATAACAATCCCGGATACGGGTGCGGGATACAACGCAACGAGTTGAGGTTCCTCCGGGTGCTGGTGTGCTACGACCGCTTGTGTCTGGCAGGTCGGTTGTAGTATTTATCGACCCTTGCTGTGTAGCGCACGGGGTAGGAGTCACGCGCTGATTGATTTCTGCAACCCCAGAATTGTTCAGCGAAGATGAGAGGGTGGAGTTCTGACCTTGCATTGAAGAGGGTACGGAACTCCCGCCTTGAGAGGAATCCCTCTCGCCGACCGGTACGGAAAGGTGTCTCTTAGCAGGCGGAAGTAGAGTAATCCCCCAACGCCAACGCTTTTGTTGATTCCGACGATTATCAGGACTTTGAACATTTCGTACGACTGGAGTCGTGTCAGGGTGAGGGCTTGTGGAACGCATAGTCCAATATAGATGTTCGACGTTAAGAAAGTAGGAACAAGTGCTTGTGCATGCATATGCAACTGCAGGCGAGGTAGACTCCTATTTGACCGACAATGGATAGTTTCGACAAAACAGGGAGTCGCAGTGTGGACCGTGCTAGACTCTAAACCCTGACAATACTCGATGACGAGATCCCTTGAGAAGCATTCATTTATGGGGTTAACTGCGGCGATCATATCAAACTCAGATTAAACTCAGATTACACTGAGCATTGATATTCACTGTTACTGCAACGTCTGAAGGTCTATTTGCATCGCTTGAATGGTGTTTATGCCATCTTGGCGCGGTTATCATCGTATTGCACTCGTTCTTGGCAGCAAACTTAGAACCCTCGATTGTGTATCTCTTCAGCTTCCAGGTGGATATCCCCTGTCAGCAGAGCTAGAAGCATCGGAAAGCGAATACTGACGTATTCTCTATTCTATGACATCAGTTGCGTGTGCTTTTTCCACTGGTCGGCGTTGGTAGCCATGTTTGATGGTTGCACAGTTGGGACCACTTGAGAACTACTCCGTTTGCTCCGAGATGCACGAGGTCTGAGCGGTAAATATGATGCATCATGCAAAAGCAACACCCAGTGGGGTAAACTGTCCTCTACGCAAGTACTAAATCTTGTCTCGAGACTTGTCGTTCATGAGGTCCCTGGTAGATTTCCAAGATGACGGCTGGGCAGTTTTGTGTTCGTTAACCAACAAAACTCACAAGTTGAACCTTGAACCAAGAAATCGCCGGAACTCGAGTATATATATCCTTTCTTGCCGCCTACACCTCCTTTCTCTTTTCCTCCTGTGTTATACACACTGACAGCATCCTGATCTCGACATCACGTGACCTGCACAAAACACCGCCTCTCGTTCCAACACACACCCGATAACCTACACAACTTTGTACTTTCCCTCTTGGCTTCCTTCCGTTACAACTGTATCATAATGCTAACATTTCGGATGTAGATTCATTTTCAACTCACTGCGATGGCACCAAAGGGCAGCAGCAAAGGAAAGGGGAAGGTTAGGGCAAAGATGCCGAGATCGGTTATAAATGGACGCCTGATGTTCGATCGGGACTGTATAAAGGGAATCATCTCGGGACACATCCGTTGACTCATACGGATATACAATATTTGCGGCGTGAAGGATGAGTGGGTATGGGATATCTTTTATGATATAATCTTTCTTGATCCAGTCACAACTCACCACTTTTCACAATTCCAGCTGATGTGGCCGCACAGCAGGAGCAGGAGTTCGCCTTTTTGCGAGTGGTAGGTTGCCTTCTACTTAAATTTGGGGCAAATGTCTGACAAAACCCGCGACCAAATGAACAATTGGAGGTCAGACAACCCCCATGCCTTCGGGGATCAAGTCGATTGCTCCAATCCGCAGACATCCAGCTCGGGGAAGGTAAAACGCACCAGTGAGCATTTCTGTTGGTACGATAGCAACGATCCCAGGGCAAAGTTCCAGCCGCCAAGCTGTCGGCAGTACAAACCAGGCGACTTCCTGGCCGTTGGACCACTGAATTGGGATGAGATAATGAAGGATTATGATGATGATGACAACTGGACACATGCCGGTCCGCCGAGCGGCGAAAGGAGCCGTCCTGGTGATGGCAATGACAATGACAATGGCTAGAGTGAGGAGGACACGCAGGGCAGTGAGAAAGGGACCTGGAAAGGGAAGGAAACAAAGGATGGGAAGGGGAAAGGGAAGGTGACTGAGGACTGGAAGGGGAAAGGGAAGTGGAAGGGGAAGGGAAACAGTAAAGGGAAAGGTATTGTTATACACACCCCAGGAGGAGATGATATCTCTCGTGCTGTTGCTTTGCAGTTGCAGAAGGATATGTCAGAGGCAGACTTGGACACTGAAGGCTAACTAGAGCGGGTATATTTAGAGCCGGAAGCATCGCCCGCTGTGTCAATTTCCTCAGATGATGATAGCGACTCTACCGAGTCGGATGGTGAATATGACTCAGAACTCGAGGTGGATATATGCATGTAGGATGATGTGGACGCAGCGGATGGCGTTGACATCGACGGCGATGTGGATATGGAAAGGGACGGTGAAGATGAGGAAGATGAAGAGGAGGAAGATGAGAAAAAGGAGGAGGTGGTGGATGGGGATGAGGAGGAGGATGAGGATAATGGCAAACAACATTGGACGATTGGCCAGGGAGAGATGGTAAATACATCGGCAGACGATACTGATACCATGGTAGACGATGAGCCAACCGTGCTACCTGAGGATGGCCACAAGATGCACGAGCATACCCCACGGCCACAACCTCTGGCGCGTGCCCCACGGCCACAAACCCTGGAGCCTCGCACACGACCATGAACTCTGGAGACTCATACCCTCAGTGGGCTGGAGGTTTTGGGGCTTGTGACGCCGCAAAAACCTCGCCCAGCGGCGCCAACTCTGCGAGAAGCTGAGGCAGCCGGAAACACCTCGGATGTCGATGTGGAGCAGCAGCTACTCGGGGACTGGGGAGGTGGCGACGGTCTCCCCGATGGCCCTCTCCGGGATGTCCCTGTCCCAGTTGTCCCTCTCCCCGATGTGCCTCTCCCCGATGTCCATCTCCCTGATGTCCCTCGACCTGAGGCACGCCCGGATGGCTTGGGAGGTGAGGAGTGAACCAGACATCGCGTTGCAGAAGAGGGGTGCGTTGGGGTTAGAGTCGGGTTCTTGTCTTGTGAGTTTCCTTCGCTGTAATCGATTCAACTTAGGCACTGATTACGGCACGTGTGGAGGTGTTTTGTTCGTTTGGGTTAGGGTTGCACGCTTGTTTGTTTCTTTTGTTCTAATCTATTAATCTCAGGCATTGATTATTGCACACGTCGCGAGGTTTTTGGATTGCTCAGGGTGTATTTTTTATTTATTCATAGTATTGTGGGACATCGTGCATGCAGTGTTTGAGCAACTCCTGGAGTGATGGTGTTGAGGCTCAATAAATCTCTCAAGTATCGTGAGCTTATACCCACACCAGACTGCTCAGGCCCAGTACCAACTTTGGTCCCTGTCTACAGTGAATACTCCACTCCTCCCATGTCATCGACAATGCCAGAGAAGACCTCATTCCGTTGACCTAAATTTTCATTCCGAAAGAAATTCATCTCAGACAGCTGGCAACTTAAACATATCATATTACACCATCCTGAACACCTTGAAGTTGAACAGAATCTGACTGTTTGCAGCGTGCCCCGACGTGATGAACCCGCTCAGCGTCGTGAATTCAACACTAACAAAGATTCAGTCCAAGACTTGGACGTGTTTCCCTACCTCGAAAACGTTGAAAACATCGCAGACTCAGAGTCTCAACCACCGCCACATCTTTCTGCTGCGGACGCAAACATACCCCAGTGCCGGTGCTCCGCTGAGCCATTACATTGCTGAGTCATGGGAACCCGACGCTCAGGGTTTCCTTGAGACGAACCTACAGAACAATGGTTACTACCCGTTCGCGACGCGTGAAGAGTACAAATTTATCCACTGTGGGATCAAGAAGAAGGGCATGAAGACGTACTATGACAACGTGCTGAAGAAAGAAAACACCACTCTGCGTTTCCCAAGCTTCATATACGGGGATGGTTTCCAGAAGCTCGTGGCTAGCATGCGAGATAATCTGGCTCTCACAGAGTGGGAACTACACACTCTGGAGGATATGAGATGGAATGACAATCACCAACGCCCTATCAAATAGTTGAGTCGAGACATCATCAAGAGCATGAGATGGTTGATGTGGCAGCCAGCGTACGCCAAGGATCTCATTTGGCCCCTCAGCGTTGCGTTACCAGCGATACCCCACCGAAACGCCTCCATACCGAAATGCACACTGCGGACTGGTGGTGGGAGACACAGGTAAGGAGCGATACTCCAGGATACTAACGTGCTGATCGACATGTAGGCAACGATCAGAGTGGGGGATACACTGGTTCCCTCGATCTTCATGTCTGAATGAACACATCTGTCGAATTTTGCTGGCCACAAGAAAGAGTGTCCTGTATGTATGACAAGTGGCAATCTATCTTCGAAGATCCGCCAGATGCCCTCAACGCACAGTGTCGTGATGGTCGCTCTCCTGCCGATTGCAATCAAGAACCGCAATATTCCTCAGAAGCGGCTGGATAAGCAGTGTCAAACAAACCAAGAGGTGCTGAACGAAGTACTCCGGCGGTTACTCCAGCATCTCACCTGAAAGCACAATCCCAGCGCCGAGAGTGGGTATTACAATGGTCTCTGTGCAGATGGCAACTTCAGGCGTTGCAAACCAGTTTAAGCAGCATGGCTTGCAGATTGCCCTGAGTATAGCGACCTACATCATCTCGAGAGGCATGTCGGTTTTCGGTGCGAGTGTCCAAAGAACGTACTTGGAGATTATGTCCCTCCTGACAAGCAACAGCCCCGGCGGGATCACAACCAATATCGAACGCTCACCGATGCCAACACCAAGGCAGCCAATGCTGAACTCTCATTGCACCATGTTCACCGAGGATTCAACGTGTTTCGACATATTCCCTGTATTGTGAGCGACCTCCCTAAGCCCGACCTCCTACATACGATGCAGATCGGCATGCTTGGCCGCCTCCAGAACTGGATTTTCCACCTCATGAAGATGCACGAACGGCTCGACAAGCACAATCCAATCTGGTTATCCGAGCCTGCTTTCCACGACCTCACACCAACAAATAAGTCATATGAAGAAGTTTCTCAATGGAATGGGAAGGATATGAAGGAAATGAGCCGGTACCTGCTTGGAGTTGTGACCCAGTCTCTACGAGGTTGAAGTCCCACTCAGCATCCCATATTAACTCACGCAATTGAGTGCACATGGGCATTGTTGGAATTCTATATGTTTGCTCGATAGAAATCTCACAATGATGCAACATTAAGCTACATGGAGGACGCCTTGCGTCGCGTTCACACCTCTAAAGAAGGTTTCCTACCCGGGCGAGCCGGCAAAAATGCAAAGGCCAATGCGAATGCCCTGAGAACGGAACTCGTGAAGAAGCGAATGGTGGATGAGGAATCAAATGCTGAAACTTGGACGCCGTCGAGGAAGCGGCTTGAAATGAACGCCCGACGGGATTATATCAGCCACCAAATAGATGTTTCCAAGGAGTTAGATGCCGACTTCGACTTTCCGAAGATCCACTTGATGTCTCATTGGGTCGAACAGATTCGTCGATACGGAGCCTTGCAACAGTATTCTGCCAAGAGACCTGAACAAGCACATGAAACGAACCTCAAGGACAGTTGGAACCCCTCCGATCACAATCTCAACTGCCTGCCACAAGTAATCCCATTTCACAGTGGCGTCCTCTGCCTCGATGTCAGAGAGTTCAATCTCCAAGCCCTCGCTCAGCGTCGGGATAACAGCGCTACCGCATGCAAAGTTCTCCCTGCCGCTGGTGATCTGGCTGCCCCCCTGAGCCCCCAGTCATCTGCGAAGCCTGAATTCATGGGACCCCAAAACTGCCGTGATGGAAAGCATCCTGACCCTATGATCAAAGACTTCAGAGCATTACTCGACACTACGCAAGACGCAACGCACCGTGTGGCAATATACAGCGGCACACGGGAGTATATCAAGCATAAGAGTAATAACAAGACGTATATATCGGATGAACAACTGCACGCAATGGAGCTCTGTATTTACCTCAGTATTAAGGTTCAATTTCAGAGTGCTGATGGTGAACGCATATCTCAGATGTGTCGATGAACAGGAATTCAGAGCTTGCGTGGAGTGGTTCGACAGAACGACTGGGTCTGGGTAGAGCAACGCCCGGGGAGGTGTTATGCCGCGCTGAATGGGCCTCTCCCGTGGCAACTGCAACAACTATACAAAATCAAACTCCACAATGAGGATGGAGCTTTCATTGAGTCCTGGTTAGCCCTGGCGCTCACCACAATACCTGAAAACTTAGGTAACTTGGATCTGGTCTCGAAATTTGTACAAGTGGGAAAAGCACCGGCAGCCGTTGCTTGGCAAGTTCTCAGCGTGGGACATATTGTCGGCTGCGCGCACATATTTCTAGATATAGCTAGTAGTAGTAAGACAGGAGACGGACGGAACGAGCGATGGATTGTCAATAGCCACATAGATCTGGAGACATGGAATGATGTGTAAAATTAGTAAAGAGAGAATTGCATTTTCCGCGCAGGTAGAAGGAACGTGACGAAAGATATTCGCAGCGTCACCCATCGCATTGCAATCACGATGCAAGCAGGTACCCAATGAACCGATTCCGACGTATTGTCATAGTTGGCCACAACGCCAGAGTAATTATTTAAAATAGGAGACCGACAGAACGCGAAGAGACAGTGAAAGAGCAATCGGAGGGAGATATACAATGCCACTCGTTGTATTGACACCGGGTGCGGAGTAATCTGCCAACTGGGTGTCTGTGATGGTTCTGATGGAGTGCATCCACTCTGACGGAGAGATCCCGCCCGAAAGGAATATTTTTTTGTTGATGTCCCAGCAGGTCCTTTGCAGTCAATGGTGGTGGCAAAGGAGATATTTCTGACGATTTGAATGCAGCCGCTCCATCACGTTGGAAGAGTGACCAGGGTGCTTTGAGGATCTCTTCCGTGTCCGAAATGTATCCCACAGCGGTTATCTGCTTGTTTTGAGCGCGAGATTCGTTCTCAGTAGCACGTAAGTTTGGCTGCCCTGCCACATCTCCAAACAGTCGTGAACCTTGGCCATTCTGTGCAATTTCCTTTCCTCCGCCTCGTTCTTCATTTCCGAGTCATTTTCTGTGTTTCTGGTATCCAATAATGGGTTATCGCCCACCGAAATCCTGTTATTGGCTTGAGCAAACTTCCTCACAACGACTTCTCTGCGATGGGTCTTGCCTGTGGTTTGTAAATGCCTCCAGCCTATAACATCTCGGCCAAGGGCAAAACTGGCCTCCACTCGGACACCATGTGGTATGGTAGAGTATATGATGGGTGCCACATTGGAGAGACCAGCGTACTTGGAGTGCGTTTGCTCCTGTTGGCGCCACCAGTCAGTTATGTCCGGTAACCTCAATGCACTGCTACTCTCCATAGGGTCCGAGTGGTAGTCATTGAGATTTGGATTAATTTGCCCATAGGTCATTGGAGCTCCAGACGGCGAATTCGAATCGAATCTGGTGGCGGTCAATTGATGTGCTGCGCAATCGCTCCATCCAGGTGTCGTTTCAGCCACATTGATAGGCGTCAAGTGTTCGGCATCATCGCTGGACAAACCATGTGGATCAAAGGATGTTTCACAGAATCTCGAAGCCGTTGCAGAGGGGATGAGATTGCTGCTCGGTATGATTTCGAGTTTATTGACCGGCAAACGTCGATATTTGGCACAGTATTCATTCTCGACATACTTCACAAAGGCGTCTTGGTATAGGGTTGTATAGGAAGTCTCGTCCTCTGGATCAATATCCATTCCTTTGTTCCACTTTCTAAATGTTCGAAGCTTCTGGAATGGATCGACGATATGCGCAGAAACTAGAAGCATGCCCGTCGATGGAGTTACTTCAGCGCAATATTTGGACAGCTTTTGTCGAGCTAACTCCACGGTGAAGATCAAATCTTCCTTCCATTGAGTCCACTTCTTGGCCAAAGCTCACATCATGCCATCCATGTGATCGAACATGTCATTGTTCACTGTCATGACGTGATGCCATGTGACTGTATGCCTCTTCGACATCCGCAGAGTCCCATATCGGAATGGCCTCAACACCTCCATGTCATACTCCACAATGGCCCATTCATCTTGAGCTGTGAAAAGGGGTCAGTAATCAGTGTATTTGGGATTTTGGAGCCACTGGGGTGTTAATTCCAATAATCGGAAGGCGTGCTCGAGCAACTCCAGTGTAGAGCTCCGACGGGTCTCCACATCCATAATACGAAGTACAGCAATGCGGACTTTGGCTTTTTGACACTCAATGAACTCGTTTCGATGACCAGGAGTCAACATTATCAATACCGCAAGCATTCTCTGCTATATGAAAGTAAGTTTCAGCAGTTTCACAATATCCTGAAATAGGGACCTTCTCAATTATCTTTGGTAAACCTGGTCTCATGGCCGACATCTTAATGATTCTAGCATCGCCCTCTTTTCGAAGTGTTTGACTCTTCACAATGCCTATGCTTTGATTCTCTCCATTCTCTCCAACTTGCTGATCGCGCTCATTGGCTTCCCAAGACTTGGTGCGGCCTTTTACACCGAGACTGCTCATGAATGCACCTAAAGCCAGCTGAATGACATGTGCCATGCACCGTATGTGGTTCCTCAATGCAGGCCACTCTATTCCACAGGCCTCAAATGTAGATAGCAGCTCGCGTGTCATCAAGTAATTTGAGGAGGCATTGTCAGTCGTAATCCCAAGCAAACGGCCGTCGGAAATCTCAAAATGCTCAAGCACATCCTTCAAATGTACGGCTATCCTCGCTCCAGTATGTTGGCCCTTGACCTATCATCCTTAATTAGCTTTTGAAACGGGAAAGGAACAGGCGATCAACCTGATCCAAAGCAAGTCTAACTTCACGCGATGCCCAATTGCAATCCATATAATAAGCGATGACCGACATTATCGCTAGTTTGTTTGTTGATGTCCATCCGTCCAAAGCTAAACTAACTTTATTTTGTGACGGCAATTACTTGTTAATTGCATGCATGGTTGGTTCATATGCCCTCCAGCAAATGTTGCTAAGGGTCGTAGTGGACAGCAGCACTAGTTCATCGCGTAATGCCTTATATGACCGTCGTAACTCTAGATTTGATATAACGTTCCATGCAATATGAGCCGAAACACATCCTGAGATGAGGTTGCAATTCCACGTGTCTTGGTGAAATTCGGAAGTTTCAAAGTCCTTATATGCCAGTTTGGAACATTTTGTCTGTCATTTCGGTCAATATGGATCAACCTGGAAGTCAAATGTGATTTTCCTGTGCGAACTTACTATTGTGATTCCTCGACTTCCTTGCCTCTTCAGGATGGCCAAAGCAGTTTCATTGACAGTCGAACTAGTCAATTCAGTAACCTCTGACTGTCAATTCGTTCAACTTTGTGATGTGAGCTTTAGCCAGCAAGTGTTTCCCCACTGAGCTGGTCCCATGTTCTGATGGATGGCGAAGAACTTGATGACAAATGATACATATGATGCCAAGGCTGCCGGTCTTCTCAATTCCGCAGTGTAAATACAATCGCCACGAAGGCCCAAGTCAAGAATCATTCCAAGCAACAGGCCGCTTCGACTCTACATTCATCGATGCCCACCACGCATCGAGGATGGTTTGTGAATCAAGGTCGCTCAAATCACGAATAAAGACATGTTCATCCTTGGAAGAGATCTTAACCTTAAGTAATGAGGTATTTAAAGATTTCGAATCCAACATCGCAGTAGGAATTTGATTGCTGCTTGATCTGACTTGAGAGGCTGACAAAAGTTACGTTATAGTACAGAGGAATGCGGATTCTTATATATTGACTAGAGCTACAAGCAAAAATAGGCAGATCTGTGAGACATTGCATGCATATTTGTGAAGTTGTATACAACAACATATTGCAAAGACTGACCGCGTAAGACTCGATTCAGGAACATCACAATCCAGTTCATCACTGGGTAGCTTGTTGAGCCCCCCCACAAATCATTGACGTACTGTGGGCGCTGAATTGTAGGAGGCGGACGCGATATCGTCACTAGCATTTTTCCCCGTAACGGCAGCCCATAAGTTCAATATGGGATGATGACGTTCCATAGTCCCTAGAGTGCGCAAGATACAAGACAAAAATCATTGACGCTCCGTTGAGGCTCATTTCGAGGAGGTGGTAGCGATGTCGTCACTAGTATTTTTCCCGATAAAGTCAGACGATATGTTGAATATCTGATAACGATGTTCAATAGCTCTTAGATTGTGTAAGATGCAAGACCAAAAACCGTTGACACTCCGTTGACGCTGATTTTTAAGAGGTGGTAGCTGTTTCGTCATTAGCATTGCTGCCCATGAAGGCAGCCGATGAGCTGATGATGGGATAACGTCGTTCTATACCCCTTAGGGTGTGCACGATGCAACACAAAAATTCGATGATGCTCCGGTGACACTCATTTTTCGGAGGTGGTAGTTATCTCGTCACTAGCATTTTTACCCATAAAGGTGGCCGATACATTGATCAGGGGTTACTGTCGACGCCCAGCGCATTGAGTGTCCATCATACAATACCAGAAATTGTTGACGCTCCATTGACCCTCATTTTCAGGAGGTTGTTGCGATATCGTCTGTTGCATCTTTGCACATAGAGGCGGCCGATACAACTATTATGGGTTGAAGGGGTTACTTCACTCTTTAATTATCCAAGATACAAGACCAGAAATTGTTGACGCATCGTTACCGCTGATTTCCCGGATTGGTCAATGAGAGTGTCACTACCGACTTTGCCTATAAAAACCACCAATACAATCACTTTGGCAGGATGTGACTATGCAGCAGTTTGTTTACTGAAAATGTGAGACTAAAAATTGTTGACGCTCTGTTGATGCTCAACTTCATGACATACCGACAGTCAGTTGATGCTCAACAATTGTCTGCATAAATGCATACAGTGGTTATTGGCAGCCAATAAATCATTTCTATATATAAACATTTGAATCCAAAAGCTTCCAAGCCTCTCAATTTCTGATCCACAACTTGACACGTTATCTGTGTGATAGATGACGTTAGCCTATCACGTTCCAGCGCTTTCGCCTGCCAATTAACCGCATATATATCCATACACTGGTTTTTGATATATTTACCCCGACTTCCTGACCTTTCCTCATCCTGCTCATTCTGTGTGATTTCCAGGACCAACCATACGCAATTTTCAAAATCTCGACCATGTGCACTGGATCTGTGCAGAGAGTGATGCAGTTGGATACATAATCGTATGCAGCATGACAGTCGCAATTCATCCGGGTTCGTGTTGCGCATCGACCTCCCCACCTATGACTCGTATGACCTCACTGACTCAAATTCAGTTAGTGAGTGTCGTCTCTGATTTGGTTTAAATTGTCTGACTTAACAGTAACCAGCAGGAGGATATCACGTTCATTGGTTGTCAGTCGATGCGATTTGAATTCTAGAACATTGGCATTGACTATCCGACCCTTGCACATCCACTGACGAATTATCATGTGTCACAATTTGGTCACTGAAATCAAGTGAAAGCTGACACGTAGCAAAATGGGTTCATCGATTGCTTTTCAAAGTGACACATCATCACGCATCCCAATTTGGGTATTCAGTGCTCCGGCGACGCAGGAGCCGTCACCATGTCTTCGTCGGAATCTGATTTCTATATTTTGAGTAGTTTTGGACGCTGAGGGCAGGGGCTATAGCTTACTGGTTCAACATTCTTTGATACCTGAATCATGGACGAATATGGCGCTGGGGCGGCCGGGAGGGACGGAATGCCTTCATATGTCTGGAGTTACCGCAATCCAATCCCCATTTGACTACTGCCCAGGACGGGAAGTCACTCGGGGCATTTGCGATTTTCCGGGGACGCTATCAAGTGTCTCCATTTGCTCACCAAATGTCGTCGGCGCAGAACAGGTTGCATCGTCTTCCATTTGCAATGGAACGACCGCCGGAACGTTCAATTCCGTTGTCCCGTACTTCTTAATTCTCTCACCGAAGTAGTCGGCCGCGTCTCCCCAGCCTGGTTGCGTCAAGTCGTCACGCTTCATCTTCTTCTGCCAAAAATGCTCCATGCGATGCTGCACTGTTTTAGAGATTGTGCCCATCACCAAGCTGGGTCGATAATCCTTGCAAAGCTTGCCCAGCGCGGGATTATCTCCATCGTCATCCTCGTCTTCCCCATCCTCCCCATCATCGGAAATTGCAAGATCACTCAGACTATCTCCGATCGCGTTCACCATCTCCTCAAATGTTGTTTCAGGCTTGGTGGTTGTCAATCCCGCGTTTTACGCATTGCTCATTTCTTCCTGCGCCTGCTTACTTGCTGTCTCTGCGTCTTCAACTTGCATTCTTGCCACAGCGGTCTCTCTTTCCACATAATCCTCGATCCATTTCTCCTTCTCTTCGTTGTGTAAAAAGTGTGTTTCCCATCGTCTCCCTGCCACAAGCGTCTTTTCTGATCGCAAGCTGTGCAACGCTCCACAAGCTCAGACCTTTTCTGCTTCCCAGCCGCTCTGGCCATCATTTGCTTGATGACCTCGTCGTGTGGAACGCAGTGTTGATTTGCTGAATTTTCCTGCCGGTAATCGCGAAATGTTGTTTTTCAGAGCATTGACCATTGTATCTTGTGTTGACGTTGTTGATGGACGAGATGTTGGATGTTACATGATATGGACCACATAGAGGCAAGCTGCATCTTTTATGTCGAGGTTGGTACGCTTCATCAACTTGAACAAAGCAAAATCTACGTTTTGACCGTCACTACCTTGGAAATAGCAGTGCTAACCGTACATCATTTAGCTTCTGTTTCATGTAAGATCCATGGGATTCCTTGAGACAAACATCAGCAGATGTCCTTTTGGTCGAAGAATGTACTGTTTATATCTCACAAACCTAACATTTCGGCAGTTGTTCACCGTGATTTATCCCTGTAATCAACGACACAACATCGCACCAACTTGGTGCAAATTGCAGGAAGGTTGTAAACCTGTGCAACCAGCAGCTATTCGCAGCAGCATTCAGCTTGGGTAGAACGTGCAAGTTGGCTGATAAGCATGCTATTTTGACTTGAACTAACTATAGATTCCTCAGGACTTCCCACTGCTTTTCGTAATCTTCTTGCTCAGGACTTCCCACATCTTTTTGTCATCATCATCTCTTCACGTCGACTGCAACGAATCATGGCTCCACAAACACCTCAGCAAGATGAGCATTGAACAGAATCGAGCAGAACGACGGGCGCTGGTTCCAATACACCACCCGTTGGGACCCAACTACAACGTAGACACCACTTAGCTCACCGCGACACTGCAAATACAGCCACCAAAAACATTACCCTGGACGCACAGTGAAAATTTGTCTGCAAAACCGGCAGCAGCAAGAACAGGAAGTGGCATGCAATTGGATGTGAGTATAGTCGAATCGAGGTAGACGACGGTCAACAAATGATATAATGTACACCTGGTGTCCGTAGAGAGCTGCCTGACCAAGTTCTAGCCGCCCATAATGGGAAACTTCCATGGTTGACCAAGGCATTTGTTCCCACAATCCAAGAAATCGAACATTATGATGTTGTCAGCTCTGGGATTTTCGCAGACTAATTTAGTGATAAGAATCCAGGAGAGTGGACCAATCAGGCTATAACCATGTGAGAGGTTGCTATGGAAGCGTATATGGTAGAGGTACTAGCCCAATCTGATTTGTAGATGGAGCAACTAATTTCTTGTAGGTTTTCAACATGTCTGCAACTATGGCAAGGCAAGGAGGTTGGGTCCAGCTAGAACAGTCTGACATGCGCCATGCATTGAATATCTCTAAAATGGCCAAAGGAGGGTTTTCGCACTCCGCTATAGAGGAAACGCAATTCCTAATTGAGAAACCTCATGCCGAAGTCCTAGAAGAGAAGAACTGGGGAGTTGAGCAGTGTTCCTAAGCGGCCAGGCCGGGCCGCCCTTAGCTGCGGCATTTCAATGAGGGCAAGGCCTGCAGGCTATTTGTTGTGGGCCGGGCGGCTGATCTGCAGGCTTTCTCTTGGCGCCCAGGCGGCCGATATGCAGGCTATCTCTTGGCGGCCAGGCCCCCGATGTGCAGGCCCAACCCGGGCAGTCGGCCTTCAGGCTGTTTCTCGGGGGCCAACCGGCCGAACTGTAGGCTTTAACTTCGCGGCTGGCCGGCCTGCAGGCGGTATTTTCCAAGGTATAAGTTCAATCGAACAAGCATAAACGTATTTTGTTCAAATGACACCCACTGCTGCTGCATAAAGTCTTGAACTCAGAAAGCCACCAAAGTAAACTCAGCCATCATCCATCATAAGTTCATAACCAGGCCGGGCGGCCGATCTGCAGGCATCGTCTTGGCGGCCGTGGGGCTTCTGACTCTGTCCGGGCCGGACCGCCCTTAGCGCCGGCTTTCAGAATAAAGGCCGGGCTGGGTCTCTTAGGAACACTGGAGTTGAGTTTCCTGGGCATTACAATGTGAAGGCTGCGATGGAGAGACACCCGGCGATGCTTCGAGAAAATCAAACTTACGGCTGCAGTCGTTGCCAAAATGGCGCAGCACAGGATCCCCAGACACGCTGGAGGCACAAAGGCACAGGTGCACATCCACCAGAGCGACTCAGATAGCCGACACCAGAACTGAGACCACATCCGCCCGAAACACCACCTGTGCCACCCAGTGATAATGAGGCAGCTCATAAATGCGAAATCGAAGGTGTGCCACTCGGATATGTGTATATCCATACTGATCTTCCCAGCGCTCAATTCTTCAATCATGATGCTAATGCGAAGGTTCGCAAGCGCAATAAAGATTTTAATCAAGATTTGCTGACCGATAAAGGAACATCCACTGGTTAGTACACTATCTGCCGCATGGTAATGCAGCTGACATCCATTTTGCAGATGACAGCAGCCTATTGAGCGAACCGGACAGTGAAGATTAGCATTTATAGAATGGAACAGGTCTTTGGAGTGTATTATTATCTACAATTAGTGGACACTTTAAAGGGTATTTTAAAGGATATATTTATATGCATTATTAAAGAACAATGTAGTGATAAAGGAGAAAGTACATGAAGATGTTACAAAGGCTGCCAAAACACCGTTAATGATATAGTAGGCCAAATTGAATAGTGCCATATTATGGATACGCCCATTGCGAAATGAGCATCAACTGAGCCTCGACAATTTTTGGTCTTGCATCATTGGTAATCTGCGTGCCGATCGATTGAGACCATTCATTAATGGGCTATTTGGTTGCTTTACTGGCAAAAGACCGAGCTACACGCTCCCTGCCCCATTCTGAAATTGAGCGTCAATGGAGCGTCAACGATTTTTGGTCCTGTCAATCAGGCAATTCAAAGGCGATATGGTTGTTCCTATATACCAGTTACGGTGGCCGCTTCGCCACTTTCTGGAGGTACCCAGCTAAATCATCTCCAGCTCAACTCCCAGGTATCCCTTACCCCTGGCTTTCAAGTGCTTGGAGGGTACCAAAAGTTGGGCACACTTCCAGATATGATATCAAGTCCTGGCAGCCATTTTGCTGTGCTAGAACATGTAAAGATAATCTAGTGAAATCTATGACTCCATTTGTGTGAAGGAAAAAAGTTGAATGCACCACCTGGTCTCTCTACCAAATACCGAGTATATTAGTGTCGAAGTATGGGTGTACAAACCCTTGAAGAAAACTAATAAGAAATGGCATTGCTCCGGCAATGAGAAGATCAAGCTCAAGCAGCAATCCACGGTCAACATTCAGAACACCGAAGACGATCCTAAAATATTATTAAGAATTCTATCTATTAAACTTTACCATTACTTCCCTCATATCCTTATGTGACTGGGCAACATATGCCTGGACATCAGTTGACACAATCAGAGTACGCACTGCGGAAGACAGTCAAGGCTTTCGGCAATCTTCTCTATCAATTGGAAGAGCTCCAATTAACCCACACTTACTGAGTGGTTTTTCATTTTTGCAAACTCGAGAATATCGAATGCCTGGTGCAGAGATATCTGAACAACAGCGCATTACGATTCAAGGAGTATTCTGAGGAGTGGTTGTTCGACAGGGAAGTCTGATCTTCATTTATATCGGAGACACACATCGGAGACGGTTTGAAACAGATGCTTTTGCGAGATGGGCCAGAGGTTGAGTCTTAGGATCAGACGAGGATAGACAGAGTTTCTTAGATAGGCGGCTGTACTTAAACCAATATCTATTGTATTGATTTCTGGGATTAAGCACCCCCGTAACACAGTCCACCTCTGTAGTCCCAGTCTTGCTGTGTACCACCATCACCCTGCTGGCTTCCCCTGACAATGTAAGCACTGGAGATAAGATACGGATTTTTCCACCACCCCATGTACACTCAACTTCAACTTCTACTGTATACCCACTGTACAGGTCCCAAGCCCACTAGTATATCTCTCCAAGTCTCTGTGAGGTTGTACTATTACTATGGCTGGGGCAATTATTATCAGCTGAAAAGAAGCTGCCTGCTAAGGTATTTGAATGATTTGAAATTCAATGATGTCACCAAATTTTGCTCTGATCACAACATGTTCTAGGGATGAAACATCCATAAATAGGTCTTATTTCACTTCCCAGTTGCCAATTTACTCCATTGCAAATTCTCCTCATACTACTGTAAAATAGCATTACAATAAAGGTATTAATCCACAACTGCTTACCCAATATTAAAAATATCATGAATCTCAACCTGGGATGTGAAAGCAGGTATAGTTAAACACATTTCATGTATATCACACTTTGTTGTCAGAGTGCAACTTGCTGACTTGAATTAGTGGGTTGTTTTTGATTTGAGTTCTTGTGGTTTATACTTGCCACTATCAGCAACTCAGCCACAGAATTTTGACTAATAAGAATCGAAAAAGACACATTCCGTGTGGTTAAATAATTAATAATCAAAGTATTGGTGGCCTTTATCGAGAAAAAAGATAGCTACATGCTCCGTGCCCCATTATGAACATGGGCGTCAACGCAGTGTCCATGATTTTTGGCCTTTCATCACAGGTAATCAAAGCGCAATGCGCCGGTCATTGTCTATATACGATGTTTTGACTGTTTCTCAGGGCTGAACCAGTCATTAACTCCTCGTTGCATCATCGTAAATGAAATAAGCTCTTACTATCCGGGAGGCTGTCGCGGGAACATTGCTGTCTTATCTGCCTAGAGAGGCTGCCAATTCTTCCATAATAGAGAACTACAATCATGCGCCACTTAGATTACCCAAGATGCGAGACCTTACATGGTTGACGCTCAGTTGACACTCATTTTCAAGATGGGGCTGGGAGCGTGTCGCTTCATGTTTTGCCTATAAAGCATGCCAATACCTCTGTTATCACTATCTGCTACCGATGGCCCCTCAAATTAAGCAAGATGCAAGACCAGAAATGGTTGACGCTCCGTTGACGCTCATTTCCAGGTTGGTGCAGGGAGCGTCTATCACCATTTTTTGATTACAAAGGCGGTCACTACATCCAAAAAGAACTCCGAGGTTCCTTTGTTAATATTTTACAATTCATAGTGGGATATCTGAATGCGACCATACATAGCACAACCCGAAATGCAGAACCAGAGATTGGACCCGACGGGTCTAGCCAAACCCGGCCAAACCCGCGGGTTAACCGGTTCAGTGCCGGGTTGGGACCGCGAAGAAGCTGCGGGTCGGGTTTTTGGACGGTTCTGGAACCGAACCGAACCGTTTTTCCGGTCCAAACCCGGACCTCTGGCGGGTTACCCGGACCCGTCGCTAACACTACCTGTTGGACCCCTGTCTCCACGGGATGATTTTGCAAGACATTGCCTTCGATTACCATCTCCACCGTTCTCTCTGAGAGAAAGCTCTCGGTCCAGTGTATGAGGTCTTCAGAGTGTACCACGTCTCCAGTGTTTGTAAGCGGCCCGGCCGGCCACCCGGCTTTTTAGCTGCTTGCAGGCGCGGCCTGGTCCGGCCTTTATTCTGAAAGCCTGCGCTAAGGGTGGCTTGGCCCGGCCTAGGTGAGAAGCTGCCCAGCTGGCCGCCCGTCCTGCTCGTGATTTAACAAGCCTGCATCTGCCAGCATAAGCCTTGGTCAGGTTGATGGATGGAATATGGCAATGGCAGGGCTACGATGACTGAGTTGGATATGGTTTATGTTTCGTACTTTGGAGACTTTCTTAGTAAAGGCAGCAGAGAATCTTTCGAACAAAATATTCTGTTTAGGCTTAGTCCGCCAAGAAAATCCGCCCGGGCGCCAAGAAAAACCCTGCAGGCCCGGCCGGAAAACCCTGCAAGCCCGGCCCTCATTCAAAAGCCGCCGCTAAGGGCGGCCCGGCCTGGCCGCTTAGGAACACTGCTCGTCTCACAACACTGTACCTCGTCCCACAACCCCATCCAACGACCTTGTATACTATGATTCCACTATCCCACGACTCCATGGATAAAGTCTTTGTATCTCTGCGCCGTCGTCTATGCCCCCGTTTACTCCTTGTCCTTACTACGCACTGTCTCCTATACCCTCCTCCAGTATCATCTACCCCTCCCGCACTATTTACCATACTGCTGCCACCTACGTCACTGCCGTTGTCGTCACTCATCCACCTACAGCTCTCCTCCGTGCCATCGTCCACCGAAATGACAGCGGTCGATATATCACTCGTAGCAGTATGGACAGAAGCAGTATAACCGGCGAGATCTATTGGAAATATATCGTGGCCAGCCCCTGAGAGCAGACTTGACGCACTTTGCATTCACAACTTCCTACTTAGTTGCAGTGATCCTGATGGGCCAGGCGGGCCAGTTTCAGGGGTAAGCCTGGCCGGGCCCACACCTCGCCGGCCTGGTGGGCCAGGCCATGTGTGCGGCCCACACCTGGCAGGCTTTCAGCAGGTGAAAACTGCGGGCGCCTGGGTAAACCATGGGCCGAAAAGCCCACAGTTGGACTACATGTAAATGCAGGCCGGGGGTAAAACTTCAAATATACATATCTAGTAGTACATTCTGTAGAAGTATCAAAGTGTGATGGTCTATTCTTTGGCTAAGCGATCGTCTATCCCCCGTATCTACTGACATAGTGGATGCGCATGTACTCCCTTCTGGCCCATGTCCTCTGCAGAGCCGCACCTTATGTCCGCTGTGGTGAAACGGCGGAGCTAGAAGGCAGAGAGCCCATCATCAACACTCCGCCGCACCTCTCGCGGCATTCCAAAAGGAATTTGTGAGAAAGAGCGGTTCTGGCTCGAGGAGCGTAGGAAGAGGGTGAGAAGATATGATACTACCCAGCCGTGAGGATCCACGCAATTGCGTGGATCCACGAAATGTCGGAAAGAGCGAGTGAGATCAAAAGATGGGAAAGATAGAGTGTGTAATTCGTTGTATAATAATATGATACGAGATGAGATGGAGTCTATCTACCCCGGGGTCTCCCCAATATATACTCCCCGTCGCTCCGTCCATCCCCGTTACCCCTGTATCTCCGTACACCCCCGTCGCCCAGTCCATCTCCATCATCCCTGTATCTCCGTATACCCGCCGTCGCTCCCCTCTGCCCAGCTGAGTGGCGGTGGTGGTGAGAAACGGATTTTCCCGCCACACCGCTGCGGTGCAGAAGCACTTGTTCGGTGACAATATCAAGCTGGCAGGATGCCAGCAAAATGATTGGCTCACTTATTGGGTCACACGATGGCACTTAAATGCCCACAGTTCACCCAGTCACCCACAGTTTTACTGCCGGCTTTCAAATCGTTGGCCTGGCCTACGCAGTTTCTAAAATCCAGCGGCCTCATCTGGCCCGGCCTGCAGGCCACAGGCCCAACTGCGGGCCGGCCGGGCCTGTCGGGAACACTGCTTAGTTGCTACACTTCAAACTCCTCTCATGCCAGCGATCGGTAAGTGGGTCTACACAGCACACTTTTGCCACAATTCCGGTTCTTTTGAAGTGGTAATTAAGCAGATCGTGCGACACGAGAACTAGAACACCGTAGCGTGACGATACAAGGACATAGTGCGAGTCCGAGTTTGAGACTTCGGGATATTCAATCTACTCATCGATCGACAAACAATACGCAGCTCGGCACAGCGGAAGCCATTCAAGAACGTAGCGAGATATGAACTTCAGATATTTATAGGCTGGATGCACAACCAGACGCCTACAGAGAGCGCCACCGACAATCCGCAAAGTACAGCGTCGGGTGATGTGACCTTCGACAGACGGGGCCAATTTAGCACACGGAGATCAACACCGACTCCTATACTGATACCGATACCAACACGAGTTCTTCGCCTGTGACATGATGCAAGAGGATAACGGGGACGCCTCAACGATTCGAGCAGTACCTTAGAGACGGCCAGCGAGTCGGTAACTTTATACATTCGATGCGACAATAACAGCCCAAGAAGTCAAGAGAAAATGACTCGGCCGGGTCAGGTAGCTGATCCAAGGGCCTAAGGGAGTGCGGGAATTAGATGAGCGTATGGACGGAAATTTGGATTATGAAAACTCGGAGATGGTTTCGGGTAGATCTGGGGGAATTTGGAGCATTGTTTTATGGGCAGAAAGCTTTCTTTGAACGCAGCGGGATGCAGACAATACGGTCAGTGCATATCCACTGGGTAACCCGGTTGTATATATACCGTGGTCAGCCCCTGACAATTGGCTTCATGTTGAACCAATCCTGGCGCAGAGGTAAGCGTACGTTGACTTATGGTGCAGCTGACAAATTGGTGATGCGTATATGGACTTGTCTATTCATCTATTTGACACGTACACAAAAAGTAAAGTAAATACGGCTCCGCCGCTCAACCCTAACCCAATGCGACGTGATGACCGCACTCACAGTCCACCCAACACTTCACACATTTTCCACTTTACAAATCGGCATACCCGATTTGGGATAAATTCTGCAGACGGCTGAAGGAGAGTTTCACACTTTACGACGCACTGCTCCGGGAGATGTAGCATGTAGCGAAAGCCTCGTGGCCCACATCAACAAGGAATCCCGCTGGAGTTTGACCCGCATGCGCCACGATAACTATTCAACTTGGACATGTATAAGAAGTTCGCAATGAGCTCGGTAGCCTGCAGCTCACCGTCGCCTATGCACTAAATTAGTCCTTACCACCCTTCAGTGTTGCATGACATTCTTGACCGAGACATCTTCGACCCTGCTACTGAGAAACAAGGCTAAGGTGGCCGCGATCTCCGCGAGATATGACCAGAGTCGCCTCCAGACCGTGAGCTGAGTGGGAATGGCTGACTAGCACAACACCAACGACATCGGTATCACAGTGCCGACAGCTCTAGGCTTGCCATGAGGTAAATTGGTACACAGGGAGTGGAGTTGGAAAGTCCACGGTAGGCTTGGCGGCGGTGCGGATGACAAGTGGGCAGCGGTAGTGGTGGCAGGTGGCAGCGGACATGGGAGCGAGTGGGAACCCCAGCGTCAAGGGAAGCTTGCGGCCGACTTCGCATATCACCGGTGATATCACTTGCCCCAAACGTGCTGACAAGACAAGTAAGCTACCGTGGTGATTTAGGGTGTAGATCACATGGGGTAGCGTATGTTATGATCGCGGCTATTCTGGAGCCACAGAACTACGATGTTGTAATTGGAAACATCAGATCCGACCCGGGAATTGTACACTCAGTGGGCTCTTCTAGTTGAGGCAAGTGCTCACTGGATTTCGATTTATATTGGTTGCTTTGCCATGTCTAATATATATACACATGGTTTGTCGGCTCGAAGCATTCTCATTGGTTGATGGTGGTACGTACCATCTTACTGTGGCAAATTACAGAATGCTCATTGGTTGGCAGATGGTCTTTTTCGGTCATG
>Ga0307512_10001307_pt1 | contig 35725 bp, 34 predicted proteins | sample 14_EM_MG_FD_200267 | JGI IMG/M metagenome (GOLD analysis project Ga0307512, IMG submission 200267) | Populus trichocarpa ectomycorrhiza microbial communities from riparian zone in the Pacific Northwest, United States - 14_EM | ecosystem: Host-associated > Plants > Roots > Unclassified | place... | reverse complement strand
CGGGAGGCCGGGTCGAGGAAGACATGGCGCGGGATGCTGCGGGCCTTGGCCGCCGTGCCGCTGTAGCCGAACACCGCGTCGGCCAGTGCGTTCCACGCCAGAACGGTCATACGGCGGTCGATGACGAAGGCCGGGGTGCGTTCCATGCTGTCGAGCAGCAGCTGGACGCCCGCGCGGATCCGGGGGGTGGCCGGGCGCTCGGCCTGTCTGCGGGGGCGGGCCACCGCGTGCAGGTAGGCGTGCTCCGTCTCGTCCAGCCGCAGTACGCGCGCGATGGCGTCCAGTACCGCATCGGAGACTCCCCCGGACTTCGTCCGGGAGGGGCCCCCAGGCCCCCTGCCCTGTTCCAGGCGGATGTAGTAGTCGACGCTCACTCCGGCCAGCTGCGCCACCTCCTCGCGGCGCAGGCCGGGTACGCGGCGCCGGCCGTGCGAGGCCAGCCCCACCTCCTCCGGCCGGATGCGGGCGCGGCGCGAGCGCAGGAAGTCTCCGAGGTCCCCGTCCATGGGTTCGATCGTAGGGGAGGGACGGGATTCCAACCTGGTACTGGCAGACCCAGGAAAAGCGCATCCCTGGGTAGGGCCGCCGGTGCGGCGCAGGGTGGTTGTCGTCGCCGGGGAGCTGCCCGGGCGGCTTCCTTGCGGAGGAGCACTCATGTCGTACGAGAACCTGGCCGGACGCACTGCCGTCGTCACCGGGGCCGCCAGCGGGATCGGTGAGGCGATCGCCGTGCTGCTGGCCGCGCAGGGCGCGAAGGTCGCGCTGCTGGCCCGGCGCCGGGAGCGGCTGGACGCCGTCGTCGAGAAGATCCGGGCGGACGGCGGGCAGGCGCTGGCCGTGGTCGCCGACGTCACCGACGACGGGTCCGTCTCGGCCGCCGTGGACCGGATCCACGAGGCCTACGGGACCGTCGACCTGGTCGTCAACAACGCCGGCGTCATGCTGCCGAACCCGGTCGAGGACGCGCGGGTCGACGAGTGGCAGCGGATGATCGACACCAATGTCACCGGGGTCCTGCGGGTCATCGGCGCCCTCGCCAAGGACCTGACGGAAGCGGCCGCGCAGGGCCGCAGCGCGGACCTGGTGAACGTCTCGTCCATCGGCGCGCACATCACAGGCTTCACCAACTACGCCGTGTACGGGGCGACGAAGGCCGCGGTCACCCACCTCTCCGCGCTGCTGCGAGGCGAGTTCGGGCCGCGGGACGTGCGGGTCACCAACATCGAGCCGGGGCTGACGGAGAGCGAGCTCGTCTCGCACATCGACAACGACGGTCTGCGGGAGCAGGTCGGCGGGATGGCCGAGGCGATGGGCACACTGCGGGCCGGAGAACTCGCCGATCTCGTCGCCTACGTCACCAGCCGCCCCCGGCACGTCAACCTCCGGCAGATCATGGTGCTGCCGACCCGGCAGGTGTGACCCGGCGTCAGTCCTCCCAGTCGCTGTCCTGGGAGGACTTGCGCCTGTGGCCGCCGAAGAGGCCGGGGTTGGCGCGGACCGCCTGGAAGGCGTTGACGCCCACGATGCCCGCCCAGGCGACCAGCAGGCCCGGCAGATGGGCGATGCCACCGCCGATCGCGGACAGCGGGATCGCCAGGACCAGCGTGACGATGCCGAAGCCGAAGCGCTCGCTCCAGGAGTCCGTGGGCTTCGGGGCGCGGGAGCCCCGGGCCACCACCATCTGCTGCTCGGCCATCTGCCGGCGCACCCGGCGCTCGACCGCGCCGTCGATGCGCTGGTCGACCTTCTCCAGGAACGAGTCGACCAGTGCGGACTCGTACTCCTCGCCCAGTTCCCTGCGCGCCTGGAGGGTGGCGTTGAGTTCCTTCTTGATCTCGGCGTCCCGCGCGTCCATCCCCGTCTCCATTCCCGTCATGAGAACTCAGACTAGGGAGCCGGGACGCCTGCCGCACTGGGGATAGCCCCCCTGTCGGTGCTGGGGTTCGCCGCGAGGACGCCGAGCGACTCCAGGACCCTGCGGTGGCCCTGGTCGACGCCGGTGATGTTGACCTCGATGCCGCGGCCGCGCAGGTCGCCGACCGCGTCCTTCAGCGCCAGCGCGCCGGTCGCGTCCACCGCCGTCAGGCCCGTCAGGCGCAGGTCGACCACCGAGACGCCCTGCACGTCGGCGAGGCAGTGGCGGAAGCGGTGGGCGGCGGCGAACAGGAGAGGACCGTCGAAGCGGTACGTCACCGTGCCCGCCGCGCCGGCCACCTCGTCGGACGCGGCGGGCGTCAGGCGGGTGCCGCGGACCGCTGCCCGCAGGGCCAGCAGGACGGAGACGCCCAGTCCGATCAGCACCGCCCGCACCAGGTCGAGGGCGAGGGTGCCGGCCGCGGTGAGGATCAGGACCAGGGCGTCCCCGTGGGTCGAGCGGGCCATGGCGCGGACCGCGTCCGTCTCCACCATGCGGACGGCCGTCGCGAGCAGCACGCCCGCCAGCGCGGCCAGCGGGATGCGGCCCACCAGCGGGGCGGCGACCGCGACGATCGCGGCCAGGATCACGGCGTGCGTGAGGGCGGCCAGGCGGGAGGCGGCGCCGGTGCGGACGTTGACCGCGGTCCGCGCGATCGCGCCCGTCGCCGGTACGCCGCCGAAGAGCGGGGCGGCGAGGTTGGCGATGCCCTGGCCGAAGAGTTCCTTGCCGGGGTCGTGCCGCTCGCCGGGGCGCATGGCGTCGGCGACGGAGGCCGAGAGCAGGGATTCCAGCGCGGCCAGTGCGGCCACCGCGGCGGCGGGGAGGAGGAGGGAGGGGACGCGGGAGACGTCCAGGAAGGAGAGGGAGGGGGCCGGGAGTGAGGAGGGGAGCGTGCCGAGGCGGGTGACGGGCAGATGCAGGGCCTCGGAGACGACGGTGGCGGCGGCCACGGCCGCGAGGGAGAAGGGGACCGTCGGCTTCCAGCGCGCCCCGGCAAGCATCAGCACGGCCGAGCCCAGAGCCAGGAGCAGGGCGGCCCAGTGCGGGGTCGCCTCGAACTCCTCGGCCGCCCTTGCCGCGACCACCGCGACCTGGTCGCCGCGCGGGGTGGGCACACCCAGCGCGGACGGCACCTGCTGCAGCGCGATCACGCACGCGATGCCGATGGTGAAACCGGCGATCACGGGGGCGGGGACGTACGCCATCGCCGCCCCCGCGCGGGCGAACGCGAGGACGAGCAGCATCACGCCGGCGATCAGGCCGACCGTCAGGACGCCGTTCGCGCCGTAGTGGTGGACGATCGGCACGAGGACGACGGTCATCGCGCCGGTGGGGCCGCTGACCTGGCGCGCGCTGCCGCCGAAGAGCGCGGCGAGCGCCCCGGCGACGATCGCGGTGGCCAGTCCGGAGGCGGCACCGAGCCCGGAGGTGACCCCGAAGCCGAGGGCGAGGGGGAGGGCGACGACGGCGACGGTGAGGCCGCAGAGGAGGTCGCGCCGCGGGGCGCGGGTCATGGAGCGCAGGTCGGCGGGGGAGGGCAGGACGGAGAGCACGCCGTTCAGATTCATGGACTTCTTCGCGTGGAGAGCGTGGAGAGCGTGGAGAGCGCGGGGAGTTGAGGGGTTACGGCAGCAGGGACACGAGCCCGGTGTCGAGGTCGAAGCGCGCCGCCGTCACATGCGCCGATGTGAAGGCGGGGTCCGCGTGGATCGCGTCCCGCACCCAGGAGGTGTGTGCCCGCATCGTGTGTTCGGCCCAGTCGCCGGGGACCGCCCGGGTCCGGCGCGCGGCGGGCGCGATCTCGTCGACCAGGAGGGCCAGATGGCCGGGCACGGGCGCACCCGTGCGCAGATGGTCGAGCGTGGCGGCGACGGCCCCGCAGCGCTCGTGCCCGAGCACCAGCACCAGCGGGATGCGCAACTCCTCCACCCCGTACTGGATGGACGCCAGCACCGCCTCGTCCAGGACCTCACCGGCCGTCCTTATGCACAGGAGGTCGCCGAGGCCCTGGTCGAAGACCAGCTCGGGCGGTACGCGCGAGTCGATGCAGCCGACGACAACGGCGAACGGATGCTGTGTGGCCGCCAGTTGGCGGCGCAGCGGGCGGCTCTCGTCCGGGTGGCGGGAGCGGCCGGTGGCGTACCGGCGGTTGCCGTCCAGCAGTTCGGCGAGCGCGGCGTGGGCGGTGACGGGGTGGGGCCGTGGGCCGCCGGTGGCGCCGGCGGTCGCGGGGGCGGCGGCCAGCGCACCGACGGCGGTTGCCGTCAGGAAGGCCCTGCGGTTCGAGGCCATGACGCATCCTCAGGAGTTGTGCTTGTAGCGCACAATCACCCTACGCACGCGACCGGTCACCCTAAGTGTTCGTTTAACGACACTTGGTCGATTCCACGTCAGATCATCGACCGGTCATTACTTCGGTCGTCGCTTCGGTCGTCGCTTCGGTCGTCACTTTGCTTGTCACTTGGTCAGCCCGTGCTGCTTCGCGTACTCGTTCGCCACGTCCTCCGGGTCCTTCTTGTCCTTGTCCACCTGGCGGTTGAGCTCGGTGAGCTGGGCGGTGGTGAGGACGTTGCCGAGCTTGGCGAGCGCCTTGCGGACCGTGCCGTCGGCCTTGCGGTCGGCGATGAGGGGGACGATGTGCTGACTGGGGATCAGGGTCTTGGGGTCGGTCAGCACCACCCAGTCGTTGGCCTTGATGTCGGTGTCGGTGGTGAAGAGGTTCGCCACGTCCACATCGCCCTTCCTCAGGGCGCCCTTGACCAGCGGGCCGTCGGAGTCCAGCGACTTGAACTCCTTGAACTCGACGCCGTACACGTCCTTCAGGCCGACCACGCCGACCTGGCGCGTCTTCACCTCGGCGGCGGCGCCGATGACGAGCTTGCCGTTCTGCTTCTTCAGATCGGCGAGGGAGGTCAGGCCGTACTTCTTGGCGGTCTCGCGGGTGACGACGAACGCGTCCGCGTCCTCCGCCATCCCGTACGGCAGGACCTGGAGCCCGGCGGGGAGGGCGAGGGTGAGGGCGTTCTGCATCGCGCCCGCCTCGGAGACCTTGGACTTGGGTTCGAGGTAGGTGAGCAGGGAGCCCTGGTACTCGGGCAGCAGATCGATGTCGCCGCTCCTGAGGGCGGGGATCACGATCTCGCGGGTGCCGAGGTTGGGGCGGACGGTGACCTTCACGCCGGCCTGCTGCAGGACGGCCGCGTAGAGGTAGCCCAGCACCTGGTTCTCGGTGTAGTTGGCGGTGCCGATGGTGACTCCGCCCTTGCTGGAGCCGCCGCCACCGGAGGAGGAGCCCTGGCTGTCCAGGGACGTGATGCCGCTCGCGCACGCGGACAGGGCGGGGACGGAGGCGGCCGCGAACAGGCCGCCGATGAGGGTGCGTCGGTTCATGGTCTGTGTTCCCTAGGCGGTGCGGTGGCGGAAGAGGAAGCGCTGGAGGCCGGAGAGCCCGAGGTCGAGGATGACGGCGACCACGGCGACCAGCACCGCGCCGCCCAGCACCTGCACGAGGTCGCGCTGGGCGAGGCCGTCGAAGACGTAGCGGCCCAGGCCCCCGAAGGAGACGTACGCCGCGACCGTGGCCGTGGCGACGACCTGGATGAGCGCGAGGCGCAGGCCCGTCATGATCAGGGGGAGCGCGAGGGGCAACTCGACCTGGAGCAGGACCTGGTGGCCGCGCATGCCCTGGCCGCGCGCCGCGTCCTTCACATCCGGGTCGACGGCCGTCATGCCGGCGTAGGTGTTGGTGACGATCGCCGGGACCGCGAGGGCGACGAGGGCCACGTAGACCGGCAGCATCGACAGGCCGCCGGCCAGGAAGACCAGGACGACCAGTCCGACGGTGGGCAGCGCGCGGCCGAAGGACGCGAGGTTGATCGCGACGAAGGCGCCCTTGCCGGTGTGGCCGATGAGCAGGCCGAGGGGCAGGCCGATCGCGGCCGCGATGAGGGTCGCGAGGAGCGAGTACTGGAGGTGCTCGGCGAGGCGGTGGGCGATGCCGTCGGGGCCGGTCCACTGGGCGCCGCTGGTCAGCCAGCTGCCGAGGTTCTTGAAGAGTTCGAACATCTCAGGCTCGCCTCCTGCGCCACGGGGTGAGGACGTACTGGAGGGCGACCAGCAGCGCGTCCGCGACCACGGCCAGCAGGATCGTGAGGACCACGCCCACGATCACCGGGGTCGGGAAGTTGCGCTGGAAGCCGTCGGTGAAGAGCTGGCCGAGGCCGCCGTCGCCGATGTAGGTCGCGACGGACACGAGGGAGATCGACATGACCGTCGCGATACGGACGCCCGCCATGATCACGGGGAGGGCGAGGGGGAACTCGACGGTGAGGAGCGTGCGCAGGGGGCGCGTGCCCATCGCCTTGGCCGCCTCCTTGGTCTTCGCGGGCACCGAGTCGAGGCCCTCGACCGTGTTCCGCAGCAGGACGACCAGCGTGTAGACCGTCAGGCCGATGACGGTGGTGGTGCGGGTCAGGCCGCTGATCGGCAGCAGGAGAACGAAGATCGCGATCGACGGGATCGTGAACAGGATGTTCGAGAAGCCGAGCAGGAAGCCGCGCAGGGGGCGCACCCGGTGGGCGATCACCGCGAGCGGGAGCGAGATCAGGACGCCGAAGAAGACAGCGGTCAGGGCGGCCTGGAGGTGGGAGACGGTGAGGCTGGTCAGGTCGTCGGTGTGGTCGCCTATCCACGACCAGTCGATGGTCATGCGGCCACCCGCGCTTCGCTGTGGGCCTGGCCCGCGTGCTCGTGGATGTCGTCGCGGGAGGTGACGCCGGTGAGCACGCCGTCCGCGTCGACGCGGGCTATCAGGCCGGTGGGGGAGGCGACCGACTCGTTGAGCGCGGAGAGCAGGGAGTCGCTGTCCTTGAGCGGTCGTACGGGGAGTTCGGCCTCCTTGCCCGCCCAGTGCAGCGGCTTGCGCGCCTCGTCGAGTACGAGCGTCCAGGCGCCGCCCTCGGGGGCCGGGCCCTGCGGGACGTCCGCCAGGGTCTTCAGCGAGAGCAGCTTCAGGCCGCGCTCGGCGCCGAGGAAGTCGGCCACGAAGTCGTCGGCCGGGCGGGCCAGGAGTTCGGCGGGCGGGGCGCACTGGACCAGGTGTCCGCCGGTGCGGAAGATCGCGATCTGGTCGCCGAGCCGCACGGCCTCGTCGACGTCGTGCGTGACGAAGACGATGGTCTTGTTCAACTCCTGCTGCAGGCGCAGGAGTTCGTCCTGGAGCTGGGTGCGGACGACCGGGTCGACCGCGCCGAAGGGCTCGTCCATCAGCAGGACGGGCGGGTCGGCGGCCAGCGCGCGGGCCACGCCCACGCGCTGCTGCTGGCCGCCGGAGAGCTGGTGGGGGTAGCGCTTGCCGGCGTCGGCGGCGAGGCCGACGGTCTCCAGGAGCTCGGCCGCCCGGGCCCGCGCCCTGCGGCGGCCGTGGCCGAGCAGGAGCGGCACGGTGGCGATGTTGTCCAGCACCGTGCGGTGCGGGAAGAGGCCCGACTGCTGGATGACGTACCCGATGGAACGGCGCAGCTCGGCGGCGTCCTGCCGGGTGACGTCCTTGCCGCCGACCCGGATGGTTCCGGAGGTCGGCTCGATCATCCGGTTGACCATCCGCAGGGTGGTCGTCTTGCCGCAACCGGAGGATCCGACGAGGACGGTCACGCCCCCTTCCGGCATTTCCAGGGAGAGGTCGTGGACTGCTGTCGTGCCGTTGGGGAAGCGCTTGTGGACCGCATCGAACTGGATCATGAGTTGTCCCTTGCCCGGCTGTATAACGTCATGCAGAGTTCTTGGTATCTGAATAGGTTGTCAACGGTTCGGTGTTAATCCGAGGTAACGACGACCGAAAGGCAAGATCGGATGTCCGGATTGAGGGGAGTTTGAGGCTTTATGTCGTCTCGGATCGTGGACACGCCGCGGAGCGTGTTCTCCGGGGGTACCGGTCTCGTCGTCCTCGACGGGGTCGGTCTCGGGGTCGTGGACGTCGTGCGGCTCGCCGACGGAAGTGCGCGGCCCGTTCCCGGGAGCGAGGCGATGCGGCGCGTCGAGGAGTCCTGGGACGCCGCCCGCCGGATCGCCGCGACCGGACGCGTCTACGGCCGCTCCACCGGCGTCGGCGCCAACCGGAACGAGGACGTACCCACCGAGGCGGCCGCCGAGCACGGGCTGAGGCTGCTGCGCAGCCATGCCGGCGCCATCGGGGACGAGCTGCCCGCACGGGAGGTGCGGGCCATGCTCGCCGTCCGGGCCAACCAGGTCCTCGCGGGCGGCGCCGGGCTGCGGCCCACCGTGGTCACCGCACTGTGCGAGGCCCTGGAGAGCGGCGCCCACCCCGCCGTGAACGAGTTCGGCTCGGTCGGCACCGGCGACATCGCGGCCCTCGCGCAGGCCGGGCTGGCGCTCGCCGGCGAACACCCCTGGCGGGGGCCGGGCGCGCCCAAGCCGCAGCAGCTCGACAACAACGACGCGCTGGCCTTCATCAGCAGCAACGCCCTCACCCTCGGCCAGGCCGCCCTCGCCCTGCACGAACTGCGCGGACTCGTGGAGGCCACCCAGGTCGTCGCCGCCCTCTCGCTGCTGGCCGTCGACGGCTCGCACGAGGCGTACGCCGCCCCCGTGCACGCCGCGCGCCCGCACCGGGGGTCCAGCGAGGTCGCCCGCCGGATGCGGGAGCTGATCGGCGCGGCGGACCGGCCCACCCCTCCCCTCGGCCGGATCCAGGACCCCTACGGCTTCCGCTGTCTGCCCCAGATCCACGGACCCGCGCTGGACGCGGCGGACGGCCTGGAGGAGGTCGTCGCGATCGAGATCAACGCGGCCGCCGAGAACCCGCTGATCTCACCCCAGGACATGGCCGCCTACCACCACGGCGGCTTCTACCAGGCCCAACTCGCCCTCGCCCTGGACCACTTCAGACTGGCGCTCACCCAGGTGGCCCGGCTGTCGACGTCACGGCTCGCCACGCTCAACGAACCCGTCTTCACCCGCCTGCGGCCCTTTCTCGCCGACGACGTGCCCGCCTCCTCCGGTGTGATGATCCTCGAGTACGCCGCCGCGGCCGCCCTCGGAGACCTGCGGGCCTTCTCCGCTCCCGCCTCGCTCGGCCACGCTGTACTCTCCCGGGGCGTCGAGGAACAGGCCAGCTTCGCCTCGCTCGCCGCACGGCAGACGCTCCGCGCCTGTCGCGCGTACCGGCTCGTCGTCGGCTGCGAACTCGTCGCCGCGGTAAGGGCGTTGAACCAGCGCGGCCTGCGGCCCGAACCGGACCTCCCGGTGGGCCGCGCGCTGGAGCTCGCCGAGGCGGTGCTGGCCCGGGACCAGGCCGACCGGCCGCTCACGGACGACGTGACGGCGGCGGCCGCACTGCTGGACCGGTTCACGGACATCTGGAGGGGGAGCGAGTCATGAGCACCGAGGGGAGCACGGAAGTGTCCGCAGGTGGGTCCACAGGTGTGGCCGACAGCCCGGCCGCGCGGCTGCAGGCGCTCTTCGAGGGGCACCGGCTGACGCCGACCCAGCGGCGCATCGCGCACAGCATGGTGCGGCGGGCCGCCGACGTCCCGTTCCTGTCCAGCGTCGAGCTGGCCGAGCTGGCCGGGGTCAGCCAGCCGTCGGTGACCCGCTTCGCCGTCGCCCTCGGCTTCGACGGCTACCCGGCCCTGCGCAAGCACCTGCGCGAGGTCGCACCGGCGGAACACACGGCGGACGCGGGCTCGTACAACGAGTACCAGCAGGCCGTGGAGGCCGAGATCGAGAACCTCAGGCACCTGGCGGAGCTGCTGGCCGACCCGAGGCCCGTGCAGAAGGCCGGGCGGATCCTCGCGGCCAGCAGGCCCCTGCCCGTCCTCGGACTGCGCGCCGCCGCCTCCCAGGCCTACGGCTTCGGCTACTTCGCCGCCAAGGTCCATCCGGACGTACGGCTGCTCCACGAGGGCGGCACGATGATCCAGGACCGCATCGAGGCCGCCGTACGGGCCGGTGCGAGCGCCCTGCTGTGCTTCGCGCTGCCCCGGCATCCGCGCGAGGTCGTGGACACCCTGACCTTCGCGAAAGAGGCCGGCCTGACGGTCGTGACCGTCGCGGACTCGGCCTTCGCACCGGTCGCCAAGGTGTCCGACCTGCTGCTGCCCGCCGCCGTCGGCACGGGCCTCGCCTTCGACACCGCCTGCGCGCCGATGCTGCTGGGCCGCGTCCTGCTGGAGGCGATGTGCGACGACCTGCCGGACGCACAGGCACGTCTGGAGGAGTTCGACGCGCGGGCGGCGGCACGGGGGCTGTTCGTGGAGTAGGCCCGTCTTCCGCCGGAAGCGCTTTTTCAGGTTCGTCTCACGTTGCCTCGCTAGCGTGCGTCTCACGGTTGCTGCGCACTTGTGAGACGGGAGGCCGAAGGTGGCACGCGGAGATCGCCGAGCGCAAGGACTGGTTCGGGTGGCTGTCGTCGTACGGGCCGGAGCCGCACCCCTGTGGTGGGCCGGAGTGTTCGCGGCGGGTGTCGGGGTGCTGGTGCCGGGGCTGACCGGACGGCGGATCGGCGTGCTGGCGGGAGCCGCGCTGTTCATCGTCGCGGTGGCGGTCGTCTCGACCGTGCGCCGGGGGCGGTACGCCGGCCTCGCCCGCTCCGCCGCCCGCGCGGGCAAGCACGACGTGCTCCAGGACCGCGCGGTGAGCGTGCGCAACTGGCGCCGCGGACACCGCTGGTGGCTGCTGCTCGGCTTCGTGGCGGCACTGGGCAGCGCGTTCGCGGTGCCTGCCGCCGGGGGCCTGCTGCTCGCCGGATGCGGCACCGGGCTGCGGCTGAAGGCCGCCTGGCTCGGGCGGCGCGAACGGGCCGAGGAGGCCTTGCTGTGGGTGCGCGTCGACTGGCTCGCCGCCACCGGCGGCCGCCCCGCCGGCAAGGCCGTCAAGGCGTACCGCAGCACGGGCATCGCGGCGGGCGACGCGGCCCCGGGCGGGGCGCGACGCCGCACCGCGGTACTCGTCTGAGCTCAGACCTCCAGGTCCCCCTCGATCGTCTTCAGCTGGTGGCGGGCCATCGCCAGGTTGGACCTCTTGACGTCGAGGACCAGGTACAGGAAGAGGCCGTTGCCGCCGCGGCCGCTGATCAGGCGGATCAGGTGGTACTGGTCGCTCAGCGTGATCAGGATGTCCTCGATCTCGCCCTTCAGCCCGAGGTGCTCCATGGTGCGCATCTTGGCGCGGACGACATCGGTGTTGCCGGCGGCGGCGACGTTGAGGTCGAAGCCCTTGCTGCCGCCCATCGTGCCCAGCGCCATGCCGCTGGTGTAGTCGACGAGCGCGACGCCGGTGGCGCCCTCGATGGAGGCGAGCGCCTCTTTCAGTGCGGTTTCCGTGTTGGCCATGACTGTTCTCCTCGGTCCTCTCAACTTTCCGTGGTGGTGCGCGCATTGGTGGTCGTGGTGCGTGGTGCGCGCGGTGTTCTGGTCCGTGCGGCGGCCGCCTTGGCGGCCGGTGGGGCCTCCGGCTTGGCCGCCTTGGCTTCTTTGGCCGGCTTGGTGTCCTTCACTTCCTTGGCCGGCTTGGCGTGCGCGGGTGTCCTGCGGGTGTCGCCGAGCTCGCCGATGCGGGCGGCCGCCCGGCGGCCCTCCAGGAGGAGCCGGCCGACGTTCACGCGGTCCTGGGCGAGCAGGGTCAGCACGGCCGTGCCGCCTGCCGCGTACGTCGCCACGTAGCCGTACACGCCCCGCACGAGCAGCTCGCGGAACTCGCCCTGCCCCGTGGCGTCCGCCAGCTTCACGGCTGCCCCGTGCGCGGTCTCGATGAGCGCGGCCGTGCCGTCCGGGTCGACGCCGGGGGTGTCCTGGGCCAGAACGCGCCCGTCGACGCCGGTCGCGAGGGCGCCGGTGAGCTGGGGCACACGGGCTCTCAGTCGGCGCAGCTCGTCGAGGACATGGGGGTCGGCAGCCATCCGGTGACTCCTCTCAAAGGGCCTCCAGCGCATCTCTGAGCCTCTTCAGCAAGGTGATGTGGGGATCGATCGGCAGCTGTTCGAGGCCGGTCGGCGAGGGTGGCTCGCCACGGGGCGACACGAACCCCGCCGCCGTCAGCCGCCGTACGTCCACGAGCGTGTGGAACGCCAGGCGGCCCAGTGCGCGGGCGATGTCCAGTGCCGTGCGTACGCCGTTCACCTCGGCCAGCACCGTCTCCTGGCGGCGGGTGAGGGCGGGGACCGCCACGGGGTCCGCGCGGATCAGGGGGGCCTCGTCCGTCCCCGGGTCCGGCCAGATGCGGTGCAGGAGTTCGCGGCGGCGCAGCGTCTCGCGTTCCAGGGCGGTCACCGGGACGGACTGGACGGGGCCGGGCCGGTGTGCGGTGCCGTAGCGGAAGCGGCCCGGGGTGCTGCTGGGGGTGAGGGCGAAGTACGCGGCGTCGTAGAGGGCCGTCAGGTGGCACAGCTCCAGCGCGCCGGGCGCGAGGTGACCGCCGTCGACCAGGTGCCGGCCGGCACCGTGGACCTCGCCCGCCTCCGTGAGCGCCTGCTGCCAGACCTCGGGGGAGAGCGCGCCGTGGGCCGTGAGGAGGGTGTCCAGACCGGGCGCGGACGGGCTCTCGGCGTGCACGACCAGGCCTCCGGCGAGATGGAGCGTGCCGCGCTCGCGGACCAGGACGCCGGTGGCGCGCTCGGCGGCGAGCCGGGTCAGCATCGGTGAGACGCCGCTCCACGCCCGCTCGCGGGCCGCGCCCTTGTCCCGCACGGGAAGGCGCGGATTTTCGGTCGTACGGACGGTCATGCCAGCACCAGCCGTTCGGCCATCTCGCCCAGCCGGATGCGGGCCAGCGCCAGGTTGCCCTCCGCGCGGGCCAGCCACAGGTGCAGGAACACGCTGCCGTCGAACGAGGCGCCCACGAACCGCAGCACGTGATAGCTGTCCCGGTTGCTGACGATCAGGTCCTCGACCGGCGGATCCGCGTCGGCGGCCGCGCCGGCCTCGGGGTCGTCGTCGGGTGCGAACGCGTGCTGCTCGGCGGCCAGTCGGGCGATCTCGGCCGCCTCCACCGCGGCGGTCTCCTGGTCGCCGCCGGGGTAGTCCCCGACGGCGCCCAGGGCCAGCCCGCTCGTCCAGTCGATCAGTGCGGCGCCCCGGGCACCGGGCAATCGCATGGCTTCCAGCAGGCACTCGTCGATTCCGGGCACCGGTGGCTCCCCTCCTGCCTACGGTTCGGCTGAGTGACGCCGAAGCTACGCAACGTATGCACGAGGGGTGAGGGATCTGGCATTTTCCGGTGGAACATGCGCCGGGGGACTAAGGTGGGTCAACTTGGCTTGATTTTGGGGCAATTGACCATCAGATCCACCGGGCTAGGTCAACGGCGGTCAGGAGCACGGAGGGTGGTGAGCGAGCCCGCGTGCGCCCCTCCTGATTCGGCCACGATCTCGTCGAGCGACTGCGACTCGCGGACGGTCGCGAACGCGACACCCCCGGACCCGTCCGGCGCGAAGCCGTAGATCCCCGGCCTGGCAAGGGAGTTGTACGCGTAGTGGTGCGCGAAGTAGTACGCCCCCGTGTCCAGCGCCGCCGCGTAGTCCCCCTGCTCCAGCAACGGTAGCGCTCGCGCCTCGGCCAGCAGGTCGCCCGCGAAGCAGGCCGGCCCGGCGACGTCCTGCACGACCCGGGGCCCGTCCTTGGGCCGCCCCTTGCCGTCGTACGCGGCGATCCTCAGCGGCCAGGCCCCCGGCGCGTACACCGTCCGCGTCGCCACCTGTACGCCGGCGTGCGTGACCGCGACCGGTCGCCCGCCCGCGCTCTTGGCGTACTCCACCCGGGCCACCACCGTCCCGTGCTTGGCCAGCAGCGACCGCCCGAACTCGGTGACCAGCCCGTACCGCCCGGAGAACAGCCCCGGCACCGCCTCGCTCAGCAGCCGCGCGTACTGCGCGTACGTCGGCGTCGTCTCGTCCGAGCCGAAGTTCACCGGCAGTCCGCCGCCGATGTCGATCGTGTCGATCTGCCGGCGCCCGAGCCGCCGGTTGATCTCCTCGGCGAGCGCGTACGTCTCGGCCACGCCCTGCGCCATGAGCGAGAGCGGAATGCCCTGGGATCCGGTGTGCGCATGCAGACGTGTCAGCCAAGGGCGCGCCGCATACGCCCGTACGACCCACTCGCGCGCCCCCTCGTCCCGCAGCGCCACCCCGAACTTCGAGGTCGGCGTCGCGGTCGAGGTCGCCTCGATGGAACCCCCGCCGACCTGCGGGTTCACCCGGATCCCGAGCGGCGAGCGGCTGGCGGCCGACCGCATGAGCCCGTCGATGCGGTCCAGCTCCTGCGGGTTGTCCGCGTTGACCGCGATCCCCAGCGCCAGTGCCTCGCGCAGTTCGGCAGGCGTCTTCGCGGGCGAGTCCAGCACCGTACGGTTCGGCGGTATCCCCGCGGCCCGGGCCAGTGCCAGCTCGCCCGGACTCGCCACCTCGGCGCCGATGCCCTCCGCGTACAGCAGGCGCAGCACCGGCACCAGCGGGGTCGCCTTCACCGCGAAGGCGTGCAGCACCGGTGTGCCGGGCGCCAGGACCGCGTCGAACGCCGCCCGCAGCTCGGCGGCCCCCTCCCGGATGCCGGTGACGTCGAGCAGGCCCACGATGGGGATGCCGGGCGCCAGCAGCCCCTGTTCCACGGCGGCGCGTACCGCCTCGTCCCGCCGGGCCGCCCGGTCGACTTCGTTCCTGCGTATGCCGTCCACAAGATCCCCGTTCCTGCCTGTCCACGCCTGTGTATCCACCCAAACATCCGCAGCCCGCCGATGCTGGCTCACAGATGTATTGACTAGTTCTATTCAGATAGTCAAGATGTGAATAACGGCAGCAACAGTCCGCTAGGAGGCAGACCATGTCAGGACCCCGCCCCGTACGAGCGCCGCGCGGTACGGAACTGAGTGCCCTGGGATGGCAGCAGGAAGCCGCGCTGCGGATGCTGCAGAACAACCTCGACCCGGAGGTCGCCGAGCACCCCGACAAGCTCGTCGTCTACGGCGGCACGGGCAAGGCGGCCCGCGACTGGCGTTCCTTCGACGCGATGGTGCGAACGCTGAAGGGGCTGAAGCAGGACGAGACCATGCTCGTCCAGTCCGGCCGGCCCGTCGGCGTCATGCAGACCCACGAGTGGGCCCCCCGCGTCCTCATCGCCAACTCCAACCTCGTCGGCGACTGGGCCAACTGGGAGGAGTTCCGCCGGCTGGAGGCCCTCGGCCTGACCATGTACGGCCAGATGACCGCCGGCTCCTGGATCTACATCGGCACCCAGGGCATCCTCCAGGGCACCTACGAGACCTTCGCCGCCGTCGCCGCGAAGAAGTTCGGCGGCACTCTCGCCGGGACGATCACTCTCACCGCCGGCCTCGGCGGCATGGGCGGTGCCCAGCCCCTTGCCGTGACGATGAACGACGGCGTCGCGCTCTGCATCGACTGCGACCCGCGCGCGATCGAGCGCCGTATCGAGCACCGCTACCTGGACGTGAAGGCCGACAGCCTGGAGCACGCCCTCCAGCTTGCGGTCGAGGCCCGCGACGCCCGACGCCCGCTCTCCATCGGCCTGCTGGGCAACGCCGCCGAGCTGCTGCCGCGCATGCTCGCCGAGGGCGCCCCCGTCGACATCGTCACCGACCAGACCTCGGCCCACGACCCGCTGGCGTACCTGCCGCTGGGCGTCGACTTCGACGACATGGCGTCCGCCGCGGCCAAGGACCCGGCCGGTTTCACCACCCGGGCCCGCGAGTCCATGGCCAAGCACGTCGAGGCCATGGTCGGCTTCATGGACGCCGGTGCCGAGGTCTTCGACTACGGCAACTCGATCCGCGGCGAGGCCCAACTCGCCGGGTACGAGCGGGCGTTCGCCTTCCCGGGCTTTGTCCCCGCCTACATCCGGCCGCTGTTCTGCGAGGGCAAGGGTCCCTTCCGCTGGGCCGCGCTGTCCGGCGAGGCCTCCGACATCGCCAAGACCGACAAGGCGATCCTCGACCTCTTCCCGGAGAACGAGTCCCTCGCCCGCTGGATCAAGCTGGCGGGGGAGCGGGTCCACTTCCAGGGCCTGCCCGCCCGTATCTGCTGGCTTGGCTACGGCGAGCGGGACAAGGCGGGCGAGCGCTTCAACGACATGGTCGCGAGCGGCGAACTGGCGGCTCCGCTGGCCATCGGCCGCGACCACCTCGACTGCGGTTCCGTGGCATCCCCCTACCGCGAGACCGAGGCCATGCTCGACGGCTCCGACGCCATCGCCGACTGGCCGCTGCTGAACGCCATGGTGAATGTGGCTTCGGGCGCCTCCTGGGTGTCCATCCACCACGGCGGCGGTGTCGGCATGGGGCGGTCCATCCACGCCGGCCAGGTCTCCGTCGCCGACGGCACCAAGCTCGCCGGTGAGAAGATCCGGCGGGTGCTGACGAACGACCCCGGCATGGGTGTCATCCGGCATGTGGATGCGGGGTACGACATCGCGGAGTCGGTCGCCGACGAGCGGGGTGTGCGGGTTCCCATGCGCGAGGGTGGCGACGCGTGACCCTTCCGGGAGATGAGCGGGGCGGCAACCGTCCGGTGGGGGCGGAGGTCTCGTCGCCGACCGCGGGTTCCGCTGTGCCCACCCGTTCCGCCCTGCGGAACGACTGCCCACAGCCTGGTGCGGCTGCGGCTGCGGTTGCGGCTGCCGGCGTGCCTCAGCCTGGATCGGCTGCCGGCGTGCCTCAGCCTGGGCCGGCTGCGGGAGCCGGTGTGCCTCAGCCTGGGCCGGCTGCGACAGTCGGCGTGCCTCAGTCTGGATCGGCTGCGGGAGCTGGCGTGCCTCGGTCTGGGCCGGCTGCGGCGGCTGCCGGTGTGCCTCGGTCTGGGCCGGATGCAACTGCCGGCGTGCCGCAGTCGGGCGGTGGTGACTCGTTCCACGCCATGTGGCGCGAGCTGCGACCCATCGGGCGGCACCCCGACTCCCGCGGATACCGGCGCTTCGCCTGGACCGGTGCCGATGCCGAGTGCCGGGGCTGGTTCAAGGAGCAGGCCGAGGCGCGGGGGCTGTCTTACGAGGTCGACCGGAACGGGAACCAGTGGGCCTGGCTCGGGGATCCGGACGCCGGGGACGCCGTCGTCACGGGGTCGCATCTCGACTCCGTGCCCGACGGCGGCGCCTTCGACGGGCCCCTCGGCGTCGTGTCCTCCTTCGCCGCGCTCGACGAACTCCGCGGCAGGAACGCACAGTTCAGCAAACCCCTCGCCGTCGTGAACTTCGGAGACGAAGAGGGCGCCCGGTTCGGGCTGGCGTGTGTCGGGTCGCGGCTCGCCGCCGGGCAGCTCACCGTCGAGCAGGCGCACCGGCTGACCGACGGGGACGGCATCACGCTGCCCAAGGCGATGGAGGCCGCCGGATACGATCCCGACGCCATCGGGGCGGACCCGGAGCGGCTCGGACGCATCGGCGCCCTCGTCGAGCTGCACGTCGAGCAGGGCCGGGCACTGGACCTGAGCGGCGACCCGGTCGGCATCGCCAGTGCCATCTGGCCGCACGGGCGCTGGCGGTTCGACTTCCGGGGCGAGGCCAACCACGCCGGTACGACCCGGCTCGTGGACCGGCGCGACCCCATGCTGTCGTACGCCGAGACGGTCCTCGCCGCCCGTCGCGAGGCCGAACTCGCCGGTGCCGTCGCCACCTTCGGGAAGATCGTCGTCGAGCCGAACGGCGTCAACGCCATTCCCTCCCTGGTCCGCGGCTGGCTCGACTCCCGCGCCGCCGACCAGGAGAGCCTCGACCAGGTGGTCGGCGGAGTGGAGAGGGCCGCCCGCGAGTACGCCGCCGCACACGGCGTCGACCTCGATGTCGTCCGCGAGTCCTTCACTCCCGTCGTCGAGTTCGACCACGCCCTGCGTGACGAACTCGCCCGCATTCTGGGCAAGGCCACCGACATCACGGTCCCCGTCCTGGGAACCGGTGCCGGACACGACGCCGGGATCCTCTCCGGGAGCATCCCGACCGCCATGCTGTTCGTGCGCAACCCCACGGGCGTCTCGCACTCCCCGGCCGAGTTCGCCGCCGAGGACGACTGCGTGGCCGGGGTACTCGCACTCGCCGACGTACTGGAAGGGCTGGCCTGCAGGTGACGCACCCCCACACGCGGACGTACTGGCTGGAGCACGCCTGGCTCGACACCCACGTCGAGCCGGGAGTCGCCGTCGACACACAGGACGGCCGCATCAGCTCCGTCCGCACGGACGTGCCCAGCCCGCCCCCCGGCGCCGAGATCCTGCGCGGACTGACGCTCCCGGGGCTGGCGAACGCCCACTCGCACGCCTTCCACCGCGCCCTGCGCGGTACCGTCCAGGTCGGCTCCGGCACCTTCTGGACCTGGCGCGAGGTCATGTACTCGTTCGCCGACAAGCTGACGCCGGAGACCTACCACGCGCTCGCCCGCGCGGTGTACGCCGAGATGGCGCTGGCGGGCGTCACCTCCGTCGGCGAGTTCCACTACGTGCACCACTCACCCGGCGGTACTCCCTACGCCGACCCCAACGCGATGGGCGAAGCCCTTGTCGCGGCCGCCGCCGACGCCGGCATCCGCATCACCCTCCTCGACACCGCCTACCTCTCCTCCGGCTTCGGCAAGGCGCCCGACACCCACCAGCTCCGCTTCTCCGACGGCAGTGCGGAGGCCTGGGCCGAACGCTGTTCAGTTCTCAAGGAACAGGATCACGCACGGATCGGGGCGGCGATCCACTCCGTACGGGCCGTGCCCGCCGACCAGTTGGCGACCGTGGCGCGGTGGGCCGAGGAGCGGCGGGCCCCGCTCCATGTGCATCTGTCCGAGCAGACCGCCGAGAACGACGCCTGCCGGGAAGCCCACGGGTGCACCCCGACGCAGCTCCTCGCCCTGCACGGCGTCCTCGGGCCGCGCACCACCGGCGTCCACAACACGCACCTCACCGCCGAGGACGTCTCCCTCATCGGCGGCTCCGGCACCGGCACCTGCATGTGCCCCACCACCGAACGCGACCTCGCCGACGGCATCGGACCCGCGGCCGCCCTGCAGAACGAAGGCTCCCCGCTCTCCCTGGGCTCCGACAGCCACGCCGTCATCGACCTCCTCGAAGAGGCACGCGCGATGGAGCTCAACGAGCGCCTGCGCACCCGCACCCGTGGTCACTGGACCGCCGCGGGACTGCTGCGCGCGGCTTCGTCCGACGGTCATGCCGCCCTGGGCTGGGAAGACGCGGGTGTTCTGGAACCGGGCGCGCTCGCCGACTTCAGCACGATCGCGCTCGACTCGGTCAGGACTGCCGGACCCCTGCCGCGACTCGGTGCGGAGACGGCTGTATTCGCGGCCTCAGCGGCGGACGTGCGCCATACGGTCGTCGGCGGCCGTCATGTCGTACGAGACGGCGCCCATGCCCTCGTACCGGACGTGCCGGCAGCGCTGGCAGGCGCCGTCGAAGCCCTGCGCGCCTGAAACCCACAGTCATCCCTGAGGACGCCATGAGCAGCAGCACCGTCATCACCAACATCGCCACGCTGGTCACCAACGACCCCTCCCTCGGTGACAACTCCCCCCTCGGCCTGATCCAGGACGCGGCGCTCGTCATCGACGGCGACCGCATCGCCTGGACCGGTGAATCAAGCAAAGCACCCGCCACTGACAACCGGGTCGACGCCGGTGGCCGGGCGGCCGTTCCGGGATTCGTCGACTCGCACTCCCACCTGGTCTTCGCGGGCGACCGCACCCAGGAGTTCAACGCCCGTATGTCCGGGCGGTCGTACAGCGCGGGCGGCATCCGCACCACCGTCGCCGCCACCCGCGCCGCGAGCGACGAGGAGCTGGAGGCCAACCTCACCCGCTACCTCGCCGAGGCCCTCCGCCAGGGCACCACCACCTTCGAGACCAAGTCCGGCTACGGCCTCACCGTCGCCGACGAGGCCCGCGCCCTGCGCATCGCCGCCGCGCACACCGACGAGGTCACCTACCTCGGCGCCCACATCGTGTCGCCCGACCACGCCGACGACCCCGCCGCCTACGTGGCCCTGGTCACCGGCGAGATGCTCGACGCCTGTGCGCCGTACGCCCGTTGGATCGACGTCTTCTGCGAGAAGGGCGCCTTCGACGGCGACCAGGCCCGCGCGATCCTCACCGCGGGCAAGGCCAGGGGCCTGCACCCGCGCATCCACGCCAACCAGCTCTCCTACGGCCCCGGTGTGCAGCTGGCGGTCGAACTGGACGCGGCCAGCGCCGACCACTGCACCCACCTCACCGACGCGGACGTGGACGCCCTCGCGAACGGCAACACGGTCGCCACCCTTCTCCCCGGCGCGGAATTCTCCACCCGCGCCGAGTGGCCGGACGCCCGCCGCCTCCTCGACGGCGGCGCCACGGTCGCCCTCTCCACCGACTGCAACCCGGGCTCGTCCTTCACCTCGTCCCTCCCGTTCTGCATCGCGCTGGCGGTGCGGGACATGGGGATGACGCCGGACGAGGCCATCTGGTCGGCGACGGCGGGCGGGGCGGCGGCACTGCGCCGGGACGACGTCGGCCGTCTCAGCCCGGGCGCCCGCGCGGACCTGCTCCTCCTCGACGCCCCGAGCCATGTGCACCTGGCCTACCGGCCGGGGGTGCCGCTGGTCACCGGTGTGTGGCGGCGAGGCGTGCAGCAGGCCTGATCAGGCGGCCCCGGCCCGCCACCGCTGCGCGCCGCCCCCGCTCAGCGGCCGCAGCGACACCCCGTCGCCGTCGTACGGGGTCAGCGCGGTCTCGATGGCGATCGCGGGCCGGATCACGCCGTCGGTGTCCACGGTGAACCTCAGGTTCTGGCCGTGGTCGCCGTCGGCCGAGGCGCAGTCCCAGATGCCCGCGCCCTTGTCCACGTCACCGCGGCTGTCCAGGCAGAAGTCCGGGTCCGCGGACGACTGGACCACGCCGCGCGCGGAGTCGACGCGCCAGCGCTGGGTGCGGGACGAGGAGCAGGGCGCCGTCACCACGTCCGTGCCGTTCGCCAGGTCGCCGTCGCGGATGTCCAGGCAGAAACCCGTGGCCACGTTGACGACTTGGGCGTAGGCGCCGTTCGGGGCGTGGGCCGGGGAGGGGGAGGGCCGAGGTGACTTCGAAGCCGGCCCGGAGGGGGCGGAACTCCTCGTCGGCGACGGAGACTTGGCGGTCGCCGAGGGAGACGGCCCGGTCGCGGCCGTCGCCGTGACCGTGACCTGCGGCGGGCTCGTCGGCGTATCGACCGCGCCCGCCGCCTGCTGGGACGGCGAGGAGGGCGAACCGCCCTGCGAGAGAAGGAAGACGAGCAGCGGTGTGAGAGCCACCGCGAGGGCGACCGAGGCAAGTAGGTAACGGCGGGACGGCGGCCAGGCCGCCACGTCCGCAAGGGCCTTGGGGCGCGGTGCCTCGCGGGTGACGTACGCCGTGCCCGCCCAGGGCAGCAGCCCCTCGGCCGACGTGGTGCGCGGGGAGTCCCGCAGGGCCGACAGCTCCTCGTAGGCCGCCGTGCAGTGCGGGCAGCGGGCCATGTGGGCGTGCAGGTCGGCGCTGTCGCGCGGACTGTCGGGCCGTACGGACTCCTCGATGAGCCGGCCGAAGTTGCCGCAGCGCGGGTCGTCCGAGGCGGCGAGGCGGGAGCGCAGACAGGCGTGGCCCATGGCCTGCAGGGCGGCGGCCGTCTCGTGGCCCACGTCCTCGCGGGTCAGGCCCAGGAACACGGCCGTCCGGTCCGCCGGCTCCCGCTCCACGACGCCGTACCAGACAAGGCCCTGGGCGCGGGAGGGGAGCGACTGGAAGGCGGCGAGCATGGGCGGTACGGGGACCTCGGGGCCGGCCGTGCTCAGCATGAGCAGCAGGCCGGGGTCGAGGCCGCCGGCGCGCTCGTCGGTCACCCAGGACGCGGCCAGCCGCCCGGTCAGCAGCAGGAGTTGAAGCCGCAGCGGGACGAGGGGCTCGGTGCCGCGCGCGGTCTGCCGGGCCGCCAGGGTGAACGCCTGCGCGGCAAGCTGCCCGGCGGCTGTCTCGCTCGCCGTGCACAGCCGGGCGTAGGCGAGGACCGCCGGCTGGTGACGGGCGCGGAGCTCCTGCAGGGCCGGATAGGCGGTGGCGGAGCTGGTGCGCAGGAGTTCGGTCAGTTGCGCGTCGGACGCGCCCGCAGGAACCCCGCCCCCGGTCTCGACGCCGTTGCCGGTCCGGTCTGCCCGAGCCATCACCACCCGCCTCCTTGCACCCTTGCCAACCCGCCCGGAGCTCTGCCGTACCGGCGGGTATGGGGGCCCATAGTGATGGATGTAAACCTCTGGGGAAAGAGTTTCTGTGGGTAACCCAGGGAACAGCTGAGCGCGGTGTGTCCGGCGGACAACCGGACACACCGCGCTCGGAAAAGGTCAGCGAAGAGGTGGCGTCACTCCTCGACGGTCAGCCCCTTGCGCAGCCGCACCAACGTCCGCGACAGCAGTCGCGACACATGCATCTGCGAGATGCCGAGCTCTTCGCCTATCTCCGACTGGGTCAGGCCCGCGACGAAGCGCAGCGAGAGGATCTTGCGGTCCCGTGGCGGGAGTTCGGCGATCAGCGGCTTCAACGACTCGACGTACTCGATGCCTTCGAGCCCGTGGTCCTCGTACCCGATGCGGTCCGCCAGCGCGCCCTCGGCGTCGTCCTCCTCGGGCTGGGCGTCCAGCGAGGAGGCGGTGTACGCGTTCGACGCCGCCATGCCCTCGACGACCTCGTCCTTGGAGAGGTCGAGACGCTCCGCGAGCTCTGCCACGGTCGGGGCCCGGTCCAGCTTCTGGGCCAGTTCGTCGCCGGCCTTGGCCAGGTCGAGCCGTAGTTCCTGCAGCCTGCGCGGTACGCGCACGGACCACGAGGTGTCGCGGAAGAAGCGCTTGATCTCGCCGACGATGGTCGGCATCGCGAAGGTGGGGAACTCCACGCCCCGGGCGAGCTCGAACCGGTCGATCGCCTTGATCAGGCCGATCGTGCCGACCTGGATGATGTCCTCCATCGGCTCGCTGCGCGAGCGGAAGCGGGAGGCGGCGAACTTGACCAGGGCGAGGTTGAGTTCGACGAGGGTGTTACGGACGTACGAGTACTCGTGCGTGCCTTCCTCAAGGGACTCCAGCCGCTCGAAGAGGGTCTTGGACAGCGCTCGGGCGTCCACCGGGCCCACTTCGTCGTACGGCGGGATCTCCGGAAGTCCTGCAAGCCCGGCAAGCGCGTCTGGGTCGTTGCTCTCGATGGGATCCAGATGTTCCGGAGGGGAAGTCGACGTCGCCTCCTGGGTGTGCGATGCGTCGAGCCGGGGTGACATGATGTCCTCCATCGTTCTCGGCATATGGCTGCCGAAGCCAGTGCGTGCACTGCGGTGTGCGGCGCCTCCAAAGCCGGCCGTGTTCGTCTACGTGTCTCTACTAGCCCTACCCGCTTTCCCACACCCACCGCAAGTGTCTTCTGTGTGCATATGTCCGTTTGTGGGCGGTTGTTCGGGTGTCGGAGAGTGTGAGGAAGGCGTAGTGTTCGAGGGCGTGAGTCAGCAGCCACGACGTCGGGAGAAAGACGGCATGGACCGCGGGACGGTCGGCAGCGCACAGTCTGGCCGGCTACTGGTGGAGGTTCGCGAAGAGGGCTCCAGCGCCGTCGTGACCCCGGCGGGTGAGTTGGATCACCACACGGCCGATCTGTTGCGTGAGCCACTCGAGGAATGCCTCGCCAAAGGATTCAGCCGGCTGGTCGTGGACTGCTCGCGGCTGGAGTTCTGCGACTCCACCGGACTCAATGTGCTGCTCGGCGCGCGCCTCAAGGCGGAGGCCGCGGGGGGCGGGGTGCATCTCGCGGGGATGCAGCCCGTGGTGGCGCGCGTCTTCGAGATCACCGGGGCGGAAGCGGTCTTCACCGTCCATGACACGCTTGAGGCCGCCCTGGCCGACGAGGCCGGCTGAGCCCCGCCACGGGCCCCGACGCTGTGTCCTGGCACAGTTACCCCTGTGTGACCGGCGCTTTCCGGGCTTCCCGGTCTCCGGACCGAATAGGGGGGTGTTCTGCCGGTTCGGTCGGGCAGGAGACATCCTGAACATGTCGGCAGCACAGCGACGGATCCGGCGTCCGTCTACGTACTAACTCTTGAATCGTGAACTGGTGAATCGGTGAGGTGAAGCGCTGATGAGCACCACCCGGCCTTACTCGCCGGGCGACCACGGCCCGGAGCCCGGCGGCGCTTCCGGGGCGTCCGAGGGGGATGCGGCCGCGTCGTCGGCTGCGCCCGGGTCGTCCGGGAGCGGCCAGGTCCGCAGGCTGGACTTCGACGGCGAGAGCGGCGTCGTGCCGCTCGCCCGCGACTTCACCCGCCAGGCGCTGTACGCGTGGGGCTGGCTGCCCGCCGCCACGGCCGACCAGCGGGCTGCCGCCGAGGACGTGCTGCTCGTCGTCTCCGAGCTGGTCACCAACGCCTGTCTGCACGCGGAGGGCCCGGACGAGCTGTGGATCGCCTGCGACAACAAGGTGATCCGCGTCGAGGTCTCGGACAAGGGGTCGGGCCAGCCCGCCCCCCGCACCCCGCACCGCGCCGGCCGCCCCGGGGGGCACGGCATGTTCATCGTGCAGCGGCTGTGCCTGGACTGGGGCGTCGTACGGACGCCGGGAGTGGCGGGCAAGACCGTGTGGGCGGAACTGGGCGCTCCCGCGTAATTCGGTTTGCCGGGCGGCCAGGGCTGCCTGAGGTGCTGGGCATGGCCCGACCCTGAGTTACCCCGGGTCACCCCCTCCACTCGAAACACCTTGCGTGCGCGCCGGATCCGCACAACTCCGGCGCGCACCGTCTCTTCCCTCCTCAAGACCCCGGGCGTACCTTGACGGCCAAATCTGATGTGCCGTCAGGAACTCGAAGAGGGAGCGGAACCGTGTCGTACCGGAAACGAACCGCCGCGCTCGCGTCCGCCGCGGCCCTGGCCGGCTCGGCGGTGCTGCTCGCCGCCCCCGCAGCCGAGGCCAAGGTCGTCGACGTCAACTACCAGTGCAAGACGCCGATCGGGAACAAGAGCGCCGTTTCGCCCATCGACATCAAGGGTGTCAAGAGCGGCAGCGGCTACAAGCTCACCATGTCCTGGCAGAAGGGCGTCTCCTCCAGCCCGGTCGAGCTGGGCAAGGGCGCGATGAGCCCGAGCGCCACCATCAAGCTGGGCGGCGCCGACAGCGGCACCGTGTCCGTCAGCGGCCCCGCCAACCAGGCCGCCATCCCGGCCAACACCCCCATCAAAATCAATGACTTGACGGGCACCTACACGCCGAAGAAGACCGGCAAGGTCACCTTCACGCCGGCCATCCTCACCATCAAGGCGCTCGGCACGACCACCACCTGCACGCCCTCCAACAGCCCCGGGCCGGCGCTGACCCTCGACGTGACGGCCGCGAGCGGCGGCTCCTCCGACACCTCCCAGAGCGGCACCGACTCGGGCGCCTCCCTTCCGCAGACCGGCCCCGACGACTCCGCGATCGCCCTCGGCACGCTCGGCGGCACGGTCCTGCTCACCGGCGCGGCGGGCGCCCTGTGGCTGACCCGGCGGAACCAGGCGGCCCGCCACTGATACGCACCCCGTAGCGCTGGAGCCGCCGATGCCGTCCGCAGCCGTCCGTGTCCTGTGCCTGTCCCTCCTGCCCCTGCTGCTCCTGACGGCCGCCGCCCGGACCGCGTCGGCCGCCGACGGCTGGTCACTCGCGCCCTCCGGCGGCTCACGCCCCTCCTTCTACGCCGAGGGCGCGCCCGGGGCGGTCCTGCAGGACACGGTGTCCGTGATCAACCGGAGCGGGCGGGCGGTCACGGTAGGGCTGAGCGGCGCCGGCGTCCCCGTCGCCTTCGCCGCGAGCCGGGTGCGGGTGCCCGCCCGCACCCGCGCCGACGTCCCCTTCACGGTGAGCGCGCGCGACGACCGTGCGGGATCGATCGTCGCCCGCGACCAGGACGGCCGGAAGGCCACGGTCCCGGTGCGTCTGCGGGTGGGCGGACCGGCACTGTCCGCGCTGACCGTCGAGCACGTGGCCGTGCACGGTGACCGCATCACATACGACGTGGTCAACCGCGGCACCACGGCCCTCGTACCGAGCCTCGCCGTGCACGCCGACGGAATCTTCGGCCCGGTCCTCGACCGCGCCTCGCGCACCCTGCCGGTCCGCCTCCCGCCCGGCCACCGCCTGCGTCTCACCGAACCCTGGCCCGGCCGGCCCGCCCTGGACTCGGTCGACGTCCGGCTGACCGTGACGGCGGCGGGCGGCGCACACGACTCGGCCGGCGCGTCGGCGCGGTTCGTGCCGTGGGGTGCGGTCACGGGGATGGCGGGCGCGGCGGCGGCAGCGGCCGCACTGCTTCTCGTACGACGTCGCAGGCGCCGTACGACCGACGGCGAGGTGCTCGAATCCCCGCGTACGGAAGTCGAGTTGACGGGAGCGGTGACGTGAACGGCAAGGTGCGCCCGACGGCGCTGCTGGCGGTGCTCGCGCTGCTTCTGCTGCCGCTGACGGCGGGCATGGCGGCAGCGGACGGGCCCGGCGTGAAGCTGTCCAAGTCCCAGGCGGGTACCGGCGGTTCGATCACCGTCAGCGGCAGCGGCTGGCGGTCGCACGCTCTGCTGATGGTGCTGATCTGCGGGCAGTCCGTGCCGTCGCGGGGCGTGATCGGCGGCACCAACTCCTGTGCCAACGCGGACGGAAGGGCCGTCACCACCGACGCCAAGGGCTCCTTCAGCAAGAAGCTGCCGGTCGCCGAGCCGCCGGTGCCGTGCCCGTGCGTGGTGCACGTGGCGACCGTGGAGGGCGCGAAGGCAGAGGCCGACGCGATCTTCCAGGTGGCCGGGCACGCGGTCGAACCGCTGCCCGCCGAAGCGTCCGGCGGGCGGCTGTCGGTCCTCACGGACACCCGGCTCGACGGGTCGAGCGGGCTGCTCACCTGGTTCGGTGCACCGCCGTCGCGCACCCTGGTCTTCACCGTCGGCAACGTCGGCACCACCGCCGTCAAGAACCCGGTCTTCCAAGTCGGCACCTCCCACGGCGTGTTCGCCCCGCAGTGGGAGGACCAGCAGTGGCGCGGCACCATCGGGCCCGGCAAGAAGGCGCAGATGAAGCTGCCCGTCGAACTGACGGCGGGCGCGCACGGCGACTACGGCGTCTCCCTCAAGTACGGCGGGAAAGTCCTCGCCGAGCAGCCCTGGGGCGTGGGCCGTCCCTGGGGCGTGACCCTGTTCTGGATCCTGGTCTGCGTGGTGGTGCCCGCCGCGCTGTTCCGCGCCGGGATGGCCATCGTGGACCGGGCACGGCCGCGCCGGGCCGGCGGTCTGCGGCACCGCGGGCTGCGCATGCCCGAACTCGCCCTGCACCTGCCGAAGTTCACCACCCGGGCGGACGAAGCGCCCGCCTCACCTTCGACCCTGCCGTGGTTCACCCCGGACTCCGATCCGGGCACGGCCGGCCGGCTCTCCGCACCGCACGACGACAGCCCGACGAGTCCTACGACTCCCACCAGAAAGGGACCCACGTGAGAAAGCGAAGGAGAGTCACACCGGTCGGCGCCGGGAGGTCGCTCGCGGCGGGCGCCGCGCTGGTGCTCGGCGGAGCCGGCGCCCTGCTGGGGCTGGCCGCCGGCTCCGCGCAGGCCGCCGAGGTGTCGTTCGCGACGCACTGTGTGCCGCCCGCGGGCATCGATCCCGTCGACGGCACCACGAAGGTCGAGATCACCGCGCCGGCCACGGCGAAGGTGGGCGACACGGTGGACATCGTATGGAAGTACGTCCAGGCCGCCTCCAAGAACCCGGACATCATCGATCTGCCCGCGAACTCGGTCCAGCCGTCCGGCACCCTCAAGGCGGCCGGCGCGCAGACCGCCGGCATCGCGATGCAGGGGGCACGGGAGAACCCGGCCATCCCCAAGGGCGCCGCCATGGTGCTGTCCGACATGAAGGGCACGCTGAAGCTGACGACGCCCGGTGAGGTCACGCTCACGCCGGACGCGTACACCGTCAACGCCATGTCGACGGACACCAAGTGCACGCCGACGGAGACGGTGCAGAAGGCGGCCACCATCGAGGTGACGCCGGGCGACGGAAGCTCGTCGAGCACGACACCGGAGCCGACGGACTCGTCCTCCCAGTCGGCATCACCCTCGGCCTCGGCTTCGGACACGGCGAGCGCGTCGGCCTCCGCCAGTGACGGCACGGGCAGCGGCCAGACCGACTTCACCGGCAAGGAAGTCGACATCCCGTACACCTGCCAGTCGCCGATCGGCGAGAAGAAGGCGACCTCGCCCATCCAGATCGACGCCAAGAAGGACGGCGGGAGTTTCGACCTCACCGTGCAGTTCAAGAAGTCGGTGATGGACAGCCCGGCCGACATCCCCAAGGACTCGGTGAAGCCGTCGATGGAGGTCGTCCTGGGCGGTGCCGACAAGGGCACGGTGCATGTGGAGGGCCCGACCAACTCCGAGGCCATCAAGTCCGGTGACCCGATCGAGATCCCGAACCTGACCGGCACCTATAAGCCGGGCGCGGACGGCAGTTCGACCCTCTCACCGGGCGTCCTCACGATCGAGGCCCTCGGCACGACCACGACGTGCAAGCCCGACAAGACGGCCGTCTCACTGACCCTGGACACGACGCAACAGGCGAGCGGTGCGTCGGGCGGTTCGTCGTCGACATCGGGCGGTTCGTCGTCCTCGTCGTCGAGCGGAGGCTTGGCGGAGACGGGTTCGGACGACCACGGCGCCCTCAAGGCCCTCGGCCTGGTCGCCGGTACGGCGGTGCTGCTGGGCACGGCGGTTTTCACGTTCCTGCCGGGGCGGAGGGTTCGCTGAACGGCCTTTAGGGGCGCGGGGCCGTATCAATGTGAGGCTCCGCCGCGTGGGCGCGACCAGCCACACACAACCCGCAGACGAAAGGGCCGCCGCACCCACGTGGATGCAGCGGCCCTCTCGGCACAGCGAACCGTCAGTGCACGTCACCCATGAGCGACTTCACCTTCCGCCGGTACATCCACACCGCGAACCCGGCCAGAGCCGCAAGCGCCGCCTCGCCGAAGACGGCGGGCGTACCGCTGAGGTCCACACCGGCGATGGCCGGGTTGGACAGCAGGCCGGTGATCGAGTCGCCCGCGGTGACCGCGAGGAACCACACGCCCATCATCTGCGAGGCGTACTTGGCCGGTGCCATCTTCGTCGTGACCGACAGGCCGACCGGCGACAGGCACAGCTCACCCACGGTCTGGATGAAGTAGATGCCCACCAGCCACATCGGGCTGACCGCGGTGCCGTTCGCCGCCATGGCGAGCGGGATCAGGAAGAAGAAGAACGAGACGCCGATCAGGACCAGACCCATCGAGAACTTCACGATGGTGCTGGGTTCCTTGTCCTTGCGGTTCAGCCACACCCAGACAAAGGCGAAGACCGGGGCCAGCGCCATGATGAACAGCGGGTTCAGCGACTGGTACCACGAGGTCGGGAAGTCGAAGCCGAGCAGCGAGGTCGCCGCCTTGCCCTCGCCGAACGCCTGGACGGTGGACGCGCCCTGGTCGTAGATCATCCAGAACACGGCGGCCGCGACGAAGAACCAGATGTAGCCGGTCATCTTCGACTGCTCGGTGGCCGACAGTTCCTTGTCCCGCTTGATGCGCAGCAGCACACCGGCCGGCACGATCAGACCGATGACGGTCAGCGGGATCATCGCCCAGTTCAGGGTGAAGTGGCCGGTGACACCGACGACGCCGTAGAAGACGGTCGCGGCGATCACCCAGAGCAGGCCCTTGCGCAGCCAGGCCGCGCGCTCCTCGGTCGCCAGCGGCTTCGGGACGATGCTGCTCTGCGGGCTCAGGTTGCGGGTGCCGAGCAGGAACGCGGCCAGACCGATCGCCATGCCGACCGCGGCCATGCCGAAGCCGAGGTGCCAGCTGACCTTCTGGCCGACGGTGCCGATGGCCAGCGGGGCGAAGAACGCACCCGCGTTGATGCCCATGTAGAAGATGGTGAAGCCGCCGTCACGGCGCGGGTCGTCCGGGCCGTTGTACAGGTGGCCCACCATCGTGGAGATGTTGGCCTTGAGCAGACCGGAACCGGCCGCGACCAGCGCCAGACCCGCGAAGAACGGGGCCTGACCGCCGGGCAGCGCCAGCGTGAGGTGGCCGGCCATGATCGTGACGGCCGCGATGGCCACCGTCTTGCGGGGACCCCAGACACGGTCGCCGAGCCAGCCGCCGGGCATGGCCAGCAGGTACACCATCGCCGAGTAGACGGAGACGATCACCGTGGTGGTGGCCACGTCCATGGCCAGACCGCCACCCATGCTCCCCTTGCCGGCGCCGGGGCCGCCGGAGAGCAGGTAGACGGTGAGCAGGGCCTTCATGCCGTAGTAGGAGAAGCGCTCCCACATCTCGGTCATGAACAGGGTGGCCAGACCGCGAGGGTGGCCGAGGAAGGTCTTCTCGGAGCCGGGGGTGTCCGGGCGGACCGAGTCCTTCGTCAGGCTGGACGCCATGGTTGTTCCTTGCTGGTGGGGGTTTACCGCACACAAATGAGACCTTCAGCGTCAAATGGTCGCCAAAGGTCCCCGAAGTGCTACAGGCGTTGATTCACCATACGGCAGGACACTGCCGGATATGGAAGGACTTGAGACACGGATCACAGGCCATCGTGGAACCGCACACACCCTTTCCATGGTCCCCACCATGATCGCACCACACAGACACAGGTTCGCACCGGTACGCCCGAAGGTAAGAATCACGGGCGCCGATCACACCACAGCACATGTCAAGAGCGGACTACCATCACCTCATGACCCGTGTACTGCTCGCCGAGGACGACGCGTCCATCTCGGAGCCGCTGGCCCGCGCACTGCGCCGGGAAGGTTACGAGGTCGAGGTGCGCGAGGACGGCCCCACCGCGCTCGACGCCGGAATGCAGGGCGGCATCGACCTGGTCGTGCTGGACCTCGGTCTGCCCGGCATGGACGGCCTCGAGGTGGCCCGCCGGATGCGTGCCGAAGGCCACACCGTGCCGGTCCTCATCCTGACCGCGCGTGCCGACGAGGTGGACACCGTCGTCGGTCTCGACGCCGGCGCCGACGACTACGTCACCAAGCCCTTCCGGCTCGCCGAACTGCTCGCCCGTGTCCGGGCCCTGCTCCGTCGCGGTGCCGCGGAGCCGGTGCAGCCGCCCGCCACGCACGGCGTGCGGATCGACGTCGAGTCGCACCGCGCGTGGATGGGTGACGAGGAACTCCAGCTCACCGCCAAGGAGTTCGACCTGCTGCGGGTTCTTGTGCGGGACGCGGGGCGGGTCGTCACGCGGGACCAGCTGATGCGCGAGGTGTGGGACACGACCTGGTGGTCGTCGACCAAGACGCTCGACATGCACATCTCCTGGCTGCGCAAGAAGCTCGGCGACGATGCGGCGAACCCGCGGTACATCGCCACCGTGCGTGGCGTGGGCTTCCGGTTCGAGAAGAGTTAGTCGACTACGCGCGTTGCGCCGTCGTGGCTTGTGTGGATCGGCGACTGCCGGCCGTGTGTGGCTGGTCGCGCAGTTCCCCGCGCCCCTTTGGGCGCTTCCACACCGGTGTTGTGAAGCCACTGTCCGGAGGGCCCTGTGCGTCGTCGTCTGATTCAGTCCACCCTGGCCGTCGTGCTCGTGGTCATCGCCGTGTTCGGTGTGTCCCTCGTCATCGTCGAGACGCGGACCATCAGCAACAGCGCCCAGGAACGGGTCAGCTCCGAGGCGCAGCGGCTGGCCAGCATCGTGGACAGCCGGCTCGTCGGGGCCGGGGCCATCACCACGCACGTCCTGAAGAAACAGGTCACGGGGGAGCGGTACGCCGTGATCCGGATCCCGGGACAGGCGCTCATCGAGGTCGGCGACAAGCCCGAGGGCGAGGTCATCCGGGGGCATGCCACGGGTGAGGAGGGCGAGACCGTCGTCGTCGAGGAGCCGCGTTCGACCGTGAGCCGCGAGGTCGGCCGCACACTGCTGATCATCGGGCTGGTCGCGCTGCTCGCGGTCGTGGCGGCGGTGCTGCTGGCGATCCGCCAGGCCAACCGGCTCGCCTCCCCGCTCACCGACCTCGCCGAGACGGCCGAGCGGCTGGGCTCCGGCGACCCCCGCCCCCGCCACAAGCGCTACGGCGTCCCCGAGCTGGACCGGGTCGCGGACGTGCTGGACTCCTCCGCGGAACGCATCGGCCGTATGCTCACCGCCGAGCGGCGACTGGCCGCCGACGCCTCCCACCAGCTGCGTACGCCGCTGACCGCGCTGTCGATGCGGCTTGAGGAGATCACCCTCACCGACGACCCGGACACGGTGAAGGAGGAGGCCAACGTGGCGCTCACCCAGGTCGAGCGCCTCACGGACGTGGTGGAGCGCCTGCTCACCAACTCCCGCGACCCCCGCACCGGCAACGCCGTCTCCTTCGACCTCGACGAGGTCATCCAGCAGCAGCTCGCCGAGTGGCGGCCCGCCTACCGCGGTGTGGGGCGGGCGATCGTGAGCTCCGGGAAGCGGCATCTGCAGGCGGTCGGCACACCGGGCGCGGTCGCACAGGTGCTGGCGGCGCTGATCGAGAACTCCCTGATGCACGGCGGGGGCACGGTGGCGCTGCGTACCCGGGTGACCGGCAACCAGGCCGTCGTCGAGGTGACCGACGAGGGGCCCGGCGTGCCCGCCGACCTCGGCGCGCGGATCTTCGAGCGCACGATCAGCGGACGGAACTCGACGGGGATCGGGCTGGCGGTGGCCCGGGATCTGGCGGAGGCGGACGGCGGGCGCCTGGAGATGCTGCAGACCCAGCCGCCGGTGTTCGGTCTGTTCCTGTCACGCACGCCGCTGAAGCCGCCGCAGGCGGCCGAGGACGACGAGCCGACGGTCCGCTAGCGGACCGGGCGTGCGGCTCAGCTGACGCGCTGCTTGGCCTTGGGCCGCTCGGGCTCGGTGTCCTCCAGGAACGATTCCGCATCGGCGAGTGCCTCCCGGGCAGGCAGGGTCTTGAACACCCAGCTGCGGTAGGACCAGAACCGGAACAGCGTGCCCAGGCCGATGCCGACGACCTTGAAGATGTTGCGCTGCAGCGAGCTGTCCCAGCCGAAGCCGTAGATCGCGGCGTACAGCACGCCGTTCTCGATCACCAGGCCGACCGCGCTGAAGGCCAGGAACAGTGAGAGTTCCTTGGTCCGCGCGCTCTTGTCACGGTCCCGGTAGGCGAAGTAGCGGAAGCCCAGGTAGTTGACGCCGATGGCGACGACGGTGGCGATCACGTTGGCGCGCACCGCCTGCAGGCTGGTCAGATGCCACAGCAGGTTGGAGACGCCGAAGTTCACGACGGTGCCGAGAGCACCCACCGCGCCGAACTTGGCGACCTCGTGTGCGAGCCTTTGCAGCCCGGAGGAACCCTGTCCCATGGTCCTGAAGGCCCCCGTCCGGTCGAATGTGTTGTCTGTGTCTGTGTCTGTGTCTGCGTCTTGGTCGGCGTTTTCGTTTTCGTCAACTCAACCATGCTAACCATCCCCCTTCATAAACTGCTGTGGATGAGCTCACAGGTCGGAAACAGGTTGGAAAGAGCCGAGGAAGAGGGGGAAACGTCCGGGAAGAGCCGGGTAAGAGCCCCGGAAAACGGCCGGAAATCGGTCGCCGTGCCGCGGCCGATACCCTAGGGGCGTGACGTTCCCGGTAGTCGGCATGGTCGGCGGTGGCCAGCTCGCTCGTATGACACACGAGGCAGGCATCCCGCTCGGCATCAGGTTCAAGCTCCTCAGTGACACCCCTCAGGATTCCGCGGCGCAGGTCGTCAGCGATGTCGTCATCGGCGACTACCGCGACCTCGACACGCTGCGTGAGTTCGCGCGGGGGTGCGATGTGATCACCTTCGATCACGAACATGTACCCACCGAGCATCTACGGGCCCTGGAGGCGGACGGCATCCCCGTGCGCCCCGGTCCCGACGCGCTCGTGCACGCCCAGGACAAGGGCGTGATGCGCGCGAGGCTCGACGCGATCGGCGTCCCGTGCCCACGGCACCGGATCGTGAGCGATCCGCAGGATGTGGCCGCCTTCGCGGACGAGGGCGACGGTTTCCCGGTCGTCCTCAAGACCGTGCGCGGCGGCTACGACGGCAAGGGCGTGTGGGTCGTCGACGACGTGACGGAGGCCGAGGACCCCTTCCGCGCGGGCGTCCCCGTGCTCGCCGAGGAGAAGGTCGACTACGTCCGCGAGCTCGCCGCCAACGTGGTGCGCTCCCCGCACGGCCAGGCCGTCGCCTACCCGGTCGTCGAGTCCCAGCAGGTGAACGGCGTCTGTGACACCGTGATCGCCCCCGCTCCCGACCTCGACGAGGGCCTTGCCCTCCGGGCCGAGGAGATGGCACTGCGCATCGCCAAGGAACTGGACGTCGTCGGCCACCTGGCCGTGGAGCTGTTCCAGACCCGCGACGGTCGCATCCTCGTCAACGAGCTGGCCATGCGCCCGCACAACTCGGGCCACTGGACCCAGGACGGCGCGATCACCAGCCAGTTCGCCAACCATGTCCGCGCCGTGCTCGACCTGCCCCTCGGCGACCCGCGCCCGCGCGCGAAGTGGACCGTCATGGTCAACGTCCTGGGCGGCGACTACCCGGACATGTACTCCGCGTACCTGCACTGCATGGCCCGCGACCCCCAGCTGAAGATCCACATGTACGGCAAGGACGTGAAGCCCGGCCGCAAGGTGGGCCACGTCAACACCTACGGCGACGACCTGGACGACGTGCTGGAGCGCGCCCGTCACGCTGCCGGCTACCTGAGAGGCACCATCACCGAATGAGCCCTGTTGTAGGCATCGTCATGGGGTCGGACTCCGACTGGCCCGTCATGGAGGCCGCCGCCCAGGCCCTCGACGAGTTCGAGATCGACTACGAGGTCGACGTCGTGTCCGCGCACCGCATGCCGCGCGAGATGATCGCGTACGGCGAGCAGGCCGCCGAACGGGGACTGAAGGTGATCATCGCGGGCGCCGGGGGCGCCGCCCATCTGCCGGGCATGCTCGCCTCCGTGACCCCGCTGCCGGTCATCGGCGTCCCGGTGCCGCTGAAGTACCTGGACGGCATGGACTCCCTGCTGTCGATCGTGCAGATGCCGGCCGGCGTGCCCGTCGCGACCGTCTCCGTCGCCGGTGCCCGCAACGCCGGCCTGCTCGCGGCCCGTATCCTCGCCACGCACGACGAGGAACTCCTCGGCCGCATGCGGGAGTTCCAGCAGGAACTGAACGACCAGGCCACCGAGAAGGGCAAGCGCCTGCGCACCAAGGTCGACAGCAGCGGCAGCGGCTTCGGCTTCGGGAAGTGACGCGGATGACCTCTCTGGCGGAAGCCCGGGCGCTGCTGCGCGAGTTCCCGGTCGTCGACGGTCACAACGACCTGCCCTGGGCGCTGCGCAAGGTCCGCTACGACCTCGACGCCCGCGATATCGCCGTACACCAGAACGCCCATCTGCACACCGACATCCCGCGCCTGCGCGAGGGCGGTGTCGGGGCGCAGTACTGGTCGGTGTACGTGCGCTCGGACCTGCCGGACGCGGTGCCCGCGACGCTGGAACAGATCGACTGCGTACGGCAGTTGCTGGCGCGCTACCCGGCGGACCTGGCGCCCGCGCTGACGGCCGCGGACATGGAGACGGCGCGCCGGGACGGCCGTATCGCCTCTCTGATGGGCGCGGAGGGCGGCCACTCCATCGCCTGCTCCCTCGGCGCGCTGCGGGGGCTGTACGGGCTGGGCGTCCGCTACATGACGCTCACCCACAACGACAACAACCCGTGGGCGGACTCGGCGACGGACGAGCCGAACGTCGGCGGGCTGTCCGCCTTCGGCCGCGAGG
>Ga0307512_10001306_pt1 | contig 35754 bp, 37 predicted proteins | sample 14_EM_MG_FD_200267 | JGI IMG/M metagenome (GOLD analysis project Ga0307512, IMG submission 200267) | Populus trichocarpa ectomycorrhiza microbial communities from riparian zone in the Pacific Northwest, United States - 14_EM | ecosystem: Host-associated > Plants > Roots > Unclassified | place... | reverse complement strand
GTCGGCCAAAGAAGCAGCCCGCCATGTGTAATTGATGAGTGCAGTGGCTTCGGCAGCAATACAATCTATCACTGTGGAAGGGTAAAATTTACCTCGATATCGATCTTGAGAAATCATTACTGTAACCATCTATCCAGTAGCATACTTAGAGAGCGCACAATGAATGGCTGCAGCCACAAGCGCCGAAGTCTGCAGTGTGAGAGGTTGAAAGAACTGCGATGTTGTCGGGTATCGCCCCAAGCTATTGGCGGTGAAGAAAAATTGATCGTAGTTTAAGTCAAGCACTTCCATCCATGTGAACCATGATATTTTATTGTCGATGATCTTCGAGAGATAATCATCGTCAAACACGAGTTCCATACCCTGAATTCGACGCTCAGTTTCTGATTCTGAATCCAACGGGTAACTATGGTGAATAGTTCAACGAGCTCTATCTGCCAAACGCCTTTGAATGGTACTACTCTTTAGGTTTAACTACGTATATTTGTGGGTCATCAGCCCGATCGAGAAGCAGAAAACACAATCAACACTTACAGCTTCTTGGGGTTGCAGATCGATTTCAAGAGATGGACCACTGGGGAATTGACACACAAATGGTGTACCTACAGCAGCACCTGCTAATGCCCGCCGACGATGCTGGGCATCAATGGATACTTTCGAAGCTTCGTCAACCGTCGAGCACTTCTCATCCCAAACAATTGTCCATGGAGTCTTTTTGAATCTGATTGCCTCCATGAATCGTTAGGCTACCTCAAATGTAGCCATTTGGTGTTGCAGAAGATTGTGATCTCCACCGGCCTTTCGTTGAGGAACATTCTGGTCTCCACCAGCCTTGGGAAGCAGGAGCGCCTGGGCAGGTACAACGTCAGACTTGCGTAATATGTTGATGGTTGACTTTTGGCGTTTGAGCACAGGTGGTGCTATGGCCCCAGCTGGATGCCGCTGATTTGGAAGTGAACTGCGTGCAATGACTGTATCAGCACGGCTGCATGTCTTTGACACTGGAACACGTGTAGTTAGTATTGTCTTATCACGGCGCGCCTGGTCATAATGTGGTACCTCCTGCTGGTTGTCGAAATAGTCTTCTTCGATATCAGACGCCAATGTCGACTCTCCAGGGTCTACACTGTCGCCATCACTGATCTCCGGATCGGTATCGTCATCATCCTGCTTCATATGAAATAGAGCACGGACATTAGCTATCGCTAACATTATACTCGAACCCTGGGTTGGATGATCAAATATTTGATCTGCAATGAAGATGGGCTGTCTTCATGAATGCATGTTGAAGTGCTCTCTCAAGGTGTGCGTCTTGATTCTTCTGTGAATAGTGATTCCTCACCTGGCTGGCCATAGGTTCCATGTTGATGAAGTGAAGTTGCGGAATGTAGACAGAAGTGTATAAGGGGAAATATAGTATGAAGGTTAATAGAAAAACAGCAAAATAGGGCAACAAACTTGCACTCGGTCGAGGAGAATGCAATTCGAGGGGTGCCTGGAGAAAGTGATGTACGGCCGAGGAGGATGCATTTCGAGGCATGGCTGGAAAGAGTGCGGAAGACAGGTCGGCGGTTCATATTCATATTGCCAATGCTAGTTCTTTGTTGTGATTTTGGAAGCACCTGGTGCTCCGGACTTGATGGAATCTTCATGCACACAATTCCCAAATGTTAGCACTCATATCCAAGTACACTATTGATACATGAATTGGAGGTTGGTTTAAGCCAACTTATATAGAATTGAACCAGACAAACTTGAAGATCTTGACACACCTGAAGAACTCGAGACATTAACACGGTTGAATCACTAACTAACTCTCAGGGCCAGACATACGGAATACTGAGGAATGGGGTGATCATGGTAGCCCCTGCATATGACTACATTAAAGGTAGTTCATTATAACTCTAGTTCGAGCACATGAGTGGTGAATGCGGGTCACAGATTTGTCAGTGTGTTGAAGAATGTTGCAGAACTTGGACGAAGGATGGAGTTGGGACCTTGGTGAGTGGCAACAGTTGAAGTTACATGTGTTCAATCTGAGTTTGTTGCTGATAGTGGATAAATATGAATCTCTGAATGCGGTATGCCTGTCGGAAGAACACCCTCTTTTCATGATATTCTCTGGTTTAAGGATTCTGTAACAAAGTTAAAGGTCAATTAGGCAATATCATGTGTAGAACTTCACTTTCAGCAGGCTGAGCCTCTTGAATTCACAATAAGTATGCAGTCAGTATAAGAGAAGAGGGAGAAAGTGGGTTTACAATGGAGAGATTCAAGATAGAGAAAGAAAGGTAAAGATATGACGAAGATTCAGGGGTAATCTGATCGATTGCAGTTCTCATCAATGGCAAGATGGCTAGCGAAGGCGGCATCAATAGTCACTCACATTAAGATGTTGCACATAATATCTTGTAAACAACGCATCCTTTAATCACAAACTCATCATTGAGTCTCAATCCTACAATGTTAACTTAACATAAATGATCCAGTTCAAAGCAGTGCATAAGAAAGATACGAATGTGTCATGAGGCTGCATCTGACAGCAGAAAGACGAATAACAGCATGCAGTTCCAGCTGATTGAGGTGCAGCGAGCCTTGAATCGGCATGCAGGATTCAACCCAATATACTGGTTGGGATTGCAGCCTGGCCTTACTTTGACAGTTACTTGTACTCTCAGAAACTGCCTTTTCTAAACTCGAGTTTTCATCATGATATGTTCTTCAGGCATATTTGGGATTGGACATTGGCAGAAATCAGATATCGTCAGTTTTCGATTTGTCACGAACTTTGGGTGTTCAACATATGTGATGGGCGGGAGCTTGCCGGTCACCGATTGAGCCGCTGAGCAGAGACTGCCATTCAGATTCTACCTCTTCGAGCTCTCTTGATAGATATCGGTTGACATATTCTATTTTAAGATACGGTTTTTTGGCAGCCCAAACAGACAAGTTAGTCAAAACGTTGTTATGTCTGCATTAGAAGCTGTGTGAATGTAGGCCTGTTCGAGGAAGTGTGGTATACAGGTGAGCGGGACTCGCCAGTCATATGCAGATTCACTGAGCAGAACTGTCTGTTGAGGTTCACTGTCTCAAGCTGCAGCTCTATTATGGTGCCCGAACGACATAAGCTCTTTCAGGATCTTGGAACTGTATAGGTCCGAACATTCTTGTTGGTCAGAATCCAGTTACGTGTGGTGATATATCGCCCAGGGCTGTGCATATACGGTAAGTGTGAGGTGGACACATTCTTCCAAAGGATGGGTGAGACGGAGCATGACAGTTATGGCATTTTAGCGGCGGCCTTCACATACCGATCAAGCATAGATTCAGATACTAGCTTGGGCAGAGCGGGATGAGCTGCGCCTGCACCTAAATGTTTAGTGTCTGACAGATGACACTCTGTGTGCTGGCAGCCACAAATTCAAAACATTCGGGAATGAAGAAAATATGCGTGGAATGCAGTGAAATGAATTGTTCAACGGTAATGCAAAGTGGGTATACACGGTTCAGAGGCGTGCCTGGAGTGGGATCATCTGGTAATGATGAATGGCGGCTTGTCAAAATTGGCTTTTCCATAGAATATGTGTGCGGTGTCAAATCTGAGACCGTGAAATACAACATGAGAGTGGATCTGACATATGCCTGCACATCATTCCATAGTGAGGAAATACTCGGCTGTATTCTTTGGGTACGCCTGGAATACGTGAGCCGTGCCTTAGGATATGATACATCAACTCGATATCTCTGAGACAGTCTTTCAATCCCTGTATAATTGGAGATATACTGTGCTGGATCTGTCTCAGGATAGTCGAGAAGTTGATAGTGATTCTCTGGTGCGATTGACTGTAAATGATTCAACATTGTTGATTCAGTGAAAATCCCGAATTCTTTCGCATTCTAGTGTCTGGTGTGCCTGCAACTGACATATAACGACTAATTGGAATCACACTTGGATGTTCAGGTGCACCTGAAAACTCGAAACTTTTTGGCAGATTTAGGGTTCTCAATTCTACACCGACAATATACGATGAAGATGAGCAGTGACTGCATCTTCGAGAGATTCTCACAAAGAGCAATATACGGCTCCGCGGAATTTGACTTAGTCGACCATTAAATCGGCACACCAGCTTTGTGTCACATATTGGATCATCCAAATGACGCTATGTTTCAGTTTATCATTGACTGCATCTGATATTCATCACTATACTCAACTTACATGAAATGGAAACGAACTCTGACCAATACTCCTGGACTCCTCACGACTGCCTCATTCTCCATACCATTTGACTATTTTGTATCAGTTGGTGAGATTGTGTTGGTTGAATGTTTGAAGAGGCATACTTAGGTTCCACTGCCCCGATAATTATCATTCATCCTCACCATCTGACGGCACGATGTGTCCATGCTCCACAAGCTGCTGTGTATGGTCTTGCGGACACTCCAGAATCCGGTACATCATTGACGTCATGATGTTCAGTCGGCTCATCAGGCCATGCAGGACTCTCATTTGTGCCAATCCTGAGAGCTGGTGGGGATCACTCGGTCTGTTATCATAACAACTGGGCGCAGTGTTCAATAGCCATGGGTGTGGAACGCTGTTTTGCCCCAGTTGGACAACCCGTGCCAATGCCCGGTGCTGCTCATTCAATACCCAGAACTTCTCAGTCCTTACCGCATGGTGTGCTGCTGAGAGACTTAGGCCTGTCCCACCCAAATTGGGTGTAGTTACAAACACAGAAGGATTGAGCGAATCTTGGAATTTGAGTTGCATTTCTGTGCGCTCATCGTTGCCCATGTACGCATTCATGTAGAAAATATCCAAATCATCTGCAAACATCTTTGTGAGACACCACTTCAAATGACGAACTCAGCCTGGCAGAGGAAGAAATCACACAGCCTTGCGAGGAGGAGGTACACAAGGTATGGCAGTTCTATCTAGTTCAGGCTTGCCTGGGTGCGCCTCATTGGATGCTTTGTCTTCGTCAGGTTTGGGATACACCCCAGGTCGATTGAAAAGCATTCGCAGATCTATGTGTCTCAGCCATCGGAAAATTGGAGAGCCAAATCAAGTATCGTGTGGCCATTCATCTTACCATTGTCCCAAAACGTCATTCCGATCCTCGGTGTCTCCCAATACCAATGAGAAACATGCCAGCCTCCATCTATGTACCCTCCACACTCCTGGAGTACCTAGTGAAGTGCATCTTTCCACGGGGGTCTTTAGTTTAGCTTGGCCTTCCTCAGTGCATTCGAGATCAACAAGGTGTGCATTCTCCTTCGGTATCCGAACATGTGGTATCCCATTCGCGAGTGTCAATGCTGACCACCTCCTGATGGTCCAGCACTTTGCAATTTGGATCACCCGGTGCGCCACATCCCTTTGAGCATCAAGGTCTTCAGTCGGGATGTCATGCATCAAACGCTTCACGGCGGAATACAGTGCCTCGGTGCCGTGCTTTTCCTTCACAGCATCATGCTCTGGATCCTCAGGCGCACCTGAAATCAGCCACATCATCTAAAAACGGCAGTCATAGAGTGAATGGAATCCCGGCATTGCGGTGACTCAAAGTTTGAATCCAATTCTTGCATTGGTCGCTATGCGACACCCTAGACCAATTTTTGTCTTGTACCGATTGGACCCATCAAAAATCCCAAAACTCCATGAACAGTGTGGGAGTTGGCCATTGCTTGATTGTTTTGCTCTCGATGTTAGGATAACATATGAAACACGGTGGATATTCCATCAGTTTTCCGGCGCGTCAATACTGGTGTTCAGATCCTCGTGGGTGAGATATGCATATTCCGTGTGCAACAAGTTCACCAGTTTGACATCGGTTACATATGTCATCCCGTCGATGACATTCTTGAACGTCTCTGCAACTCCAGGCATTGTCATCACCAGGATTGGTTCCCAGGCTGATGTTAGCGCTGGATGCCCCTGCGGTTGAGTTGACTGGACCTTGGGAAGGTGGCTGGGCACTGAATTCTGTCTCCGCACCGGATACCACCCCAGTTCGTCACCGATAATCCAGGGAAAGTTGTTCTGTGCCATACTCACCCACTCTCCAAGGGTATTCCCCCACAGAATCGACAACGGTAACCCCATTACAATTTTCTGAGTCAGCAGTTTGCATATTATTGGTGTTGCCACTGAGGTGAAAGTCTTGCCAAGCCCCATTTCATGTGCCACCAGTGCTCCTGGCATATCAGAATCCCATACCCATCTCCTTAGAATGAACCATATGGCCCAAATCTGGTGCGCCAGAAACTTCGTTCCAGGCAGGCATGGGATTGAATACTTGTGCCCTGGAACATGGTTGTTGGTTGATCGGCGAATTGGTATGCAATTCCGCCATCTGACCGCCCCATCAAGGCACTCATGTTCCAATTTTTTGTTGATTGTGCTGACAACAGTACTCAATCCTGAACTGGTATTATCCGGGTCGAGGACCTGCTTGCCATCCAGTTACTCCTGAATGTATCTTGCACATTCGTCCATCTCTTGTTGGTCCTCAATAATCTCTTTCAGCATCTCCGAGGGATGTTGGGCGGATGAGCTCATACTCCGGCGCTCCTGAAATTCGTCGCAATGTTAGGTTTTTCATAGACCAGTATTTGGACCCACTATATATGTGGAATATAATCAATTCTATTCACTCGATCAGAACTTACATTAATACAACTATCAGTCTCTTTCCCACCTGCTGCCTGATCCACCAGTATTGCATTTTCAACGGATCCTTCCGAAGTCTAGGTACACTGATTCGCAGTGGGGCATAACTCACCGTACCAAGGCCAGTGGCGATCATCTTGGCCGGTCTCATTACATGCTCCGCAATATCCTTCCCTGTTGCTGGCTTCATTTCTACAAACAATGGTTTCAAATTGTGCCCCAGTTTCGACTTGAAGGCATTAGAATGCAAACTGCTGTATGAAATCTGACCATATAGAGGGTCATTCATCATATGCCTGGGTGTGTATAATCCCTTACACTCTTCATCCAATTCTTCCTGTGTCAAGTTGGATTTGAACAACACATTCAGACAGTAGGGTTCTTTCGGGCCACAATTTTTTTCAATGAAATCCATCAGCTCCTCCCAGTGCCTCGCATCTGGGTACAAAGCTTGGAGTTGATTGCTGAATGTCTGGTCATTGTTGCCATTCGGCACCCGATGATTCACAACCACAAAAGTTGTATTTCGCAATTCTGGGACCTTACCTCTCACTTTGTTGCGCATGCGCTCGCCCAAATCTGTCGCTGGTCGCTTGTTGCCTCGGCTTCCCTTCATCCTCGCCTCCCGAACCTCGCTTGCCCAGTTCTTCAGAACCATTTGAACCCACTGTCGCCGTCTGCATGCGGCATTAACAAAATTTTCCCGTGGCGGCCATTTCTCGAAAGTCGTCAAAAAAATAACAACTGCTGTCATCCAGTACAGGGGTCCATCTCGTAGATGTTTCGAACGGTTCTGTCCCCAGATACTGGGCTGATGCTTATTCTCCTGAAACCCAGCCACCCATACTCTCTTCCACTTGTTGAAGGTACAAAAGTTGGGCCGCCACAGCTGTTTGGGAAGTTGCTTCAAGGAGAAATCCATTCTCGACAAGCTGATTGGGGCTCTGGCTTCGGCATCGCCCATGTCCGCCGAAATGTCCCTTTCAGAATCTGCATCATATTCGTCATATGAAATCTCTGGTGTTGGGGGTACATTGGCATTCCCTGGAACATCTGTCCTGGGCAGTTCCGCCACCGGCTGAAATCGTTTTGTTGGGAGGCTAATGGGGGGTCTCCAAGGTTGGCCGGGATGGTGTCCTGGTGCTGTAGAGGCGGAAGATGTTGGCCGAATGACTGGATTTTTTTCCAGGCAGTGCTTGAGGCACTTGAGATGTGCCTGGAGATGACAGCGCAAGTCCTGTGAACTGCTGAGGTGGGAACATTTTAGGTACACCATAACCGCCTTGGGGGAATTCGTATGGTTGCCACGATGGCCCAAAACTTGGATTTCCTTGAGTTACACCAGAGTTTGGTTGTGAGCTTGGTGTCATGTTGAATTGGGCAGGGTGGTGGAACTGGGGAGCGCCTGAAAATAGTGGCTGCGAAGGCTAAGAATACCCTGGTGGTGGATGAAATTGATTATTGGGTTGCCAGAATTGCATGTCTTTGCTGTGTGTATTTCCAGGATTATTATCTGATGCTCACACATTGTTATCTGGGCGTTGTTGTGAGCCAAACAGCCCACCTGTTGGTGCCATATTGGTTTTCTTCGGCGGAGATGCATTCGTCAACATTGTATGTGAACCAAGATGGTGCTGAATAAATTATCAATGGAATTGGTGATTTCGAATGCAGCAGAGTCCAGTTGAGAAGAGTGAAGGTAGCAGTGACCTTCGGCGGAATGAAGGTCTCTTATATCCATCTTATTTGTCACGCACTGTGGTGTTTCACTGCACTGTTGATCCCATGAAACCTGGCAGAGACAATGAAATCACAATCACACACATCCCGTCTTTCTTTGTTATATGCTCGAATTGGTATGCTGGATTTTGGATAGAAGCTCACCCTTGTTTGGTTCATGACAGTAAAGGTCATAGAAGGGTTAGGACATGATATCTGTAGGAACCCAACGAGAACTATATCCGGTTGAAATGTGAGCACGACAAGGTATTTTACATTCAGATTGGGTGTGTACGACCTGCACTTCATTCAATATGAAGCCTTGTTAGTCGAGCAGCAACAGTGATCGCTTCCTTTTGAACTCCTTGTGTACAGTTGGTTGTCTTCTCTGGATCCACTCACCGCTCAACGATTGTTACTGAAGAAAACATCATACCAACCTATCAGTTCTCGATGATTATTGAGCAGGCATACAGCCAGCTAGGAAACTTATGCATTCATTGTATTACGCTCATGTTATCCGCTGCTTCAGGCTTGAGCGTAGACATAATTTGCAGAATGCTACAATGACGTGCTTATACGATAAGGCCGATCGTAGAGGCACCTGATTAACAGTATTAATCGTTGATCGCAGTGATAAAGCAAGAAACTTTCCGTACTAACGATGTTCAGTAGATAATGTGCAGCATTATTGCGCGGGATTTGATAGATATTATCGTAGTTTGTGAAGAACACTGATCATAAGGTGAATGTGTTTTACCTCTCCTCAACATTAGGTGGGGTGTGATGCGGCTTTGAAAGTGATACACTAACCTGAGTTAGCTCACTTTCAAACACATATCCTTCAGGCTCAAATCTAGCAACAAACCATACCCCCTAAAGCATCATCGAGATTTGTCAGATCACTGAACATTTATCAAATATGGTCAACACTCGCCAGAAGCATGTAAAATGCTGGATCTGCAAAAAGAAATTATTCGACAAGAACCAACTGGAAGCTCACTTTCAACAATATCACTCAATATTGATGAATGAAAGGCTATTACCCAATGGGATTCTACCACCTGCCGGCTGAGATCACCCTGAGCCACCATGGTTTGACTACAGCAGGTTCATCTGAATGGCCATCGACAAGCTGTCAAATAATAATCTAGTCATAGACAACCTACCGGGTGCACCACCACCTGAAGATTCTCCCAACGAAGAACCTATAGACTCTCAGCAGCCTGATGTCACCTGTACCCCTGATCAAACGAAGACAAAGGCTCATAAGCAGGTAGTTGGAGTGGAAAATGCTGGGGGGAAACCATATGGCAAAGCTTCTGGATTGTACAACAAGAATCGCAAGGACTCAGAACAATGGAATCCATGGCATCCTTTTCGGTCTGCTCACGACTTTCAGCAGGCTCAATCGTTTAGCTAGCAAAAGAAATTATGGATATATCAACATCTCAGGCGCGGACTGGACAACTTCAAAATCGAATCATTCCAATCTGCAGATGCCCTGAGAAAACTCCTCTCTGAACTCCATTTCGGGCTCGGCAATGATAGTTGGATTGAAGATGACTCACATATCTTCGGAACATTATACCACAGGGATATGTTCAAATGTATCCAGTTCCTCCTAGCACATCTCGCTTTGTAGGCACACCTCGAGTTTGAACCAGTTCTCCTCGCTGACTCTGATGGACGTCCAATGTACAGCAAGATGAACACCGGGGATTGGTGGTGGGATACACAGGATCAATTACCCACCAGAGCGACGATGGTGCCAGTCATATGTCCATCCGACAAGACTCACTTCACCAACTATTCAGGGGATGATCATTCCTGGCCGCTGTACCTCACAATTGGTAATATTGGAAAAGATATAGGCCAGACATCTAAAAAGCTCCCCTCAATTCTCGTTGGGCTGATCCTATGTCCCCCGAGGGGTGCCAAATACATTGACGAAGCATGGCATAACGCGGTTGGAACTCTGCTCTCTCAACCTTGGCATCTTGATATCACAGGCCCTGGTTTGAAATGGGATTGTGCAGATGGTTTCCAGCGACAATGTTACCCTCTGTTGGCTGCCTGGGTTGGTAATTATCCAGAACAAGACATGGTTGCTCAAGTCTCATAAGGCTCATACCCAATGTGTGAAATTCTTAAAGGTGTGCCGATGGGGCATCCAACTTTTCGACCACTCGAGAACTCAAGACATCAGCATATTCACTCGGAGCTGCTGGAGGACAATAATATTGATGCTCTCGACACTCTAGGTGTCCACCCAATCCGCAACGAGCTCAGGCAATACCCGCTGTGCAATGTCTATCGGCTTTGAGAGCCTGATGAATTGCATCAGCTGCTCCTGGGGTTAGTTAAAGACATATTGAACTGGCTGCTCAAATACCTCAAAGCTAGAAATCTCAAGAATCAATTTGACAATAGATTAACATTGGTGCAACGATATCCTGGCCTGCAGCACTTCTCTAAACCATTCGATTCATTGAAAAGTGGCACCTGGCAAGGTAAAGAGATCCGTGGAATGATCAGATCACTGGCAGTGAATTGCCCTCCACTTCTTGTCTGCTCCAAAGATGACAGGAAAGCTGTGGCGCAAACAGCCTTCGATGAAATGGTAATGGGAGCCGCGCGGTCATTATGTCAATTCACTCTACTTGTCAGCCAACAAAATCACTCTGATCTATCACTCAAAGCTCTAGATGATGCACTCAACTGATTTTACAAGAAGACAGCCTCTGATGAAATGGTGGTGGGAGCAGTCCGGGCATTATGTGAATTCTCTCTACTTGTTAGCCAACAGAATCACTCGGATCTATCCCTCAATGCACTAGACGATGCACTCAAACGATTCAACCAACAGAAGGGCATTTTTCGAGAACAGACAATGTCGAAGTCTGTGAAGGCCAAAGTAGATGACCTGGTGGCAACTGAATCCCATTAGTTATGCGAACAAAAGATTCATACGATTCATACTTCAATGGAGGCCTTTGTGTGTAGGGTTGAAAAGGTTTCCACAACAAAACATAGGCAATTTCAGATGCGGCTAAATGGAGCCTGGCAAGGGGCAACCACTTGGTCAGATGCCGATCATCAGAAGGCAATAGAGCGATTGGTGCGCAAAATCCATCAAGTGACAGCTGCTAGATGCACACTTTTCGATAAATTATTCCAACATCATGAGTGTCAACTATTGCAGGAAGTTGGAACTAAGACAACCGGTCCCAGAAGCATATTCGCCAAGGAACTTGCTGTTATGAAAGCAGCCGCTGAAGAAGAGGCTTACGGAGCGGCAAACATGTCCGCTGACAAGCGACTGCAATTTCACACGCACCGATCCATTGCCGAGACAGAAGCCTCGACCTGGAACTTGTCTGATACGGAGTGCGTCACCAACCAGCTGGAGCGAGAGATTTGTGGCATCACCTCGAATGAACAGAAAAGTTCCAAGAAGGAATTGTCAATCCACTTGATCCTGGTTGAAGCTTGTTGGGAGACAATCTGAATTCAGGCACTCCGGAATACCATTGAACAATGAGAAATTCATTTCAGATATCCAAAGATGCATCTTGTGAGCCATATATCAGAGTCAATTCAGCGAATGGGTTTGGGTGCCAATTTTACCACCGATGTTTCTGAATGGCTACATATCGCCAACCTGTAAGAGGCATATTGATCCAGCAACAAAGTCAATTAGATTCGACAGATGCTTAAGCATAATGACCGGTGTACCGGTCTTGACTATATGGAGGAGACACTGTCATATTTGGCACTCCAAGGCTGGTACGATATTGACTCTGCAAAAGTTTTCAACCTACTCTCTGCTACTGATAAATGGCGAAGTCCATGAAGAGCCCATTTGTTACATCCCCAAACAATTCAGCACCAGCCCTTCATCCGCCCCGTATCACAGCAGGCATATCATTTGTGAGACACGCATGTCCGCGGAGTGTGCCGAAGTATCGAACTAACCTCACTCAGAGATGCATCAGGGGATTTCAGAATTGCCAACTTTGGACAGCGATTCCGCACGCATAGTGAAGAGGACTGAGGATACACAGTTTGTGGACTCGTGCTCAGATAAGATCAGCATGTCCTCATAGACAATATATTCATTAAACTCCACAATGGGCCATTGTATTACTGTGAACCATTTCACAACCACACTTCTGTTGAGCATCTGGGACTTGATTGCACGGTAGAATATACCAATGCCAACCAAGGGATCATGCCTGATCCTCATAATATCGGGGTCCAGTATACGCAAAGTGAAGAGAATGACCTCAACAACACCTTCCAAAGACGAATTCCTTCATTTCCTGTATGATACTTCAGCTGGAACCCACTGAACCAGATCCTTCAATTTCAGGAGCCCCTGCCACCCGGGAAAGCAATATGAACCTTGTCTAGGAGGGGCGAGAAGACTCCACGATGGGTATTACGTTCTCAAGCTCAAGACTATGTGGTGGTGATTCCAACCAAGTACAATGATCTTCATGGTTGGGCTGATTGTGTTGATGAGTTCATCCGGGCTGTCAAACAGACAAATAAGATGCATACTGTACCAGTTGGAGCAATAGTTGAACCGGCACATTTGGTGCGGGAGAATGCTGCATCGGGCGGCATCGATAGCGTACGGCTTGTAAATCATCATGTCTATTTAGATACCTACTGGACTGTATATTAATTAGAATAGAATACCTGATTCTGGTGTGTAGCTGTGAGATAGTTTATTGAATTGTACTATTCGATATAGACATTATATATTATCACTCCCAGAGAGTCTGACTCCAGGTGCACTGGAATCGTCTGGGAGACATGTGTCCTAGTCCCACCAGCTGGGAAATTGCACCAACTTGATGGTATGATTTTATAGCGTTCTGAAGACGACCTCATACTCTTTAGAATATTCTTGTATTCTGTTCCGCTACTCCAGAAGCATTGAGGAGAACCTGAAAGTACTCTTAGAGCACCTGGGAAGCACATCATTGTGCATTCAGCCTGTTTGGGGGCTTCTAGGAGCTTCTGGAAGGATCGGTGTGGCTGTTCAGAATAGCTGAGTCATTGAGTTTTGACTTCCAAACCATTTTACATTTTGCAGATGCAAGAGCAATCAACGAGGAAGCGAGGGCTCTGTGCGCCCACGGCATCGAAGCTGCGATCCAGTGGGTTCCGGAACACTCGGGCATTCTCAGGAACAAAGAGACTGACCGGCAGGCAAACAAGGCACGACATGACCATGTATACACAGTACATAAGCGAATATACACCTCGGCCGTGAATAGAGTCAGATAGATCTCTGAAGGGAGGACAGTGGCGAAGGCGCAGTGGGAGGCTGATACGATCTCCAATCATTCCAGTTACACGCTGAAGGGCAAAGCCGGAAGCAAGAGACCCATCGCAATGACAAGTGTAAAATCACTGGCAACAATGTTCTATAGACTGAACAGCAGGCATGCACCGACTGGAATGTACCTAAAGCAGTTCAAACACCGAGAGGATGACAAATTGCTGATGATGCAGAGGCGGGACACTACAGATGCGGGAGCATCTCTTCCGCAAATGCAGCCTGTGGAAAGACCGGCAGAAAGCACTCTGGATGGCGGTGGGGAAGGCTACAGGATGAAAAGTGGGCAGATGCCAACATGTGCAGATTTCTGAGCTGTTTTCCATGGAGAAATGTGACCAAGCAGTGATGTACTTCCTGGCCGCCACTGATGTTGCGAAGTTCCCACCAAAGCAAGCTGAGGAGTGGGGGTGTTTAGATTAGGGGTAGTCTCTCTTTTGTTGATCTCTTTTGTTCTGGTTCAATCTTTAGTTTTTCCTTTGTCAAAGGGGGCAATGGGCAGCAGGTGGGAGCTCCACCATGTAACCGGCTTGCCAAGAGGCGGAGGTGTGGTTTATAGACTCTGTCATACTCTAATTAGAGTGAATACAGTATGAATAAAACAATAACAAAACAGCTACACTAATCCTTCCAGATGCTCCCAGAGGCTCACAGATAGATTGAATGCAAAGCGATGTACTCTCAGGTGGTCTGACACAACTTCACTGGTGCTCCTCAATGCTCTGGAAGTTGTGGCCCAGAATTCAAGAATATCCTGAAGAGTGTTTAGTTGTCTCCAGAATAATACAAAATTGAACTATTAGGAGGTGCAAATTTCAGAGCTAATGAGTGAATTGGCTGCATCAGCAACAATATTACGGTGCACTTCGATCCTGGTGCTGTACTCTCTGGGATTGAACATTATAATGTTTATATCAAATGGTACAATTCAATTGAATATCTTCCTTCTGCACACCTTTATTCCAGTATTGGAATTCAATATACAGTCCAGTAGGTATCTAAATCCACATGATTATTTCCAAGGCATACAATATCAATTCTATCGGATGCAGCATTCTGTTGCACCATATTTGCCGGTCCAACAATTGCTATGACAGGTACCATTTGCCTGTTATCAGTCTGTTTGACAACCCGGATGAACCCGTCAACACAATCAGCCCAACCATGCAGATCTTTGTACTTTGTTTAAATCACCACCACATATTGTTGTGATTGAGCACATAAGATCATTTGTTGAGTGTTCTTGCACTGCTTAGAAAAGGTTGATATAGTTTGTCAGGTGGGCAGACGCGCTGGAAATTAGAGGATCTGATTAAGTGGAGTCCTGCTACAATGTAATACTGGAAAGAAAGGAACTAGGCCTTGGAAGGTATTATCGAGGTTACTTGCCATATATTGGAACCCATTGCTATCAGATTCAGTCGTGATCCCTTGGTTGGCATCGCTGTATTCTACCTTGCAATCAAGTCCCAGATACTCAACAGATGTGGGGCAGTGAAATGGTTGACAGTGGTATGAGAGCCCATACTGAAATTGAATAAATATACTGTATTGGAGTACATTCTGATCATATCTGACCACCAGTCCACTAAAATCATGTCCCCAGTCCTCTTCAATTTGTGCACGGAATCACTGTCCAAAGTTTGCAATTCCAAAATCTTATGATCAATCTCTGAGTGAGTTAATTTGATACTACTGCAAACTCCGTGGACTTGAGATTCTTGAGAATGATCTACCGATTGTAATACAGGGTTGAAACATGGCTTGTTCTGACAATGCTCAAGGGGTTAAATATTGGCTTTGCGAGAATTTTACCATTTATTGGCAGCAGATAGTAGGTTGAAAATTATCACAGAGTCAATATCATACCAGCATTGAAGGGCAAGATATGACAGTGTCTGCTGCATATAGTCGAGGCTGGTACACTGGTTATTGTGGTTCTGCATCTGTTGAATGTAGTCGGCTTTGTTGGTAGATCGATATGCCTCTTTTACATTGCCAATATGTAGCCATTCACACCTATTGGTGTTGGAATTGTGGCCAGAACCTATTCGCCGAATTGACTCTTCCATCTCCCTCACATGATGCATCATTGGATAGAGAATGTGTATTATACATAGGTCGATGATTTTACGGTGCTCCTGAATTCCGATGTCGTGCCACCATGCTTCAATGTCAATCATACGAATGGACAATTCCTTCATGCACTGTCTCCGCTCACTTGAAATGATACCGTAAAACTCTCTCTTCAGCTGATTCACAATACAGTCTGTATCAGCAATACTCTAGGTGGTGGCTTCAGTCTCAGCATTGAATAGACAGATGTGAAATTGCACACCCTAGTTGCTGGTCATGTCTGCCGCCCCATACACCACATGTTCTGCAGCGGTCTATATTTGAGCAAGTTGTTTGGTGAATATGCTTCTGGGACCAGTTGACTTAGTCCCAACGTCTTGCAATAGATATCACTCATGATGTTGGAATAATTTATCGAAAAGGTTCCATCTAACAGGTGTCACCTAATGGATTTCGTGCTCCTGTCACTCTTTGGCTGTCTGCTGATTGGCATCTGATCATGTGGTTACCGCTTGTGGGGCTCTATTCAGGCACACCTGAAATTCCCTTTGTTTTGTTGTAGTAACCTTTTCAGCCCTGTACACCTGAACTTCCATTGCAGCACAGATTCTATGAATCTTTTGTTCTCATAACAGTTGGGATTCTCTTGCCAACTGTTCATCCACTTTGGCATTCGCAGACTTTGACATTTTCTTCTCATGAAGCACACCATTGTTCTTGTAAAATTGCTTCAGTGTATCTTCTAGTGTGGTGAGGGATTGATCAGCGTGATTTTGTTGGTTACCAAGTAGAGAGAATTCACATAATGCCTGCACTGCTCCCATTACCATTTCATCAGAGGCTGTTTCTGCCACAGTTTTCTCGTCATCCTTGGAGCAGTCAAGAATTGGAGTGCAATTCACTGCCAGTGTTCAGATCATGCCCCAGATCTCATTTCCATGCCTGGAACTGCATTTCATAGAATCAAATGGTTTAGAGAAGTGCTGGAGGCCTGGATACTGTAGTACCGATGTGAATCCATTATCAAATTGATCCTCGATATTTGTAACTTTCAGGTATTTGAGCAGGCAGTGCAATAAGTCATTAACGAAACCCAATAGCAGCGAATGGAATTCATGATGCTGCCCAGGCCAATAGGCATTGCATAGAGGGAATGGCTATAATTGGTTGCAGATAGGATGAACACCAAGAGTGTGTAGAAGGATAATATTAGTATCGTCCAAAAGGTCCAAGTCAACGTACTAATATCTCTAGTTGTTGAGTCGTCGACCGGTTGAATGCCACATTGGCGTACCTATCGAAAGTTGACACCTTGGGCATGAGCCATTTGGGACTCAAGCAACCCTGACTTGTTCGACATAATGCCCAACTCAGCCCGCCAACAGTGGGTAACATTTACTGTGGAATCCATCAGCACAATTCCATTTCAAGCTGGGACCAGTTATGTCAAGATTCCAGAGTGGGGACAGCACAGTTCCAACCATGGAATGCCATGCCTAGACAGTATTGTTGGCACCTGTCAGGGGACATGGCATCCACCCAACGAGAATACAGGTATGCATTTGATGTGTGTGACAGATATCTTGTCGAATATTACCAATTGTGGGATACAGCAGCCAGGTGAACTGATTCTCTGAATAATTGGTCAAGTGTGTCATGGTGGGTGCCCATATTACTGGCACATACGTCGCTCTGACAGGAAGCTGATCTCGTGTTTCTTACCACTTATAGCCCATGTTCATCATGCTGTATATTAAGCCCACTTCAGAGTCTTCAAGGGGTACCGTTTCAAGTCTCGGTGCACCTGAAATGGGAGATGTGCCAACCAGAACCAAATAGATTTGAAAATATCCCTGTATTATAATCTTCCGAAGATATGTCAATGAGCTTCAATCCAACCATCATCACGGAGCCCATTATCAAGATCAGACACGTGCTTTGCCAGTGCATCTGCTGATTGAAATGATTTGATTTTGAATTTGTCCAGTCCATGCCACAGATGTTGATCTATCCACCTATTTGTTCGCTGCCGAAATGATTTTGCCTGGTGAATGTGGTGCGCTGACCGCAATGAATGCCATGGATTCCATCGTTCTGAGTACTTGAGATGCTTGTTGTATCATCAAGTTACGTTGCCATACCCTTTCTCCCCAGCATTTTCCACTCAAACTACCTGCCTATGAGCCTTGGACTTTGTTGAAGCAGGGGTACAGGTCAGATCAGGCTTCAGGGGGTTGATAGTTTCTTTGTTGGGAGTAAAGCCTTTCATTGCTCCAACAGGTCACTCACAGATACCTCCAACATACTCATACATATTGCGATTTATACTACACGACATCATGTATCGATAGTAGTTTTCCACCATTTTTTTTGGTAGATCATGTCCATGAGTGAATCTCAAGTGAAGACAGCAAATATGGCTCCACTTGGTGGCCAATTTGGCTTGCAACAATGCCGCGATGACAATTCAGGTTCATTAAATAATAGTTCATGAGCTGCCACTGGTATTGAGAGTCGATCCGGAAGACACACCAATTAATATCATTCGCCGCATGGGTATGGTCACACTCATTCACAGCACCCATATTGTTGCACTCCTCAGATTTCTCACCCTTCTCCATTCCACATGACACTGAATAGTTCGCAACCAACCACCAGTGCAAGGCAAGGATATCGAAGTTATGGGCCACTGTGGCAAGGATAAGACCTCCCTCAAGGTGGTTATGGTGAGTCTCAAATGTTCCCCCCTGAACTGTGCCCAGGACAAGGGCTGTCATCTCCAGGTGCACCAAGAGTACCGCCAAGACAGCTGGGAAACAATCCAGTCAATTGGCCAACATCTAGCAGCACTACTCCTCCACCTGGACCTCCTTCAGGCACCCTTGCAATAACACCCATTAGCCTCGCAATAAAATAATTCCAGTCACCAGCAGAACTGCTTTAAACAGCTGTTGCACGGATTGAGGATTTGCTCCCATCGCCGGAGATTTCGTACCTTGATTATAATGCAGATGATCAGAGCCACCATTTGTCAGACTAGGGCAGTGCTGAGGGAAAACACCCAATCAGCCTGAAGCAAACCGAATTCTCCTCAAAGCAATTTGCCAAAGGATGGGGCAGGCCAACTACAGTGAGTTCAATAAGTGGAAGAAAGTGTGGGCAGCTGGGATTCTGGAGAAAAAGCACCGGTCCAATGTCTGGGGGCAGAACTTGTTGAAACAGCTTTGAGATGGACCCCTGCACTGGGAGTTATCGGTGGCAGATTGCTTGGTTACATTCCAGACCTGGCTGCCATTGAATAATGTTGATGATGGTTAATTGATTTGGTGGCAGTGGATGGTGATGCATTAGAAGAAATGTGCTAGAGGAAGTCGAGAGGTGAAGAAAATCGGAAGGCGGGGCAGCAAGTGACCTGGGACGGATTTGGCAGTGCACACAGGCAACAAGACAAGAGGTAACCTCCCCGAGTTACCAAACACAATGTTCATGGTTGTGATTTGCTGCATGTCCAATAGCAACAATGTCGTTCAATCCCACAAACACCTCCAAGCCTTGTATACCAATGTGAGGTACTTGGAGGAGCTGGTTGATTTCATGAATGAAAATGGAGGCCTGAAAGAGCCATACATTCTGTTCCCAATGTGCAAGTGCAAATTTGAGCAGAATGCATTGGATGAAGCGTATATGGGAATATATACCCACAGGAAAATGATAAATGACCCCATATATGGGCAGATTTAGTTCAACTGTTGCCTTTTAGATACCTTCAAGTTCAGACTTGGACACAATCTGAAAATATATTTTGTAGTGATGAAGAGAGCAATAGGGAAGGAGATTGCGGTGCAGGTAATTTGACCAGCAAAGGTAGTCCCTGTTCGCTGTGTCAACGCTGGATGTGTGCAACTGCTAATCATTATACATAGACTTTGGAAGGTTCTGAAGATGGTGGATGAGAGGAGGAAGAGGAGGATGGTGGGCAAGAGAATGATACTTGTATTAATGTAAGTTTTGATTGAAACAATAGTATTGAGTGTATTCCATTCATATAGATTCATTCCAATGGTTGCTTGTCTGTGAAATACCGAACATTGCGATGAATTTCAGGAGCACTGGAATATGAGCATATCCGCCCATCTTAATTCAGTGCAACTGAAAGAGATTATTGAGCATGAAAGAAAAACAAATAAAGCTACAAGTGAGGTTCAGAAGCATATGGAGGATGGTGAGGGGGTCCTTGATCCAGATAATAGCATTTCAAATTTAAATACTGATCTCAATATAATTGACAACAAATTTGACCATGAGTGTCTTGATGAGGTTATCACGTTGCTGAATGCACGTCCAATTTGCCAATCGAATGCAGACTGAGTCCCTGGCAGCAAGTATCCAACTGCAGGCTAGCCCAGAACAAAGTCTCTGGCACACCAGGTTTTGGCGATATGGTTCATTATGAGGAGATGGGTTTGGGAGTCAGATATGCCAGGAGTGCTGGTGGTAATTGAAATGGGTATTGGCAAGATGTTTACCTAGGCGACAGCGGCTTTCATAGGCGAATTGCTGAATGAGAAGGTTGTAACGCGATTGCAACTGTCAATTATGTTGGGGAACACCCTTGAAGAGTGGGTGAATATGGCGCGGAATGACTATCCTCGGATAATCGGTGAAGAATGGCAGTGGTGTTCGCTGCAGTCACTGAATCCAGTGCCCCTCTGCCTTTTAGAGATTCAGATATCTCCACCTCAGGGGTATCCAGTGTTTACTGCAACCCTTGAACCAAATCTGGTGGTCACAATGGCTTGAGTGGCACAGAGATTCAAGTATGTCATTGACACGATGATGTACGCAACCAATTTCAAATTGCTCTTCCTGTTGCAACCGAAAAATACTAATCTCACCCATGAGAGTATCAATACCAGTATTGATGAGATGGAAAACCAATCGAATATCCACCTTGTGTGGTATGATACCTTAACATCCTCAGCGAAACCATAAAGCAACGGCCAAGTCTCATACTCTTCATGGAGTTTTGAAATTTTGATGAGTTCCATCAGTACAAGACTCGAAATAGTGAGGGCTGGCAAATTGTGATGAAAGCGAGAATTAGTTTCAAACTTCAAGTCACAGCTATGCCAGGATTCCTTTCACTCTGTGAGTGGTGTTATCAGACAATGTGGTTGTTTTCAGGTGCGCCAAATGATCCAGAGAATGATACTGTGATAGAAAAGCATGGTGCATCAGCAAAAACTAAATTTCCTGCATTAAATTAGTTTAGTTTATTGTACCCACAAACTCAAAAAAATGAAATCGAGGTTTCCCTGAAATATGGCATTTCTTCAACATTCCTGCATGGTCTTTGAGTTGTCGCAATGCTGTTTTCAATCATCATGACCAGTTCACCCACTTCTACCAATGAGCAATGAGCACCAAACGAATGGTTCACCCTTCTTTTGGCGATATCACAAAATTCTTCTCAGCATACTCCAACGTGGCCAAATTGGATTCATCGTCGCAATGATGCTAGTACTCGCTCGGTAAATTTCATGAAGCGTGTTCTTCTTAGTTTTAAAGATCCCTCATGGCTTAATTTGACCAATGACAGTTACCACTGAGAAATCTTTCACAATATTTATTTTGTTGATACAATATCGTTCAGTAGCTTGTAGTTCATCTGTCATGGGAGGTTCAGGCATCATCGCAATGATGATTTCACGCATTTGAGATCAGACTTCCGTGAACCATCAGGTCTATTACCTTCACTACTATCATGATGTATTGATAAAACCTAGAAAAAAATAGCACACAAAGGAAATCCTAAATCTGATTACTGACACAATTCCTAACCTCCAAGCGGCATCGCACCCTCTACAATCGTACTTCCATCAACCAATCCTGTATTTGCGATGCTGGTGATGTTGGTGATGTTGTTGTTGTTGTTGCTGTCGCTGCAGGAGATGGGCTGGCTGCTGCTGGCGATGGCAGGTCGGCCCATAGGCAGAACAGCTGAGAATTGCATTCAAGCTACAGTACCAGCAACAAAGCTGCTGAGAGAATTACAAGAATTGTTGGGCTGCTCTGTCTGCTCCTCTGGGACGTAATCAAGGAAGTGCTCATCGATCCGGCCCTGATTGTTGTGATGTTGTGCCATCGCTGGGTCCTTACCAGTTGAGTGGATCCTTCGGCAAAGCATGCTACTGATATTGTCCATCATTTTTGCTTGAACCTCGGGAGTGGAAGAACGAACATCCACGTCGAGACGATGAAATATATCTGTGCATACATTATCAACCCGGTCATTAATGTCTATTGTATCACACTTGCATTGTGCTCCACCTCCTGGAAAAATCTCTGGTGGAACCCTAAATACGGCTGTTGTCCAGCCTGACAGACGATGGTGGATGGCCGTCGCAGTCACGGCAATCAATGTTGGGTTTATTATATCAATCGATGATCTGTCTTTCATTCCCGTTTGTCGTATGCCATAGAAGTATGTCCAGCGAAACAGATGCAAAATTACAGTCACTGCTAGTGTCAGCAATGGTTCCAAATCCGCAGTTCGGTTCCTGGTCCGGGTTGGAATCTTACTGGAACCATTGCAACATGTTTTGAACCATCAAACAACTGGACCGCACCATACCCGGGGTTCTTTGGCCGGTTTCTCAATATCACAAGCTGAGAGCTTTGGCTCAAATTATGTGTGTGAGTTATGATCATATCACAATATGATATATACATAAAAGTCGCAGTTGTGCATACTCTATCACTTCATCTTCACCAATTTACGATCTGATCAATATAAGTTGAGGCACTGCGAAAAACCCCAAATTTTCCCCATGATTTCACAGCGAGTCAACGAATATTGATTTGATTGCAAATTGGCGCACAAGAGGTGAAGGAGCAAGCAAAACGGCATCGTTCGCATAGAGAACAGATCGAGACACGATTGTAAGTCAAATAATTCATTCGAGCAAGAGTTCTGAGTTCGCAACAATGCGGCTCTGCTGTATATATAACCCTGCCATGCAACTACTGTTGTAGGTGCGGTTTGGGATTGGAACTTCACATCATTGGGCGGTTTGGTTCCTCGGCAGTTCCATGACTAATTCATGGCCATGGTTCCGATACTAACCCAGACCGAGGCTGAGTAACCCGTAACCATTGCCAACACTTTTCGCTGCAAATGAAAACCTGCTCTCCTACGTTCATTGTCAAGACAATGATGACACATGAAGGGAACTTTGAACTTACTTCACAAACATTTGTGGGGTATGTACACTTGTCCTTCGCCATTAGCCAGGCTACCAATCTCCAGATCTCTGTAAGCGACTATGTTTGGAATTAGGGAATAGAGTCGAATGATGTCTTGCAGCGGTATACCATTGTTGCATCAGAGCAAGTAATCTTTGCGAGAGCCTAATGCACAATGTCCATGGTGAAAACAATCTTCAAGATGATTCGTTTACCACCGAAATGTAGGCACCTGGAGGCTCTGAGTTTCTCTGGGCTGTATCAAACCTGGAGATTTTGTCATACCACCAACTATGAATCTGGGCGGTCTTCACGACATTTGTGGCAAAGGGATTTATAAACATCACGTAATTGATAGCAACAGGCTTCACCTGTGCCATGATCATCGCCGGATAGCCTGAAAGAGTTGGCTTGGTGTTGTAATCTGGGGCAACAATGAGGCCTGTCATGTCATCAACAAAAGGAACATATCGCTACAGATTTCGAGCTTTCTGTGAAACCACGTGCTCATCAGCTTCATTTGACTCCTTCCGCCAGTAACTATATTCATCAGTGGTCAAATTCAATCATTCAAACGCGTAATCTAATATGTTGTTGGATGCCAGTAGTGCAGGCGCTCAGTGGAATTCCTGCTCCATGACAAGATTGACCTCCCAACACTCAGGTTGTCAGGCTTTCACCGCTGGGTGAGGTGAATGAGTTGCCGCTACTCCTTTTTGAAGTGTTGACGTGAAGGATTCTTATTCTGGTCACTTTTCCATTGCTTTCCTGGCATGTCGGGGAAGAGGGTCATCATTGGATTCTGATTTGTCATCATGACGATCAATGTAATCATTGGGTATTGTGCTGACATCGTCACCAAGATCCTCATCATGGATAGATTGTATTCATCTCCTGGTCCTGGCAGTAGGAGGAGCCGCAAGGATAAGTGCGGCACCATCCTGTCATGATTTAACACCGTGGAGAGTGGTAAGTATAAACAAATCAAAGGAGTGACTAAAGGAAATTTAAATGAATGTATAGTAAATGAATTCAAGCATTGTGTAAAGGAAAGAAAGAGTTGATATGATTGAAAGCATCATCGAAATGTGTCTTCTTATCCTGTCGACGATTGTGGATCTTTTCTTCTCCTGCCCCCGCCGCTTCCAACTCCTTCAATGAATGCGAACTCAGAAGTAAGAATGACAGGTGATAAGAATGTTGCAGGGTTTTTGATTGGCTTCTTTTGACAAAAATCATTATCACGACGAGCTAAGATGTATTCATGTTTCACTAATCATCTGTGCTAACTTCCGCTGGGCAAAGATACCAAACTTCAAATTACATGATAGCCATACACGGAATCCTATCACTTCCACTGTGCCTTTGCTAAACACAAGCTTCTGAACCATTAATCCCAACATCATGAAATGTCAACACAGCTTTTCATGCATGCATATGACTGATGTAATCATAATATAAACAAAACACCACAAAGAGACCCAAAACCTCTCCAAAACACTCCAAATTATCACCCATCCGTCCACCCTCCAAGGTGATGGAAATATACCCTCCCACAGTCTCATCAGGAACATTGCTTTGCTCGTAACCAGCAAAGAGACCAAGAGTATTGTTTCGGATGACTTCAAGGTATGGTTGCTGCCTGATAATCCTCCTTGGATGCTTCATTCTAAACTTTTGGAAGCCTGTTTTCGTTGCCAGGAAGCTTCTTGGATTTGAGCACCATTTTTCAGCATCATCATCTGATTTATCCCCTTTATCATCAATCATATCCTCAGCTGGAGGTCGGTGGACGTCATCCAGAGCGACAAAGTTGCAGCCACAACTCAGAGGCCTCTGTGCACCAGATGTGCCATTCCCTTGTTGGCCATGATAAATGACACGAAGAAGCATTAGGTTGTTTTATTTCATTGCCGCCTCAACCTGTCCGGCAGCGGCATTGTAACTGATGTCCAGGGTTATATCACGGGCATGTGGACAACCATCTCCATTACGCTCCTCCCGGCAGCCCCACAGCTCCCAGATTTTCTCGCAGGGTATCGCAGTCTAGCGATTGCAGCATTACTGATTCGCAAAATGTTCGTATCCACCATTGATGGAACTATCGGAAGTATCGATTCATCAACCTGAGGCCAGTCCCATGAGAATAGCTGAGTATTGTTTTCGCTCACCCTCCTCCCAGCAAGGTCAGGTTTCACATAGGTGATGGTAAAGCAAAATGGCCCGACAATGAAATAGGTCGAGTAGTCGCATCATACCTTCATCAGCAAAGCTCTGCGCCCTGAGGTTTTTTCCTCGTTGTCTTCTGTGTCTACAAATCATGAGGAAGAGCGGAAGAAGCATTGGGGTGAATGAATACATACCAATGTGGACAAAATTCGTCTTCTTAGTGCGGGTTTTCGTCAATCCAGTTTTTCCTTTGGCGAAGGCCAACCTCGACTACCTGGTGAAGTGCTGCCTTGAGTTTCTGATCATCGAGGATAGTCATGACTGCCATGTACGGTTTCCAAAGGGGCCGTTCAGTTGCCAGATGACAGACTCGAGTAACAAAATGATCCAATTCGAGATCACATCACATGGGGCCGGCGCCTTGCTTGTTGCCGATGCTCATGGCCTGGGCACTCTCCCAGAAGTGCTCCCTCACATTGTTCTCTTTCTGTTGCATTGTCAAGCCACCCTTCTCCTGCCAAATCCCAATGGTTTCCGCTGCCAATTGGCTGACTCCAACACTGGCATTCTCAGCCCAGAGGAGGACTCCTTGAGTCAGCATCTGGATTGTATTATTCTCTGTGACGACTGATTTCGGCAGCCAGAAGGTATTACATTACAATTCAGGTTTGCAACAGTGGTCAATGATTGAGTGGTGGGTACCAAATGCTGGTTACTCTACTCAAACGTCATGAGTGTTGAATAAATTGTCACGGGTGATGAGATGTGGTAGCAGAGGTGAGTAGGGTGTTTCGATTGTTCTAGAGATTGTAAGTATGGTGGGCAGCCAAGGCGAATACATATGTGGCCTTGGAGGGGTTTCTTGATCCGGCAACATCATGTTGCCTGCTAATCAGCTAGGGAACAATTTGGTTAGCATCAGCTAGGCACGTTGATTTGTCGACTGAACGCATAAAGTCACCAGAAAGACAAAATACATCATGCTCTGCAGTCACATCTCACTCGTTTGTCCTGGCTCTCATTCTTGTACCCTGCATCGACAGTGCTGGGTAGTTATGTAAGGAGAATCCACATTTCATGTAAGGTACGAACCTAACACAAAGTGACAACCATCAATCAGGCAACGGGTGTAGGAGAGTCTTGTAAGGGTGCAAAACAATCGCCATGACAAGCTGAATGCAGATGCGGTATGCTTAACACGATCCTAGGGGTGATGGAAAAGAAAGAGCAATCAAATACTTTGCAAACATGTGAAGGCAGATGAGAGATATCCTACGACAGTGGTAGGACCCCTCTTTGTAAAAAGTAATAAGTGGTGCTGCTGTTTCCGAGGACCAGCCAGGTTGCACTGGCATGAGTAGATATAACACCGTCAAGAGGGTTCTTAATATCTTGCAACATCTTATTTTGGTAAGGAAACATGGATATTTGTCAACATTGTTTTTACCTCTTAAAGACATACTTCTACATTGGCACATACACCACTCACCTCCGTCGTGACCACACAGAATGAATTGTATATTGATCATCCGAACAACTGCAGGATGGTGGTTTTGCAATCAAGTATGATAATGTTCTACTGCCATTCATTCTTGAACCACATCGCAACCCATGTCTTCACCATTCCGACAATAATTCCAGTGATTAAGGATTCAAGAGCAACACTGGGTGTGTTGATGCAGAGCAACCTCCAGTTCCGACACATATTTGTGGTACTCCACCATTCGACAACTGTCTAGGCACAAAGCCTATTAGCAACGGGCCTATCGATATCTTCGACGATGAACTAGATGTATAGTCATCATTTCCTTGCAAGGAGTAGTATCAATTAGCACACTGGTGAGTCGAGCACAAATACGGCAGAGCTGCTATCAATGACCGTGTCAGGAACCCTACAATAGCAACCGTCAGTGACTTCGCTTCAACCCTCACGATTTCCACAGGGTTGAATGAATTGTCCTACGCGATGGGCATCAACTCTTGGAAATCCGGCAACGTTTGTTACAACTGTTTTGTTGATTCAAACAATCTTCGCAACGATGAATACATACGTTTCTTCTATTCCCATTCTGCTGAATGCTTTGTGTTCCTCATGCAACAGCCTGCATGCAGGGAACATATGTCGTATGCTCCAGCAAAGGATTTCACTGAAGCTGCGGAAAGTATTTACTCAGAGGTGAGATCAAGGGTCAGGAGGTCGTACGAAGAGGTAAGTTGGTTGAATTACATCATAGCTAGGATTATTTCGACTGCTTTAATAGTTAAGGTGGCAGCTGGGAGTTATCATTGTCCCTATCTTGGGCCGTTCAGACCCGACACCTCTTACAAACTATTTGGGTGACCAAAAGGAATGGCCCGACTGATTGATTCTTCAAAACATTGACTCGACGATTAGATCAAAGCCTTCCAACATGGTAAACAGCCTAGCTGCCCATCTTCCAGTTCCTCGGAATATCACTTTAAAGGACAGGGAAAAACAACTGACATGAAGTAACCAGAAATCCATAATTGGGAGGCTATGAGAAAGGTACTTGACCTGATGTTTTGTCCTCTCAACAAGCTATTGAATGAAGGAAAGCCCATGATTTGTGCGGACGGCGGGATGCAGCAATGTTATCCTGTCATTTGTGCATGGATGGCCGACTACTTGAAAAACATTCACTTGCACACGATCAAGTAACCCTATTGCCTGGTGAGCGATGCACCGAAATTGTTGTTTGCAGCAGGGAATTCATTGTTGTGGCAATTGAGAGACAATCGGCTATACTTCCAAAAGATGATAGTCGCAACTCAGGGCGATAAGATGGACCAACGCGAAGCAAGACAACCTCTGGAGGATTGAGCAGTTGGAACATTAGAAGGCGTCGTCTGGAATACGAAATGCATCTCCCTGACGACTATTATAATACCCAATATTCTTTATACTGTCTTTGTTGGTATGCTTAAGCCCTTGATGGACTGGGTAATGTCCTTCTTTGAACAGCATTCCATGATTGACAAATTCAACAAGCTCTGGGTGATGATTCCACCATATCCTGGCATCCCTCGATTGATTAAGCCATCCAGCCAGGTGAAGCAATGGAGTAATAAAGAGATGAAAGCACTCAGGTGGGAGATTGTTCCAGCTTTTGCCGTGACTCTTTTAAACCCTTCAGCGAGCCAAAGAATTCACTTCACAGAAGCCCTGTTGTGTGTCAAGAACTGAGTCTATTTTCACCTTATGGTACAGTACTGGTACCATACTGAAGCCACGATCAAGTACATGCATGAGGATCTGGATGAGTTTCATCGCGAGAAGGATGTTTTCGGTCAATTCCGTGCCAGAAAATCTCCAAAGCAGGTCTTGGAAGCCTTGCAAAGGAAGCTCACTTTGGACAACCAGGAGGCACAGGAGAGTGACCCAGCTTGAAACAATCTTTTGGCGGCTGCACAGTGTTGTCGCCTTGATTAACATAAACCGCGGATCAATTCAGAAATTGCACAACATCTTGTCGACGAATCAGATTTTAACTTTGTGAAGATGCATCTCCCAAACCACTTCTCTGCCCTTATCCACCAGCTTTGCAACCTCTTGAACGCAAGTGCCGAACTCTCAGACAGAGTGATGATGGATCTTAAACAAGCCTACTGAATGTTGAATTGTCATAAGGCCACCTGCTAGATATTGCGAAAGAAAGCCCGGAAGGACGTGGTTCTGTACCAACAGCTGAATGCAAATGCTGCAACACAACATCACGATGAAGCAATGCCTCTCACTAATTTGCCTATCACGCAAATCATGAAAAGCTTGCGATAAGAAAACAGGACCCTTGATGACTTGGCCAAGTGGTGTGCAATGCCAAAAGGGGAACTACAGAATCACATTGCTTGGTGTTTCAAGAGATTTGCCAACTGCACAGACTATGTCGATCACGATTCATATTTCAGTTGTCTGAATGATGTAATATACATTTGGCACAACACTGTAGGAATTCCGGTGACGTCTTTTCAATGCAATGAGCAGGCAGTTCATATGGTTCATTGCACTGGGTCCACCAGTTGGAGAAAGCATAAGACCCCAAGAAGTGATACAGTGCTACTCTTGATGGGGACAAGTCCAGAGAGCCACATTAAGTGGACTCCTGGACACATTCCGGCACCATTGAAGTTTCTGGTCATCATCGAGGATGCTTGATTAAGCTTTACAGAGCTTCATGCCTCGGTTGAGACGTTTGCAACTGGGCCGATGTGTCAGACCGCAGGTATGGTGATTGTCGAGTAGAGACTTCAACCTGCGATGGAATTCTTGCATGATGGAAGCTAGCGTCGTATGCCTCTTGTCAGTGTCAGAACTGCATATATCATCCCAATCAATTCCATCCAACGTGCTGTACACCTTCTTCAACAGACGCTGCAGCCAGATAGCACGCGGTGGTACTTGAGCAACATGAGAGACTTGAATGGCTTCAAAATGTTTTGCATGTGGATGATTCCATTTGATGCTCAAAGTCATTGTAGCAGCGATATCTAGCACTCTGATGAGTGTTCAATTTGGGTGTCTTAATTTTGTTCTGGGAGATGTGCACGCTTGTGTATAACCGATATCTCAAGGGATTAAATAGTTAAGAATATTGTTGAAATCAATGAAACAGTTCAAAAAACTGTCAAAATGATGAAAATCTAATTGACCAATGCGAAACACCTATAGTAAATAATTATAAACGACACGCAAGTTTTTGAATGGTTGTCATGACACAATCACATCATTAAATGCCTCGAAGCATCATGGAAGAAAGCAAACAAGTTGCTACGATTGTATGTGGAGAATCTCGAGCAGGATCAGTGGGTGCGGACCATTTTTGGAAACCGATTTCACCTTTTCCTGATGTGCAGAGGCACTGTATTTAACAGTGAAGAGTTTGATGCATGCTATCCGGACAGAAGACTGAGATGCTCAACAGGATGCGGTCCACTGGATGATGCAGTTTGCAAAGCCCAAGATGATAAGGAGGTGGGCAGAATTGACACTAGCCAATGCAAAACAACTCATTTGGATACTGAAGGTGAATACACACCACATCGATCTCAAGTGCACTGATGAAGGACAAGCAAAACTGACAACCCTGATGGAGGGATCCATTTCACAGGGTGCTTCAGGAGGATGTAGGGTTCATCGATGGTGGCATGGATGTTTTTCGTTAGCATTTGGAGACAAGAAGGATTATAACGATGTATCTGGACATTTGTACGATGACCGGCCACCCAATACTTTGGTGGATCCTCTGACTTTCTGATGGCTGAGAGAGACATATCTGCCAATGCTACACAATAAACCTTTAGAGTATCCCAAACCTGACCAAGACAATGCATCAAGAGTGGCGCTTCTTTTGGAACAAGAGTGACATGAAACTGCTGTCCCCAGTATACCTCCTCCACACAAAGTGGTGCTGTTTTGTCCTGTTCCTGGCCAAGTTCGTCATTTGAAGAGGAGGCTAACCAAGTATTTTGTGGATCATGTGGATATATTCCATATGTCTGGGGAAATGGGCAATGATGAACGCACAGAAATGCAGCTCAAATTCCAGGATTCATGAAATCGCGCTGTATTCGTAACTACACCCAAAGTGGGTAGGACCAGCCTCAATATTACTGCTGCAAGCCAAGTGGTAAGGACTCAGAAGTTCTGGGTCTTGAATGAGCAGCAGCAGGCATTTGCACAAGTTCTCCAGCTGTGGCAAAACAGACTACCACACACATGGTTACAAATTACAGAACCTGTTGGCTATGATTACCACATGAGTGATTTCCATTAACACTGTGGATTGGCCCATGAGGGTCCTGGATGGCTTGATGAGTCGACTGAAAGTCATGATGTTGATCATTTACTGGATTCTGGAGTATCATGAGGACCATACCAAGTGGCTGACATGGACTGGAGATACATTGCAGTCTGATGTGCCATCATCTTGGTTGGTTAGCAAAGCTTCATCATGGTACGTCTCTTTTGACATTCAAAATATAATCTTCTGAAATAATTCAAATAGTCCAAAAGGTGGTTTGTAAGGAATACTATACTGCATAAATAAATCCGTTCTCTCTGTCATTTTGAAGTGAATCAAAGGACTCATGTTGGAATTGTTGCGTGTTACATCAGAAATGCCTCAAGTGGGGTTTCATTGACAATCTTCAGTATTACTATTAATGACCGAAATGAGATGAATTCAATCGATAAGCTACATTACAAGTTTTCAGGCCTGCCTCTCTCAAAATAGATACCATTAGTCAAATTTTGAGAAGGATGTCATGAAGGGTTCCAAATTATTCCTGCTTTACAGATTTGTAGTACACAACAAAACTGAGGCCATGTACACATTTCGAAGTCAAAAGAACGAACATAGCACAATTCAGCCACTTTAAGGTGCACTGGAGAATCTTTCGCATATGTCATCAGTCTTGTTAGGCCAGATCAAGCACTGCAGATTTGGCAATCCCAGGTGGAAATAATAACAGTCAAGGTGATATCGAGTAGCTGTGTTGGTATAGGAACTCTGGCTTGCTGATTCATGGCAAAGGAATAGCATTTGCTGGCATATAATCGAAGTTCAGGTGTCCCAGAGAATCATCAGCATATGTTTTGAGTCATGTTATGACAGATCCAGCAGAGCATATTTGCCAATTACATTTGGCAATAGGACAGTCTACGCAATATTGAATACTTAGGACAGAATATGAGACATGGCTCACATATTCGTCGCGAAACCACAGCATCAGCTGGTACGTGATAGAGGTTGAGCTGCACCGGAGAGGCCTGGGTACATATCCTTATAAGCGTCACTGCATATTTGCCGATTTCATTTGGCTATAAGGACAGTCTTGGCCAGATTGAGTACCTGTGTCGGAATATATGACACCGGCTCACTTATGTGAGCCAAAGCAGCAGTGTTTGAATGTACATCATAGTTGGTCAGGCACACCTTCGATCCGCCTCTCAGAGAGTCGGATACTGAGACATGGCTCAGGTTAATATCCCTCCGCAACAGCTTTTGCTGCCAGCAATTTCCTGGCCTATAATTGAAGTTCAGATGCAACTGAGATGTGCAATGCACTCCAGAATGAGCTTCTTGGATTGGTATGAAGCCGACTTTGACAAACTAGAACTCATTATGGATGTATCATTGTAGCCCAGGCATGCCTCAACAGCGACACATTAGGCACTGATGTGCATGTACCCAAGTCTGTAGAGCACTTAACATGTTAGTTTGCTTCATTGTGATCATGTTTTCTCCCACTTTACATCAGTGGATGCAGTGCACACAGATTGTCATCTATCAAGACACTTCATGTTTAGGTGCAGGAGGCTCACCCTGCTGAGTCTCAGCTAGTATATCACTCTATGCCTGATTGGTATGTGAAGGCCGCCGCAGCAATGCCTGGAACTGTCAGCTCCCCCTCAACTATCCATTCGAAGAAGGTAGCCCTGCACAACTAAACCATTAATGCATGCACCTGACCAAGTAGTAATCTCACTTAAATCGATATTGCCAAAGTAGTATGTTTGGACCTATGCTGCAAAATCCTAAAATAGGTTCTGCAACATCAGGCTCTGTCAAAAGAGCTGGTGCATTAGAGAGAGAATGTCAAAAGACAGATTCTGCTCAGCGACTCTACGAGATTGCTGGCAACTCCCTCTCACCCATCTACCGCACTTACTCAAAGTGGCCAAAGTTCTCAATGCTGTGAATGCACACCTAACAGGATTCTGACTAAATGTATATTTGGGCCACCAAAACTCATATCTAAAAATGAATTATGGGAACTGATTTTCATCAAGAGAGAAGTTCAAAGAGAGAGAATCTTGAAAGCTCCAGTTCAGAGAAGACAAGTTTGCAGAGTGCAATGAACTGTCAGCATAAGGCGAGTCTGCAATCCCCAGCCATTTCATCTTAGCATACCAGTTAAGTCTTCAGTGCACCTCAATTCTCTGGAACTGCATGCATGCAATCATCATTCATCTGCCCACTGTTAGATCACATCTCAGTATGTTTTTATACCATTGTAAAATATAACTTTCAACCCCAAAATGGTTTGATTTCTGTATTGTAGTAGTGAGACCCAAAAGGAATATGTGATTTAGCAGTGTGCAACTTGCCACATAATAGGCCTAAAATCAGAATATGAGTGGGTATTCGTGACATATTTGTTAGCAATGTTGTCATCGATGTGTGCTTGAATCTATAGAATTACCCCAGATTCATACACCATAATTTCCCATTCTTTCAGAATGCTTGTATCTCTACACCTGTATATCTCCTTCGTGTACCAAATTCTCTCCCTCCTCTATCACCCTCAACCTTGTTCTGGAGGATATGTTGCCAACACAGCCCAGATAACCACATGAAATGAAAGTTATACTTACAATACTTGTTTATTGACCACTAGGTTAGCTGTAGCATCCTGATACAACAGAGTATCATGAAAGTACATGTGTCCTGCTCGCCAATATACCACATATGGTGATTCATATTCCTCCTTGATCATGAACACACTCAATCTGCATCTTCGCAACTCATCCGTCACTCATAGAGTTTTGCAGATTCCCAATGCTGTACCAATTCTATGCCATGCAGTCACCTCAAATGATTGAGCTTGTACACACGATTGCTCCATTTAGACTAGTTTTATGCAGGTGCACATGTTTTGATTCAGGTTGTTTGTGATACATTTGGCCAGCAGCAATAGTTAGTTAATGTTGCGAGTTTGCATCTGGTGCATCTGGTTCTGCTGTGTCTGGCTCAGGTGCGTCTGGTTCTATTCTATGTGCATTGGCTTTAACCAACCCACAATTCTTGCTTCCAAATAGAGTGTTGTTGATTGGAGTTGCTAACATTCGGCATTCAAAATCCATCCTGTCTGGCTCACCTGTCAAGGAATCCATCCATTCCGGTGCACCTGACAATATCTTAAATTGAAACACCTGACTGCTATCCTTGATAATAATATGGACCATTGAAGTCACCTGTCCTGAACTGTTCATGGCATGCCTCGAATTCCATTCACCTTGAATATATGTCACTTGTTGCACCATTTTTCCCATTATTCTATTGTACTGAATCTTATAGTTACTGCTTATCCACTCTCTCCCACATTCCTGAACTGTCTATCATCATCTCAGCAAATGGAATCTATGCCCAGCCAGGTGACGAATCACTATTCACAGATGATTCAAAAAGCACACATTGAGAGAGCACTCACATTCAAGAAAGCAGCTAATCTTTATTATCTATCAAATGTTTGCCTTCAAAATATCTGCCTTCATGCATCATATTGTGGATGACAAATGTCCCCCACATCATTAATCTACTAGGATGATGATATCAATCAGGAGATTGTTTATAATGAAAGTGAGGACACCAGAGAGTCCAAAATATCATCCCACATCAAAGAAGATGATTTGGATCACAATGAGGAGGTCTTACTTTTAGGCCAGTCCTGCCGGGACAAGTCATTATGAACTAAATCGGTTCCACTACTACAGACATGGAGCCAAACAGATACTGTTACTGCAGGCGCTCCACTTCCAAAGTTCCGAAAACCACCAAGGGCAATGGCATTACCACTGCTCAAATGCCAAAAGTCAACCCTTTTCAATAAGTGATCTGAGTCTGACTGCACCATCCGCCCCAGTGCTGCCACTACCCAGGTCTGGTCGAGACCAGAGTGCTCCACAACCGAAGGCCAGTGGAGATCAGAATGTTGCCCAATACCAATGGCAACTTTTGAGATAGCGAAAAGATTCATGGAGGCAATTGTATTCACAATGACTCCTTGGCCAATATCATCCGATCACATGGACTCAATGATTGAAGATGCTTGGATGGTAGCTATTGAATTTCAGTATTGTCAGCAGGCATTTGCATGTGCTCCTGTAGCTACACCATCTGAATGTCAGTTGCCTGGTGGTCCACCTCGCCAAATCAATCTGTAAACATCAGAAGCTGAAAGTTCTGCATTCTGTTTAATGCTTCTCTATCAGATCGACGATATTGACTACGCCCCACTATATCCCTAGTTGAATATGAAGATAAGTACCATTAGAGAATGTGTTGGCAGATGGGGTACATGAAAATAGGATCTGTGGTTACTGGGTGGATTTCAGTGCTGTGCGACTAAGCTTCGGATCCAGGTCACAGACGTCCTGTTTGACGATGCATATCTCTCCAAGGTCATCAATCATAAAAATTCATGATTCACCCAAATGGAAGTGCTTGATCTACTTTACCATTCATTTTTGTTCACAGCCAATAGCTTGAAGTGCCAGCCTACTACATCCCAGTATTTTTGACATCTCACTCTGCAGATGTTAGTGCTGGCAGCCACACCTATTTCTTCTTCGCTGTCTGAATATGCCAGTTGAACAAAGGCCACAGTTATGTTTACTCAACATGAATATCCAGGAACATTTTCCACATCCCCTGTGGTTAAATTTTACTCCGCAAGCCACTGCACTCATCAATCACACAATCATGGGCCGCTTCCTTGG
>Ga0307512_10001305_pt1 | contig 35765 bp, 29 predicted proteins | sample 14_EM_MG_FD_200267 | JGI IMG/M metagenome (GOLD analysis project Ga0307512, IMG submission 200267) | Populus trichocarpa ectomycorrhiza microbial communities from riparian zone in the Pacific Northwest, United States - 14_EM | ecosystem: Host-associated > Plants > Roots > Unclassified | place... | reverse complement strand
CCCTCCCCCTTCCCCCGCTTTTCGCCACTAACCTACCCTAGGGTCACCACCGAAACCCTCCACCTTCCACTCCCTGTCATCCTTCCCGCGTTGGGGACCTTACTTCCACTCATCAATTTCGGCGGAACATGGCACGCGCTCAATCAGCCCTCCGACAAAATCGCAGCCCGCCCTTTGCGCTCCGGCCTCCCAACAATTATCGTTCTCGTCTTGGACACAATGCTACTCGCGCTCTCGGGCAGCAAGTTGCACCCCGCGGCTTGCGAGTTCCACGACAAATGGCAGGGAATGTTCCGGACGCACGACACGACGATAGCAAAGATCCAAAACAAGCTCAGCTGCTGCGGGTTTAAGAATCCTCACGACATGCCGTTTCCATTCCCGACGAAGGGGATTGATGTGACCGCGTGTGAGGCCCAGACGGGACGGAAGATTGGCTGTGCGGATGTGTGGGAGAAGCAGGAGGGGCTTTCGATGGCGTTCTTGTTTGCTGTTGGTGGGGTGTTGATGGTTTGGAAGGTTTGTTTTGTGGTGTTGGGCTGATGGGGTTGTTGCTGACGGGAGACAGATTTTGTCGCTGGTGATCATACAACGGAATGCGGATAAGGCACTGAGGATGAAAGAGGCGGAGGATGAAGAGCAGAGGGGCAGGATTGAGGAGGTCGATGAGTCGGACGAGGAAGATGCGGCGGGAGGTGGTTCGTTGGGGAGGGCATCGCCGCCGGAGGCGACGGAGGCGACGGAGACGACTCCACTGATGCTTGAAGGTGTTGGTAACGCGTGGGAAAATGAGGGTCTTAATGGTAGGCAACGGGAACAACAGGAGCGGGAACGACGGCCTGTTGGTAATTAGGGTGAAGCGCGGGGAAGTACGAGGGTTTTTGGTTTAAATTTATTTATTGGTGATTCTTGGAGGTTTCTGATGTAACTTACTCTACTCAATAGAAGAGTTTCAATTTGATAGCTGGAGTCTTAAGAGTTTTGGATGTAAGGGAGGGCGTTCTGTTCTCTATTCTCATCTCTCGAAACAACTAGCACTCTACACGTACGAACTTGTAATCGTTTAGCTGTCCCGAATACTTTTGTTGCGAAGGTGAGTTGTCGTCTCCAGACCCTTTCCAGCGCGCGAAGTAGGGAGCCGGTATACGGGTTAAGAGGTAGCCATCAAAGTTTGAGATGCTTGTCTGCCTCCTTCCTTCGTATTTTCGTGGGATGCATTAATTTGCCGAACACCGGAGAAGATCATATGGAGGACTTCCGGCGAGTAGTAGACTTGTTATCGTCTAAATCTCTAAACCTATAAACCAGTCAAACTTTGAGGATTAACTAGTGTCTGGAAGTATCACGACTCATCCTCACTTCATCCCACCGCACCATCCGTAAACCCGAACCGGCGAAATTTCGTTGCGGAAGCTTACAAGTCCGGGAACCGCGCAACAGCGAGTTTAGCGGGGTGCAAGTCTTGTCTTTAATCTCCATCGATGAGGTAGGCGGACGGGCTTCATGATAGACAAACTGCGAAGGTGAGAAGGCTGGTCCGGACCAACGACATCTGTGAGTCATAAGCGTTCGTCACAGATTCTCACGCTTCGTCCGCAATAACGCCACGCCGAGAAAAATCTTGCTGGGTTGTTGATCGATCCATTGATAAAAAGGCACTCTTCCGCGCCCTCGTATTTTTGATGGTGACGCTCTGCCGCCTTGTCTGCCTGATTTTCCTTCGTCAATACTCCTCCGCCCTAAACATTAAATATCAAGGTTGCAAAGCCGACATGCTTTTCTTATCGTCCCACCACAAGGCTGCAGGTGCGATTTGAACTCAGCCTCAGGCCAATACAAATGCATGATATGCACTCAGGCAAAAGCACATGATTGGCATGTGAGTGGTGAGTCACAGCCATCCATGCGTGCGTGCGTGCGCACACAGTGGTGCAAACGGTGGTGAGAGCGGGGTATGTGCTTCTGCTGCGGCCTAACTCAAGGGTCGAGTAGAGTGTTGGTAGGATGGATGATGTTGCGGCCTGATAGATGATAGAAGATGATTGTTGGTTAGTGGGGAAGCGGATGCGGATAGAATGGCCTTTTGTGAGATCCAGCAGAATCGGGAGATATGCTTGGCGGTCAGATTGAGCACATATGCAGCGAGGCGCGACGGAGGTTGAGAAATTATTTCCTCCGTCGGGGCAAATGGTATGGTTTTTTCTATTTCTGGCAGCGACTGAAATAACAGTAATTGTTGAATAATTATGATGCAATAAAGAGATCAAATAAACGCTAGACAATCTAGATCTTGGAGGGAAGGTGTCTAGAGCCGATGGTGGATGGTGGGTGGTTGTGCCGGAAGTTGAAGAAGTTGAAACCCTCAGGGTCGCGCATCGGAGATTCACTAGTACTTACTTTACAGCGCTTTCGAAACGTAATAATGCGGTAGATTATGTACCGTGAAACTATGCAACAAAGAGTTCGGGGTTTGGTTTGTTGGAGAAGGTTCCTGAGAGTCTGAGTATTATTTCTGTCGCTGTACTCTAGCCTCACGATTAGGGTCACATACAAAGGCAGTGCTCACAAGACAACTCCTTCTTCCTTCCTTTCTTCCTTCCTTCCTTCTTCCTTTGCCGTCAACGCCATCACCATCATCGCCAGCGCTCTCTCCACGTCGTTGCTGCATATTTGCCGCTCCTGCTACTGCAAGGGAGGCGGGTGTGTTGCGGCTTCCCACTCCTCCTACCAACTTGGGTAGTCCTCGGAGGGAAAAACGGAAGAATAATCATCACCGCCACCGCCAACCGTTCCTTTGGACCAACAGGAGGTTTCCGTTTGATTGTGGTTTCAAGGATGCAAGGAGGCGTGACCCATGCCGAAGAAATTGCGGCTGACTGAGTGGTGTTTCCCACCACCTCCTTTTTTTGCGACTTACCACGCACCTTCTCTCTTTCTCTCTCTTCCCTTTCCCTACCGCCAGCACCACCGACCGCAGCAAGCACCTCTCTATCTGCCGCCACCACAGCCATCACTACCACTACTGTCTGCTAGTACCAACCAACCTTGGCTCACGGCCAACACAGCACAGCGCACTACTACATACTACATACGCTACGATGTTGTTGATGCGACCGACATGATATTTTATTTTCGACTTAATACAAAGCTCACTCAGAAAGAAAGAAAGTGATGGGACTGAAGCGCGCATAAAGAGATGGGTGAGACGGCGGAGGGGCAGCAGAGGGGACAAAAAAAGGGGGTTCTGGCTGTTGAGAGGGTGTAAGGTTGTGGGCGGTTCCAACTAGCATGACGACGCTCCGACACCGAAATTCATTCCTTGTTTGACCCGACCAGTGGCCACAACCCCCCACCCCCTTCCTCCTTCCTTCTTTCATACCTTACCTTTTCTTTCCCTTTCCTTTTCCTTTCCTTCATTCTTGATGGGGCGGATGCCTTACTACACCATACGGGCGTTCTTTTCGCGCATCGTGATGTTTGTTGTTCCTTCCCTCTGCTCGTGAAGCGACCGATATTAACAGTTCTCTTTCTTCTGTCAATGGTGATCTGCTGTTTGAGTTGCTACTAGTGATGAAAAGTTAGTGTCGCGTTCAGTGATTTCTTTCCATGCCGCGGTGGGGCTTGGCAAAAGCCAGCTAACCGGTTAGCGCCTTTCGATATGACTCCTCATCCCCATATACCTGACTATAAAAGGCCATCATCCCCCTTCGCCCAAATTTTTTGAAATCCCTTGGCCAGCCGTGCTTACAAACGACCCCCAAATCCTGACATCTCCGCCCACCACCCGCACCACCACAACAGATATCTTTCGTCATCGCTCACGACGCGTATAATATCTGTCTGCCTCTCGAGTGTCCCCAATAAACACGTCTGAGTTGCAGTAACCCTCCTTTTATCTCCCACATTGCCTCGTTTCGGACGCGACAACAACAACACCACTCCACATCGCCCGCTGCTTCTCCGTCAGAAGTATACGTCGCGTCGACCCTCGTTCGATAGAAGAAATTCACCGCGGAAGCGATATCGATAATCCGTCAGCTTCAGGGGAGACATTTGGTTGTTCATCTCCTGTGCCACGCTTGTTAAGTTCAACGCGCCTTTCGAACTTTCTAAAGTACAACCAAAACAACACATTCAACGTCCCATCCTCCCCGTTTATAAACCTCGTTGTCACTCCCTTCGACTTCAAACCACCAACCTTATCAGCACAATCATGGCTGCAATTATTTCTCATCCTGCGAACGCTATGCAGGCTAAGGCTTTTACCGCGCCTACCTCCTTGTCCTATCCAGGTGGTGCTGGCGACCTCACTCCTCCATCTTCAGATGCGGAAGGACAGAAGGCCCAGCAGCAATCGAGCAACGGCAACAGTTCGATGCAAGGTCAGGACGCTGCGACCGGTAACGCCCCCGCTACTCCCGCTGCCACACCTGGTGGAGGACCAGGTGTGAGTGGCATCGTGCCGACCTTGCAGTGAGTGTTCCTTTGTATCTTTGTTGGTGTGTTTTTCTTCTATCTACATGGGCTTAACTGGCATGCTGGAGAAAAGAAACATCGTCGCTACGGTCAATCTTGATTGTCGCTTGGACCTGAAGACGATAGCGCTGCATGCAAGGAACGCAGAGTACAACCCAAAGGTACTACTCTGCCTTACCATGACTGCTCCCTAGTGGAACACTTTGGCTTATATGCATCAAATCTTTTTAGCGTTTCGCTGCTGTGATTATGCGCATTCGTGAGCCGAAGACTACTGCTCTAATCTTCGCATCCGGCAAGATGGTCGTTACCGGTGCAAAGTCGGAAGATGACTCCAAGCTCGCATCTCGAAAGTATGCGCGCATCATCCAGAAACTTGGCTTCGGTGCCAAGTTTACCGATTTCAAGATCCAGAACATCGTCGGCTCCTGTGATATCAAGTTTCCGATCCGTCTCGAGGGTTTGGCATCGCGCCATCACCACTTTAGCTCCTACGAGCCCGAGCTATTTCCAGGATTGATCTACAGAATGATCAAGCCGAAGATTGTGCTGTTGATATTCGTCAGTGGAAAGATCGTTCTTACTGGAGCCAAGGTTCGAGAGGAGATCTACACCGCTTTCGAGTCCATCTATCCTGTGTTGTCAGGTATATTACTTTTCTCTTTCTTTCACCACTTAGACCAGATACTAACGGGCTACCAGACTTCCGCAAAGTTTAGATCTCGGTACCTATCTGTTTAAGCGACGCATCTTCGACCAAATCTGTATTATTACCGCTTTTTTTTTTCTTTTTTAACGAGGCACGAAACATTTAAAAGTTTGGAACACAACAATTGGGGGCAGCCCTAGCTACTACCTATACCTACTACTACTAGCCTTGGAGGACAGGTTGGAGAGAATGAGATACGCCAACGATGTTACAAGAGTTGGGGCTCTACTACTACGTATCCAGTATCTAATCTGAATGCAAGTGCCATTGGGGGTTTTCTTTTTTCTTTCCGTTTTTGCTTTGTCCTCTTTCAGTATCATGCATTACCGGCGCGAGTCCTTGTCTTCTAGTTCTTTTCGAACTCTTTTTTACTACTGGGTTTTTCCTTACACGGGGTTGGGTTGCTTTTTTGTTCCTTGTTTTTTGTGCGTGTGTGCAATCGGGAAGGAGATGTGAAACTACCTAGAGTGTTTCGGTTCTTTTTTCTTGTTCCTTCCGGGTTTTCCTAGGGGATGATTAGAGATTGTTACGGGATAGGATGGTGTATAAAGCTAGTGATAAGCCGATGGGAGTGATTGTGAGAGATAGTATAGTACAGACAGCAGAATAACTACCCAGAGATGGGGAATGATGGCGGGTTAATAATGATGCTTACCTATACTCTACTATATTTTGCAAGATTGATTGTGTGCGAAGGGTGAAGGAGCGAGTGAAGTGTATGGAGTGAAGAATATCAATGCGAAGGATGAGATGGTCTTATGTTTTACCTTGCAGGAGTCGATGTAGGGAGAATGATAGAAATATATTGACATCTAGCTAGTGTGTTTCTTCTAAAAACAGGGTATATATTAACCATCTAATTCCATCCATTCATCAATATCTACTGCCTCCCCTTCTCATCCTCAAAAACAAACCCCAGCTCCTCCATCGTCCTCGCCACAACGCCCCTCTTCTTCGCCTCCACAAATGCCTTCTTGATCTCCGGTATACGCCCGCGGATCCACCACTCCTTCTCCCGCCATCGGGTTGACTGCAGCCCCTCCTCGTCATCAGGGGCAAGCGTCTCAAGGGTCGCAAGATACTCCGCATCCAGCGGAAAGCCAAAATTATGGAAACCCCGTCTAGCACCACCTACCCTCCCCTCAGGTCCCCACCTACCCTCCTCCATCCTCCGCCTCTCCCACGCCTCCATCTCCTCCCTCTCCGGCAACCGCGTCTTCCCCGCCCACACGCCAGCCACCATAACTGCCTGCGACTGCACTACCGGAAACGGGATCGCCCTCGTTGGCAAACCCAAAAACGCCAGCGTCGGATGGTCGATGCAGAATACATGCTGCCACGTCCCATTTACGCGTTCGCCAGTCGTTCTTCCCGCCGGAAGAAACGGAAGTGTGTATAGATACCCTGTTGCGAACAGCACCGCATCGATTCCGTGCTCCACGCTGCCGTCTACGAACTCTACCACGCCGTCTGGACGGAACTCGAGGATCTCGGGGAGGGTCTTGATTCCGGCTGGTGTGGTGGGCAAAGGGGTGCGTACGGATTGGAGAAGCGGGGAGGAAACGTAAGGGAGGAGTTGGGAGGCGATGTCGACGCCTGAGGCCGAGTTACCGACTAAAAGGACTTTTTTGTTGCAGTATGAGAGAGGCGTACGGAAGTTTAGGGAATGCTGGATCTGGGATGGTGCCCAAGTATCGAGGCCGCGGAGGGACGGGATGTAGGGTGTGTTGTAGTGTCCGCTAGCGATTACGAGTGCGTCATAGGTCTGGGGGGCATGCGCGGTGGAGAAGGTGAGATTCCACCCGCCGGATGAGGTCGAGGTTATGTGGGAGATGTGTGCGCTAAAGGTTATGAGGTGCCGTAGGTCGTCGGCGTAGGTGCGGAGGTAGGAGAGGATTTGCTCGTGACGTGGGAAGAGGGGAAGGTCGGAGGGGATGGGGTGCGTGGAGAAGTTCATCATCGTCCCGGGGATATTCGTTTCTGCGGTTTTTGTTAATGGGATTGCTGAAGGATGCAGAAGTTTTACACACCAAGACTATCATACATAGCGGAGACATATACCCTCCGTATCTCTCCTCCTTCGTCGATGTACTCGACGGGCTCCTCAACGATATTGAAGTCGGTGGATGGGATTCGGATGGGTGCTGTCTGCACGGTGTGGTTCCATACGCCTCCCACATCAGATCGCTGCTCATAGACGTCGATTGCGTCGAAACATTTTTGGGCAAGGAGTGCTCTTGCAGCGACGAGACCGCTGGCACCAGCACCGATGATGGCGACGCGAGTGATGGGAGGAAGTGAAGTCATATTGAATGAGATGTCGGGAAGCGCCGTTGATGAATTGAACGTTTCGCCAAGAACCTGCTAATGCAGGGCTAGCTTTGGAGGCCAAAACATCGTCAGCTGTCCTCCTGTCACTGAGCAACTCCGCTTTCCCCTTTACCTCAAGTCAATTCATCACAGCACAACACACAGCACAACAATCATCCGTCAATTCATTAGAGCAATGTCTTCTATCCACGCTCAGTACCCACCCCTCAACGCCCGCCCCATCAAAAACACTGTCTGCCTCTTCGATGTCGACGGTACCCTTACCCCCGCCCGTCGGGTACCTGTCCCCCTCCCCGCACCTAACACTACTAACTTCTCACAGACCGTGAGCCCGGAAATGCTCTCGCTCCTCCAGGAGCTCCGGAAGAAAGTTGCCATCGGCTTCGTTGGCGGCAGCGACCTGATCAAGCAGCAAGAGCAGCTTGGTGTCAACGGTGCCAATGGTTCTCCTCCCCTCCCCCCCCTCCTCCTCACTCCCACTAACCCCGCACAGTCATCGACATGTTCGACTTCTGCTTCGCCGAGAACGGCCTCACAGCGTACCGACAGGGCGTGGCCCTCCCCAGCAACAGCTTCATCCAGTGGCTAGGCGAGGACCGCTACAAGCCCCTCGCAAACTTCATCCTGCACTACATCGCGGACCTAGACATCCCGCTCAAGCGCGGCACGTTCATTGAGTTCCGTAACGGCATGATCAATGTCTCCCCCATCGGCCGCAATGCGAGTGTGGAGGAACGAAACGAGTTCGAGCGGTACGACAAGGTGCACAAAGTCCGCGAACAGATGGTTGCGAAATTGAGGGAGAAGTTCGCGGAGTATGGCTTGACGTACAGTATTGGCGGACAGATCAGCTTTGATGTTTTCCCCACGGGCTGGGATAAGACTTATTGTTTGCAGCATGTTAAGGAGTTTGGGACGGTGCACTTTTTTGGGGATAAGACGTATAAAGGTATGTTGATCTGTGAGACGAGAGGGGAAAGGGGCTAATAAGGGGTAGGCGGAAATGATCATGAGATCTTTGAGGACGAGAGGACGATTGGGCATACGGTTACGAAGCCGGAGGATACTATTGAGGAGCTGAGGAAGTTGTTTGATTTGTGATTGATGATTGAGCAAAAGCGTTGTCATGTTATTCAGCGTTTGCGGAAAGAAGTGTTATGTTGTTCAGCATTTGCGGAAAGAAATGTTGTGGGTTTATACAGATACACATACATACAGATAAACATACAGAAATAATACGTACCCGGGAAGTCGGGGGTGATAAAGACATATGGTACTTAGCGATTTTTGTGCTAGCGTTCTGTTCCCACCAGCAATATCTGGTGCTTGGAGTTGCTATCACATATTCTCACCCGCCTGCGCCTGTTTGGGTAAAGACAACTGCACCCAATCGACTGACGTCCCTTGGCCTCTCGTGAATATGCCCGTGTGATAGGCAGTCACAAATAATAGGGCAGGGTATCTACATAATATGCATCTTTGCCTTCCCTTGTTAGATGGATTACGATTGGCTTGTGAAGCTCACGGACGGTGGCCTGATTACTTAACCTAGTAATGGGAGCGGATGTACTCTAGGTATGGGTGGGTGGATGGCTGGGTTCTTCGCATCATATGCCGCCAACTCCATTACTACCGTCCTTGCCATCTTCTCCATCGGGTAGAAGCGGTAGGTGGCGTGGAAGGGGGAGTTGAGAGCCGCATTTGTAGGCTTCGTTCGGTACCTTTCTCCGACTTGGATCAGTAGGTTGAGAGTTTGAACCCAGGGCTGATAGGATTGCTTCCAGCAGTTCCTTGGAGCTGGTTATGCGAGATATGGAAGGCTGCAGGGGTTTTGGAGATGAAAAATATCTAATTGTTAAATAGTTACGGAGGGTGAATGCGGGGGATGGATACGAGTTTGTGGGATTATGTTGCTATATTCTAACGTACGTAATGTTAGAGAAGTAGTAGATAAAGGGAATTAATATATGCTATATATCTAGCTAAATACAGCGGGAGGGCCTAGTGAGAGCAATCCGTATTTAGTTTTCTTGGGGTCCCATTTTATCATCGCGGTGGTGCATGTGTCTAAAAACCTCACAGGTGGATTGATAAAGCAATTTGGCGTCTGCCTCTTTTGAAAGCTCAGCCGGCAGAACTCTGGGGAAAGGTGCGGTGGAAATGCCTAAGTATCTGCGAGCTTTAAATATAAACAGAACTTGGCCATAATTCCTTGATCAATGATGATGACGACTTTCTCTCGACAACAGGGACACGCAGCCCAGGGTGATGAGGTAGATGTAGAAACCTATCTATGTCTCCGTACGGGCTGTGCGTTATCAAGGTGGTAGAAATGCACGGGCATGAAGATTGCTATTCACTGGATCGTAATCGTATGGCACATAAAACCAAATCGAGGGGTATGATCAGGGATAGAAATCAAAACAATTCCAGTAACGACCATTATATATGCATGCTGCAGGGAACTTAGTCAGAATTGACGGGATTAAGGAAACGTATAAATTAGACAGTCTAGTATGAGAACAGTTGAATTGAAAAACATTGTTTAAAATATCCGCCTAACTAAAGCAATATAGATCTTCCCTAAATCCATTCATCGTCTGTTTCTATGTCTTCGGTTGAAGTGCTCGACCATATTATCCCTCCTACTGAAATATCTATCACAATCTGGATCAAGACATGGGATAGTTGTAGCCCTGTGGACACTATTATGATGCCGCGTAAGATCAGCTCTTCTGCTGAAGCCGGAGTAACAATCTTGGACGTTACAGAAGAAACGTCTGGGCATAGGTCTCAATCTTGGGTTAGTGTTTGGTACAATCCACCAAGTGTCGGAACATACCTCTGTCGGGTCGAACCCCGGATCCCGTGCTCAGCTGAGATTGAGACAGCCCCATCACGGGCAGAAGCATGAGTCGAATAGAAGTTCCTGTACAATGTGAGGATTTATGCAAAGCTCACAAATTCACATAATATAAACAAGGGGTCTGCCTACCGGTTGATTTCCTGGTCTGTAGTTGTCGCCTCCCATGGAATGGAGGCTGTAGGGGTACTTGTCGTATGTGACTGGGGGCCTGGAAGATAGGCTATGGATCTGTAGTCGTCGTCTTCCAAACTTCTGTGGTGCTCGTGCTCCACGGCCAGAGAATTGGAAAGTTCGAAGCCACACGGATGACGCCGTCCTGGATGTTGGGGCGTCGTAATTATGCTGGGATATGCTATCGCTGTGAGTCCGAAGGGTTCTGCATGACTAGATATGTAGATATGGAGTTTAGTTTGTGCACACCAAGAGGTACAATATTGCGGGGTATAAATGCGACTCAATGGCCAGTGGACCTACCCATACGGAGATGTTATGTGGCTACTGTTATTAGAGTACAGTAGGGAGTTTGTCATCGACTGGTTCGAGCCACGGTCTCTTTCTGAAGCAGTGGCTGTCCCCGGAAGCGGTAGCTTTTTCTTAGAGCTACATTGCGGCTCGACATCGGGCTTACCTATCAGGATTTGGATCTTCTGGTCCTTGCCAGTATTGGTGCTTCGAGTTGCTTCATCTCTGCCCGAATTAGTCCCATTTGTGTCGTTTTCGTCACTGTCGATCTCCTCAGATGGATAAATCTCCGACGGTAACGCAGTCAGTGCAATTTCTTCCAAGTGGTGGCCAATGTGACGCTGTAGTGACATGCGAGTTTCACTGAAGCTTTCCTTACACAGAGGACACGTTGTCTTCTGACTCGGAGGAGGGAGCTTTCTCTGTTGAGATTTGTCGCTGACGTCCTGGAGCTCGAGCGCTCTCACTGAATGCTGCTCACGTAGGTGAGAAGGAAGAGTATCTTCGACATTAGAAGCCTCGTCACGTCCTTTTATATCAATCCACTCAACTGAATCTCGATGACACAAAAACTCATGGTTCAGCCAGTCCGTTCGAGAGCCATACCGGGTTTTTGAAGAGTTACAACCAACAAAAGAACAACTGTAGGGTTCAATGTCGCGAATAACATGTTTCCTACTCAAACAGTTAGTTAGGTACTATCAAAGAAACAAACAAGAACTACCTCCAATCGAGTGTGGTTGTAATTCCTTCCAACATCCTGTAGCAGATAGTGCATTGAAATGGTCCCGATTCAGGGCCCACTTTCACTGGTGGCGGAGGGTAAATTGTTCGTCCAACCTGTTTCGCGTTCGTTGTAGCGCCAAATGAAACGATACTGGATGATGTGGACTTCGAGGTGTGAGGCCTGTTATTGGCGAGATGCGATATCGTTTGATAACCACTGTCCTGGGCGTGGGAGTGGATTTTCTCTTCAACATCTGTGGTGTCTAGGTCTTCAGTTTTCTGGGCACTTCTCATTTCACGTATATCCTTATGGCGAGCCCAGTTGAGCTCTGCAAGATCCCGGATGAAACGATCTTCGGCGGAGGGAAATTTGTCTCGCACATTTACCAGGTACGTATACGGGGGTTCGAGATCTCCCTCAAGTGCGCCCACATCTGCAGCACTTTTAACAGAATCTCGAGTATTTGCTTTCGGCTCTGATAGAGCGATGGGTATGGTTTCTAAAGAATGTGTCAAGTCGAAGAGACAATCATTCAGAGCTGTGGTCGCGAATATCGGTGACAGCTGTTGTTCGTCGCCTGCTTCGTCGTTGTCGCTACCACCCCCGCTACTTCCGACGTTGTCGTCTTCGTCGTTTTCGTCGTCGTTGTCAAGTGTGATCATAGCCTTTGGAAAGCGAAATTCCGCCTTTTCCAGTGACGCTGAAATGTCTTGAAAGAAAGCTTTGGACTGCGGTGTACCGTGTAAACCTTTACCATTCATACACATACAATATCAGCATACAACGGACTATTTGCAATTCACGCCCAAGTTTAGATAAACACACACTGCAATAGCTTCTGTGCTACTCTAGCAATAAGAACAACTATTGTTTCTTGCATGGTTTCAAGCCCATCCAGGAGTTCATCCAATCCCCCATCTCCAGCCCCGAACCCATCTCCCCAGATATTAAACCGGCCAGCTTCGTTCCGAGCCATGTGCATCTCTTCTGTATCCTCCGGAACGTTGCCGTTAATGATCAGCTTCCAGGCTTTTTGGCAACTCTGGTAGAGCTTTGCGATGAGACCAGCCCTGTGGGGATAGGCATCAGGATCGGTACGGGGACTGGGGAGGGTGACGCTTTCGTTTCCATGTGACAGCGTCGTCTCTTTGGATGTAGTTGCGGAATATTCCTCGTGTATCCACTTGGAGATCCAATCTCCCAAGGCTTCTTGCTGTTCCGCTCTCTTTAAATCCTGAGCAATGGACATTGATAGTGGTGATAGCTGTTTTTTCTCAAGCGGTGCGCGGCTAAACTTTTCAACATATGAAAGCGCACGGAGTTGGGTGGGGTAGGTGGCATGGTTTAACAAAAAAGAAAAAATCTGGCGCAGCACTGGTTCTACCATAGGTACTAAACTCTGAGTGTAACTGCCTCGTTCGCTCACACTCGACTGACGTGTTGGGCTGTGTTTGAGCTTTAGATGCCAATGCAGCAAATGCTGGCGCAGCATGAGATTTGAGAGTAAGGTTTGCAACCTCAGACTGCGCTGCCGCAGAACCCACTCCGTCGCTCATCGCCAACAGCAAGTTTAAGAATTTCCCTGCCATCAATTTCACCAAGAAGCTGCTGTATGGAGCTCGCCGGGCTCATAGTTGGGGTAACTTCCGTTATCATCCCCGCATACAATGGCATCGACAAGTTATTCGATACGGTTTCCAGCGTCAAACACTTTTACCAGTGCCTGGACAACTTCTGGTGCCAGATTCTGACGCAAAAGGCCAAGCTCAGAAATGAATGTATTTTTATTTTTGGAAATGTCTTCAATGATCAGGACGAACTCGATGCAATGTTACAGGACAAAAATAACCCGAAATGGAGAGACTCTGACTTCCAGAGAAAGCTTCTGAATCACTTAGGTGAGGCGTTTGAGTCTAGGCTTGCACCCTTTTATATTATCAATAGAATCTTGGAGGACTTGGAAGCCAAACTGGAGGAGTTTATGCCAGCCTCGTTGGAGAGCCAAGTGAGTTGAATCTATTATGGTCAGTCCTCGATTTCCTGTTGCTAACTATAGTAGGTTATTTCAAATACTAAAGCCCTCGCCGTTACAACATCCCTCAAAACTTCCGAGCAAAAACCCAACACAAAGAAAGGCAAAATCAAGACGTCAATGCGGAAGATTAAATGGTCCGTTCAATTACCGAAGCTTGAAAAACTACACGAGGACCTCCGTGCTCGGGTCAATGACCTGATTGATTTGCGAGAGCAAAGAACCAAGCTAGAAGAGCTTAGAGCTCTGCCGCAGAGTTCTCCTGTCAAAATGCTGTGTGTCGGCTTCCCTTTATCTGCCACACGAGACTTGCGAGCTTCTTCAAAACGCTTATATGACGCCGTGAGTGCCGTAAATGACAGCGATAGCCACTGCATCGATCTCCAGTTGCCCTGTGACACTACTCAGGAGCAGGGCGATTCGGCAATTACTATCCCTATTACCCCCGAACGCGAATTCCGATTGCGGATTGCGCCGTTGTCGAATATAGCTTCCTTTACACCCCTCATTGTACGTGTCCGACCAGAAGAAGAAGCACTTCCGATTGTGCCTCCTGCTTCCCCAAAAGCAATCCTTCATGCTTCAACAACCCAAGCACTTCTCAGGGGAATGAAACGAAAACCAAATTTTCAGTCATGTACAACTGCACAGCAAAGCCGCCATGCTCTATGTGATCTTCCAATACTTGGGTTCAAGAAATCACGCCCAGAAGTTGATAAAAATACCGAACCTGCAGCGGAGAAGCAACAATCATCACAGGACCAGCAAATACTTTTTGGGATGGTGGTGTCATTAGGTTCCATACTCGACTCTAAGGCCCACCCCGTCTTGACTTCGGATATGACCTATGTCGGTCAACTTCCAAGCGTCGACAGCTACCGACATGTCTTATTCAAAACTGAATGCCAGAGAGCCTTGATTCGCACCTCCCTCAGTGAAATCATTCAATCGGCCAACTCGTCTTCGGCGAAGAAAAGCTTTTCCTGGCCGATCCAACGACGATGCGAACTTGCCTATATGTTGGCGTTGTCGCTTCTCTGTTATTCCGGAGGTTGGTTTCAAGCGAATTGGAGGTGTGAGGATATAAGCTTCTTCGTCGCGCAACGCCCACAACAAATCATAGATGAGACCATCAAGTCGCCCCATATTTCAGCAACATCGGGTCCTTCCCGGATCCAAACAGGAATGCCCTTAATTCCAAGCGAACCACTAATTTCATTAGCAATCGCCTTGATTGAAATTGGATATGGTAACAGCCTACATAACTTATATTCTGAGGTAGAGACAATGGCAGATGGCGGTTTGAGGATGCAATGGGACTATTTCAAAGAAGCCTACGGAGCAAAGAAGTTGTCAAATATGATTCAGTTCGAGATGGGTGTACGCCAATTGCGACGTCCTTAATCTTGACCCTAGTACTAATGGTGATGCATAGATACGATATGCGAAGGTCGTCCAATGGTGCCTTAAGGTTGATGAGAGAAATCTCGATGATGCGGGGATGCAGGAAGCCTTTTATAAGGAGGTTGTTTGTGAATTGCATAAGTGTGTTCTTAGTCTTAAGTTTAGTTAAGTAATCTCTTTGTGTATGGGGTTTTGCGCGGGGGGGCATGAATTAAGCGTTGCCGAGGGGTGAATGTGGGGGTGGGGGGTATAAAACTCTGATGTTTGTTGACGATGAATAACATCTTAGCCGTGTGTACGGACCGTAGTTCTTGCAACGAACCATTGAAGGGGAGATTCATCAGATAGCCCTTCTAAACCTTCCTTGAAGTTTGGATGGTGTTTCGAAGCGGCCAGTCAAACCGCTGGTTGACCCACAGATTCACAGGCCAGTAACATACAAACTACCCCATATGAAGCTGTCCTTGGCTGGGTCAGTCTGGGTGGATTCAGGAAATGCCGGACGTAGATACCTGCGAAGACTGCAAATATTTTGCATGCTGTATACTCCAGCCAGAGTCCCTTCTGCAAGACCGCCTTAGTACAGGACATGCTTATCTAGGTAGCCGGTGCCATATCTGGCAGAACTAGCCGCTTCAGGACATTGAGCTTGAAGGGTCTCGGAACGTGTGATGCACCTCACGTTCCGAGACTAGGGTTTCGGTAGTGATTCTAAAGCTCAAACCGCCTAGCCACACGTCGACCATGCTAAGTCGGCGGCTCGCTGTCGAGCATGCCTGCTGCGGAAATATATGGCTCGGTTTAATTACTTATTATAGGAACGAATCTCACTCAAGGGTGGTACTATATGATGTTAACATTGGTTTTTTTTATCATTTTAAACCATACCCGATGTCTGTACGTAGGGGAAAATGGTGACCGTGACGGTATTTATTGTTGGCTTTAATCTCTCTTCGATCTATGACGATATTTACTACATGGCCTTGATTTCCCTTCAATTCGCTATCCTTTTCCAATGTGTGGTATCACCACTGATTGCCATTTCCGTGTTCGTCCCACAATCTTTCTCTTTCCTTCACTGCCAGCAAGTATGCCAGGGAAGGGGGTGTGGAATCGTGATAAATCGACAAATATCAGCGTACTGAGTATAGATGCATCACATGGTTGAGAATTCTCAAGCGAGCAATTGGTGCAAAATTGGGAGAATATGAAGAGCAATCGATAATGATTGATGGAGGCGTGGACCTGAGGTTGACCGCACGTGATGCTAGTTACACAGTTGCTAGTGCGGCACCAGAACCCAGCTCTCTCGATTTCGCTTAACCCATCCCCTTCACTGTGCGCAGTGCACACTCCTACAAGCCGGCAGTGAGTTTGCTTCTAGCCCACTGAGCTTTACTAATCTTTCTATAGCAGAGAAACTACCGCTGTATCTCGCTATAATCAGCAAGCACGAGCTCAGCCTTAACTACTATGTTGTTGCGCCTTATCGACAATCATGAGACAGCAAAACAATGCGGGGTGACGCTGGGATCGATAATGTTGTCGACACGTCAATGAGCATGTGTGGTCCCAATAGGCTTCCTCGCCAATGTTCAGCGGGACGGGAGCCAACTCCGCCGTTACTCTGCCAGTTGGGCAGTGCTGGCTACGTATGAACTTTGTATATACATGGCGCACCCCACAAAACACATGCCCACAGCTGCTGGCACGAATTGGAACGCTATATTTAGTCTATTTACGAATACCGTTGCGGAAGTGGGGTCGAAACTGGGGGATTCTAGGATATTTGACGCTATCACATTCATCAGACATGTCTGTTCATCACAGCACTTGCACAAAGTCGATCGGGCAGGACTAGACGCTGGTTGTCCATCCTGAATCTCATCGTGGCAGGATTGGACCCTCATCACAGATTCTCCGTCATAAGAGAATAGTTCTCGATTGTCGGGAGAATACGCAAAACGTGGAGCCGTTCGGACACCCCGCCGCGAAACGCGGCCCCATGGGTTCTAGAATGGATCGACCGGAGACAAGTTTTCCTGGAATTTTGTCGAGCTGCGCACAAACCAGATCGAGCCGTGGATTCAGAAGCCACTACGTGTCTACGATTATAACAATCCACTACTGCGCAAATTTATCTCTCAGGTTAGGATGGATATTGCTGGCACAGCCATGAGAGGCTTCAGTAAGACTTAAGGCGGGCTGCGTCGCCTACATCGCCAGGCACTCTCTACTCTCACTTGAAGTCATGGCAGTCATTCCACCCACACCATCCTTTGGGACTATACCCTTGAACAACACTCCCCCAACCCTTGAGAAGTTTGGTATCATCTTTGGAATCTTCTCAGGGTTCATAAGTGCTTTGGCTGGTGCGGCGTCCTGGTGGCTGGCAAGGAGATTTGGTGTGGGTATATTCTATCGATTGTCATTTTTTCCTGAACACCGAAAGTTCAAGGCTAAGTCAACAGCTATAGCAGCAAGCAAGACCTGAGCACCAGGACTCTCTAACATCACTCGAGCTCGGGATGACACATGTCGGCGGCTCTAATATATCAACGGAAGCTATTCCGGAGCCTGCTGGAGAAGAGAATATGGAGGATGAGAGAACACTTACGATGTAGAGTGTAGTAATGGTTCTCAAGTGATATCATAAAGGTACTTCTATATCTTTTGATCTATGGTGGTGCATGCAAATATACTACGTATTGTTCTAACTCTTCAAGACTTCCTTCTCTCACATACATTAAAGTCGATGTATATTTGCTTGTTATTACGAACCCTTCGATGCTTCTATTGTTACTTATTACGGCCTGACTTGTTTCATAGCTTAGTTTAGGTGTCTAGGTGCATATCGTTTTGACCATCAGTGCTACTTTTGATCAGTGGGACATGGATTTTGTTTGCGGTTCAGCTTGCTTTGGCTTCCTGCTTTCCTCAATGCGTAATGTCACTAACGGCCTGTGCTTCTTTGATTTGTTGATTTCAGAAATGGAAACCCTAAACCTCACAACATCATATTATTTCTGTGCCATGAATTCTCTTAGTTACTCTTACAATTCGCAGTTGAACCTACAGCCGATTCCGGGAAAGCTGTCGAAATAAGGTTGATGAGCTAATGCACGGACCCGTTACATTTAACCCCGCAACTTCTACGTCATTGATCATCCCAACCTCCAACTTCCAACCTTTACCTCTTCTCTCCTTTCCTCTCCTCCTCTCCTTTTCAACAACATTCACCGCAATGCCACAACCACCCTGGAAACCACTCTTCCTCCAACACCTCACCACCCTCAAACCCCCCACCTTCTCTCTCGCCACACTCTCCACCAACCCACTCCCGACAAACCCCGCCTTTTCCCCCACCCCCGTTCCTCCTCCTCTCCACCACCCCGCAATCACACCCCGCGTACGTACAATGATCTACCGTGGCTTCCTCGGCAACCTCCCCGATAATCACAACAACCCGCTGATCTCCCACAACCCACGCGGTGTATGGGAAAGCGACATTCTCACCTTCACCACCGACTCGCGAATGTGCAAAACCGGCGAGTTATGTCCGGACCACAAGAGCGGGGGCAATGCAACCATTGGAACTTCCGGCGGCGCAGAGGTCGAAATGTGCTTCTGGATCGAGGCCACGCAGAATCAATGGCGCGTAAGAGGGCGGTGCTATCTACTTGCCGAGGAGGATGCGGATGCGACACCTGCCATTACAGATGTGCTGCAGGCCCGGCTAAAACCTACAGGAGAGTCCGGGAGGGATATGTGGACGTGGAAGAAGGAGGTGCAAGTGCGTACTTGTGTATCCCCAACCCCTGTGAAGACGCACTGAGGGATATAGTGTCACTTCGGAAACATGGCCCCGAACATGCGTGGGGGCTTTGCGAACCCCCCACCAGGAACACCGTTGGGGGTGGATCTTTCGAGACTGGGAGATGAGAGCGGAGGCGGAGATAAGCTAAGGAAGGGGATAATTGTGAGCAATGAGGATGTTTTGAAACCTGATGGAGTGGAGGCGCTAGCGAGGAGGAATTTCCGTGTAGGAGTTGTGGTGCCGGATATGGTTGAGAGGGTTGACTTGGGTTTGGATGACAGGAAGAGTAGGAGGTGGGTTTGGTGGTGGGTTGGAGAGGGGGTGGATGCTGAGGGAGGAGTCGTGGAGGGATGGAAGGGAGTTGAGACTTGGCCTTGATGTGGAAAACTGCTGCGCAGGAGTGTAGGCAAGGGAAATGAAGTGGTTTACTGGAACATGAACATCTTGGTGTATTTAACAAGCCGCACACGGGTGTGTAGAGCTAGTATTTTCAACAGCCATTACAAGCTTCATCTAGCCAGCCTGATTCAAAGATGCAAACGTTTGCGAGACATAGCGGGCGATGAGGACTCGGAAGTTAAAGTTGTAATACACAAGGGGAAGCTGTGTATGAGCGCTTATAATAAGAGGACCGGACGGGCAAACTGGAGGAGCTTTGCGACATTCATGGGACCCATATCTTAAACGTTCATTCGTAGTAGAATATTCTTCCAGCCTCGCAGATTCATTGGTCCCACCAAGGCGCTAATCGCCTTCGAAACTGGCCGGTACAATCTGATATCTTCGAAGGCCAGAATGTGATTCGTGCAGCTTATCAGTCAGTAAACGCCAAGTTTCGTTGCACAACATAAAGTAACCCGTTTTGGTTTCCCCACACTTCCCCTGGTTTCTAGCTAACACAACTTCCTTCTAACCTCACCTTCCTGGTTTCTAACGTCTCCGACGAACTCCCACGATATCGAACGTCGAAACGACACACCATGTTCAAAACGCATAAACAAAAAAAGCCCAGCTCTTTAACGCCCATCAAGAAATACGACCTTTCCTCTGATGAATCAAGCGACTGTGCAGCATCAACCAAAGCGCCTGCACCTAAAGAGGAACTACCTAAAACATTAAACGAACGCAAACAAAAAGCTGAAGAGTTGGAGGTACTCAAACGAAAAGAAGTTGAAGAGCTTGAGAAAAGAATGCGGAAAGAATTGGAGGAATTGGAGGCGCGGAAACAGAAAACTGCGGAGCTTGAGGACTGGATGAGGAAAGAAGCAAAAGAGGAAGAAGACCGAATTCAACAGAAAGAAGCCGAAGAGCTTGCGATACAGCAACTATTAGATGCGGGTTTGCGGGAGATAGAGAGACAACAAAAAGAAATTGAGGAGAAGGAACATCAGAAATTTAATCTCAAGGTCGAGAAATTGGTTGCGTTAATCAACCAACCGAGAGATGATGCAGTTGATGAAGTGGTTGAACCAGAACCATCAGTAGCCTTTGGCCAGGTTTTCTCTGGAGAAAAATCGGGTGCTGGTGTCAGCCACGAGAATGTCTTACCCGCTCCGGAACTAATCCCACTGCGAACCCTTGTTGAAGGAGGGGATATGATTATTGATGCAACTTCGTCGTCCACCAATAAAGTACTGGTACGGTACCAGGTTGCTTCACAAGTCCTTTGGTCGGCGTCACGAGTCTTTCGAAGAATGTTTGGCCCAGAATCACAGTTCAAGGAGGCTGTCGACGTGCGTCGAGCAGAACGTGGGTATGGCCCAGCTGTTATACCTCTTTACGACGAGCCTGAAGTGCTTGAGCTCATCTTCAACACACTGCACCATCACAACGACAAATTACCTGATACCATTCCCTTTGAGCGGATGGTAGAGATAGCGGTTATATGTGACAAGTACGAGCTGCAGTGTGCCCTACGTTTCGTAGCAGAGATGTGGTCTCGCTCTCTGTGGTCGATTGATGCTGGATACGAAGATTGGTTGTTGATTTCTTGGGTATTCGGATATGAAGACAAGTTTACACAGGTATCGAAAGAGTTAATAAAAAGAAGCGAGTGGAAGGCGGGGATAGGTCTAGTTTTTGGCAATTGCAAAGGCGACTGGGGGACAATGTTATCGGATGCCACTCCGGAAGCGGTAATAAGTAAGCCTTTGAACTCGCCCGAATGTCATGGATGATTGTTCAAGTGCTTATAATGTGTGTAGACAAAATTGCAGAACTACGTGAGCTCCACGTGAATCAGTTAAGCAAGCACATCGAAAAGCTCAAAGCAGATCGTTGCGGGAGACAATGTCAACCATTATTTTGTCGGTTCTCAAAGGAGGAATGTGACGCCTTGCAATTAGGACATCTGATTCTGATCATGAGCAAATTGGACTTGGAGAGAGAAGGGTTTCGGTATCAAAATGCGCAGTCGATTTATAATACCGTTTGCACTACTAAGGAACTATGCTTCGTGAAGTGCAGCTGCAAAGTTGCCTCCGGATCCCATAGCGAATGCTCATGGGTTCCCGACCTTAAGGAATACGTGCAGGGTGTTTGGGATAATGTTCGGGGTTTGAATTTCGCGGACTTCCCATCTCGGCGCGTGGCTCGCGTGGTCGTGTATTGATTATGAATGTTTTTCCATTTAAGAGAACTTACGTTTCACTAAAGTTCTTGTATGTCTCTTTTGTGGTATGAGAGCAACTGCATGTGCTTTAAAGAATATCTGTTTGTGACACCCGAATGCGTCAATGTTAGTTATGGATCTCCTTAGTCAATACTTCCTATTAATTTTCACCTGAACGCATGAGAGGCGTATCACTTTCTCCTGCTCATATTACTAGGCAAGTCTGGCGGAGCCTGACAACACTCGTGCGGAGGTGTCCAGCCCAGAATCTTTGTGAAGTGGTACAACGCGGGCATTGATTCTATAGCCCTTACAATCTCAGTCAGCGTAATGGTGGTCCTTTCGTAAGAACAGAATCTTGTGGGTGTACTTTACTCCAACTGATTGATATAGTTGAACTGAAACAGACGGATTGTTGGAGACATTGTTCTCTATGACTAGGGACTGGATCTTCTAGTAAACAAAAAACGATGCCCAGCTTAGCTGTTTGTAAACGCTAGGTGCTCTAAACACCAACGTTCGAAACCTGTAAGGCTCATTCTTTTCTCTCTTTGTCCTGGTCCGTGTTCGTAGTTTCTCCGTATATTAATAGAGTAAATTTGTCTCTAAAAAGCTACAGTATAAGAAAACCCGAATGATGTCTTGGTAGAGTGGATGATTGTCCCTGTAGGTATCTTTAACTTAGAAGTAAAATAAGTGTCTACAAAGCGGGTCATAACAGGCAATTTATGGCAAGAAACCCAAATGAAGGCACTCGCCTCTGCGGTCATGAAATACATCTTCCTAATTATCCTCGCCACTTCTTGACCCAACAAACCAACAAAAGAAACAAGCAAATTTGTGACCCTAAACCGTGAATGTGAGGTGTTGCATCATTTCTCTGTTTCGTCCTCCGAGTGAGAGTCTCTCCTTCTATAGCCGTCAAGAGTCACTATTGTTGTTTATCTCCATTCAATAACTATACAGTACTTAGTACCCTAGTTATTCTGTATTTACGAGCTCGAGCGAGCAATACGACTACGAACTATCCGCAGCCCATCTGGAGTAACACCAACCTAGTCCTATGTCTCATCCCGAACAACCTGCCGATCCATTGTCAAATCACCTTGTCAGATCAATTCCTAATCCTCCAACAGCGCCTCTAGCTCCTTATCCTCGTGCTCATCCGCCTCCCGCTCCTCCTCCATGATCCTCTGCCTCTCAGCCCTTGCGCGCCGTCTCGCCTTCGCACCCCAACCCTGGTCTTCACCATCGCTATCTTCTTCGGCTCCACAAGCAACCTTTCCGGTGGCTGCAGGCGATTCTTCATCGTTGTCGTTGCCAACGTCACGTGCGTGGTCTGAGGCTTGGAATTTCCCCGAGAGCTTGAGGAGGTATGGTCGGAGCAACAAGTAGCCGCAGAGGAAGATGGTGGTGCGGAGGAATGTCGCGAGACTGTATTCGCGACCGAGAAGCGTGACTGTGCGGGCATCGATATCGAAGCCGAAGGAGAAATGGTCGACCATGGCTTTTGGTTATGATGGACTGATAATTTGATAGCAAAGTTTTTGATGACGATGCAGGATTCATCCTACACATGCTTGGCACGGGCTGCAGGGATTGGTCGTCAGCAATTTCACTAGTTTCATCATCACCTCAAATCCATTCGATCTTATCACCCAACCTCTCGAGTCGCGAGAGACTCGATACTTTCTCTCATCCTATAGTAAACACCAAAATCCATGCTGTATAATACCTTCAACACGGACAGCACCACACCATGAGATCCATCTCGTACCTTTTCTATTGCTACTAACTATCACCAGCTTTACCCCACTAACGCCTGCAGTCTCTTCGAGTTCCGTGCACCAATCTTCTACGTAGCTCGACATCATGTCCAGCTCTATATTTCCCACCCAATCTCGCCTGAGTTATAACTTCACCTCCGGTTTCGCCGACAATACCACTCCGCCATTCGTCGTCGCCGACGACGGTGTTACCCCGCTACGATGGTTCCTCGTTGAGGGTTGGTTACTCCCCTTCGGTGTGGATCTACATGCTCGGTGCTGATAAGTTCAAAAAGTTGTGGGCGCCGACGATACGGAAGAAATCCTTAGAAGCTGGTCATCTTTCATAGGAATTTGCATAGCCATCGCCGGCAACGCCTTGATCTCGCTGGCTCTTAATATACAAAAGTACAGCCACACTCGGTTGCAACGGGAAGCGGAACGGAGGCGCGTGGGAAGACTAAAAACCGGGCGAACAGAGACTGGGCAGGGTGGCACATGTTCTATGGGCGATAACGATGAGGAGGAAGATCACGCGGAGGAGGAGGACCAACCGCTGTTGTCGAGGACTCTTTCAAGACCATCGAAATCGGGATCAAGCAACCGTGGGAGCTCCCCTCACGAGCAGTCGATGCTACTGTCGCATTTTGAGAAAAATGGAAAAGGAAATACGGATGTCAGCTACATTACGTCACCGTACTGGTGGCTTGGATTGACCATAATGTTCTTTGGCGAGGCAGGCAACTTCCTGGCTTATGGTACACATTCTCGAATATTGGTATGGACGCTGAAGGACTGATTTGGAAACAGGGTTTGCCCCAGCAAGCATTGTATCGCCGTTGGGAGTGGTTGCTCTGATCTCGAACTGTGTCGTTGCTCCGGTCATGCTGAAAGAGCCATTCCGTCGCAGAGATGTTTTGGGAGTTTTGGTCAGTGTCGCGGGAGCAGTGGTAGTCGTTTGGAGCGCGGAAAAGGAGGAGACAAAGCTTGGGCCGGATGAGATTCTTGACGCTATATCTCAAACCGCGTTTGAGATCTATTTTGCGGTTACTTGTGTATTGATTCTTGTTCTGATGCAGCTGTCATCCCGTTTTGGACACAAGACCATCGTCATTGACCTAGGGCTCGTCGCACTTTTTGGGGCTTACACGGTACTCTCGACAAAAGGCATTTCATCACTCATATCTTCATCGTTTTACCATATCTTCCAGTACCCGATTGCATACCTCTTCACCTTTGTTCTGGTGTCGACCGCAGTCTTGCAGGTTAAATACATCAACCGCGCGCTGCAACGCTTCGATTCTACACAAGTTATCCCGACTCAATTCGTCCTATTCACCATCTCCGTCATCGTTGGATCTGCTATTCTGTATAGAGACTTTGAGACAGTGGACCGGGAAAGGATGCTCAAGTTTATCACTGGCTGCAGCTTAACGTTCGTGGGCGTATATCTGATCTCGTCCCTGCGCCAGAACGGTTCTTCAAGATCTAGCTTTGCAGACGACGAAGCAATAGATGGCGACGAGTACGCGGGGCCTAGCAGTAGAGCATCGAGCGCTCATCTGGACGGTGGCATCTCCATACCCGCATCCCCCACTACCAGGCCCTTCGGCCACGTCTCAGCAATATCATCAAACGCAACCTCGCTCAATAACACTCCCTCCTTTTCAACTTCCCCGGAAGCGATCGCAAGGAGTTTACAAACTGTCGCCACTGATTCCTTGACTGGAGAAACCCCGCTGAGCAAAAGACCCTCAGAAAGCGAGTCTATGCGCCTCCCTCTCGGATTCATGCCCGGAAACAACTTGGTGACTGGATATCAACTGCAAACAGTCATTGCGGACCGTGTGAGTGGATCGTTGGGGAGGGCAAGGAGCCGGGCCGATGGAGAGGAAGAGAGCGAGGGGACGTCAGCACGCAGAAGTAGTATAAGTTTGATGATGGATTTCGTGAAGGGGAAACGGAAAGCGGGGGATGAGACTGTAGATGAAGATGAGGACGAGGCGAGCAGTGGGGAAGGCAGGGCATAGAGGTTGGTGGGCTTTGGTAGTTTGTTGGGTTAATGTTTAATCCTCCGTCCCTTCTTTTTTACTTGTCTAATCATCGCTGTTTCCTTTGTATGATTGTGCGCTTTTGTTCTGGAGGGGTTCTTGTGTCGTTTTATACCACCACCTTGTCATTCCTTTTGCTTTGTTTTGTTTTTGTTTTGAGTTTTTGGTTTTTTGATTTTGGAGACCAGCATTTATGGTGCGGAGTTTCGTGCACAGGGAGGATCTCAACTACACCGACTGACGCTAATCTGTGGTACTCTATTTAGTATTTAATTTATTTATTCTTTCGTTTATATTTTACTGTCATGTACGATAGATCCCTTATTATCAATATTCAGATCTAGTCTTGTCCATATCAACCATTTCATACTGAGAAGATCTAGGCGCTCCTGCCATGGTGATTTGCTGAAGGACGAAGGCACAGAACGTAAAACTCCCACACCTCATCGACCTTCTGAAAGTGAGCATGCCAAACCATGACCACAGCTTTCTCTGAACCCTTGAGAAACAAAGCCTCTGACTATTGATTATATAGCTTTTAAACTCCCTGTTTAAGTGCTCATACTTTCCTGGTTTCTTGGTGGCTTGAAGCTTGATATTCAATGAAAGAAGTCTGAAAACCACACTAGTATCGGAGGAACGGCGAACTAGTGAGAGCTATTCGGGTTCGGAAGTCTGGAAGATTGCTATGCTTCGGAAATATGTAGGCCCGGGGAGAAACTTCTGGCCTTAAAGAACTGGAAAAGGACCGCAGGAGCTCATCTCACTAGCACCTTTGGCTCACTGTTGCGCTAAAATAGAAGGGATCACCGTGAACGACCTGCAGACGAGTAAACGGGCTAACAGCCACTAATGATCGGTCCTGACCACGCTCGTTTGATGTACTCTAGTCCAGTAAGAAGAACGGTATGCGTTGATGTTGGTGTCTGCGGAGGTTGGACACTCTATTTATGAGGACATTGTGATTTTGATATGATCAGAAGCTATAATCTATGGATTCTGATGATGGGACTTGAGAAGGAAGTAGCGTGCGAGTTACCGTGAGAAGAGAATACGGGTGGCGGGCTGTAGGTAGTCGGTACCGCACTCCGAGACTAGTGGACCCTTTAAAATTCTTACTTAGGAGTGCTCCTGACCGTGCCGTGGTCAAATTTTTTTCTGGCTAGCGGGCTGCTTCCGCTGTATCTAGGAGGGCCATCTACGGGCTAGCCGTGCCATGGATTGCTCCCATTCCCAGATTTTCTCATGCCGGAGGCGAAAGAAGCGGCGAGTGCACCATGGGTGTAGGTGAGAATTTTGGAAACGAGCAGTTTGAGCACTAGAAAGGACGAGGTCGCTGTGGGCGTGGTGACATGAAATCATCAGTGACCTGCTCGAGATATTTCCCTAACCCATCGAATCAGATGTGCGAGACGGAAGTACCATCCGCCGACTGGCCGGCCGGAACCACATGTCAACCTTTCCGTTCGGGACACTCAGCCTCCGAGGGCCTCGGACTTCGTGTGAAAGAGCTTCGAGTACGCCATAGTGACGGCGGAAAACGTGGGGGAACAATGCGGGGAAAACCAGACCATCTACGTGGGTTTCAGATGAGCAGAGCATCGCGAATAGACGATGAGATTTACAGTCAAACATGGCGTTTGCGAAACAACGGCAGATATCTGTGGTGACTCTCTGTTGGACGGGAGGGGTATGCGCATGGACTCACGTTGTTGTTGTTTAGGTGTTCCCCCTGCAGACAGGCCCCGAATCATCTGTGCCTGGAGGAGAAGAGTGTGTGTCTTACTAGAGTAGAGCAGAGCAGAGGACTCGTAAACAAGTGGATGCTCTGAGGCTGTGTCGCCTCAAATCACGTCGGCAGCCCTGGTTTCTGGGTCGGTGTGGTGGGGTGCATAATCGAGATCCCGGTCCGTGACGTCGATTCGGTGGAATCGAAGTCCACAGTGCAGCAGACTAGGCACGGGAGAGAAAGTGAAAGAAAAAGACCCGGGACGGACCCGAGGACGAAGAGCTGAACTAGGGAAATGATGCTAGGAAAAAGAAACGATGCTCGAATTTTGATAACGTTTGCATTCGCAATTGCACACTAGGAGTAATGAATCACTGGTTTGTTTTTCCCCGCCTCGCTTTTCTGCAAGACGGTGAACCTGTGATGGATGTACCGGCCCTGATGGAGAAAGTGCTGCTGGATGAAGGGCCGTTACTCTAAATGTGAACTGGGAGTGACCTTTCTGGACACATCTACTGCATCTCACTTGGCCAAGTTCGTCCTAGCCCATCCGCAGCTCCCTCCGAAAATTTCTCTTCGCAGCCGAAAAGTTTGTGCTACATACGCAAAGTTACTCACCCTCCCTGGATTTCTTCGCCGTATCCTTCGTCTTGACTCTTCACAACTTTCTACTGTTGCTGTATCATCCCGCCATCTTCATCTTCATCTTCATCCGATATCTATTGTCAACTTGATCCCCGCTCGGTCGGCTGGCACTTTCGTTATCGGATTTCTAGCGACTTTAGACAAGCTCGAAAATACTACCACGACCGCGACAACACTAAACGACGACTGGATAGCCGTCGTCCAATGAGTACAATAGTCAACGACACCTTTTAAACAGGTTTGTACCCCAATTCTAGATAGTTGTCGTACGGAGGGACCGTGATGGTGGCTCAACATACTAACTTTTGTGATTGCAAAGTTGTCTGTCTGAATGGTGTTCAAACCATTCACCACCCTCGCTCGTCAGAGCATCTCGAAACACCTTGTCAATGGATACACACAGTCTCTTGTAGCCGCGTCACAATCCTCCTATGCCTCTTCGACACTTCCCATTAGGATCGGGCAGTCGAATGCTACTCCGGCTAAGATCCAAAATGCATTCGGCGGCGCTCATTCCGGTCGCGCTGCACCCGGCAAGGATGGCTCCGCCACCGATGTCGTGAACGCGTTTCATGCTGTCCAAAACCAGACTGACGATAAGGAAGACAAGAAATATCTTTTTTCGCGAAAGATCCTTTGGTCTAAGGCACAACATCAGCAGCAGCAGAAACAGTTGCTCGGGAACCCGCCCGAGCCAATCGCGGAACCCTTACCCAGTCGATCACGATCTACGTCATTTAACTCGGTTACTGAAGAGATCGATGCTGCTGAGGAGATTATAGCTTTGAAAAATGTAGAAGGTATTGCTGAAGAGGCTATCGCTGAAGAGGCTGTTGTGGATGCTGTGGAAGAGTCGCCTGAGGCGGAAGTCGAACAGAGTAATGCGACGGAATCGGCAGCGTTTCTTTCTGAAGAGGCGCTCTTGCCCGAGCCTTCTGAAGCTACAAAGACGTTCAACTCGCAGCTCCAGTCGCTACACGACCATGGACGATGGGAGGAGGTTACCGTTCTCTTCCGGCATATGGTCGACCAAGGCTTAAAGCCTAGCACAACTACATACAACCTACTTCTTGATTCGATTGTGAGTCTGCGCCCTCAGTATGTTGCGCAGGTGATCGATGTATATTCGGCGATGCTTCGCGAGAAGCTGATCCCTACCACGACTACGTATTCAATCTTGATCAACTTTCTTGCGCAACGTGCGCTGAGATCTCACGATATCACTACCAAGGCCCAGCGCGATGCGACAAGATCCGGCATCCTCCTCGACTCGAAAAAGAAGGACCTCGAGGTGGTCGAAGAAGAAGGGGCCTTGAGTTATGCTCTTGGTTTGTTCTACGACAGCACAGAAGTTCGTACTGAGCGCGTGTTTCCAATGTCTATCTATCGCGTTCTTATCGAGGCATGTTCAAGGCACGGACTCACAGAGGATATGTTAAATGTGTCTACCCACTTGGAGTCACATGGTCTGTCGGCTACACCCGAAATTATCAGATCAATGATCAGGGGCTTTGGTATGAAGGGCGACGTTAGGGCCATCGTTGAGACATACAATGGCTGGCTGGAGTCTGACATCGCGAAGGACCCGTCCTTGATGAACGAGCGCTACCAAATCTACACCGAGCTGATCACCGCCCTCATGGCTTCCGGTGACGCTCCTGGTGCGCTTACCTTCCTGGAAAAGGTGGTGGACATCAGCTATGAGCATGCTCGCTTAGAATGGTTGAAACAGGCGGTGGTTGAAGGATTCGTGTCAAATGGAGACATTCTATCGGCGGAGAAATGGATGCAACAGCTGAACATTCAATGGACTTCAAATGAATGGCTTGCTGGATTATCGACTAGACTCGCCGACCTAGGAGAATTCAGCTTTGCGCAACAAGTGTATAACATCATCAATCCTAACAGTATGGAATTCGAATCTCAACACATCCGAGAGATCTTTGCCGAGTGCCAGATGTCCTGCCTGGAGCATTGCGCAAAAACCGGACAGATCGAGAAAGCTAGAGAACTTTGGGCGGATTTGTGGAAGAGCGAGAGATCAGCCGGTCCTACTATTTCGGCTGCATTGGTCTATACGAGAATGCTCTTTGAGAATGGCTGCGTCAACGAGGCCTTGGTTGTTCTCAATCAATTCAGCAGATACTTCCTGGAGCCAACTTCATCACCCGACACAGTCCCAGAACATATTCTCAACGTCGATGCCAAGAGGCTTATCCTTTTGGAAGGGTTCGAAAATACGATTCTCTACCTTTCGGGCAAGGGACTTCTCACACCGAGTATCGGGTTGGATGTGACTGGGTTCAGTTTGCGGCGATGCGGTACCCTAAGGGCTGAGGCTTCGAGGCGCGTCCTCGACTTGTTCGATACGACTAGGCTGTGGGGTTTGACTCCGGCACAGCTTTCGCTCACCCTTCAGCTGCAGTTTTCGATCATTAGTGGCGAAAGTTTCTTACCCATCGACAGTCAGAGATTCGAGATCATGTTCAACATTGCTTTGGAGGCTGGATTCCCCGTGTCCGGACCAGAGGGCGAAATCCTTGCAAGAGGTGCTGATCTTCTGGCCCAGGTGAACCCAGATTTACCAGTTAGATGGGGCCAATATGCTCGACAACAAGCTGGCGAGACGCTTCCCGACGACCCTTATTGGAACAAGATCGATATCAAGACTTCAAATGCGATTGATGCCACCCTCACCCGTACAAAATACAACAAGATTGCCGATCTGAGAAGGATGTACCGTAACACCCGACGATGTGGAAAGTCTCTTCGGCTTACAACTTTGGCCGAGATCGTTACTGCTGCATCCCGCGGCGGAACCCAACATTCGGACTTTATCGACGAGATTGTTCATAACGCCAGGATCGATCTTCCTTGGATGCCACAGTACAGCATCTCCAAGTCTGGCTGGAGTGAGCTTCTTAATGCTATGACCGCTGCCCAGTTGGTCCTTGGAAATCGCGACAAGGCTGCTGAATACCACGATGAAATGCTGAGAATGGGAGAATCGCCCTCCGCTAACACATATGGACTCTACATTGTTTATCTTAAGGGTGTTCAGCAGACTTATGATGAGGCTTCCGAGGCTGTCACTATCTTTGAGCGTGCGCTCGCTGAGGGCGTTGTCCCTACACCATTCCTCTACAATGCGGTTATAGGAAAACTCGCAAAAGCTAGACGGGTGGATGATTGTTTGTTTTACTTCGCACTTATGCGCACTGCCGGAATTAAGCCCACATCGGTCACCTATGGAACTATGATCAACGCTCTCACCCGTGTTGGTGACGAATCGTTTGCAGAGGAACTCTTTAAGGAGATGGAGCTCATGTCGAACTATAAACCTCGACCAGCACCATACAACTCGATGATCCAGTTCTTCATCACCACCAAGCGTGATCGATCCAAGGTCCTGTCCTACTACAACCGCCTGCTTTCTCTCGGTATTGCACCAACGAGCCACACCTACAAGCTCCTTATCGAAGCATATGCCACCCTCGACCAACCGGACATGGTTGCAGCAGAAGCCGTTCTTGATACCATCCGAACCAGTGGTCTACCAGTCGAGTCATCTCATCACGCCGCTCTGATCCACGCTAAGGGATGCGTGCTACACGATGTCCCCGCCGCAATCAAGCACTTTAAAGACGTCATTGCCAGCGGTCTCCGACCCGACAGCACCCTCTACCAGGCACTTCTCGAGTGTCTTGTCGCCAACCACCGCGTCGCCGAAACTCCATACTGGGTTCAGGACATGGTCCACAAGAACATCATGATGACCCCATACATTGCCAATACCCTCATTCACGGCTGGACGCTAGAAAAGAACATCGACAAAGCGCGCGAGGTTTACGAAGCACTTGGTAGCGCGAATGGCCAGGTTCGACGAGAACCAAGTACATACGAGGCTATGACTAGAGCATACCTTGCTGTTGAAGATCGAGAGGGCGCAAAGAGAGTGGCTGATGAGATGGTGGGGAGGAGGTATCCTAGTGCCGTTGTGGCGAGGGTTTTGGATCTGGTTAGGATGTCGGAACCTTCCTCTCCTGCTTAGTTTGGGCGCGCTTTTTTACGACCGTTATGATTCTTAAGGTGTTTGGGATAGGCGGGGTTCTTTTTTCTACGTATACTTTTCAGTTTCGAAATAGATTGGGTTATGTGGGAAAATGGGGGTTGTAGGGCTACTATTTCCTTTTCTTTTTCCTTTGGGCGGGTTTTTTTCTTTCTCTTTCTTGGGTTTTCTTCTCTCTATTTACTAGGCGGGCAGTGAAATGGACCTCCTTTGTGATTTCTTTTACGTTTTGATCGGTTTATGGATAAAAGTTGCACGTTAAGCTCGTGGGGGGAGGGGGGGATAATTTGGAGGCTTCTGTACTTTTGTATTTGTCTTTCTTCTACCTTGACATCACCACCAGCTCTCCCCTCGACGCTTGGTGTATTACTAACTCCTCGCTCGAGGAGGCCTTTTTTTAGGGGTTTTGTGGGGGTTTTTTGTGGAAAGGCGTTGGGGCATGTTTTTGAAGGGTAAGTGTAATGATAATGGTGGGATTGAGGACCCGCGGGGGTAGGGGGATGAAGGGATGGGGATTGGGATAGATATACTCCACTCGTGATTTAGAATGTACACAACACGTACTCTGTACTCGCTGTACAAGTTTTGAAATGGATCTGGGTGCGTGCGTGATGTGAAGGGGAGGGGGGGGTTTATATACGTAGCTCGGAATCGGACGGAGGACGGGGGAATCGGGGTCCGAGTGAGTCACATTGAAAGTACGAACGGAACTATGGGTGAACTGTGGCGTGGAATGTAGGATTGACGGTTGGGTGAAACATACTCAGGGACGAAGAGGAAATCCCCCCTCCCCCACATACGATGATGGGTTATGGGGTGGGTGGTGTGGATTCGTGTGCAAACCTGCAGCTGGGGTGAAGAGGACGGTCTAGTGTAGATTTGATATAACACTACAGAAAATGGGGACGGTGAATAGTGAGTGTGAACTTGATGGATAGCTGTGAGAGGTGGCCGAGGGCTAGGGAGGGTGATGGACGGCAAGTTAGGTTAATGTGGGCGAGAAACCTGGCGGGGACCTGGCGGAGATGTGTGGAATAGATATCATGAAGTGTATATAGCACAAATTAGAGTATCAACCCCAGTCTTAGTAGGACAGCCGTGCTAAAACTCACGAGATATGAGTTGACGTAATCCTTCGTCGTGGTTCATCGGTAACAGTCCCCGGATCTCGCTCATTCCTTTCAATGGTAAAACGAGCAGTCAACTTCGCACCGTTCTCGTTTTGTTGGTAGAAACAGTCTAGTTAGCTTCTCTAAATTGAACGGTTGCAAAAGTTCCACGGATCCGCTACTCTACCAGCACTTGAGAACACGACGGGGTCGTGAGTTGACACCAAATACGGTCTCCGGCCAGCTCCCGAGTACCATCAAAGCGAGCCCAGATCAACTGTCTCTATGTACACCTTTCAAGTGCACCCGAGCACCGCCTCCGAGTGCACCTCCAGGTGCGCTTGAGCACCGTCTCTAAGTACACTCGAGGACAGTCTCCGAGTGCACCTCCAAGTACATCCGAGCGCTGTACCTAAGCGCTGTCTACTAGGGTACTTTTAAGCGCACCCGAGCACTGTCTCTAAACGCCCCTGACCAACCTGACAAAAGGTAGAGAATAGATGCCATATTATCGTCTACAAATGTTTCATATTTGGTGTCCCTGTTGGCAGGGGCAGAGTAATGACCTGGAAGTCTGCTAGAGCAGTGGGAATGGTGACTTCATTCTTCGGGTTTTATGAGTGGGCCAGATTAGCAGTCTTCGACAAGCGGGCCGTATGTATACACTTAGTTCAAATCAAATGGCAACTAATACCGTTTTCATAGTGAGCATAATAAGCTAGAATGCACAATCATTACAAATCTCCACGTTCGGCCAAGCCTTGGTCTGTTCTTCCCCAGCTTCGTTTTCCGTATACTCTCATCACTATCTGTTATTGTGCCCTTAAATGTAACGCGTCGCTTCAACCCGACAGTTACTTCTTCCCTACATCTCATACATTAGTAGAGATTTGTTACTGTGGGCGATCACTCACTCATTTATTCATTATAGATGGGCGATTGTCTTACTTGTTCTACAATGAATCCCATTCACTCTTAAAGCTATCGAGCGAAATAGTTAGAACACTGTCACGGCCAAGTGCCCTGTGAGAAACTTACAGACTACGAGATGATATCATCAAGTTTGAATTAGCAGGGCCCATCACGAGGCAGAGCCAACCAGCTTAGACTCACAGGCTACAAGATCATCCCAGCAGGCTCGGGTTAGCCAATGTTTATTGCGTAGCAGAGATGACCAGTAAAACTCACAGGCTATGAGCGTACATGTTCAGGTTAATCACGCATTATTCTAGTAGTGGAGACAACTAGGAGGATACTCACAGACTACAACGACAAGTTATTACTCGAATCAACACATTGCGGCTGCGAAGGCGGGCAGAAGGATACTCACTCGCTATCCAATAATTCAACCAGGCCAGGTTAGTCATCTTCTATATGATAACAAACACTAACGAAGGAACTCACTAGCTTTTGGGCCCAGCGACCGGCTGAGGTTAGCCAAGTATTCTCATGGGTAAATAGTGATGTCAATAACTAACTAGCTGTCGGATGAAACAATTGGGGTCAGTTCAGCAACGTAGCGCAGGTAATAGCCGTCTGACAGGACTCACCGCCTATAAACCAAACCATCCGAGGTTAGAGTTGCCAAATATCATTGTGGCGGGGAATGAGGTAAGAAACTCACTCGCTATTGGACCAAGACACCAGAGAGCTCAGAGTTAGCTGGAAATCACCACGTAGAATACCAGAGACGTAACTCACCCCCTATGAGCAAAGTTACCAATAAACTATCATAGTGGATGATTTTGAAGAAACTCACTCTCTGTCAAACCAAGTCATCAGGCAAAGGCTACCAAGTAAAAAAGCGCGGCAATGGATCCTCGGCAAGGAAAACTCACTTGCTATCGGATTAAGCAACCGGCAAGGGTAAGCAAGCAGACAGCGCGACAAGGGATTTGGCAAAGAGAACTCACATGCTATCGAATTAAGCCACCAGGTGAAGGTTAGCAAGTAGACTGTGGCAAGGGATCTCGGATGACAGGGAGAACTCACACTCTATCAGATCAAGCAACCAGGCCAAGGTTAGCAAGCAGACAGAGAATGGCACCCGGATGACAGGGAGAACTCACGAGCTATCAGATCAAGCAACCAGGCCGAGGTTAGCAAGCAGACAGAGAGCGGCACCCGGATGACAGAGAGAACTCACAAGCTATCAGATCAAGCAATCAGGCCAAGGTTAGCAAGGAGACAGAGAGCGGCACCCGGATGACAGGGAGAACTCACACGCTATCAGGTCAAGCAATCAGGCCAAGGTTAGCAAGCAGACAGAGAGTGGCACCTGGATGACAGGGATAACTCACACGCTATCAGGTCAAGCAATCAGGCCAAGGTTAGCAAGCAGACAGAGAGCGGCACCCGGATGACAGGGAGAACGCACAAGCTATCAGATCAAGCAACCAGGCCAAGGTTAGCAAGGAGACAGAGAGCGGCACCTGGATGACAGGGAGAACTCACAGGCTATCAGATCAAGCAATCAGGCCAAGGTTAGCAAGCAGACAGAGAGCTGCACCTGGATGACAGGGAGAACTCACTCGCTATCAGATCAAGCAACCAGGCCAAGGTTAGCAAGTAGACAGAGAGTGGCACCTGGATGACAGGGATAACTCACCGGCTATCAGATCAAGCAACCAGGCCAAGGTTAGCAAGCAGACAGAGCGTGGCCCCCGGATGATAGGGAGAACTCACCGGCTATCAGATCAAGCAATCAGGCCAAGGTTAGCAAGCAGACAGAGCGGCACCCGGATGACTGGGAGAACTCACACGCTATTAGATCAAGCAACCAGGCCATGGTTAGCAAGCAGACACAGCGGCACCTGGATGACTGGGAGAACTCACAAGCTATCAGATCAAGCAACCAGGCCATGGTTAGCAAGCAAACAGAGAGCGGCACCTGGATGACAGGGAGAACTCACTCGCTATCAGATCAAGCAACCAGGCCAAGGTTAGCAAGCAAACAGAGAG
>Ga0307512_10001304_pt1 | contig 35771 bp, 37 predicted proteins | sample 14_EM_MG_FD_200267 | JGI IMG/M metagenome (GOLD analysis project Ga0307512, IMG submission 200267) | Populus trichocarpa ectomycorrhiza microbial communities from riparian zone in the Pacific Northwest, United States - 14_EM | ecosystem: Host-associated > Plants > Roots > Unclassified | place... | reverse complement strand
GGGATGAACGTTGAACGTTCCCTCTGCCTTCGGGGTATTTCCGACTCGGATGTCTCGTCCTGCCTTGGGGAAGCCTCGCCACAGACGACACTCACTGCCTCGGGTTCGTTGTCCCCAACAAGCGGTACGTTCGGCTTCTCTTCATTCTTGATTTCAACTTGCAGGAGTGGCGCGAAAATGCCAAGGCCAGGCTCAGCTTTCCTTACGTCCACAGTCGTCTCCTTTGCCTGGCGGTACTCCGGGGACGTGAGTAAGATTACCTTTGACCACTATCGCGCCACGTCCGGATGGCCAAGAGAAAAATAAATTACTCCGCAATAAAGCGAAAAAATCAGTCCTATACGCTAAGTAAAGCAGGATACCACAGAACACAATCTAATTACAAACCAGGCCGCGCAACGGATGATTTGTCAAGCGAAAGGACACCCCATGGGCGTTTTTGTTCAAGCCATTCACGAGACCGCATCGGGGAACAGTTCTTGACGCACTTCATCTGCCTCTGCCTGTTCAGCATCCATCGGTCCCTGGATCTTCGCCTTCGTCCCCTCTGAGCCCGCTGGTGCAGACTCCGCAGCCCCAGGTGGTGAAGTGTCATCAGAAGACGAGGGCGAGGGAGAAACATCCCCTCTGCTCTCGGGTTCCGATGCCCTCTCGTCCTGCCTCGGCGAAGCCTCGCCACCGACGGCACTAACTGCCTTAGGTTCGTTGTCTTCAACAGGCGGCGCATTCGGCTTCTCCTCGCTCTTGATTTCGACTTGCGGAGGTGGAGCAAAAATGTCCCGACCAGGTTCAGCTCTCCCTGCATCCACAGTCGTCTCCTCTGCCTCTGGTGGTGCTTCGGGAACCTGGCCAAGGTTATCCTCGACAACTATCGCACCACGTCCGGCTGGCTCGCCACCAATAGTCGCGAGGGGTTGGGCGGCGACATTGGATTTCTGCGGTGTGGCAAGGATGGCGCCTTTATATTGAGAGTACTGAAAGACGTATTAGATTTTCACGAGGGATGGGAAAGCGGATGCCTACATCATTGAAGAAACTGTCACTGAAGGACAATGAAAGTCAATGAGGACAGCACGACAGCATACACATCACAGATCGCGTACCAACTGAAGTCCCAAGATCTCAACCACCGAGCATTCTCGCATTCTCCTCTGGTCCACGTATTCCCATACACAAGCGGGCTGAAGATCGAGAAATTCCAGATCGCGAGGATCATGAGTACTGCCGCAATCTGGAGGCGCCATCGTGGACGGAGTGTCGAGGTCAAGAAGTCGAATATAGCGCAAAAAAGCAGGATCGCGAAATACAGGGCGGGCAGATAGTGGTGGAGGAATAACTGGCGACTCATGAGGAAGAAAGGAAGGTAATGGAGGCTCCACCCCATGAAGAGGAAGCCACATAGTGTGTCGTACTTGACAACCTTGGCTACAGGGGGCCGGAGGGATTTAGACTGTTGAGCGAGGAAGCAAGACACGAAGAAAAATGTTGCGTACTGCTTTCAAAGTCCCTGAAACCTCGTTGAGCACGAAGAATGAGGAAGCCCCGCACTGTGACATAGCCAACAATCGAGGAAGTGCTCAGGAACCAGATCAAAGGGTTACCGAGAAGATAAATCTGGCGATGATCTTTTACCCAGAAGTTCTGTAGAGATGTACTTAATAATCGTCGCGAAGGGGCGAACAGGAAACCCTCACAATCCCGCGAAGCAACCGGGGCCATGATGAAGGGCGCGAGTCATATGTATGCCGATCTGTAAGACCCGCATTTGTGTCCCACATCACTCGCTGAAGCTCGAAAAACTTGTCCAGGAAGCCCATTTTCCGATAGTTGACCTTCGGCGCATCCGTGGGCACTACAAATCAACTCAGCTGCAGCTGCTGGATGGGCTAATTCGTGATCTTACGATTGGGATGGTCACTTGACTCAATCATCCACAGCGAGTTTGCCCTTACAGCGTTCTTGTTGCAGGTTACCTCCTGCTGTTCGTACGCCCACTTTGGTAGCTTGACTTTATGCGAAAATAGATAGCATCCAGTCAGTCCATGTCTCAGTCTGAACTGCGTCCCTAGCGTTCGCAGACGACGACTGGACACTGGATCCCGTTTGTTGCCTTTCTCTATTTCGACAACCCAGTCGTCATTCGCATCGCCTGAAAAACCAGCCATTCCGTATGCAGAGACCTCATTCTGAAAGTCAACTTCGGAGACTGGCGGACGGAAGTCGTGTGAATGCAGGTTCTTCTCGGTGGAAAGGTGCCTGAGTTTGACGCGTGCCCCGTTTTCAATGTAAAGCAATTCCGGATAGTCCATCCAGTCCGTTTCAGGGTGGTTATCGTGGGTCGCGTTGATGATACGCCAGGCATTGTTCTCATCGATATGAGGATACAGTGTGACTTGCTGCTCTGTGGAAACAAATCAGGAAACGAGGGTGAACAATGTTGGAGAGACGTACGCTGGCTGCCACCGGGGTAATTATGGCTGTGTGAATGCAAATAACCACCTTGAGTGTTAACGTGGCGAATTGTAACTTTAGAACCGATTGCGATGTCTACGAAGTATGTTTGGTAGGAGCCTTCTGGGTGTACCTATTGGAACGCACCTGCATATGTATCCGCCATCCCACGACCACCCAAGGTATGCTGAAACTCCGCGCTCATGAACCCATCCCCTTCACCAGAATTTTCCAGAATTAAGAAATGAATCTGGAACATGGTCATATAGAATAGGATCGGAACGACGATGAGGCAGAGGGCACGGGCGAGAAAATGTCTGATCCAAAGCCTCGGTGGGACGCGTAGATCGCCCAGAAGCGTCCACAGTTGTCGAATCGTCCCAAGGCCAACGGTTGCGATTGTGAACAGACCCACCCATTTGCTACTGACGACGGCGCCAAGAGAAAGGCCAGTAAGAGTAAGCCAGCCCCACCACTGGTTCGAGAATGGCTCATGCTTATCCTCGTTGCAGAAGCCGGTCCAAAGGAAAACGGTGAGCGCGGTGAAAAAGACGAGTGGAGAGTCGAGAAGAATGTGCCGTGATTGGGTGATGAGGGCATTCTCGAATATGATAAAGAGAGAGGCGAGAAGAGATGTGGTGGCGCGGCAGTCGAGACCGCGGAGAGTCAGGTATGCGAGAGGAACCGTAGCGATCCCGAGGGTCGCAGGTACCATGCGCATAGCCACGTATGGCGTGTTTTCGTATGGCCTAGAAAAGAGCACCAAATGGTTAGGACAGGTCCCCAGCTACGTGAGGGCTTTCGCCTTGAAGTGTCGTAGGAACCTACTTTGCAATCTCCGCGAAATCAAAGTGCCCATCAAACCCTGACACGAAAGCCGCAAACGTGATGAGCAGTTTGGCCAGTGGGGGGTGAACGTCCACGAAATATCGTGTCTTGATGTATCGCGAGGCGAACTTGCCAAAATGGACTTCGTCGAATCTGGTATTTTGAGAGTTCGCAACTGGTCAGCTCTCCTGAACGTGCTTTGATATACGAGGAAGGGAATTGCGTACACGACGCTGTCAGGTTTTGATATACGGAACAAACGCACCGCTGACGCGATGACGACGAGAACAAGGAGTAACTTCCACTCTCCTGGGGTTATGTTGTAACCTCCAGGAGCATGCGGAGACTTGCGGGAGGGGCCGTAACCCAAAGACGCTGCAGCTCGACGCTCGTCAGCATCGAGGTGGCCTTCTTTAGGTGGAAAACGCGGGACGGATTGATGATAACTTGGGGGAGGAGAGGGCGGACGCCTGGCACGTACTGCACCAGACAGCATGGTCCAAGGAAAAAGAGGAGACCAGCCTACGGGGGTAAAAGTGAAGACGACTTCGCGTGATGTTAATGGTGAGGGGTAAAGTAGGATTATGTAAGTAAGCGCTTAGAACAATCCGCAGCATCCGCCACAGGTGTGGGCGTGCGTGGCGTAGCGTAGGAGTGAGTGACCTTGGTTACATTACATTCTGTAAGCGTGGTACGATTTAACTACTCTTTATACTGCCTCCCTTTTCCGCGGTGCCGCGCGCAAAATGTCGTCCACTCTACGAGCAGAACGTCAAGGTTCAATACTTAAGAAGCGGCCAACAAGCGAGCGTCGTACCTGATGATCATTTCAGCTGCCTCAGTGGCGCTAAGAACAACCTGACGCTTGAGCTTGTAGCTCTCAGTGACACCACGCTCCTTCATAGAACTGATGGATCCCGCATCCATGTCTAGTCACGTCAACCACCCTTCAGCCGCTAGCTCCAGGTCAGTGAAAAGTGGAAGACTCACTCAACCCGGCATCTGCTTGCCCCTCATAGTGTGCGGCCCGTAATCTTGCTACTAAATCAGATGAATCATACCCAGCGTTGTCCGCTAAAATTGTCGGGATTTGACGCAGAGCGCGCGCAAACGCTTCTACCGCGATCGCCTTCTTTCCGCTGACCTTCTTCGCACTCTCTTCTACTGCTACGCCCATCAACATCTCAGAACATCCACCACCAAGGACGATGCGGGTCTCTTTGACTGTCTGCGATAACACAGACAGTGCGTCATGTAAGGAACGTTCGGCCTCGTCGACCATCTGGTTAGTTGAACCGCGCAGCACGACTGTACACGCCTCGCCCGCCGCAACGCCAGAAAACTTGATAAGCTAGACGATGGCTTGTTAGAAGTCTCTGGCGGGTCACCGTTTGTAGCCCCACCTTATCTTCCCCAATCATGATTTCCTCAATCAGGTCGCACCGCCCGAGCTTGACAAGATCCGGTCGGTCAAACGTGCTCGTGATCTCGCCCCCGGTTACGAGCGATAAGCGTTCAACGCCCTCAAAGTCAGCATGCTCGATCGACATGATCCCTTTGTCAGCAAGAATACTCTCGGGGTAGTTGTAAATCAGTTGTCGGTTGACAAAGACATTGATCCCGTGTGATCCAATGGCCTCCACTTTAGCCTTCATTTTTTCCTGTCTCGACACTGTCAGTCATATGAATTCCTGCGGAAGGAGACATGCGCGCACCCGCTCGGCACGCTCTAGTTCTGCAAGCTTCCCTGTACTATCGACTTTCATACGCGCCCCAAAGATTTTAATCTTGTCAGTATCCATAGCTATATGCTCAAGATTTTAAAGCGATACATTAATCCAAGGTACGGAAAGCGTACATGTGTTAGCGATGAGGATCTTGGCATCTTCAATGCGTTTTGGACAATTGGTTCCGATAGACTTGTCGAGAATGAAACCTGTAATCATATTCGAATGTCATACTACGACGAAGAAAAGGGAGTTAGCACTAACCTTCGTCAAGATATGAGTCCGTCAGCTTTCCGCCGACTTTTTTGATGACCTGAATGTGATCCAAGTCTGTCGATCCCTGCGGTAGTATAAGAAACGAGTGAAGTGCTATAACCCACCCAGATGGCAGTCTCACCTTCAACCGGAGGACGGCGTCGACGGCGAGATTTGCGAAATAGTCTTTGTCTTGCGACAATACCTTGGATGAAAGGGTCGTCCGTGCGATGTTCACTAGATCTTGCCGAAATGTTGCAGCATCAGACCTTCGATAGAGAAAAGGCGAGCGCGTCACATAAAATCAACAAACATAGTGCGTAAGTGACGTACCCATGGTCGACGGCAGCATCCTCCAACGCCTTGAGCGCCGCGGCGCTCGCTATCCGATACCCTTCCACGATCGTTTGCGGGTGGATCTTCATCCCGATGAGCTTCTCCGCCTCCCGCAACAGCTCCGCTGCCAGCACGGTAACGCTCGTCGTCCCATCCCCGACCTCGTCGTCCTGTACCTTGGAGATGTTTACGAGGATTTTAGCCGCTGCGTTATCGAGTTGGATCGCCTTAAGGATCGTCGCGCCGTCGTTCGTCACGTTGATATCGCCAGACGACATCGACTGAAGAATTTTGTTCATCCCTTTGGGACCCAGCGTGCTCTTGACGAGGTCGCCGAGCGCGAGAGCACCAACGAAGGAGGACAGACGCGCGTTCTCTGCCTTCTCCTCGGTTGCCTAATGATGAGAGCGTCAGCGAAAAATATGGTGAAAATCGACACACTCCTATATACTTCTTCATTGAAAATGTTCACAGACATAGTTGAATGCTAACGCGATAGTCGCACGAGGGCTTGAATGAGGCGGCGGGAGGGCAGATTTGCGGGAGGAAAGTCGTGGGAATGGGGCTATCCGGCCCGGCCTGCCTGCCCGTCCTTTATTCATGGCGTGCATTGAATGAACCCTCTACCTTTACCAATCAATGTGACGGTTTTTCACTTTGCGCCTCTCCACTTGGTTCTAAATTCATAAAGCCACAGCATTGGAGTGACAGTGGTGGGACCAAGTGTTCCAAAAAGAGGTGCGATGTCACTTTCAAGTAGCGCCAGTAAACGGGGACGGAGACATCACTTGGCTGACAATCTATCTAACATTGACCGTCTTATTCGGTATAGCACGATGGGCTGGAATAATAAGAGATACACTAACGGAATTTGGGCCCATTGGTCGTTCGCTGAGTGCGTTCCCCAGGCAGCCACAGCAGAATCCTATACGCATCGTTCGCCCACTCGCCACAGGTCGTGGTGTAGAGGACAAGCGTTTGCTTTTGAAGGGTTGAAGTTATATCGCAATTTATAAGCAGATAAAACTCAGGGATCGCTTGTAGCATGTCGAAATTGAAGGGCGCAGGAGAACGCCCTTTGTCGAAACGAGTCGTTCTGTCGTGCTCAAGGATCGCGACGAAAACGGCGCAATCCGACCGTGACCGACATGGTTTTCGGGTGATGTCGAATGTGGAGCGCATAAAGCGGATTTCAGGACCTCCCTTCCACAGAAACAGAAAGACAGAGAACGTCTTCTCGCTCCCGAGTCATAGAGGGACGATGCCCCAATGAAACCTCGCCACCACCCCCTCGACGGCTATGGGAATCGGGAACGCCGTATAGCGATCGGGTCTTGATATATGCTTGATAGATGGATCTAAAGTAGAAAGTGGTATTCTCACAGCCGGTCCACAAATCGTTTGCGGCAAGGATTTATCCTAGTTCCTAAAAGACCCCGCAGTCATACAGTACTTATATTCCTAATATGTCCCCCCCACTCCGCTCGTTTCACGCTAGTTTAGTTTGGTTCCTTAAGCCCCACAAGATTCCTGTGGATCACGGGACCGGTATCATGCCTCCCAGTCAGTCTTGTGCGCACGCGAGGGTACTGAGGCGAGCACAACATTCCTCATTATCGCATCACCCACGTACTTATAGTTACTATTCTGCTTGTCCTTCTGACATGACAGCCTCCCGTGCGCTCGTATAAACCTAAGATAGATGATTGCCTTATTTTGTCTCATAGCATAGGAAGTAATATGATCTCGGCCGGGGTAAAACTAAAACTATCTTTCACGTGAATTTTGGTTGGCGCGACTTCGCGAGCCACGAAGTGCTCGCCTCGCGCATGATGCTGTAGGTATCTCGAGTGAGTGGCTCGCCTCCGGTGCGACATGATTTGCCAGCGGAACATTCAATAATTACTTGTACACCATCGTATAATCGAGATTATCATGATCTGACCCTGGTTGTCACACACATCCTTCAAGTTATCGATTAGATGATTCGGATCCGAGCAGCCGAAGTTGGAAGAGGTCGCTACTGTGAGGGATGTGGCCACAGTTGATGAATGTATCCATAATTCAGAGTGATATATGGGTTCATTGATGCAATCAACATGCTCCTGCGCCCCTATGATTCCCAATCGAATTCCGAAGGATTCGAAGCCATCATACTTTGGCTATCTTTGAGTTGAGAGCCGCGATGCGTAGCGAAAGGATATTGGACCCGAGTTACGACATCTTATACGATGGACAGTCTTCATGAGATTCTTCTGATAACATGTCGTATTTGCTTTGCGGGTATATACCAATAACGATAAATAAACTGAACATGCGCACAGAATAATTTAAGAGGGGTCCTGGATGTCTTCAAGATCGTCTTGCACTTGCTCGCTTAACAAAGATACTCCTCGCCAAACGCACCAGTGGTCGCAGGTTCTTTCGGCGCACGGAAGGCCCATGCAAGCTAACGGGTTGTGACCCTCCCGCATCCGCTAACTCCGCACACGACTCTGAACTGGTGCAGGACGATGCAGAGGACACGTCTAGGGTGACCATACTACCCTCGGCCCAGTTGACGACAGTGGGAAGAGCTCCTCCGAGCGCATGGAATAACCGCTGGTGGCGCTGACATGCCGGAGTCAATGCTACGGGAGCGAAGCGGAACGAAAAATCCCGATCCGGGTTGTACTGCGCGCTGTAGGGCTCCCCAGCGATGAGGGTAGGGCATTCAAGGCTAATGCAATCCCCTGAACCGATGCTTGGTATCCACGGTGGAATTAATGAGCGTTTTAGGAGGGCGTCCCAATCACTGGGTTTTGTTAGTTCGAAGGAAGACGACTTGGCGTCGGAGAGCTCACAGTCCGTTAAAAAATTGATGTCTTTTGATTTCCTTAATGCTGTGAAGTCTAGCCATGGGACGCTTGCGTAACAGCTATAAACGCACCCGTAAGAAAGCTGTAGGAGGGTCCCCGACAAATAATTCACCCTTTTAATGAGGTCAGTTGAATCCGGCGTAAGGTGGGGGCTGTCTTCTAATTCGCCATGCAGAACGTTTCGAGCCAGATGGGCAAGCCAAGATGGATCGTCCTGAGAAACAGTATTAGATTTAAATGCTTCCTGAATGTGAAATCAATAAATAATTCAGATATCGGAACGGGAGAGACCAACTTGTCCTGTGGTTAATTCATATAGCATTACTCCAAATGCCCAGAGATCGACCTCGCGACCATATGGTTCGCCCATGAACACTTCTGGGGGAGTATATGCAGGCGTGCCTAACATATCATCAGCCGGGACCGCACTTTCCCCAGCCCCAAGCTTGCACGCAAGGCCGAAGTCCCCAAGAACAAGATGCCCGTCGTTGTCAATGAACAAGTTCTCGGGCTTGATGTCTCGATGGACGATCCTCTTTGCGTGGATATGTTCAATGGCTATGAGCTAGCAGCCGAAGTTTAGCGAATGAATAAAAGCGCCCGTAACGATGGGAATCGTACCAATTCCGCCATGTAGAAACGAACAACATCCTGTGGGGAGCCCTTCTTCGATAACAGGGTGTGCAGATCTCCAGCAGGATGATATTCCTACGATAGAGATAGTGAGTACAACCCCCCGAGCCTTTATACCCTTAAAATCGCTTCACGTACAGTAACAAAGTAGTAATTCCTGCTGTCGTGAAAGCAGGCACGCAATTGGAGGATGAAGTCATCTCCACGAAGATCGAGGAGAGTATTGCGTTCCGTTATAACAATGTCGATCTTAAGTTCTCTTCCACAGGGTTTCCGCTTCGGAATGGCTTTGAGTGCGTAGAGGCCTCCTGTTTCGTTCTCCCGTACAAGATGTACCGTTCCAGACGATCCATCTCCGAGGCCACGGAGGATGGTAAAGTCATCCAGACACGGCGCACTCATCAACGAGAGGTATGCCATGCCCTTCGGGAGCTGTTAGCAACATAGGGGTCAGGCCAATTCGCATTATCACATGGGACGTTGAACTGACGGGACGCCGGTCTTCGCGGGTCTTGCTCCGGGACATTGTGCACCGCACACTAGTCCTTGGTTATGGTAGGGAGGGAAAGGAATGAAGAGGGGGGGGGGAATGTAGCACATGCCCAGTCCGAGATGTATGGGTACTTGTAGTGCGGTGATCCGAGTGGCACTCGGGCTGTTCAGGATAGGAATAACGTTCACCGCTTTTCCTGAATTAGTTAACAGGTGGCTAAGAGGAGGTTAATGTAATCGGCCGTAACGAAGTGACCGTAACCGGGTTCTGCTCTCTCGTTCGATTGCTCTCAACCTCCAAGCCCAAGCCAAGATTACCCCTAGACCACCTATGGCAGGCACGCGAAAAAGTGAGAGAGAGCCAAGTAAGGAAAACCCCTTTAGGGAGTAGAGGACGAGTGGAAACCGATAGCGGAAACATGGAATGACGTCCATAATTGGCACAGTGACCCATTGCATTGCAGGGAAGGCTGGTGCTATAATGGATATCTTCAAGTTGGTCACTCTTTGTTGTTGTGGTCATACAACAATTGAAGGTCCGTCGGCGCCTTTGCTTGCAATGTGGCGTGACTCGACGGAAAGTTCCGAACACGCGGCAGGCCCGTTTTGACCAGGCACGGTGTGGACACGTGAATATGTGTGAATTCCTATTGACATCTAGCGAGTACAAAGTGCGATGCGAGCAGACCCCAAGAATGTATACACGGAAGAATGGAATGTGACGGTCACGATGTTACCTGCAATGCGATATGGATGTAAAGCAAATCATGCAAAAAACGAAAAGTAAAGAAATTGCCAATGGGCAGTGGTATAACGTCTGGTACTGAACTTGAGATGATGATAATAAACAATGACAGAGCCATGCGAATGGTAATGTGTGGGAGAGGTAGATATAAAGTAAAGAAATGCTATTAACAATAAGACTAAGAGTTGCGGGGAAGCGAGATAGGGTGCGAGGCATGGATGTTAGTCAGTGATGTACGTTCTTCGTTCTTCGTACTTATGATGATGAGTACGATTGGCACCAGGCATCAAAGTCACTGGCCTCCCCAGGAGCTAAGAGGTCAAATTGACCGAAAGGTGCTAGCGATGAGGTTGGTGACCAGCTAGCCCCAGTGGTGGGTACGTGAGAAACAGGCATAGAAGTGCCAGTGGTTTGGGATGAGGTTGATGGCCAGCTGGGCCCAGGGACGGGGTCGAAGAGTGATGCTGGCTCGTAATTGGTAGGTATGAACGGAAGCGTCAAGTCGGCTGATGCGGCCGACGATGCGGATATGGTCGGAACCGTGACTGCGCCTGGCATGGATGATACATCGCCGTACGACTGCGTAGGGAACCCTTGAGGGTGGCTTAGGAAGTCGACCCCTGAGTAGGTAGGTAGCACCGCGGGTGTGAAAGCAGTCATGTCGATTCCAGTCGGCGAGAGGGAAAATACACGGTCCGATGGCGCAGCAGACGCAACTGTATTGCCTTGTGTAGGTTGCCATGCAGAGACTTGCCCCTGGGATGAGGTGGCGTCAAGTTGGGAGGCAATGAAGCCAGAGGCATCACTTGTCAAGTCTGAGTGGGGTGACGAGGGCTGCATTGGGGCCACTGGTTGAATAGAAGCGTCAGGGAGAGGTTGAGTAGCGTCAGGAGTGTGGCCAGGGGTGTTTGCGGAGGGGAGGTTGATCTTGAGTTCCTGAAACTCCTCCGGATTTTCAGCGTAATGGTTTGCCATATCGATGAGGTTCTTCCAGAAGTTGTCGTGGTAGGTAAATTTAAAAACCTTGGACGGCAGGAAATCCGATAACGGGGACTGTGGCAGACTATAAGGGGCAGCACTGGTGGCTCGCTCGCGACGGGTCTTGTTTGAGACGGCCTTACCAACCCTTCGGACGACACTTTCCTTCCCTTTCAGTGATTGTCTGGCAAGGTATTCGTCGGTATGGTACGGTTCGTATCCGTGGTTACTCTTTCGGTGTCGAATTCTCGCCGCAGCATCACTGAAGCGTTCACCACACTCTGGGCAAGGGTATTTGGGTTCATTCGAGCTGAGGTAGACTCATTAGCAAGGGGGTGGTGGGATAGGTCAACACTACGAACTGTCTTGCATCAACATGGGCCCTCAAATTGCCCCTCTGCTTGGCCTCATAGTGGCAGCCAGGTTGGGGGCAAGAGAATCTATTGACGCGTGATGAGCCCTGGACAATTCGGCATCGTGCCACCAACGTACTTAGATTCTGTACCGATTGGGTGCCTAGTCTTCCGATGGCGGTTCAAGTCGGCTTGGCGGGATAGTGTCACCCCACAGTCGGGGCATTGGGTTTCACAGTTTGAGGGGGACTTCCTAGTAGACTGGAATGACATCGCGACTAAGTTGAAAGAGGGTAGTAGTGTGCTTGTGAGAGAGCTGAGAGGATGCTCGTAGACTGGGGGAAGTGATGGTGGATGGGGGGAGGGGGGCAGAGGACAGCCGTATTTAAATGCCTCGGGGGGCCAATGTTCAACGCACCCTGCCGGCCTTGCCGAGACGTCTCATTGAGTGAGCCTACAGACGCATCCAGTCCAAACAGCCAGTAAAGGGAGGTGTTCGGAGGGCCTATCGACGCCCTCAGGACGCCCTCAATAAAAAACAGTAAAACCTACTTCATACGGAAAAGACCACTGACGCCCACGGCTCGCCTACGAAAGATCTGTTCGGGCCACCAGATTCACTCGGAAAGGAACAAGTGTCCAGACATGGAAAGTATTTCTGGAATACTTTCTATGTCGGGACTGTTGTTCCTGCCCGCCTGTACTATTTCTCGATGGATCTCGGTGCTGTGTCGAACGAGGGGTCAAAGCACGGTCGGAGTCGAAAAACTCACATCACCCAGGTCTTGCGCATAGTCTAGCCACAAGTTATTTGTGTATTGTGGGTGGAATAAGCGATACTTAGGCAAGGACGTCGCCAGAAAAGATCTCCCGATGACTCGATAACTTAGGAAAGCACAAAGGTTGCAAGAGATCACGCACTAGGGCATACGATTTGAATGTTGCTCTGATGAAAAAGGATTGTGGGGCGGAAGGGAACTTGACAAGGAGGTGTTTGGAACGATGGAACGCTGGGACATGGCAGAGAGAAACTGAACGCTGGAACAAGGCTTCGCGAGTTCCGGATGTCTCGGATTTGTCATGACGGAGTGGCCTAGGGAAGCCTCGGAGTCGGGAAGAAAGCCAAAAAAAAACCGATAAAAACATGCCCAACGGCGCCAACTCAGGGAGGTTTAGGCCGACTAAGGGTTGTGGCGATATTATCGTTGGTCCAGATAGCCCCTTAACAGACTGCAGGTCTGCATACTGCATGTCATTAATGCTTGAGAATTTCCTCTTTTTAGGTACCTGAAATTTGGGAAAGTCGGTATATGACTTGAGTTGGGGGTGTGGAAGACAAGATGCCAGAGCGCATCGCCATCATTCAGTTTGCTGCGAGAATTACCATGATGACGAACTGAAGTTGCGACTGTCGGTAGTACTTCGGTAGTTCGGCCCGGGCCTCGGAGAATGGCGGTTTTGTTGAACTCCGACAACATGGGCGTTAACGGTCGTTGGTTATATTCATACTGCCAGCATCTACACCTTTTCCTCTCATCCGTCATGTTCACTCGCTCGGCCACCCGCCTTTTATCCACCCAGACTCGTGCCTTCTCCACAAGCTCCGCACGGCAGACCAAAGTTGCTGTGCTCGGCGCAGGTGGAGGCATCGGCCAGCCGCTCTCCTTACTTCTCAAAATTGATCCTCTCGTATCCTCCCTCAGCCTCTACGACATCCGTGGTGCACCTGGCGTTGCTGCAGATGTCAGCCACATTGATACCGATGGCTCGGTATGTTGTCCAGTACTTCATCCTCGTTACACGTATCAACATAGGCGCGCGCCTACATGTCAGGTCAAAGGTTACACTGCCGATCAGCTCGATGAGGCCCTTGAAGGAGCCAAAGTTGTCGTTATCCCTGCTGGTGTCCCTAGGAAGGTATGACCCTCACACTGAAATACTGCTTTGGTTTTAACATCGTGTTCACAGCCTGGTGTAAGTTTTTTTTCTCGTGACTACCTATGTTACATCAAATTAAATGTGCCTTAAGATGACCCGTGATGACCTCTTCAACGTATGTGCTTCTAGCCCATCTTGTTTATGGGTTCTAATCGTTTGCACACAGACAAATGCATCCATTGTCCGTGACCTTGCCGCTTCTGTCGGTCGTGTAGCTCCCGAGGCAAACATCCTGGTCATCTCAAACCCTGTAAACTCGACTGTGCCTATAGTCGCGAAGACCCTCGAGAAGGCTGGCGTTTTCGATCCACGTCGTGTCTTCGGTGTCACCACCCTTGACGTCGTTCGCGCTGCACGCTTCGTCGGCGAAGTGACTGGCAATGACCCAAAGAACACAGTAGTGCCCGTCGTGGGTGGCCATTCCGGCGCCACCATCGTGCCACTGCTCTCCCAGAATTCATATGGCAAAAGCATTTCTGGCGATGATTATGCCAAGCTCGTTTACCGTATCCAATTCGGTGGTGACGAGGTTGTCAAGGCGAAGGATGGCGCAGGCTCTGCTACGCTCTCCATGGCATATGCTGGTGCCAAGTTCACAAACGCGCTCCTCCGTGGCTTGAACGGGGAGAAGGGTGTCATCACTCCCACATTTGTCAAGAGTGATCTTTATGCAAATAAGGGTGTCGACTTCTTCTCTTCCAATGTCGAGCTCGGCGTATGTGTTTTGTTCAGTTTATTGAGGAGCGTATCATTGAATTCTTTCACTAGAAAAATGGCGTCGAGAAGATCTATCCTGTTGGCCCTCTCACCGCTGAGGAGCAAAGTTTACTCGAGGCTTGCTTGCCTGATCTCAAAAAGAACATCGAGAAGGGTTATGCCTTCGTTGCATAGGTGGCAGGATCCTATAGATGTCAAACATTTATGACCCTAATTCACAATTTTGCTATCGTTAATGATATTGGGTGACTAGAAATATACAATTTTGACGAAAACTATCGTCTTCCCTTTTGTACGAGTGTGAACCCGTCGTCGTCTATAACAGGCTTCGGTTTCGCCGGTCTCTGAACTTGAGCAACGTCAGCAGGCATCAACTGCGGTGCCCCATCTGCATCCTCGTCCTCATCTTCCCCGCTCTCGTCTTCCCACTCATCTTCATCGTCCACGACCTCCTGCACATCGACCTTCTTCCCTCTAACACCTTCCGCCTTCCTCTCCCACTCCCTCACAACGTCCTCCCCAGCGCCCCACAGCGCAACAATGTCCGCCGCGACACCCTCGATGCTCCCGTCCTCAAACGACGCATCAAATTCATCCTCCAGCGCCTGCGCGAGCATCAGCGCGACGTCCTCCGCGTCCAGCGTCGACTTTTTCTTCTTCCCGTGAGCATGAGCGTCCATGTTCATGTCCGCAGAAGGCGGCTCGTCGTCGTCTCCGTCGAACGCGTCGACGATCTCGGACGCTAGCCAGCGCCGCTTTTCGCGCGAGGATGGGCCGCCCCAGCCTTGTTCGACCGCGACGCGCAACGCGGGCCAGACTTCCAAACGAGCGATCACGCCACGCGCAAAGAAGATGAGCGTCGGATCGGGTTGTTGGGGTGGTGGTGGTGGCTGTGCCGCTCTAGCCGATGCCATTGTTTATCTGAAGCGGGTTTCCTTTTGTGCGCGTCGTTGAATGATATATGTGGATGTGACGCTTCGACCGCCTTTGTCTTGTACAGATGAAAGGGGACTGATTATATTGCAAGATACATCTCGCCCGCGCAGTACAAGATAAGTGGTCGAAAAATGCTTGGGCGCGGGCGGAGTTTCAAGAGATAGATCTCAGATTCCCGCGATGTGGATGTGGGTTGAGCACAGCGCATGCCTGTACTATGCCTGTGTTCGTCTACTACAGTACTACTGCAATATTCAACGTGGAACATGCCGAAACAAAATACAGATTAAGTGAATAGCAAAAAAAAATACGTGACTAACAGAAGGTCACAACTTCAATAAATAAATGCAGTGTTATGAGAGGATATCGGACAAGGAAGGACGAAGAACATTTCAGGATGCGAGAGCTTGCTGGAGGAGATCGTCGAGCATCTGAAAGCACGGAGATACACAAGGTCAGGGAATACACGTAGACGAACCGGGGGGGTAATACTTGCCTGGTCCATGTCATTCAGCTGCTTGAACGTCGGTGCGTAGATTTCCCTAATCGCCGGGTGAAGCTCGTCCATTTGGATCGGCCGCCCAAACAGCATCTCGTCCACCGGGTGCACTGGCTCCGGTGGTGGGGGCTTGTCCTGCAAACCCGCGAGTTCGATGATCGCCATCATGTGCGACACGCCAAAGTCATCCTTCGGTAGCATCACTTTGGGCTTTCGCTGCCTCAGCGGTCCCGGGCCCACCTTGGCAACCGACGGGGATGTAGCGATCGGCGAACCTACAGCGGTGCGGTATCCGGACGTATCGGTCATGACCGAGGCGATCGACGTCTGTCGTAGATGCGGCGCCAGTGGTGCTTGGGGCTGCTGTTGCAGCTGAGGAGTCGACCTTCCCTGGGAAGTAGACGAAGGTGTGACCGAGCGCTGTTTGCGGATGTCGGGCGTGACAGTGCGTTCGGAGGCAGGGGATGTCCCGCGGGGTAAGATATCGTCTACCATATTACTGCTCGCTCCGATTGGCGTCGCAGATCTTGACCGCTCAACAGGAGTTGGTTGCTCGGAACCTTGCCCTGCATCTGAGTAGACACTGTCGACAGTTGTCGCAGACGGGGGTGTTGAGGACGCTGTCCGTTGAATCGTGCGGCCATCCCTAATCTTGCTGAGAACTCGATGGAGTTTCTCATCTACGCCATCCTTGGTACGGCCGCGCACGAAAACGCCTTCAAGTAGATCGCCCTGACCAGCCGAGGCAGAAGAGTCCCACTCTTCCTCCATGATATCGCTGATGTCGTACGTTTCACCAGCCTCAACATAGGAGTAACGCGTACGTTCGTCAGTATCATACCGCGAGGACCGGAGCACCGCGTTATTGGGTAATAATAAATCGACGCCACGGTGCGGATTAACTTCGGCGGACAGGATCGCGCGCTGATTGGCACGCCACTCAGCCCTTTGAGCCATGATTAACTCCTTGTTCGACATGTGCCGTTGCTTTGTGCCAGTGTCACCGTCCTCTGACGCAACGCTGGAGCTAGATATGGACTCGCGATGCAGCTTCTGTAATGCGATCTCATCAAGCGGAGCGGAGAGACGGTGGCGTGACGAGGAGGTGCGATATGTAACAGCGCGACGAAGGACGAACACGGGGTCCTCCGGTGTAACGTCATCAGGGCTGCCAAGGAGTTGCATGGAATCGATTGAGCGCCGTTTGGCGTCACTAAACCTGCGGTCGGCCGGACGATAGGTGGGTGGCCGGGGGTAAGAGTCTATGACCTTGCCAGAGGGCATCAGCTCGCGCTCTAGAATTTAAACAAAGTAAGCATGAAAGGCGGTCGGAACAAAGGACGCCACCCACCCTTGCCGTCGACCAGCACATTAAGTACATAGCGCACACGTGATGAACTGCGTCGCTTTGTGTTCTTGTCCTCAACCTCGTCACCGCCGTCAGCTACGCCGTCTGGGATCCCAAATCTCTCCAAGCCGATCTCAATGACTTCGGCAACAGTGATATTCTTTGGGAACATAAAGATCTTGCGACGGAACGGCGCGGATGACACCGTTGCCTGAGTACGGTCACGTAGGGTGTTCTTGAACACAATCGCTTCAGTGAGGGGATCGAATATCATGTCATCCGGTAGATCATCTGGATATATCAACAGTTGAAGTGCGAAACGGAATGAGGGACTGCTGAAGCGTTCTGAGGGTACTGAGACGCCGACAGTGCTGAGGTTGTGTGGGCGTGGCCGAAGGCGGACCTCTCCTTCTCCTGGCACAGACTCGTTGTTGGTCGTGGTATCACCTTCCGTCGTTCCGCCCTCATCGGAGGCTGATTCTGAGCGCCTGTTCAGGTAAATTTTGACTGCCGTGTCGTCTGTGAAGTCATTCATCGGCAACTTTTTGATAGCGGGATGTTGTGACAGGTTGCTAGCAATGGAACTGATGCTGCCAACCGAACTTCGCTTGACCTTTGGCAAGTCGAGAGCAGCCTCAGCAAGTGTCTCAAAGACGACAAGCGGTTTCTCCTCTGGACGCAGCACCGCGGACGAGCCTTCAAGTCGCTTGACAGTGAGGTAATAGTCCGTCGCATCCTCGCCCGCAGGTAGACGGAACCGTTGGATAGCCTGCTTGACTAGCTCCTCCGAACTCGTTGAGGAATTGAGTAGGACGGTTTTGAACGTCGCTTCTGTTTGCAACTTCTTTCCGGCGAAGATGCGTATGACGCTCAGTTCGGGAACTAAGCTGGAGCCATCTCCGTTGATATTTCCCCCTATCAAGAGGGATCCGGGCCGCGGACGGCGACCGTCACTGGTCGGTGATAAAGTCGATGCAATACTCGCCTGCCCCGAATTCACAGGAGATATCTGGAGTAACTGCTGTGCTTCAGGCGGAGACGCAGGTGAACGAGTGAGATATTGTTGCTGATACAACGTCTGTTGTTCTTTATCGCGCTGGCGGAGGCTCGAAGCATGCAGGGACACAGGAGGCGATGTGTTTGCCAGTGCTGGCCCCCTTCGTGGCGGAGTCTGTGGGCCCCCACTGTTGTCGGTGTGATTGCTCGACCGGCCAGACTCCTCCGAGCTGCGTGCCTCGATGGGCCGGCTGCTGTCGATGGAATCATTGGTACCCTTCTCCTTGTGCTTGTCCTTACGCCGGTCGAAAAGCCTAGTGAACAGTCCACCGGACTTCCCCTTTTTGTCCTTTTCTCTCGAGCTGTCGTCGTCACTAGACTGTGGTTCCTTGCGTAACTTTGCTCCGCCCTGCGAGCGACCGCTTGAGGATTGTCTGGCCTTATTACGAGCAGCTTCTTCGAGTGCCCCAATCTCTTCGCGGGTCCGCTTGCGCTCTTCCTCTTGTCGTTGCATGACTTCGCTAGGAAGCAATGGGCCAGTGGAGCGGGGTTGCGCCTGTCGTGCTGGCTGACTACGCTGGTTGTTATCCTGTACCAGCAATGGTGTCATGCTCAACTTCTTCGTCTCCGATGCGTCAATGGGATCCATGGAACGAGCCGAAGTGGAAGAAGAGGAGGGAGACACGGAAGTAGAAGAGTCTTGCGGCAGAACCAGCTGTTCGCGAGAACCCTGGTGGCGTATGGACAGCCCAGCCGGTCCCTGGGTGGACGTGGCGGCAGCTTGGGGAGCCATTGTTTGAGCCACGATCTGCTGCTGGTGGCGTTGTTCCTCGATCTGTTGGCGCTGTTGAGTCGCTTGCTGCTCCGCCTCTTGTTGTTGCTGCAACTGCTGCTGTAATTGCTGCGCCTGGAGTTCCTGTTGGCGACGCTGCTCTTCAGCAGGGCCACGCACCCGCGGGTCGGGAAGCGCCTCTTCCCAACTCATCCCATCATCCGAGTCACCACCCCCGCGGCGTTCTTGCTCTGCCAACGCAGCGTCCTCCGCAAGGGACGGGTCCTCATCCGAGTAGCCGCCAACATCCCACTCGTCATCATCATCTACTTCCTCATCGTCTCCCCAGACCGCGGGAGGATAACGGTGAACCTGTAGAGCAGGGGTGAAGATAACGGAACGTCGTGCATGCTGTCGTGAGCGGGGCAAGACACGTGGATCATTGAAAGATGTAGGGGATGGTGACTGCTGATTGGGTCCGGCGCGGGAAGTCATGTTGTTGCGAAAGTGATCGCGAGACTCTTGAAGGCCATCCTGCATTTCTGCTTGGGTAGGCGAAGCCAGCTGTCACACGAGTTATTTGAGAGTATATGGAAGTAGGCAAAGCGGACGTACATCAACGTTGCGGTGCTTATTGAGCCTCGCGAGACGTTCGAATGGAGTCTCTATGTTTTCTGCTGGTATATAACCGATCTCTTGTGTTTTGAGGACGCGAACGAGCCACCAGTAGCTATTGCTATCGTCCATCAGGACGAGGCTGTCGCCTTTTACGACGCTGGCCTGACCCTCGACGGTCGCGGCAAAACTGTGCAGCGAGTAGACCAGGTCAAAGTCGATTGATTCATTGGGTATTGACAGGGAGGAAGAACGGTCGTCATCGTCGGCATAGTCGCCATCACGCTCATCTGGGTCCGAGTCGTCTTCAATCATTGAGTGTTCCTCGTCGGAGGGATAAGCTTCGCCCTGCATATGCGTGAGATAAGATTGTTCGTCTGAGACTATTGTTTCACGTAAGTCGAAGGTGTCCTGACGCTGTGGTCTACGCGGGGAAGAGGATTCCATGCAGTGGGACAAGGTGAGGCGCTAAGGGATGGTGTGCTAAGACAATGGAAGAGGAGAGGGCGCTTATAGAGATGAAGAAAAAGGGAAGATATGGTAAGGAGAGACGGGGGCAAGGAAAGGCCTGTGGGTCATCAACAACAGGTGCCGTTGAAGTTTGAAAGAGGGAAATAGCGGTTTCGAGTTAGCTGATGCGAACGGGTAACCGACACAGCGACGACCCTGAAAGTCTTTTTGCCGTCATCCGCGGGTCAAGGTCCCTTTCCTCTTATTTCACTCAATCATGCTAAGCGCCGTCGCTGCCCGCAAGGCCCGTCTACTGCAAGGAACCCAACCCTCTCCAGAACAAACAAAGAAAAGGCGTAGATCGTCACATATTCCTGCGAGGCATCGGCACAGCCAGCCATCAGCTGCAGCCGTCAATTCATCCGCGAAAAAGGCAAGAAAAAATGCCCCAAAACATGACATCACGACGACCGTGACCGAGGCCTTGAATTCATTCACTTCCATGGAGGAGGTCGTTATTCCTCTCGATCATAGCGACGATGACTCGAATATGTCAATAACTTTAGACGACCAAGACACCACTTTGATCCCGAATCGTCATCCCCCGGAGCCTACTCAGCAAGAGCGTAAAAAAGCATGGTCTCCCAGTCGCCCAGTCCTCGACTCTTCTGACGAGGCTTCGGACGTGAGCGAGCAACCTCTCTCAGATCTCCCGCAAATTTTTCCTCACAATCGATCTCTTACGACTGAAGAGTTCGAAACGTTGTCCACATACCGGCCAGTCCACGAACAGAACATGTTTCAACTCTCAATAGAGGAAGGACTAACTCTTGGCCTGAGCGGTCCCGCCGTTGTCCTGGTACTCTCCCCGTCCGCAACGGTGTCGTTCGTGGGGGCATATCGGCTACGCGTCCTCCGTGGCTCTGTTTCCCTACTGGGAACGATCATCCGACCTTCCCGTATCCTCCATCACGTCTTCGCGCCGCGATCCTCACCCATTCCCGTGATCGAGGCCCACGAGGCACGTGGAGAGTCGTCAAAATTGCTATCCAGCCTTCCTGAAAAAATAATGAACACCATTGATGGTCGCGATGTGCTCATCGTTTTGCAGGATCTGCGAACAGGTATTGAGGGCCTCGGATGCGTCACGCGCACCTTTGAAGGCGTTTTTGATCAGGCAAGTCCTGAGACAACCCTTGATTTACCTCTGGAGGGCGTCCACTTGGTATGTCGTTCGTTCTTTAACGATACTTTCGCTTATGGGACCTAAGGTAACCAATACCGTCCGCGGTATGCGTGCCTTTCAAGTGCCAGCGTCCTGGGAGGCTGCTTTTTCGGCATCACTGCTATCCTCCGCACATGAAGCAGCTAGCCTTTCCAAGCCTGCTGTCCTTTTGGTCAAGGGACAAAAAAATTCAGGGAAGAGTACATTTGCGCGTTCGCTTGCCAACAGGTTGTGCTCCCGGTACGCAGCCAAGCATGGTTGTGGTCTTCGTACTCGCTTACTCGATTCTAGATATCGCAGGGTGGCCTTCCTCGAATGCGATCTCGGTCAGTCGGAATTCACTCCCGGTGGAATGGTAGCTCTGAATGTCATCGAGCAACATGTCTTCGGTCCACCTTTCACGCATCCCACCCTCCCGTACCAAGCTCACTATATTGGCGCACATAACCCACGCTCCTCACCGTCGCGGTACTTGCACGCAATCCAAGCATTGGTCGAGGTTTATCGCCTAGATCTTCAATTCGCGACCCCATTCGTAGACATCGAGGAGGAGGACAACCGCATCGCGGACGTCATCCCTCTAGTTGTCAATACCATGGGTTGGACTAAGGGCCTCGGCATTGACCTTGCACGGCGGATCGAAGAGTTCGTTCAACCCTCTGACATCTTCTCATTCGACATCTCTCCGTCCGATGGCGGGTCCGAACCAGGCGGGCCGCGGCTTCACACCCTAGAACCTTTTTCGCCTGCTCAGCAATTCACCCCGTCCGATCACAGAGCACTCTCCATCCTCTCTTATTTCCATGCCATCTTCCCTGAACCCGTCCATTCCGCCCCGCTCCAACAGATAATCGCCTCTCGTTGGAGCACGGACCTCCCCCTCTGTGCGCGGCCGCCATACGAGCTCACATCGCATCTTGCCCTCGATCGCATCGTGCTTACTGGCGCTGGCGCCGAAGATGTCATCCGCTCCGAACTAAAGCGCGTGTTAGTAGGTGCGCTCGTCGCGCTCGTTTACGGCCCTCCGCTACCAGAGGGGAACGAAGAACTTTACACGCCCGGGTCCCTACCGCCCGATCCCGCGTCATCGAATTGCCTCGGTCTCGCGCTCGTACGAGGCGTGTCGAGCGACGGATCCAAGCTGCAGCTCCTCACGCCTGTGCCATCAGAGATGTTGGCGAACGCCCGGGTTTTAGTTATGGGCGAGCTCCAGCTCCCCGTGTGGGGGTGGTTGGACTTTCGTGATGCTGAAGGCGGGGCGGGCATGGGCGTGGACGTGCCGTTCTTGCGCTGGGGCCGCGGTGCTGGGGCAGGCAGCAAGCGGCGGAGAGTAAGGCGGAACATCATGCGGCGCGGACAGATGTAAAGGTGTCTTGTAGATTCATTACGACTTAAAACCGTACACAGGTACACACTCAAATAAGGATAATGCGCAAATAAGCAACAGCGTGATGAGGGGTTGATAAGATGGCAGTGGTATAGTCACTCGAAAACGATCGTCAAATCTGGACCTTTGTGTTGGAGCCAGTCATCCCAAAGGTTCCAGTATACGGGTGACGGTGAGAACCCCTTTTGCGCTGCGGCCTCATCGGAGACAAGACGTGCGATTCGTGCGATCTCCCGGCGATCGCGTGTGCTGATGTATTTGATGATCTTCTCCGCCTCGCGTAGTGAGGGAGGACTCTGCAACGAAATTACTAAAGCTCTTCACCTCGAGCGCCCTTGTAGTAGAGGCGTACCTTGTTGGGGAACACAAGTCTGTACCACTTGCGATACGTGGACGGCATCAACTCGTAGTCGTTCGCCGCGTCGTCCGGGCGGGACTGATCGCGATATTGCGGTAGTAGCCGTGGAACGTAGGACATGATCAGCGGGATAGGGCTGAGGTACTCCGGAGCGGAGCCCTTGACTCTGCCGAGACGAGCGTCCAAAGGCGCGAAAAAGGCGCGAATTCGCGCGGACTCATCCCACCACCTCTGCTCTTCAGCCGGACACCGGTAATGCCTGTACCGGCCACGACCAGGGAGGATATCCCAGAGGCATAACCTGAGGGGATTCGGAAGGCGGAGACACGACCAGAAATGTGCGAGTCGGGTCGCGATCTCTTTGAACGGCCGGATGAACATGTGCCATTCGAGAGAGGGAGTGAGGGAAATGGGGGTTGACGACGATCTCATGGGATGCGCGAGGTGGAATGCCTTGGGCGGAGATAAGCCTGAGAGTTGATGGAAGAGGGGAAAGGGGAACACGCGAGAACTCACCGTGAATGGCCTCATGTTGTTGTCGGAAGGCGGCGATGTGTGAGGGTGCGTGTAGGGTGTGTGATGAAGTTATAAATGAGGATGGGTGCCACATTAGGGTTAGACAGGGAATAGCAAGGACAACAATTGTGAGGGGGGACCTTGTCACAGCATGAGACATGGGCCTGGGCGTCGACCTTGTATAGCTAAAAGGTATCATGACAACGTGTCATTGCTGCAAGGCCATCGCACCATGGCGAGGCACTCTATTAATGAAAAAACTCCCAAGGACGAGGACGACAAAAACGTGGCGGTTGACCTTCATATTAACAAGGATTCTACTTGCAGCGAATGTGTGAACAGCATAGTCAAGCACCCCCCATGCTCGCAGCCCCCAAAGGAGACAACAAGTCGAGGGGCGCTCCGGCTTAATTGCGAACAAACTTCCATCTCCCCTCGTCTACTGGTACCCTGAGCCGCGCATGAAAGAGGGCAAAGAGTTGCTCTGCAACGGTGCATGAGCTGTGGCGAGGTGCAAAATAAACTGGTCGGTTTGCCGAGTCGACGGCTAATTCAGTGCTAATCCCGCAATTGGACAAACTGTCCCACGGCTCACATCCCACTCTGTCAACTTGTATTAAAAGATCCCAACGACGAAACATCTTGCACACGCAGAGATCAAGTGATTGTGGAAAAACATGAAACAGGAATGATCAGGGCCTCTCGGAAGGCGTTTCCATATGGAGCGCGAGTCGCGATAGTCCCCCATCGATGTGACGATGTCGGCCCTTCTTCTCTGCCCCCATCCTGTTCCAGACTTCCAGTCCCCACAGCCTGAGGAAGGCACTTGACACCCCCAAACGACTTGTTTTAATCTGCGCATTACGTTCTCCGCGGAATGCTAGCTAGAAATCTAGAGGCCATCTAACATGTCCGCCGGGCTTACAACGGTTCTGCCAACTCGGTCCTTGAGAGGATTGCCCAGAAAATGCCTTGCGGCATCACGTCGGCTGTCAGTGACATAGGTTACCTGGCCAGTCTTGTGGCTAGGCACTCGCCCTGCCAAGGAGCGATATCGAGGAACTCTAGTCAAATATCACAGTACGTTCCACTCGAGAAGACCTTAAGAAGTCAGGGCGCTGGCAGAGACGTCGTTCCCTCAGTCATTGAGCGGATTATTAATACATGGAGGCCTAAATCCGACAGAGAGTCGGCTCTCCGGCTACGTGCGTCTGATTTTGCACTTGGGTCGAGCACCGAATGACCACTCAATATTCATCCTCCTAATACAGGACGCAAGGAAGCGCAGCGCATGCGTTCGATTCCGAGAGCAACAAAGCGCTGTGGATCCCATCCTAACTTCAGTGAATCTGATATCTTGGGATGAACACCATGGCACCGGAACCTGGCCAGGAAGACAAGTCCGATTCACGGGATATCGACTTGGGGATTTGAAGATTTGTTGTTTGTCATGTGGCAAGTGCCGAGGTCAATGTAGGGGGTTACGTTTCCCCATGTCCGTCACAGCTTGTCTGATCATCTCACTTCATTTCAAGTCTTCGACAACCCGGCGCGGCGGCCTCCATCAACTGTCGAAAGTGAGAACCCTCGGGTATTGGCGCCAGGGATCCCACCGTGAAGAGTTCCTGTCCCAACCTCGTTATTGGGGGTCCTCTGGTTTGCTGTGCTATCACGCTCTGAATTTGTGATGGGCGTTAAGAGTTCGAGGAAGATATATAGGCCCCAGCTCACGGGCTCTATAAACCAATCACAGATAAGATGCTGATATCCTCTTTCTTTGCTTCCATCCTGGTCTTGCTTCAGATCCCCAAGTCTTCTGTAGCGCGGGAGGTAACTCCGCGCTGTGTAAGTTCCGGGAATGGTCTGGTGCGAAGCGGGTCCGCGTTCCCGAGGGAAGGCGAAGGCCCAAGGGAGGGAGAGAGGAAAGAGGGAAAGGCCGCGTTCCCGAAAGATCGAGAGTGCGCGAGGGGGGATCGTAACGGTCGTAACACGGGAGCTTGGGGCGACGATAGCACGCGAGCGAGAAGGGGGAAGGAATGGTCTAGGATTGCATGGGTTCGATGGGTCTTCCTTAGCCAGAGCCAGGCGAGGGAATTATATACAAGTATGCTATGTGAGTAGAGGGGAACGGTGTCATCTTGTGTCCGGTGGCTAAGCAGAAAAAGGCAAACGAGAAAGGCAAGGCGGAAGCTCTAAGGTAGGACAACGTGCGAAAGAGGAAGGGGAGACCCTGAGTCAGCAAACTACGAGTCCGGCAATATGTGGTCCCGAGCGAGGTGTCGAGTGCGACGTGCATGACGTGGGCTGACAGGTATCGAGGGGGCGCGCATTTGTGGCGTCAGCCCGCGAAGTTGGGCGATCCGTGTTGTGTCCGCAGCAGGGCTTGAGGCGAGACGAGAGGGGACTCGAGGGACAGAGGACGAGGAAAGGAATGAGGGACGACGGAGGCTGAGGTCGAGGCGATGGACTGGCGATTGTGGTTGAACAACGTTGAATATTCGGGCTTGTGGGCGCGCCGAGGGCGTCACATGATCGAGCGTGTACCGTTCCGGCGCGGGCTACGGCGCGTCCATACCTTACACTCCGCTCTCCAGCGTTGGCTGAGAGTGAAAGATAATGGAAATTTCTCCGACCGCGCCATCCTTACCCTTGTTGTAACTTGCTATTTTGCGAGCATATATCGCAAGCTACCACCGAGCCCTCGTGGTCACCCGATCATAGGAAGCCTTCTCGATCTCAGGACAGAGCAATGGCTGAAATTCACAGAGTCGCGAGAAGGATTCGGTCATTTCGTCTTCTCTATCTTCTCTTGGTCCATTTTTAACACGGACCCGACCAGGTGAATTCACCTATCTGAATGCAGGTGGCCAGCCGGTAATCATCCTCAATGCTCAAAGAGTTGCTGCAGACCTGCTTGATCGACGCGCGGGGATGTATTCAGCCTGGTCGTGTTGAACCGTTGCATGTGATATCATGACTGGCGGTCTCGCCTTTTCATTGTCCCGTTACGGTGAACTGTGAGCCAGTCTTCCTTTTCGAGCCGATACACCATGCAGTGGAGAAAGGTCCTGGCATAGACGGATATGTGTGGCGGGAGTAGTGAGGGCAGTATGACTTGTGTGAGTACACAGAACGCTCGGTAAAGATTAGATATCCGGGACCTGACCGGCCTGACCCCGTGATGGCGGTACGGCGGGGAAGTGAAACAACATACACCAGGAGTGCCAGTGAAGCAGGAGGTAACCACACTATCTCTCCCTCCGGGCCTCCACTTACTTCCAAATTTGGGAATCGAGAAGGTGATATGTATACCATTACATATTCAAGTTTACGACTCGGAGACGAAGCAAATGTAGAGTTCCAACTTCTCCCAAGGGGAAAACACGCTGATATTTGTTTCACTTCTGGTTATTGTTTCCCTTCCCGTACCACCATAGTACTGTAAGTCTGTAACACACATGGCCCAGCCCTGGACGACTCAGCGCCTGTCAATGATCCCTCACCGCACCGTCCCTATCAGCGGGGTCCGCGGGTCCGCGGGCATCCTCACTCGCGATTAGCCACTTAGACCCGAGTTGATCAATGGTCTACCTCTCGAGTTCTTCATGCTCGCCGAGGTACACGTCCAACGGTATTGAGTACTGGAGTAAGTGTACCCATCAGCCTGAGAAGTAATTGACTATTTCCACTCGATCCCATTCCATAGCGTTGGGGGTGCGGAGACCGCTTCGGCAATATATAATGATGGCCTGGTGGACACTCACAATGATTGCATACCCGGAGATACAATCTCACGCACAGGTGGAACTGGACGCAATCATCGGTCGCGAACGCCCCCCATCCTTCGCCGACCACTCACACTTGCCCTACATCCGCACCACGGTGAATAGAAGTCCTACGTTGGAGACCCATCACTCCGCTAGGCGGGCCACATCGGTGCACCGAGGGTGATTGGTACGAAGGAGTGTTTATCCCGAGGGGCGCGATCTGTCTTCCAAATGTTTGATACATGAACCATGAGCCTGAGGTCTACGGTGAGAATGCAGTACATTTTGATCCAACGCGGCATTTCCAGGCGAATGAAGATGTTGCGCCTAGCCCTTCCGACGCCAAAGAGGAGGTACATGTGACATACAGTTTTCGGCCGGGGGGCACTGTGTCTTGGTTGATATGATGCCAACGACTCCATTTACGTCAATATCGCAGTACTTTTATGGGCAGCCAAGATTGATCGCAAGGAAGATGCTTCAGGCCAGTTGATTCTTTTTGAATTTGGATGGGTTTGAGCACAACAGTCTTATTGTGTTAGCAGATTCGTTATTCACCACTGATTCGATACCAACTTTGTTGCTTCCGCAGACATCCGGTACCCTTCGAATGCGATAACTGTCCGCATTTCCCGGAGGCTCCCGTCCTCCCTGTACAGGAACGCGAGCTGTGGGGGTTGTGAGCATCATGATAGGATACCCGTGGGTACGTAGGTGCGATGAAGTTGGAAATCTTCTTCTCGGCTCTTCAACTTGTGTGACTCAGGGCTGGACCACGGTGGGGCGCAAGCCACGCAACGAATACCCCATTTAATTGTCTCAAGTGAATTAGTATCTCAGGTGGGCGGCTGTACTACCGGGTTTCCTCCAGTCTCCTAAAAGGTATACCCCCCCGAATTTTACAGGAGAGATGTATGGTTCAGTTTGACGAAATATATGGCGTCCGTGGATCAACCGATGCATATAAGTTCGGTACATCGGTCACCCTGTGGAAGTGGTACTGTATCAGCCGAAAGGTTTCTTATCTTCCCTTCGTTATCCCCTCGGACTTTAGTTAGGATACGTAGAGCAGAAAAAATGGGTCAACGCGTGCGTTTGAACCCCAAAAATCGCTCGCTTTCCGCTGCTCGTCTGCCCATGTAAAATCAACCCCTAACGGGAGGTGACCTATGCAATTGGCAGAGCATGGGCACAGGAGGAATGAGGCGTAGTGCTCCATGCGGGAGTAATAGCGAGGTTTAAGAACAAGTGGAGAGAATCTGCACGAGGTTTCTGAAAACAAAAGAACGGCTGTCACGGTGGGCACAGTGGCCGGGTGGCGAACAGTCCTGACATGGGCGCACATGTGTGGTGAGGGGTGAGTGCAATATGAGTTAGGGCAAACCTTGTCTTAAATTACTATTTTAGGCTCGCTTAAAGTTCGCACATGTCCGCTAATGGTTCGCTCATGACGTTAAGATCCTGAGAGGTTTCCGAATGGCCTAAGGTAAGATAACTGACTTGTAGGACTCCTGCCTTGGTACTACGTCTCATGACGTACTGGTAGTCTGGTATCGTGTTACTGTAGTAACACATGATTCTCGTTCCCCCCAATCTGGTACATTTATAATTCTATACAGTATGGCTGGCATTCACAACCCAGGCCCATGACCTACAGCAAGGTTAGGGTGATAACTTGGTGTGTTTGAGTAGGCATGCTGGACTCCCTCCCTACCAGCGGTGTCCCCGAGAATCTTCATTCGCAATTAGCCGCTCACATCTGGTTCTCTTCTCCTGTTCATCGTGCTCGTCTCGGTACAGGTCCATGTCATCAGGAAAGAAGACCTCATAACGTGTCGTTGATGAATCTCTAGCGCCACTCATGTCGAAGACTATCACATTATCGATCGCTCCAGCCATCTGGCGTGTTACCCCTACCTGAATGGAAGTCGCATTGCGGTAGATTGCCCTATGCCTTCGGGTGGGAAATATAAATATGCCCTTCCATGGCTCCCAACTAGCCGCAGCTCATAGGCCCCATACTGTTAACTAGTCACTATAGGCAGAACTTCATGCTCTCGCTCTCTGTCTCCCCTTTCTCTCTGTTTGGGGTTTTCCGCTCTCCACTACTCCAGCTTTGGCTCAAGGCGCGAGACAATGCAACTTTGTCAGTCGGTCTCGCTCTCAGCCTCATCATACTCTATGTGGTTCACCACCTCGCAAGTCCATATCGCAAGCTACCCCTAGGGCCTCGAGGTTATCCGATCATAGGAAATGCTTTCGAACTCGGTAAAGGGCCATGGCTCTATTTCACAGAATTGCAGAAGAAGTATGGTCAGTTCGTTATTTCTATCTTTCTATTTTCCCCCATTTTTTGAGGTGTGTCCGACCACTGGCAGGTGATCTCGTCTACCTAAATGCAGTTGGCCAACCGATGATCATCGTCAACTCCCAAAAAGCCGCTACAGATCTCCTCGATCGACGTGGAAGGATCTACTCAGATCGGCCACCTTGGATTGTCGTATGCGACATCATGACTAACGGCCTCTTCTTTGGATTTGCCCGGTATGGTGACGTGTAAGCCATCTTCCTTTCCGTATTCGAGTTAAGACAGTTACTGTATTGATGAACAAAAATAACCCAGGTGGCGTCGGATGCGCAAAGTAGTTGACGAGAACTTTACAAAAGTTTCCGTTAGGCGATTCCATGAGAAACAAATGACGGAAGCCGTTCTCCTGGCTTATGACTGGCTTATTGCACCGGCGAAATGGGACCGGCATTTTCGTCGCGCTTCGGCATCAATGATTTTGTCTGTCGTCTACGACTGCCCTCCACTTGCATCAGAACAAAATCAGACCGACGATATCGATGATTTCGTCGACCGTGTCACGGCCGCTGCAGCTCCAGGTGCTCACTTGGTTGAGTTTTTCCCTTGGTTGAGACATGTCCCAAGCAGGTGAGCGCTGCCGACGTGTCACGACAAACTGACCGAGAAAATATGCAAACCAGCCTGGCGAAGTGGAAGCGAGATGCCGAGGCTTGGTACAGGAACGATTCGATGATGTTCGAAGGTCTATTCCATAAGGTTGAGATAAACGTTGTACGAATGCGTCTCCTTCCCATGGGTTCCAGCGTTACACTAATGGTTTGTCTCGCGTAGGCAAACGGAGATGATCACCAAAGTCTAGGTGCAACATTGATTCGTGAGGTGGAGAAGAACAAGTTATCCTTTGGAGAACGTTCCTGGCTTGCAGGAACGATGTAGTGAGTGCTGCTGAATGTTCATCAGCGCTAATCGGTGATTCCCACTCTGACCCATCTGCAGTGTCGGCGGTGCGCGGACCATTTCGGATACGATGGCCTGGTGGACACTCGCCATGCTCGCATACCCAGAGACACAATCTCGCGCACAGGCAGAGCTCGATGCAGTCGTCGGCCGCGCACGTCCTCCATCCTTCGCCGACTATCCACATTTGCCCTATATTCGTGCCATGGTAAAGGAAGTCCTACGTTGGAGGCCGGTGGCTCCAATTGGTGTGCCACATCGATGCACCGAAGATGATTGGTATGAAGGGATGTTTATCCCGGAGGGCACAATCTTCCTCCCAAATGTGTGGTACATGAACCGCGACCCTGAGATCTTTGGCGAGAATGCGGCGCAGTTTGATCCGGCGCGGCATCTCGACGTGAATGGGGACATTGCACCTGGCCCTTCAGACACCAAGGAGGGGCATGTTTCCTATGGTTTCGGCCGCAGGAAATGTGTTGGTCTACATGTAGCGAACAACTCGCTTTTCATCGACATCGCGGTCCTTTTGTGGACCACCAAGATTGAGCGCAAGAGAGACGCGTCGGGCCAATTGATTCCCTTGGATTTGGATGGGTTTGAGGACCACGGTCTCACTGTGTAAGGAGATTGGTTTTTCACCTCTGTTTCGGTATTTCGGTGCTAATCTGGTATTTGCACAGACGTCCGGTCTCCTTCGAGTGTGAGATTTCTCCGCGCTTTCCAGAGGCGCGTGCCTTGCTCGCACAGGAATGTGAGCTGCGAGTGTCGTGAGTATGAGGTTGCCTGAAATTGTATGCATATCAAATGCAGTTCAGAGTTCTTGTCCCTGTACCCTGTAGTCCGTTGTAGTGTTGTGGGGCTTTTGACTGTCCAATTGGACGTGTATTGCGCCGGACAATGCGATTCTGCGGCGCGTGCGTCGTTTGCATTTGTTAATCACGTGGACACTAGCCATTTCTGGTGTACCCTTTTCTGGAAGGGTCTTTGTCAGGGTCTACAGTAGTCATAAATCAATAACTCCCAAAGTACTTTGCAAGACGAGTGGGCTGTCTCCTTTTCAGACAGTACCTTGCGATTCTATCCTGCAAACCTCGGAGTGAAATATGAAAAGCTCGGAAAGGAGGTGTGAGCAGAAAGCCATCATCACGCATTGGAAAAGCTGGTGAGTACATGCACACCGACTTTTCCAGTGCATGATGGTGACACACCGCCTCATCGGGACACTTCCATCTGACTGATGGCTTCTCTGGCTACAGTGCTTGGTTGCTCTGTGCCTCACTCACACAACCAGAAGGTGCCTAACTCAGTCCAAGGAGTACGCCGCAGCTCCCAACTTCTGCTGCCCGGTTTCGAGAATAACGGTGTAGACGCATATCGCCCAAATCTAACAGACCACATCTTTCACCTCGCATGAGATATTAGTTCCAAAAGAGCAGTCGGATGTCGCGTGGCCGGGGAAATGAAGAGAAGGGGTGTAAAACCACAGGACCCCCTGGCAACTTGAACAGTGGGAGTGAAGTGACGGCGTGAGAAGGCTGTGTAAAGCAGAGGGCGTGAGTGCGAATGTGAGAGCCTCACGGGATATAAGGCTTCCATACATTGGAACAGATGATGTGATGGCGACGCATGACGCACGCCACATTGACTCGACTCAGCGCGGCACATGCCGCGCGGGTGAGTCATAAGACTTATCGTGCTTATTACCGAAAAAGCCACGAAAATAATAATTACGATCATTACAAGACCTCCAGCTCCAGCACCCGACTTTAATATATACACTACCCAGATAACTTCATACGCACTACACTACATCCGCAGCTCACGTTCTTGTGCAAGCAATGCGGGCGCCTCTGGGAAGCGCGGAGAAATCTTACACTCAAAGGGGACCGGACGTCTGCGCAAGCACCCAAGTTAGCATCGAATCAATGATATATGATGAGTCTGCTTACACAGTGAGACCGTGGTCCTCAAACCCATCCACATCCAAGGGAATCAACTGGCTTGACGTGTCTTTCTTGCGCTCAATCTTGGTGGCCCATAAAAGGACGGCGATATCGATGAAAAGCGAGTCGTTGGCGACGTGGCGACCGACACATTGCCTCCGGCCAAAACCGTATGTCACATGCCCCTCCTCCTTGGCGTCGGAAGAGCCAGGCACAATGGTCCCATTCGCATCGAGATGCCGTGCCGGGTCAAAGTGCGCCGCATTCTCACCGTAGATTTCAGGATCACGGTTCATGTGCCATACATTCGGGAGACAGATCGCGCCTTCAGGGATGAACATCCCTTCGTACCAATCGTCTTCGGTGCATCGGTGCGGCCCGCCGAGCGGAGTGACTGGTTTCCAGCGTAGGACTTCCTTGGCCATGGCGCGGATGTAGGGCAAGTGTGGATAGTCGGCGAAAGATGGGGGACGTGCGCGGCCGACGACTGCGTCGAGCTCTGCCTGTGCGCGCGATTGTGTCTCTGGGTATGCAAGCATTGCGAGTGTCCACCAGGCCATCATTGCCGAAACGGTTTCCGCACCCCCAACACTGCGGAGTAGTGGAATGAATTGGCGTCAATGAACATCCGACCACCACTTACTAGATAGTTCCTGCGACCCACGAACGTTCTCGATAAGACAACTTGTTCCTCTCCACATCACGAATCAATGTTGCGCCTACACTTTGGTGATCATCTCCGTTTGCCTACGCAAGACAACGGATTAATGTAACACCGGGACCCATAGACGAGACACATTCGTACAACGTTTTCCTCAACCGTACGGAGAAAGCCTTCGAACATGGCCGAATCTTTCTTACAGTACGCCTCAGCATCTCGCTTCCACTTCGCCAGACTATTATGTATGGTTTCTTCGTCAGTTTATCGTAAAACATAGACAGCACTCACCTGCTTGGGACGTGTCTCATCCAAGTGAAATTTTCAACCAAGTGAGCACCTGGAGCTGCAGCTTTCGTGAGACGGTTGGAGAATTCGTTGATGTCCTCTACGATCTGGTCTTGATCCGATGTGATTGTAGGGTAGCCATAGACGACAGACAGTATCATTGATGCCGAAGCTCGACGAAGGTGCTGATCCCATTTCACCGGGGAAAGGAGCCAGTCATGGGCTAGGATGATGGCCTCCGACGTTTGTTTCTCGTGATATTCTTTTACTAAACCTTTTGTAAACTTTTCATCCGCTGCTTTGCGCATCCGACGCCACCTGGAATTACTGTTCACCCATATCCACGGATTGATCCGGACTCGGGAAGGAAGAAGCGCTCACACATCACCGTAACGGGACAATGCGAAAAAGAGACCGCTAGTCATGATGTCACATGCAACGAGCAAAGGTGGCCGATCCGAGTAGATTCCTGCACGTCTATCGAACAAGTCTGCAGCAGCTCTTTGAGAGTTGACAATGATTAACGGCTGGCCAGCTGCGTTCAGGTAAACGAGATCGCCTGGCCAGATCCGCTTCAGAAATGGGGAAAGGAGGAGATAGTAACAACAACTGACCGTACTTCTTTTGCAACTCTGTGAAGTGGAGCCATTGCCCTTCCCCCAGCTCGAAAACATTTCCTATGATCGGGTATCCTCGAGGCCCTGGGGGTAGCTTGTGATATGGACTCGTGAGGTAGTGAGCTGCATAGAGCATGATGAGGCCTAGAAGGGTGCCGATCGATAAGATCGCATGGTCTCTTGCCTTGAGCCAAAGGTGGGGTAGTGGAGAGAAGAAAGCCTCAAACAGAGAGCCGGAGAAGGTAGAGAACGCTTGCATGAAGGTCTGTCTATGGTTGACAGTACAAATCCTTCGAGCCGAGGCTAGCTTGAGCCGGGACAATCAGAGGGCGTATTTAAGCTCTCCGACAGCCACGGCCAAGCCGAGATGGTAGGGAGCAATATGGGGGCATTCTCACAATAACGGAGAGGGTTCAGGTCAGAGCTCGGGGTAGTGTCAGACTCGGGTTACACGGATTTCTGCTATCTTCCCGTTCAGGTATGGGTAAAGGGTGGGGCCGCTGCGCCAGTTGGTTAGAAGGACAGAAGGAGGCAAAGTATCAGTCACAAACAGCCATCAATCGGCAATCACATTGTATCCCGCCCGGTGTTATATTTCAAATCATTCTTGGCGCTCACACGCACCACCACTCACCATCAGCATCGTCGTGGGTAAAACATTCTGCCATACTCGGCAGGCGTGGCTGTCCCTCCGAAACATTCTCGCTCACAATGGCTGTATTTTGCATTGCCAACCCCTTGGGGATTTGGATGAAGACAAGACGGATCGTCATCGTACAGATCTCCCGCCACGGTACACGGCCCAAGTTTCCCAACCTGGGACACCTGACCCAAATTTGGTCGCCAAATTCTCAGTGTTTGCGCGCTCACGATGGCGCAAATCGTCGCGTTCCATTTTTGGGGCTGAGATCCACCAGCGACACATCAAGATGCAGCTTCTCTCCTGGGGCCAGGGGCTGGTGCAGTGACGAAACACGAACACGAGAAGCAGACCAGTGATAAGCTCTGGCGTGAACGCCTAAAAGCGAGCGAGGAAGCCCCATGGGAACGCTATTCGAACTGACTGGGATCTTTTGTCTTGCCAGAACCGGCCGGCACTTGCGCCTGCAATACAACAGCATATCAGTGAGGCGGCGCCACCTCGTCAATTAGTGGCTAGCTCGCCGCGCCAGGAACGTCTTACGTGCCTTTCAGCGTACCACCAAGTCCTTGTGACCACTGGGCTGTGCAGTACTGTACAGCTATGAACCCGCGTATCTCGTTGCGGGACTTGGTCCAAGATGGGACATACGCGCTACGTACTGTAATTGCCGAGACGCGAGGCGGTTCTGGTAGTTCCAGAAAGCGCCCGAATATCACAGGCAGCAGGTCCGCTGGCCGCGTTGCTGACAGGGAATGTGAGGCGCGCTCCGCCGTAGAGCTGAGCCAGTTTTTGTCGGCTAGCACTTGGTGGGAAGCGGGGATCACCTACAGTGCCAGTAAAGGGGAGCCGCATGGATACAAGAGAATGTTGTGAGCTCATCACGAGGGCCAAGGGGAACGACATCAACATCACGTCAAGACGATTTCCACCTGTTTCCGTTGGCCCTGGGCTTGTAATCTGGAAGTAAGGTAATCAATCGACATCAATTTTAGTTGATTTACTGCATAACCCCACTGTGAATTTCCGAAAGTTTCTGAGATTTTCCGTTCCATTATTTCCATATGGTCCTGATGTGGATTTGTGGAGGTTCTGCCGGTTTCTGCCGGGTTCCAGTTTCTCAAATGAGAACTTGAGTAACCCCTGGAACCTAGAATGCTCGATTGCTGACTGAACA